>Ga0209344_10000024_pt1 | contig 357012 bp, 299 predicted proteins | sample Cruoilmetagenom6_FD_187293 | JGI IMG/M metagenome (GOLD analysis project Ga0209344, IMG submission 187293) | Oil polluted marine microbial communities from Coal Oil Point, Santa Barbara, California, USA - Santa Barbara Oil Seep Sample 6 (SPAdes)... | ecosystem: Environmental > Aquatic >... | reverse complement strand
AATGGCTGATGCAAATTTGATCATCGAAGCGGCGACCGAGCGTGAAGAGATCAAGCAAGCCATATTCGAAAGCGCGGGCAAAGTGCTGGGCGATGATGCGATCATGGCCAGCAACACCAGCTCGATCCCGATTACACGCATGGCCAATTTCGCGCCCGATCCCGCAAGGTTTATCGGGCTGCATTTTTTCAATCCAGTGCCGGTCATGGGATTGATAGAGGTCATTCCCGGCCTTGCGACGGCCCAAAACACAACAGACCGGATCACGGCCTTCGCCGAAAGCCTCGGCAAAGAGGTTGTATTGTCACAAGATGAACCCGGCTTCGTCGTAAACCGCATCCTTTTGCCAATGATCAACGAAGCGGTGTTCGTACTTGGTCAAAGCACGGCGAATATAGAGGATATTGATAAGGGTTGCCGCCTTGGCCTCAATCACCCGATGGGGCCATTGCAATTGGCCGATTTTGTCGGGCTGGATACGTGTTTCGAGATTATCAAAGTTCTTTATGACACGACGGGCGACAGCAAATATCGCCCCGCGCCGCTGCTGGTAAAATATGTCGAGGCCGGATGGCTTGGCCGCAAGACAGGGCGCGGCTTCTACGATTATTCGGGCGAAAACCCTGTCCCGACACGCTAGGCTGCAACGCTCTGTCTGAGCAGCCACAGCGCCGCGGCCAGTACGAATGCCCCCGCTGTGACGATGCAACTCAGCCAGCGCATATGAAACGTCTTGGGCGCATCGATATCATGTGTTTTCAGGCGGCTGAGCGTTTTTCTGGCATTGCGCTGGGCTGACCACGAAACGATGCCGCCGATTACGATGAATATGGTGGCGATACCTTTGGCAAGCCATGGCGGGTCAAATTCGCCAAACAGGGCACGAAACCCAATCCGATGCCGATTGCTGCAAATGCTGTGCGTAGCCATCCGGCATAGGTGCGCTCAGCAGCCCGAATGGTCCGATCTTCAGCCCAGTCGGTTCTATCTTCGGCAAATTCGGTCCGTTTTTCAGCGAGTTCGTTTGAACTATTCTGTGTATCGTTCATTGTTGACGATAATAACGACTTCGCCTTCTTCGGCAACTCGGGCGGCTTCCACAGGATCTGGGTTGATGTCTGGTTGCGGCGCTTCGGGTGTAGGGTCGAAACCTTGTGCGGTGTCAACCAGATCGTCGTCTGGGGTAAACTCGGCGGGTTCTGCCATTAACGGGGCCTCTTCGGCGGCCGGATTTATACTGTTCATCGCCTCAACTTTTTCGGCAAATTCGTCACGCTGCTGAGTGAGTTCTTGCGCTGTTTTGGCAATAACGCCGTCATGCTCCTCTGTTCCTACCAAAGTGGCTGCGCCGATCATAGTCAGCACAACGAAGGCGAGCGCGCCCAGCTTGTTCCGGAACAAGAATGAATACATAAGCCTGACTATAGGTCAGGAACCGTTAAAATTCGGTCGCCGGGTCAATTGCGGGATTTAGCCATCAAATTCGGCGATCTTTTTGAGATCATACAAAGCTTCCAACGCCTCTCGCGGGGACAATGCATCGACATCGATTTCGCGCAGTCGCTCGGTAACCGGTTCGCCGGTTTCCTCTTCCGGTTCGAAGGCCGCTGCAAACAGCGGCAAATCGCCCAGTCCCGCCGCCAACCCGCCTGTTTCAGCGCGGCCTTTTTCTAGCCTGTCGAGGACAGATTTCGCGCGAGCGACAACGGGTTTGGGTATTCCGGCCAGCTTCGCGACAGCCAGGCCGTAGCTGCGGTCTGCGGGCCCCTTGGCCAATTCGTGCAGCAGGACCAGATCGCCCTTCCATTCGCGCGCGCGGACATGGTGCAACGAAAGCGAATCGCAGCTATCGGCAAGCCGCGCCAACTCATGATAATGCGTCGCGAACAGACAGCGGCAACGGATGGATTCATGAACCGCCTCCACCACAGCCCATGCCAGCGCCAATCCATCATAGGTCGAAGTGCCTCGCCCTACCTCGTCGAGAATGACAAAGCTGCGGGTGGTCGCCTGGCTTAAAATCGCGGCCGTTTCGACCATTTCGACCATAAAAGTCGAACGGCCGCGAGCGAGATTGTCCGATGCGCCTACGCGGCTGAACAATCTGTCTACCAGCCCGATGCGCGCTGCATCTGCCGGAACAAATCCTCCGGCCTGTGCCAGCAAAATGATCAGCGCATTCTGGCGTAAGAAGGTCGATTTACCGCCCATATTGGGCCCGCCGATTAGCCATAGCCGATCGGCATTGTCGAGCGCGCAATCATTCGCGACGAACCTGCCGCCTTGGGCAGCCAATGCAGCTTCGACCACGGGATGGCGGCCTGCCTTGATCTCTAGGCAATCGGCATCAAGCATTTCGGGCCTGCACCAATTTCCTTCTGCCGCACGTTCCGCCTGTCCCGCGGCCACATCAAGCCGCGCCAAAGCCGCAGCGGTTGCGGCGATTGTCTTGCGGTCTGCAATGACGGCCTGGCTCAGCTGTTCGAAATGGGCTTCTTCTGCCGCCAGTGCATGGCCGCCCGCTTCGCTAATTCGTCCTGCTTCTTCATGCAGAGACAGCGAGTTGAACCGAACGGCACCCTTCATCGTTTGCCGGTGCGTAAAGCCGCTATCAGCCGCCATCAGCGCGTCACCGTGCCGTGCAGGTACTTCGATGAAATAGCCGAGTACGCCGTTATGCTTGATTTTCAGCGTCGCAATGTCGGTTTCTTGACGGTAACGCATTTCAAGCGCGGCAATCGCCCGCCGTGCATTGCCTGACACCTGCCGTAATTCGTCAAGCGCAGCGTCAAAACCTTCTGCGACAAAACCGCCATTATGCCGTTCAGTGGGCGGAGAGGCGACAAGTGCGCGCTGCATTTGATCCACCAGCGCGCCGTGTCCGCCCATCGCAGGTAACAATGCATCAAGCAGGGCTGGGCGGTCCGCCTTGTCAGCTAGAAAATCGCGAATTCGCCGTGCCTCGCCCAGACCATCGCGCACTTGCCCCAGATCACGCGGGCTTCCCCGTCCGGCAACCACGCGTCCCAACGCTCTGCCAATGTCGGGCAGGGCGCGCAACACGTTGCGCAAATCGGCGCGTAGCAACGGGTCTTGGTGGATATATCGGACCAAATCCTGCCGCCGCGATATGGCCTCCAGATCGCACAAAGGGGCGGACAGATCCTCTGCCAATTGCCGTGCGCCGGCACCTGTAACGCAGCGGTCTACCGCAGCGATCAAGCTGCCAGCGCGGCCGCCTTGCTGCGAGGTCATAATTTCAAGGCTCGCACGCGTGGCCTCATCCATCGCCAACAGGCTGTCGCTCGACCGGGTTTCGGGCGGAAGTAGCAAGGGCAGGTTGCCGCGCCCGACATGATCGAGATAGGCGATCAGCCCGCCCGCTGCTGACAGCATGGCGCGGTCAAAATCACCGAAGGCGTCAAGCGTTTCCACCGCGTGCAGTGTTTTAAGGCGGCGCTCGCCATCGTCGCTGGAGAAATCGCCGCGAGGGCGCAGAATAGTGTCTTGCGCGGCGCCAGCCCAATTTTCAGGCGCCACCACTTCACTCGCGCCGATCCTTGCAAGCGCCGCCCCGGCGCCGTCGGGATCACAATGTTCAAGCACCATCTGCCCAGTGGAAATATCGCAGCTTGCCAGCCCTACCGTCCCGCGCACTTCACAAATTGCTGCTAGCATGTTCGCGCGGCGGGGTTCCAACAGCGCCTCTTCCGTTAGCGTACCCGCCGTAACGAAGCGCACGATTTCACGCCTCACCAAAACCTTCGATACCGGAGCCCCTTCTGCCTTAGCCCTCTTTTTTGCTTCGTCTGGTGTTTCCACCTGTTCTGCAATCGCGACACGGCAACCAGCCTTGATCAGCCGCGCGAGATATCCTTCGGCGGCATGCACCGGCACGCCGCACATTGGTACCGGATCGCCCCCGTCTTTTCCCGCGCCATCCTTGCCCCGGCTGGTCAAGGCGATGTCAAGAATTCCGGCAGCCTGTTTGGCATCGTCAAAAAACAGCTCAAAGAAATCACCCATCCGGTAAAACAACAGGCATCCTTCGGCCTGCCGCTTCAGCGTGTGGTATTGTTCCATCATCGGGGTGGATTTGCCTGCCATCGAGTTTGATAGAGCGGGATGATCTCGATTCGGGAAGGGCAGTATGTCGCCTTTCCCCTATCGCTTGACTCCGTGTCCCGCTAAATGAAGGTAGAGAATTGTAACAGGGGGAATGTTTGGCATGGCTGACAGTAAACAATCTGGGTTCACGGAGCTTGAAGCTCTGCATTATCATCAAGCAGGGCGTCCCGGTAAGATCGAGATTGTCGCTTCCAAGCCGATGGCAACCCAGCGCGACCTGTCGCTGGCTTATTCGCCCGGGGTTGCGATACCTGTGCAGGCGATTGCGGATGATCCAGCAAATGCTGCCAAATATACCGCCAAATCAAACCTTGTTGCGGTTATTTCCAACGGCACGGCAATTCTTGGTTTGGGCAATCTCGGTGCGCTTGCTTCGAAACCCGTGATGGAAGGTAAGGCGGTGCTATTCAAACGCTTCGCCGATGTTGATTCGATAGATATCGAACTGGACACTGAAGACCCCGAAAAAATCATCGAAGCAGTGGCTCTGATGGAACCCAGCTTCGGCGGGATAAATCTGGAAGACATTAAAGCGCCTGAATGCTTCATTATCGAACAGGCGCTGCGCGAACGGATGAACATTCCGATCATGCATGATGATCAACATGGCACCGCGATCATCACCGCTGCCGGTTTGCTCAATGCATGTCACCTGACAGGCCGCGATATCAAAGATGTAAAAGTCGTGGTGAACGGTGCGGGCGCTGCGGCGATTGCCTGCACGGCGCTGATTAAGGCGATGGGCGTGACGCATGACAATGTCATAATGTGCGACCGTTCAGGGACGATCACGCGCGACCGCGAAAAAATCGATCAATGGAAAAGCGCGCATGCGGTCGATACCGATGCCGCCACGTTGGAAGAGGCGCTGGTAGGTGCGGATATCTTCCTTGGCCTGTCGGCGGCGGGCGCGTTGAAACCGCAATGGGTGGAGAAGATGGCAGACAGGCCGATCATTTTCGCAATGGCCAATCCGGTGCCGGAAATCATGCCGGACGAAGCAAAGGCCGTGCGCCCCGATGCGATCATCGCAACGGGCCGGTCGGACTTCCCCAATCAGGTCAACAATGTGCTGGGCTTTCCGTTTATTTTCCGCGGCGCGCTTGATGTTCGGGCAACCGCGATTAACGAAGAAATGAAAGTCGCCGCTGCAACGGCAATTGCCGAATTGGCGCGTGCGCAAGTGCCGGAAGAAGTCTCTGCTGCTTACGGCAAAAACCAGAAATTCGGGACCGACTATATTATTCCTGCGCCATTCGATCCGCGATTGATGGAGGTCGTTTCGTCCGCCGTTGCCAAGGCCGCGATGGATTCTGGCGTGGCGCAGTCACCAATTGATGATTTCGAAGCTTATGCTTTGTCGCTGAAAGGCCGCCTCAACCCGACCACTTCGGTGCTCACCAACACTTATGAAAGCGCCAAAGCATCGCCTAAGCGTGTTGTGTTTGCCGAAGCTGAAGAGGAAGTCGTGCTGCGCGCGGCAATCCAGTTCCGCGATTTCGGTTACGGGACGCCCGTTCTGGTTGGCCGCACAAAAGCGATCGCTGACAAAATGCATATGCTGGGTGTCGAAGACCACAGTGGATTTGACATTCAGAATTCTGCTGTCAGCGAGCACGTTCCGGCGATGGTTGATTTTCTTTACAACCGGCTCCAGCGGCGCGGCTATACAGAACGCGACGTGCGCCGGATGGTCAATCAGGAACGAAACGTATTTGCAGCCTTGCTGGTCGCGCTGGGTCATGGCGATGCCATGATTTCGGGTATCACACGGACTTTCTCGCAAACAGCGCGTGAAGTGAACATGGTGCTCGACGCGAAAGAGGGCGCTCTGCCCTTTGGTGTGCATATGATGATCGGCAAAAACCACACAACATTTCTGGCCGACACCACGATCAATGAACGCCCCAGTGCCGCCCAACTGGCCCATATTGCCAAAGAAACGGCCGCCGTTGCCCGCCGCATGGGCCATGAACCGCGCGTGGCATTTCTGTCCTATTCGACATTCGGCAATCCCAGCGGCAAATGGCTGGAAAACATCCGTGATGCGGTTGCCTTGCTCGATCAGGAAGATGTCGGCTTCGAATATGAAGGTGAAATGGCCCCCGACGCGGCGCTCAATCCCAAAGTCATGGCGCTTTATCCATTTAGCCGCCTGTCAGCCCCGGCCAATGTGTTGATTATGCCGGGTCTTCAATCAGCAAACCTGTCTGCGAAAATCCTGCGGGAACTCGGCGGTGACGAGACAATTGGCCCGATGTTGATTGGTATGGAAAAGCCGGTCCAGATTGCCGCGATGACGGCGATTGCGCCCGACGTTTTGACGCTGGCTGTTCTGGCTGCTGCAGGGGTTGTGGGTTAACGCCCACGGCCGCCAGCGGTGGATATTGGAATCGCCCGCTTGGAGTTAAAGCAATTCTTTGAGCTGACGTGAGGTATCGGCGAGGTCTGCTGGTGCTGCCACGAGCTGGGCTTCGACCAGCTTCTTGCCCTGCACGTAATCCTTCATGGCGTTAACGCAATCAATGGCGATAACGTGCCCGTCTTTTAAATAGATAACTGAAAATGACCGCGTGGCTGTGTCGCCGCGGGTTACGGCGTGATCGTATCCTATACTCAATCCCACGGTCTGAATTTTTAGATCATATTGATCAGACCAGAACCACGGCGTTGCGTGATAGGATGAAAAATCACCGCAAATCGCACTCGCGGCGACATTCGCCATGTCATTGGCATTCTGTACGCTTTCAAGCCGAATGCGCTGGCCGCCTGCAAACGGGCTAATATGGGCAGCGCAATCCCCGATCGCGTAGATATCGGTCAATGTGGTTTGGCAGAATTCATTGACCATTACGCCGTTGTCAGTTTGCGCGCCTGCTTTGGCCAAAACATCGATGCAAGGATTGATCCCTATTCCGACCAGAACAAGATCGGTCGGAATGACCTCGCCCGTTTCCAGCGCGACACCGGTAACATTCCCGCCGTCCCCTGCGATATAGTTGACCGCTGAACCCAGGCGCAATTCTGCCCCTTTGTTCGTATGTTCACTCTCAACAAACCGTGAAATTTCGGGGCCGGTGACTCTGGATAGCACACGGTCAAGGGCCTCTATCACGACAACGTCATGGCCCAATTTTCGAAACACTGCTGCAGCCTCAAGCCCGATATAACCGCCGCCGATAATCGTACATCGCGCTGCCCCTGATTTCAGGCTGGCTTTCAATGCATCGACATCTTCTTTGCAGCGCAAGGTGTGGACACCGCACAGGTCCGATCCATCACAGGTCAGCCGCCTGGCATCGCCCCCGGCCGACCAAACAAGATGGCCATAACCATATTCCTTGCCGCCGCTGCAGGAAATCACTTTGGTCAGTGGGTCAAGCGATTCGACATTGGCCCCGCCCAGCAGGTCGATATCCCTATCCTGCCAGAATTTTTCGGGCCGAATAAGTATCCGTTCAAAGGCCTTGGCCCCGGAAAGGTAATCCTTCGAAAGCGGCGGTTTCTCGTAAGGCAGGGCGCGGCTGCGGTCGAGCAATCCGATGCTTCCGCTGAAACCCTGTTTGCGCAGCGCAATGGCGGTTTGGGCGCCGCCATGCCCGCCGCCAACGATCAGGACATCGTATTTTTCCATCGGTCAGCCCCTATTTCTTCAGCAACATTTGCGGCCCTCGCTTGGCAGCGCGGCAAATCAAAGGAACGTGTTGATGTTCTTTGCCTGCAAGACCGTTTGCAGCAGGGTAACCTTACGGCGTGCCAGTTTTAGCGCCCCGTTTTCGTCCCGGCGGATCAGATCGACCCGCCGGGCTTTCATTTCCATTTCGTCATCTTCGGTCCGGTGGCGATTGCTCAGGATCAGTGAATGAACTGTCCATTCGCGCGGGTTGTCGGTCGTTTCGACCTCAATATTGCTCACCATATGAAAGTGCCGGGTAGGGGGGTCTTCCGCCCATGCGGAAGGCTGCTTGGCGCGGGCGACGCGAATCTTGAGATATTCAAGATCATCGTCGAAAAAGGCCATCCGTTTGGCGCTGAAGCGGGCGTCGTCATTCCGGTAACGGGCCTGCACACCGGGCACCCAATAGTGGATGTCCTCTGTCAGCAACTCCAGCCATTCATGCAAATGCTCGCCGTCTAGAAGGCGGGCTTCGCGATAGAGAAATTGCTGGATTTCGCTGATTAGCTCAACGGAAACTGTGCGTTGTTCGCTTGTTTCGATTTGTTCGGCTTGGTTCACGGTCACCTCAAACTGGCATTTAGCGGACTGGTACGTCAGCCCAAGTTTCTGCACTCATTAGATCGGCCCAGCGTTGGTAGAACGCCCGCTGGTTTGCCTCGTTAATCTGGCTCTGATGGACATTGCCCTTCAACTCCTCGTGTTCGATGCGCGAATCGAGACCCATCGCTGCATGGAGTTTCTGCCGCCGCGTGACGACACCTGCATTGACAGAGGTGCAGTTTTCGAAATTCTCTCCATCGTCCATTTCAAAAACACCTGCGGGCGAGAAAGTCAGCATAACGCCGCGGCGATATTCTTCTTTCAATTCCTCCGGCGCATTGGCGTTCAGGAAGACCCACGTGTGAAGTTCTGTTTCCTTCGGACCTTTTGGGTTCCATGTGCGGAATGTGTTGTGCCCGGCCAAAAATGACAGGTTCGGGAAGACATTGGCCGAACTAAGCGAAGCGACCATTCTGCTGCGGACTTTCCCCAACCGTTCGGCAAATTTCGCTTCCTGTTCGCGCAGATATTCGAGGATCTGCGGAGAGTTAAGCGTGGCGGCATTACCAATGAAATCCAGGCCAAATTCCCAGCCATGGCCATTGGCGTTGGCATGGTAGGAACGATCAGGCCGCATGGTCGGCTGTTTGCCGAACATGGCGATCAGGGCCGAACTGTGCGTCCACGGGGCGTGATAGGAATCGCCCACGAAGTTTTCCGCCGGGAATTTCCAGTTGCACTTCAGACGCGATTTGATGTTGCCGTCGATAAACTCGATACCGCCTTCATCATTGTCCAGAATAACGTCGAGATACCAGCGGAAGTCGCCAAGATATTCTTCGAGCGAAGGTGCATCCGGATCGAAACAGGCAAAATGCATGCCCTTATAGCTTTCAACCCGGGCCTGATGCAGTCCCAGCTGGCCTTTATCGAAATTGGATTTGCCATTGTAGGATTGCGGGCGGCTCACGCTCTTCAAACTGCCATCGAGGCCGTAGGACCAGCCATGGAAATTGCATGTGAAGCGGCGGGTTTTGCCGACTTCGGCAAAGCACACGCGGTTGCCGCGGTGCGAACATGAATTGAGGAAGGTGTGAATCTTGCCGTCTTCGCCGCGCGAAACAATGACCGCATCCTCGCCTATCGTCGTAGTAAGGAAATCCCCGATCTGAGGCAGTTGCGAATCGTGGGCAACGAAAATCCAGCAGCGTGCAAAAACACGCTCCAGCTCGAGCGAGTAGATTGAATCGTCCCAGAATATTCGGCGATCAATGTAACCTTCTTCCGCATCGACCATATCGTTGATCTTGGAAGCAATTTTCATTTTGTCGTCCGTTTTCGTGGATAGGTTTGACACCCTATTCTCCCCTTGAGGTTGGTTGCTCTGTCGCCGTTAGGCGGGCAGGATTTCGGCAAAGCCCAGGCCCGTAACGCCGCCCGGCCATGCTTCGTATGCAAGCACTTCCCCCCGGCCAGCCGGAAGGGCGCCCATCACGGCGAGGAAATGGCGGATTTCCATGCCGCCATTGCCCCCGTCGCGCATGATTTCTTCGTCGGTCATGGCGAGAAGGGAGGATGTATCGCCGGATACGACCGCATCGAGTACTTTCTTATCGAATTCAGGATTGATCCGGCCCATTTCTCCGGTGCCGACCCAGTGGCTGATCCCGCCGCTGCCAATCAATACAATGCGTTCATCGCCGGGCATTGCATCAACCGCATCGCGAACCATTTTCCCGAAGTCATATGCTCGCTGGAGGCGAACATAGGGTTCAACTCCGCTGGCCATATAAACCGGTACGGTCTGGACTGATCCATCAGTTGGAAGGGCGAGTTGTGCGGGCACGCCAATGGCATGGTCCACACCCAGATCGCGCGCGACAGACACGTCGAAATCAGCATTGTGTGCGTGCCGCACCAGATAGCTGGCAAAATCCGGATCGCTGGCAATCGGTGCATTGTCTACGCCGGGCAGCCGGTCGATCGGGCCATGCAAATCGCCAGTGGCGATCAGGAATTGCGGAAGGCAGCGTGGGCCGAAGAGTATGTAATGGTCGGCACCGAAAATGATCGCCTTGGTCGCGCCTGCAGCGCGTATCTTGTCGCGTATCCCGGAATAGGCCGCAAGCAGGTGATCGCGTTCCTTTTTCTGCGGGTTAACAAACAACAAGGGGTCATGCGGCATAATGTAACCGCCTACGATTTCCGCCATCTAACAACTCTCTTTGATACGCCGAATTATTTGGTGATTGAACATTCCTGAGAACGCCGGGCCCGCCGGGGTTTCAATCGGTGGAGGGTTCCAATCGTGATGCAAGCTTGGGAACTCTGGCGAGATATTCGGGCATGGATTGCGGCCCGCGAACACTGGTCCAAAAGCCCATCAAGAGCATTGGATTGATCCCATATTCGAACAGGTTTTCCACCTGCATCGAAATGACCATTTCGCGTTCGGTATCGCTCAAGGCGTACTTGCCCGCGACTTCTGCCGCATCATCGCGAAATGCTGCCTTCCGGCTTCGCGAGGTGCTCACGTCATAAAATAGTTGCTCGACAGCTCCGTAGCTCATCCCACTCGTTCTTTCATGTCTTGCGGCCAAGGGGTTAACCCCCAACGCCTTTCTAACCGCTCGTATTCAAGAGTCAATACTCACGCGTATGGTTTGGGGTTTAGAACTGCCGATCTGCGCCATTTGTTAGGGCTTTCGGGCGGCAATACTTCACCACCGCAGCACGACTTTACCCACCGTTCCCCGCGATCGAAGAGCCTTCATGGCAGCGACAACTTCGTCCATCGGATAGATATCCCGAATCAGCGGGCGGATTTTGCCTTGAGCGCAAAGTTCGACCAGCTCTTGCTGGATTGCACCCACTTCATCGGGATCGCGGTCAAAGCTCCAGTAAACGCCGTGTACGCTGGCCGATTTCACCAGCATGTAATTCCCTTTAAGGGCTGGTACGTCGCCGCCGGCAAATCCGCATATGAGCAGCTTTCCTTGCCATGCGAGCAGCCGCAGACTTTGTTCCGAAGTCGCCCCGCCAACGGGATCAACCACGATATCGACCCCTTGCGGCGCCAGCGATTTGACTTCTTTATACCAATCCGGTTGGCGGTAATCGACAATATGATCCGCGCCATTTTTGAGCGCGATTTGGCGCTTTTCTTCGGTCCCAGCAGTTGCGATAATGCGGGCGCCGGCAGACCGGGCAAGCTGTGTCGCTGCAACGCCCAGCCCGCCGCTTGCTGCGTGAATCAGGACCGTCTGGCCTGCCTGCAAATTGCCTTTCTGGAACAATGCGACATGGGCTGTGGTATAGGAAACCGGCAGCGCGGCGGCGGCGGCGGCATCAAGGTCACCGATCGCCATCAACCTGTTTGACGCGACGGCGCAATATTCTGCGAAAGCGCCGCTGCGAACCTGGCAAGCGACCCTGTCACCCGGCTTGAACCGCGAACCGGCGCTGGTTTCAACAACTGTTCCGGCCAGTTCGTTGCCGGGTATGAATGGCGGCTCGATACGGTCTTGATAGTGGCCAGCGATAACTATCTCGTCGGCGAAATTGAGGGCTGCTGCTTCTACCTTGACCAGCGTATCAGCAGCATCTGGACCGCTCTGTTCCAGCGGGGGGACGGGAATTTGGTCGAACACCAAATCTTCCGGCTTGCCATACTCTTTGACCACCCATGCCTGCATAGTCTTCAATTCAATCACCCCTTGCACATTGTCCATTCGCACCAGTATGGAGGGGGTCGTAAACTGACAAGACGTATCGACAAAAAGGGGCTCTAATCATCTCATCCAGTAATGATGGACAGGCGTGGCTGGGTCATTATCCCCAGACTGCCCGTGACCTTTCGATGCCCGAACCGCGCGGCCTGATCGGGTTGCTCGACGATGCAGCAGGCGATTTCGCTAAGCGGCCCTGCGTAACGCTTGAGGATTGGACGCTCTCTTATGGCGAGGTCGCCGAGCTTGCATCGCGCATCGGGGCCGGGCTTGTCCGAATGGGTGTCAAACCGGGAGATAGGGTCGGCTATATGGGGCCGCCCCATCCGTTGTTCACGCTCGGCTGTTTTGCGATGTGGCAAATCGGCGCCGTCTATGTCGGGCTGAACCCGCTATACAGCGCCCAGCGACTGGCGGGGCAATGTGCCGATAGCGGCCTGAAAGCCATCATCACTTCGGATGATCCCGGGCTGCTCGCCAAGGCGCAGCAGATTTGCGATCACATCGGTCATCCCGTGCCTTTGCTCATTGGTTCCTTCACACAGGACCCGCGTGAAACCACTGCGCTGCAGGGGACAGAGAAGCTGTCAGCCGTGCAGACCATTCCCGACTTGCTAGCCGGGGGCGGGACGGCAGAGCGGGCCACTTTCGATCCTGTCGCACATCCGGCAGTGTTGCAGTTTACAGGCGGCACGACCGGCGCACCCAAGGCTGCGGTCCTCACCCATCACAACCTGCTGGTGAATTCGGCCCAAATGGTGAGCTGGTACCCCCAGCTTGAGCCTGGCAGGGAGGTGATGCTGTCAGCCGCACCGGTGACCCATGCAGGCGGCATTGGTCCGGTTCAGAACTTCACCATGCAACTGGCGGGCGAACTGGTATCGCTTCCCCGCTTTGATCCCATGAAGACGCTCGACCTGATCGAGAAAAGGGGGATCACCATTCTTCTGATGGCCCCGACAATGGCCATCGCCTTGCTTGAGGCGGCGCGGGAACGGCCGATTGATTGGTCAGGGATGAAATGCGTTCAGTGCGGTGCAGGACCAGTTCCGGCAGAGCTGAAGGAGAGGTTCATGCAGGCCACGGGCCATTGGATCACCACGCTTTACGGTATGAGCGAAACCGCCCCGGCGGTTGTTTATTCTCCGCCAGAGCGCAAGCTCGCGCAATTCACCGGTGTTCCTCTGCCTTTCACCGAAGTGGAAATCCGTAAGACTGATGATCCCCATCAGCAGGCGGCGGCCGGCGAAGTTGGCGAAATCTGCCTGCGCGGCCCGCAGGTTATGAAAGAATATTGGCGCAGTCCCGAAGCAACGGAGCAGGCATTTGTCGATGGCTTTTTCCGCAGTGGGGATCTGGGTTCGATGAATGAAGGGGGGCTGGTAACCGTCAGTGATAGGCTGAAGGACATGATCATCGCTAGCGGCTTTAACATTTACCCCGCTGACGTTGAAAGTGCGATTCTGGGCCATCCCGCTGTTCGCGAGGCAGCAGTTATCGGCGTGCCAGACGATTACCGGGGCGAAACCGCCAAGGCCATTGTGAGTTTACGGCGGGGAGAGCAGCTTGATCTCAAACAGCTCAAGGAATTTCTCACCGACCGTCTTTCGCCGATGGAAATTCCCACAATTTTGTCGGTCGTCGACGAAATTCCGCGCAATGAGAATATGAAGATTTCGCGGCTGGACCTGCGTGAACGCGAAGGTCAAGCGCCGCGCTGATTGGCGCCAATTCCGCACAGGGTATAGGTCAACTAATATGGGCCAACTAATATAGGCCACGGAATATGGGCCACGGAATATGGGCCACGAAACTGGAAAAGAAAACGGGCGGCGGAATTACACCGCCGCCCGATCTATTTTTCCGCCGAAGCCGGATTTGATGAAGCTGGTCTAAACCAGATCGCGTTCCTTGGCCATGGACAGTGCTGTGTCCTCGATCATGTCTTCCTGACCGCCGATCATTTTTTTGCGGGCCAGTTCGATCAGGATATCACGCGCGGACAAGCCGTATTTCTGCTCTGCTTCTTTGGCCTGATACAAGAAGGTCGAATAAACTCCCGCAAAGCCAAGAGTGATGGAATCCCGGTCAGCACGGGGCGGTTGCGGCATAATCGGCAGCACGCGGTCTTCCGCCACGTCCATAAGTTTGAACAGGTCAATTCCGGTGTCGATGCCCATCCGTTCGCCAACGGCGGCCATTAATTCCAGCGGTGTATTGCCCGCTCCAGCGCCCAGTCCGGCCGCTGAACCATCGATACGATCCGCACCCGCCGCCACAGCTGCCAGCGAATTTGCTACACCCATGCCAAGATTATGGTGGGCATGAAAACCGATCTCGGTCGCATCCTGCAAGGCTGCGCGCAGCCCGGCAATGCGAACTGTCACGTCATCGGGCAGCATATAGCCGGCCGAATCCACGCAATAGATCGTCGTTGCCCCGTATCCTTCCATCAACAAGGCCTGTTCGATCAGATGTTCAGGCGTAGTCATATGCGCCATCATCAGGAAGCCGACCGTATCGAGGCCAAGTTCGCGCCCCAAACCGATATGTTGTTCGGTAACGTCAGCTTCGGTGCAGTGCGATGCCACATGGACGCAACCGGCGCCGCTATCCGCGGCCATCCGCAATTCGTCCAGCGTACCGATGCCCGGGACGTGAAGGACCGAAATCGTTGCATTCTTAACGACCTTGGCCACAGCTGAAATATATTCGCGATCTGTATGTAGGCCGCGCCCGTAATTGAGAGATGATCCCCCCAATCCGTCACCATGAGTGACCTGGATCAGCGGCACTCCCGCGTCATCGAGACCCGAAGCGATGTCAACCATCTGGTCCAACGTGATCTGATGGCGCATCGAATGCATTCCATCGCGCAAACACATATCATGCAGCTTGAGCTTGCGCCCTTTGACTTGTTCCTCAAGTGACATCATGCGTTCTCCTTCACGGGTTCTAGTTTAAGCTGGCCATCCAGAATATCCTGAGCGAACATTTCGGCCGTGCGGGCAGCGGCCGCAGTCATAATATCAAGATTTCCGGCATATTTCGGAAGGAAATCACCAAGGCCCTCTACCTCTAGGAAGATAGACACTTTGCGGCCATCGAAGGTCGGCCCGTTCTTCAACTGATAACCGGGCACATATTGCTGCACGGCAGCAATCATTTCCTTGACGGCGGCTGTGATAGCTTCTTGGTCGGGCTCATCAGCGGTTTCGCAAAAAACCGTATCGCGCATCATAAGCGGGGGTTCCGCTGGATTTACGACCACAATCGCCTTGCCTTTCGCTGCGCCGCCAACCTTGGCGACAGCAGCGGAGGTTGTGCGGGTGAATTCGTCAATATTCTTGCGCGTGCCCATGCCGATCGACTTCGATGCGACAGTGGCGATGATTTCGGCATAGTCCACTTTTTGCACGCTGCTGACTGCAGCGACCATGGGGATGGTGGCCTGTCCAGCGCAAGTGACCATGTTGACGTTCATGGTTTTACGCCCGGCAAGGTCTTTCAGATTGACCGGCGGGACGCATAGCGGGCCAATGGCCGCCGGTGTCAGATCGATCATCAGCACACCAAGTTCATTGAGCTTGCGGCTGTTTTCTGCATGAACATAGGCCGAGGTCGCATCAAACGCGATCTGGACACCGTCTTCAATCACATGGGGAACCAGCCCGTCGACCCCTGCTGCAGTGGTCTTGAGGCCCAATTCTTTTGCACGGGCCAGACCTTCAGATCCGGCTTCGATGCCCACCATCCAAACTGGTTCGAGCACGTCCGAACGCAGCAGTTTATATAGAAGATCGGTGCCGATATTTCCCGGCCCGATTATTGCGCATTTGATTTTGTCCATCTGGTTTTCTTTCAGTTGAAAGGAATGTGCCCGCGCGTGTTTCAATATCTGCAGGCCGGAATGATCAGCAGGTACGGACGTGATCCGGCCCTGCTAAAAAAGGCAGTTTAGGAGAAGGTCAGGCGGCACGTTCCCAGCCCGTCGCTGAGGCTGAGCAACAACGTGTCGCCTGCAGAGATTTCAATCATCGGGCCAAGCGCACCGGAAAGGATGATCTCGCCCGCTTTGAACGGCATACCAAGATTGCCCAGCGTATTGGCTAGCCACGCGACCGAGTTAAGCGGCGATCCCTGAACAGCAGCCCCGACCCCGCTTGCGACTTCGGTTCCGTTGCGGTCGATTTTCATGCTCACGCTTGCCAGATCAATGTCGCGCGGATCGACCTTTTGCGTGCCGATTGCGAAAACCCCGCAGGAAGCATTGTCGGCAACCGTATCCTGAATGCGGATGTCCCAGTCACGAATGCGGCTGTCGACAATTTCGAAACAGGCGGTGACATATTCGGTCGCTTCCAGCACATCTGCCGCGGTCACGCCCGGCCCTGCCAGATCGTGCTTCAGGATGAAGGCGATTTCGCCCTCGGCCTTTGGTTGGATTAGTGATTTGCGTTCTATAGTGGCGTCATCTGGAACCAGCATTGCGTCGGTCAGCTGGCCGAAATCGGGCTCAAACACCCCGATCATTTCCTGCACAACTTTGGATGTCACGCCGATTTTCTTGCCAATGATCTTCTCACCCGCCTTCAACCGGCGCGCAATCATGCTTTCCTGAACGCGGTAAGCATCGACAATTTCCATATCCGGGTCACGGTCGCGAAGATTGGGGATCGTCGCACCGGCAACCAAGGCATCATATAGCTCATCGCCCAGCGAAGAGATGGTCGAAGGTTCAATTGACATTGCCTAATAGTCTCCCAAATAGCTGCGCCTTTGCGCTGCCAGTACTTTGTCGGTTCATCGCTGCCGCTGCGTTACCGGTGTGATTTTACGTTTGATCATTCACAGGTTGGAATGATTTCGCGAATCCTCACCTATTATAAAGACAGCAGTTTGATCGTCGGCTCTAATATTGGGCCAGCTTTTTCAATTCGGCCAGCCTTGACAGGGGGGCAAATCACTCTAGGGCCTCACCCAGTGAGAGGATAGTGTGATGGATGATGAGGGTACTTCGGTTGCGGAGCGATTGCTTGACCTGTTGGAATGTCTTTCTTCGTCACATTTGACGGTTAAGGAAATTTCAGAAAAATCAGGGATACCGCTTTCAACCGTTCACCGGATGCTGCGGCCGCTTGTGGCGCGAAAATATGTGCTGCGGCACGGGCGGGGACGTTACCTTCTTGGCATCGCCAGCGTAGAGCTTGCCGCGCGCGCGGATCTCAATGCCATCATCACCAATGCGGCGCGGCCGATCATTGTTGACCTTGCCAAGATATGTAAGCGTACGACGCATCTTGGTGTTTTTCGTGACAATCTGGTCCGTTATCTGGTCAAGATCGAAGCGGGCTATTCGCGCGCGCCATCGCAGGAGATGATCGAATTGGAGGCCTATTGTACCGGAATCGGTAAAGTCCTCCTTTCCCAGTTGGCGTATGATCAGTTGCAGGAATATATGGCGCCTGGGGATTTCGTCCCGCTAACGTCAACGACAATTTCCGACACTGGTGAATTGCGGCAAGAGATAGAGAATGTTCGCGAGCAGGGTTGGGCAATGGATCGGGGCGAAATGTATCCCGAATTGCGCTGTCTTGCGGTGCCGATACATGACCCGACCGGCCGGTTGAAGGCGGCAGTGTCGGTCACAGAAGTGTGCAGCAATGGGAATTTCGAAGAGGTTGAAGAAAAGCTGCTCAAACTGTTCCCGCATATGCAGGAGGCCGCCGCAGCGATTTCTGCCCTACTTCGGGTTCCGTAGCTTCGGGCGCCGTAAATATGCCTCGGGGCAATATTGAGAGCCGCGCTGGCCGGTGCCCTGGCCAGCACCCTATCCCATTCGCGTACTAAGCCCGCCGTCGCTTACCAGAATTGTACCGTTCAGGTTCTTACCATCGCGGCGCGATGCAAGCAGCGCGTAACACCCGGCATGGTCCTCTGCCTCTGCGGCGCGCCCAAGGGGTGATGCCTTGGCCACCATTTCAACGGTCCGATTTTCGGAATCGAGACGGCGCGAGGAACTTTCCAGCGCGTCCAATCCAGAAAGGCCAGTGATCGTTCCGCCGGGCGCAACACCGTTTACGCGAACATCCGGTGCCCATTCGTAAGCCAGCTGATAAACGATGCCGCGCAGCGCAAATTTGCTTGCCGTATATAATGTACCGCCGCCGCCAGCCCTGAAACTGGCATTGGAACAGCTCACAATCAAAGAGCCCCCCGATTCGCGCAGCGCCTCGATAGAAGAACGCGCGATCAACAGGGTGGAAAGTACGTTGATGCGGAACAGTTCCTCGTATGCGGCCTCCATGTCGGCTGTGTCCATCCGGTCAATTCGTTTGTACCAGTCGTAAACCCCGGCATTTGCGACAACGCAGTCCAGTCTGCCGAATTTCTCCAGCGCCAACGCCACACCTCTTTCGCAAATGTCAGCCTCGGTACAATCGCCTGCCACGACCGCGCATTGATCGCCCAAACGATCGGCCAGGTCGGCAAGTGCATCCGCATTGCGATCCAACGCTACAACATTTGCCCCTTCTTCGGCGAAGCGCAGGGCCACAGCCTCTCCAATGCCAGAAGCGGCGCCTGTAATAATTGCGGTCTGGCCTGAAAGATTGCCCATTATTTCTCACCCTCTGATTTTTGATCTATGCCAATTTGGCAAACCATACTTGGGCGTATTGACATTACCAAGGCCGCATCGCAACACATAACGACAAGATTCTGACAAATTGTTGGAAGTGGAGAGGTGTATGTCCGGAAATACAGAACTCCCCGATATCGGGGTTTCAATTGACGTCGACGGTATCCAGACGAATTATCATGAATGCGGCGAAGGTGATCCGGTGATCCTGCTTCATGGTTCTGGTCCAGGCGTTACTGCTTGGCAGAACTGGCGCGGCATCCTTTCGCGCCTTGGTGAAACGCACCGGGTATTGGCGCCTGATATTGTTGGATTCGGCTTTAGTCCTCTGCCTGAAGGTGAAAAGCCCGGGATCAAGCTTTGGACCAAACATCTGGCCGGTTTCATCGAAGCGATGGGGCTGGAGCGGGTGACGCTGGTGGGCAACAGTTTTGGCGGCGCGCTGGCGTTGGGAATGATGGCTTTTCATTCCGACAAGGTGCGCTCGTTGATCCTCATGGGCACGCCAGCAGGCGAATTCGAACAGACTCAAGGCTTGGCCAACAGCCGTAGTTTTGAACCGAGCATGGACGCCATGCGATCGATGATGCGCGCATTTCCCTACGACCCTTCAATCGTGACCGACGAGGTTGTCGCAGCGCGCCTGCGCGTTGCTGAAATTGCCAGTGGCAAAGAAACCATCGGCAAGCTTCAGCCTGCTGCTGAGCCGAAATCCAAAGGGCCGCGAATTGTAAAGGGCATCCCGCTGCAGCAGCTTGATGCGATCGACGTCCCTGTGCTGATCCTTCACGGACGCGAAGACAAAATGATCCCGTTGCCAGTCGCGGTTCGGATGCATGAGCATCTCAAACGTTCGGAAATGCATGTGTTTGGCCAATGCGGTCACTGGGTGCAGCTTGAGCGTGAGGATGAGTTCCTTGATCAAATCCGGGGCTTTCTCCGGCGTAATTAGCCCGTCACGAAGCCCGCTGGCGCGGTTCCGCGCCTCCTACCCCGTTACCGCCCAAAATGGTGTTCTATGCAGAAATCGAAAACCAGGTCAGAGATTCTCCGCCGTATCGAAAGCGGCGACACGGCTTTCTCCCGTAAGGAGTATTCCGACGTCGTAACGATGTTTTGGGATACTGTAGAGGCCTGCCCTGATCAGATCGCCCTGATCGAAGGCGACCGAAGCTTCACCTATGCCCAATTCGGCGCTGCGGTGGCCGGTCTGGCGCAGCGAATTGGCAAGATTGTTCCGCCCTCAGGGCGCGTTGCGATCTGTATGCCCAATTCGATAGAGGCCAATGTGGCCATTTTCGGAGCGCTTAGCGCCGGGGCCGAAATTTCGATGGCCAATGCCGAATACACCCCGCGAGAGCTGGATACGTTGTTCGGGATTGCCTCGCCAAAGCTGGTTCTGGCCGCCGCAAGCAATTGCGGCGTGGCTGGTGAAGCCGCCGCCAATGCCAATGCGCCGCTAATTACTATAGGTGATGGCGGCGTGACGGTTGGGGAATTGCTCGGCACCGCGCCAATTCGGCCAGCGGTGGAAATTACCGGCGACAGCCCCTGTGTCATCATGTTTACCGGTGGTTCAACCGGCGCACCCAAGGGTGTGCAGCGTAATCACCGTTCGGAAATGAGCGTCATCGAGGCAATGAATACGGCCTGGCCGACGCGTGTGCAGGAAGAAGTGTGGCTCAATGTTGCCCCCGTCAGTCATGTCTGGGGGATACATATGGGCTGTTTCAATCCGGCCTATGGCCGTTCGGCCCTCGTCATCGTTCCCCGTTTTCAGCCCGATATTGTCGCTGGATTGATGGAAGGACACAGGGTCAGCGTGTTCAGCGGCGGTCCGGCGGCGATCTATCAAGGCTTGCTGGCCGCGCCGGAAACTGATTTTTCTTCGCTGTGGTTGTGCCCGGGCGGGGGCTCCGTCTTTTCCGGCCAAACGCTTTCACGTTGGGAGGCCAAGACCGGCCTGCCGATTCTGGAAGCATTTGGCATGACCGAAGGCGGCCCCCTGACAGCGCAGCCGCTCGACGGCACCCATCAATACGGCACCGCCGGACTTCCCCTGCCGGGCATCGAAGTTGCCATCACCGCGCTTGATGGCAGCGGCGAAAGGCTGCCCCCTAACGAAAATGGCGAAATCCTGATTCGGGGTGAGCGGGTGATCGACCGCTACATGGGGATGCCCCGTGCGGCAGATGATGGCTGGCTGCCCACAGGCGATATCGGCTTTACGACGGCAGACGGTTTTCTGGCGGTGGTGGACCGTAAAAAGGATATGCTGATCGTCGCCGGGTTCAATGTCTATCCGAGCGAGATCGAGGACGTTTTGTCCCTGCTGCCTGAAATTTCAGATGCAGCAGTGGTTTCCGCCGCAGACGAGCGCAAGGGAGAAGTGCCCTACGCCTTTGTCGTTGCCAAGCAGGATTCCGGTCTGACGGAGAAAGCATTGCTGAGCCACTGCGCCGAGCATCTCGCCAGTTACAAAATCCCCCAATCCATCGTCATCCTAGATGAACTGCCACAAACTCCTGCCCGCAAGCCGGACAAGAAACGATTGGCTGAGATGATTGGCTGAGATGATTGGGTGGCCCACGCATTTTCAATTAAGCACGCAATAAAATAACATAAAAACAACCATTTAATTCAAAATATACCTTGGAGGTACGAATGAAGAAAGTATTGTTAACAACGGCAGCAGTTATGCCGTTCCTGCTTTGCCCGGCGGTAGCCTATGCGCAAGGCACCACCACAGATCAGGCCGACCCGGCTGCAGGGGCAGAACAATCTGCCGATACGCAGGCTGACGCGAATGACGGCATAATCATTGTTACCGCAACGCGCCGTGAGGCAAGCCTTCAAGAAGTCCCAGTCGCGGTGACCGCTGTGTCGCAACAAGCGCTGACGACTTCGGGTGTCGAACAGGTTCGGTCACTGAACCAGATCGTTCCAGGATTTAACGGCGGCCGTAACCAAAACGTGATGCAGCCCAGCATTCGCGGTGTCGGTTCAAGCGGCACGTCAGTCGGCGATGAATCCAACGTCGCTGTCTATGTTGACGGCGTTTACCAAGGTGACCCCTATTCGACGCAGATCGACCTTGTCGAAATCTCGCGCGTAGAGGTACTTCGCGGTCCGCAGGGCACCGTATTTGGCCGCAATGCCACTGGCGGCTTGGTCAATGTTGTGACCCCAGATCCGGAATTCACCCCGCGCGCTCGTGTTCGGGGCAGCTGGGGCCGTCTTCGCGAAAAAGCGAACAATTTTGATATTCGCGGATATGTAACCGGCGGCTTGACCGATACGATCGCTGCCGATCTTGCAGTGCTTTATCGCAATCAGGACGGCTACGCCAAAGATCTGCTGAATGGCGGCTCCGTGGGCGATACCGAAATTGCTTCGATCCGCTCCAAATTGCTGTTCCAACCAAGTGATCAGGCCGAATTCGTCCTGACGGTTGCCTATGTCGACACGCATGAAGAAACTGCGGCAACGGCTCAGCCGTTTGAAGGCAATACTCTGGGCGCGCAATTTGCAGGCGTTATCCTGCCAACCGAACCTTGGGAAATTTCCAACTCCGCCTTCGGAACAGCTGGCCTGTCTGATTTCACCCGGCTTGATATTGCCCTTAAGGGTGAACTTGATCTGGGCGGTGTGGTTCTGGAATCGACCAGTTCCTACATGCGGACTCGCGTGCATCAGATCGCCGATTCCGATGGCACAAACATTCTTCTGGGTGAAACGAACATGCGGGTTAAGCCCGATACGTTCACGCAGGAATTGCGGTTGATTTCAGACAATGGCGGCCCGCTTAGCTGGACAGCCGGTGTCTATTATTACCAGTTGGAAGGTGAACAGCCGCTTATCCTGATTAATCGCCGTGATGTCGCGACCCCGGTCACGCCAATCACAATTGAGCCTGAGGTGAAGAATACATCTATCGCGGGCTTTGTCGAAGGCACTTACGAGCTGACACCGGACCTTTCGGTTACGCTTGGCGGACGCTACACCACGGAAACGCGCCAATTTTCGCAGCGTATCAATGGCAACCAGCTGTTCACGGATGTGGAGGAGGATTTCAACAAATTCACCTATCGCGTCGCTGTTCAATATCAGGCCATGCCTGATCTGAATGTCTATGCGACCTACGGCACCGGTTTCAAAAGCGGCACGTTCAACACTTTCGGCACTTCGACCAGCGCGGTCGAACCTGAAACGATCAAATCGTTCGAATTTGGCGTGAAGTCTGATCCGCTGCCATGGCTGCGGGCGAACCTTGCGACGTTCCACTATACGTATGACAATCTGCAAGTAACCGCGCGTGCGGCCAACAACACCTTCGTTCTTCAAAACGCTGCCAGCGCAGAGATCTACGGCGGTGAGCTGGAAATTACTGCGGAACCATTTGTCGGTTTCGATCTGCGTGCGGCCGTTGCCTATACGCATGCCGAATATGATGAATTCCTCAACGCACAGGCATTCATCCCTCTGGCGGGCGGCGGAAACATGGTTTCGTCAGCCGATGCATCTGGCAAGCAGCTGGTTCGTACACCTGAGTTCACTTTGACTCTTGGCGGACGCTACACGTTTGATGCATTCGACGGGCAGGCCTTCATCGGCGGCAATCTCTTCCACTCGAGCGCAGTCTATTATGACTACCTCAACACCTTCGGCCAGGATTCTTATGAACTTGTGTCTGCAGAAATTGGTTGGACGAGCCCAGATGACGATCTTACTTTCCGGATCTTCTCGAAAAACCTTACCAATGCAGCGGTTGCCCAGCAAATCTCGCCCGGACCGCTTGCTGCATACGTTATTTACGAGCGGCCACGTGAAGTGGGCGCAAGCGTAGAGCTCCGGTTCTAATGGAATGAGCGGCGCAATATGAGCAAAGCTTTGTTGCGCCGTTCCAGACTTTTCGGGCCTTGCTGCAAATGCAGTGAGGCCCGAATTGTTTTTGACTCGTCGCTGCGGCCCCGCCGCCGCACTAGCGGGCATTTGCATTTCAACCGCGATTAGATTGATTCAGCGGATCAATAGATATGCCGCGCGGTCGGCAATGCGCCCGGCATCACAAATGCCGAAATCTATTTTACCGTTACTGACAAAAAGACTTCGAGAAATGCTTTGGCGTCCTGCGCCTTGCAGCGTTTTCCTTTGGAGCGGGACAGTATGTTCAGCCCGGTCAATTGCGCGAGAGCCATTGTCGCTGTCCGGCGGGCTTCATGCTCATTCATGCCAGACTCGATATAGGCATTCGCGATTAAGTCGATCCGGTCTTCATCCACCTGTCTTGTGGTTTGCTCAGCAATTTCGGAAATCCGCGCCCATTCATGCAAGGCCCGTTCGACAGCGCCGCCAGGAACGTCGGGCCGATGATTAAATCCCAGCGTGAAGAAATACCGAAGGCGGTCGACAGGGTCAGCAAAATCGCGTTGCCCAGCAAGACCGATCGCCTTGGTTGCAGAGCCATACCAATATGTCAGTGTTTCCGCCAGAAGCGCGTCTCTATCTTTGAAATGCCAATAAAAACTTCCCTTGGTCACGGCCAATTCCTTCGCAAGGGATTCTATCTGAATATTGGCAACACCAATCTCACCAATTTTTGTCAACGTATGCTTCAGCCAACTATCCTTAGATAGCCTAACCCGCTTTTTTGACTCGCCGTTTTCCTTAGGCATTAAAGTTCCTCAATTTTTAGATCCCTTGGTCGAATCATCGTTCTTCGGATCATTTGCATTATATTTCATGATCATAACTAACCATTGAAGTATTGAAAGCACTATCACCAGTGACAACAGCAGCGCTTTGGCAATTTTATAGTTCGTTTCCTGTCAGTGCCTATGAGGCAGATGATACGCTGAAATTCAAGAAATGATTGCGGCTGGCCGTATTGGAGCAGGAACAAGGACGAGAAACAAACACATATTATCCAAATTGAGTTCTGAACATTCAGGAAGTGACGTCTGTTGCAGGATATGGTGCCGCCTTTCGGAGGAAGGTAACGACACTAACGCATTGTGCATGGCACTTGCGATCTCAGCAGGATCATCGTATCGTAACTGGCTCAAAAAGAGTGACTTTTTGCCGGATACAGCCGTCTCATCTTTTACCCACATTCGTCATAATCTGACATGTGATCCATTGCCAATTGTGAAGCTAACCCGATGTGGGTTGGCGGCGAATATTTAGGTTCAACAATCGGAGGAAGCTCACTTCGCTCATTGCGTCTTTACCAATGCGAAGCCTTTTCGTTAGTCGCTGTCTTGATGATATTACCACCTCACATAGGCCAGTTCTGCGTTCGCTGCAGTTCAGTTTCGAAACATGCTGGGCCGGTGGTCGGCCAAGGTGGCTTCGGGCGTGTGTGTGAACCGTCTAATCGGGCAATTGAAGCTGGTTCGGCCTGCTGATGTCGCTCCCGCTAGAAGGCTTGACCGTGTTGGCTATCGAGCAGGCCGTTGCTGCGCCCTATTGCACAATGCGGCTGGCGGATGCCGGGGCGCGGGTGCTCAAGGTGGAGCGGCCCGAAGGTGATTTTGCGCGCGGATATGATGACACGGTCCTGGGGCAGAGCAGCTATTTCGTCTGGCTGAACCGGGGGAAAGAATCGGTCGTGCTGGACTTTGGTGATCCGTACTGTCTGGCCCAGCTACGCGAAATGATCGATGGTGCTGATGTTGTGGTGCAAAATTTGCGTCCCGGCGCGCTCCAGCGACTTGGCTTTGCGCCTTCGGACATGCGTGAGCGTAATCCGGGTTTGATCACATGTTCCATAACCGGTTTCGGTGATGAAGGCCCTATGGCCGGCCGCAAGGCCTATGATCTTCTGGTTCAGGCAGAAGCGGGTCTGTGTTCGATCACAGGGGGGCCGCAGGCTTCTGCCCGGGTTGGGATATCCGTCGTAGACATAGCAACTGGCGCAACGGCCCATGCGGCTATTCTTGAAGCCTTGCTTGTGCGCAAGAAGACTGGCGTTGGCGCCGAGATTAGTATTTCCATGTTCGATGTGATCGCTGAATGGATGGCTGTGCCGCTGCTTCAGGCTGAAGGGGGGCGGCCGCCGGCCAGGATTGGCCTGCGCCACCCTTCGGTGGCACCCTATGGCGTGTTTGAAACCCGCGATGGACGGCAGCTAATTTTGGCGGTGCAGCATGATCGGGAGTGGGCGCAATTATGCAAAGACCTGCTTCATGATGCCGACCTTGCGACCGATCCCCGATTCTCGACCAATGTCGAACGGGTTAACAACCGTAAGTTGACTGATGCATTGGTGGGGCAGGCCATCAAGCAGCTTGATCTGGATGAGGTCTGCGTGACGCTTGAGGATGCGCAGATAGGCTTCGCTTGTGCTAACGACATGGATGAGCTGTCCAAACATCCTCATCTGCGCCGGGTGAAGGTTGAAACCCCCGCCGGTGAAGTGGAAATTCCCGCTCCGCCAGTGCGTATTCGCGGCGAAGTGAGGTCTTACGGGGCAGTTCCTTCTTTGGGCGAACCGACGAACAGCTAGCAGATCTAGTTGTTGGATGCAGGGAAGTTCGTGTTGATCGAGGGCAAAATAGGGCGCCGCCAAGGCGTGGTTTGAGGAGGGTTTAATGGCATACGCATTAGCGTGCGCATCACATACACCGGTCATGTACGACCGCACTCTTGCCGAAGGTCAAGTCTGCGATGCTGTTCGTGCATCCTTCAAAAAGATGCGGGATTTTGTCGAAGATTTCGATCCAGAAGTGATCATCCAGTTCGGGCCAGACCATTTCAATGGTTTCAACTATTCTTTGATGCCCAGCTTTTGTCTGGCAGCAGGTGCACAATCGGCCGGTGACTGGTCGTTGCCGCGCATGGATTTACCCGTGCCCGAAGAATTTGCGCTTGAATTGCTCGATCACCTGCGCGGTGCCGATTTCGACATCGCGCAATCCTACTCAATGACGCTGGATCACGGGTTCATGCAGATGTGGGACTGTATGTTTGATCGTATCGACCGTTATCCGCTTTTGCCAATTTTCGTAAATGGCGCAGCGGCACCGTTGCCCAAGTACAAGCGTGTCCGCCTGCTGGGCAGAGCCGTTGGCGAGTTTGCCCGGTCTTCTGGCAAGCGGGTGCTGTTTGCCGCTTCAGGTGGCCTGTCCCACGATCCGCCCGTCGCACAAATGAAATCTGCCACTGGCGATACTCGCCGACGCCTACTCGGAACGCTGGTGGAAACGGCTGAAGATCAGGCCATACGCGAAGCGCGCGTGGTCCAGTTTGGGCGCGAGGTTTATGAAGGGCGGGGCCAGATTAAGCCGCTCAATCCAGAGTGGGACCATACGATCCTTGATCTTCTGGAAGCGCGCAATTGGGATGCATTTGATCAGCTTAAGCCTGACGAAGTGGTGGAAACTGCTGGAGCAGCCGCGAACGAGATTCTGTGCTGGGTGGCGGCCGCTGCGGCGATGGATGTCTGTGCCCCTTATCGGGTGGTCCAGAAAGATTATCAGCCTGCGCCAGGATGGATCGCAGGGGTTGGCCATTTTGCTGCAATTCCAAAAGATTAGGTGTTTTTCGAAAGATCAGAAGAAGAGATTCGCGAACTAAAGAAATAGTGGTTTTCACAATAATTCGCCGTCGCGATGACGGCAAAGGGTTAGGGGAATTAGAATGAGCCTGAATCGTATTAAACAAAATGTCATGGTTGGGATATTGGTTGGTTGCAGCTGGAGCGCAATCGCTCATGCTCAAGTAGCGGAAGAGAGCCAGCCGTTGGCCGAGGAGCAACAGATTCCGGCAATGCGGGCTGCTCCTGTAGGCAACGAAATTGTCGTAACCGCGCGTAAACGCGAAGAAAATTTGCGCGATGTGCCAATTTCGATCACGGCAGTAGGCGGCGAGGCAATCAGCGAGCGTCAAATTGTCAATCAGGCCGAACTTTCCTTTAGCGTGGCGAGTTATCAGCAAACCAACGGTGTGAACGTTGCTAGCTTTATGCGCGGCATCGGATCAGGTTCCAACCCGTCTTTCGAGCAGGCGGTGGGTACTTTTGTGGATGGGATCTATGCGGGCCGCGGCGCCCAGCAGACCTACCCTTACTTTGATCTGGAGCGCGCCGAAGTGCTGCGCGGGCCGCAGGTTACCCTTTATGGTAACAGTGCAATCGCGGGTGCAGTCAATGCCATCAGCCGCGGGCCGGGGAATGAACTGTCCGGTGATTTTAAGGCCAGCTATGAATTCAACAATCAACAGGTCAAGCTGGAAGGCGGCCTAACGGTCCCGGTAACCGACAAGCTTTCAATCCGCGCTGCGGGTTTCGTCGATATTCTGGATAAGGGTTGGCTTACGACTTTTCGGCCAACCCAGTTTCCCGGAACAAGCAGGCAGGATCCAACTTGGGAAAATTGGGGCGGCCGGCTTTCCGGGCGTTATGAATTCAGCCCAGACGTTGAACTGGATTTCAAATATGAAATTACTGACCTGAAGAAAGACGGAAATACGCTTCAGCCTATTTCAAACTTTGGCACGCCAACGGTCACGGAATTCAACTTTGACCGGGAACGTTCGTTCGGCAACGGGCCACCATTGCCCGATTATGAATTTGATGCATTGCGCATGAAAAGCCAGACATTGCAGGGCACACTTTCGGTCGAAACCGGTCTAGGGACAATTTCGGCGACATCGGCCCATGTCTGGTATGATTGGTTCTTGAACACCGAAGCGGATATGTCACCGATCCCGATTTTCAACTTCACGCATAGTGAAGATTTCAACATGTTCAGCCAAGAACTGCGGCTTACCTCTGACGGGGTCGGTAGCTTTGATTATGTCGCGGGTCTCTTCTACCAAAAAGAAGACCTGTTCCTGCAGGGCGATTTTGAAGGCAATCTTGGTGCGACCGGTGCGCCTTTTCCGCCTTTCGCGCGGATTATTCGTCTGGATCAAGACACCAAATCATATTCAGCCTTTTTTGATGGAACTTACAAGATCACCGATCGGCTGACGCTGAATTTGGGCGCGCGCTTTCTTCACACCAAGAAGACCGCCATGCAATATTCGCGTGCCCATGATATCGTCGGCAATGCACCGCGTCCTGATCTGGAAGTGCCCATGGCTTCTCTCGGGGGCAATTCGATCTTCAGTGCGGTTTTTGGCCAGCCACATGTCTTCAATGACCTCAAGCTGTCAGAGGATCATTTTATGCCGCTTGCAGGCTTGAAATATCAGATTGCAGACGATCACATGGCCTATGTTAAGGTGACCAAAGGTGCGAAGTCCGGCGGATTTGACTGGGCGGTTAACCACCTCAATCCCGATGATGTCGATTTCAAGCCAGAAAAGGCGACGTCTTATGAGATCGGTGTGCGTGGTAACTTCCGCGACATTGGGGTAACCTATGGCCTGACGGCTTACCAGATGGACGTGGATGATTTGCAGGTCAGCGCCTTTGACGGCGCATTGGGTTATATCGTTGGCAATGCAGCCGCAGCCCGGTCCAAGGGTATCGAAGCTGAATTGTCATGGGCGCCTACCAACAATCTCCAGCTGAACGCCACAATGGGTTATACCGATGCCAAATATGTGTCGTTCCCAGGTGCAGCTTGCTTTGTAGAGCTACGTGAGGCCACGCCTGCGGGTGATGTTTGTCGGCGTGATTTGTCAGGTGGCCGGCTGCCATTTACTTCGAAATGGTCTTATACGCTGGGCGGGCTGCACACTCTTGAACTGGATGCCTTTAGCATCAAGACGAGCGTCGATTATAATTATCGTAGTGCAACCAACGTTGCGGCAATCACCGATCCGGGGCAGTGGGAACGTCCAGTTGGACTTCTGAATGCTCGGATCGCCATATCGCCCGATGTTGGCGGCTGGCAGATTGCGATCTTTGGCAAGAATCTGACCAATGAATTGTTCAGCACTTATGGGACTGAAGCCCCGGCTAACCCACTAGTACGTTTGCGTGATACCGAGCGTCCACGTCAGTACGGTATCGAACTTGGTTGGAGTTTCTGACCTTAGGCCGATCGAATTTACTGATGGAGAAGACTAAATGACACTCAGATTTGACGAGGCGGCAACCGTTGACCGGCTGATTGTGGATCCGACGGTCTATGCAACGCCGGAAAGATATCACGATCTCTTTCGCTTCCTAAGGGCAGAGGATCCCGTCCGGTGGACAGAACCTGAGGGGTTCCCTCCGTTCTGGACGGTCGCCAAAAATGCGGACATTTGCGAGGTGCAGCGCCAGCCCGCATTGTTCATCAATGCTCCGCGCAACACATTGTTGCCGACAGCTGTTGAGGGCCGTTTACAAAAAGAGCTGGGCAGTAAGCTCATCATGAACACCATGCTCTCGATGGACGGACCCGAGCATCAGGCAATGCGAAGGCTGGGGGCTGATCGGTTTACACCGGCCGGCGTCTCTGGCCTCAGGGATGATATCAGAGAAATTGCACATGATTTCATCGACCGTATGGCAGAGCAGGGCTCGGGCTGCGATTTCGCCAGCACGGTTTCAGCGATGTATCCGCTGCGGGTTATCCTTCGTGTCTTTGGTCTCGAGGATTCTGAAGAACATGAAATGCATCTTCGTTCGCGGGCATTTGTGGATGCGCAAAACCCTGCCCGTGAGAGAGAGGGGACTCAAGGCGAAGAGATGCTGGATGGCTGGAACAGCTTCTGTAAGTATTTTGCGCCTTTAGTAGAAGATCGCCGCAAAAATCCGCGCGATGATCTGGCCAGTGTAATCGCAAATGCAACGTTTGATGGCGAACTTATCAGTGATCGCCGCCTGTTCTCATACTACATTCTGGTGGTTGTCGCGGGCCATGACACGACGAGCACATCCTTGGGCGCAGGCATGTTGCAATTGCTGCGCAACAGGGATCAGTATGACCGGCTGAAGGCTGATCCCAGTCTGGTTGCGACTGCGGTGGATGAAATGATCCGCTGGACCCACCCTGTGCGCCATTTCCTGCGCACTGCGACGGAGGATTATGAGCTAAGAGGCAAGCAAATCCGCAAGGGTGACACCTTGATGATGGCGTTAGGATCGGCCTGTCGGGACGAAGATCTCTTCGATGCACCTTTCAAATTTGACGTAGGCCGCAAGCCGAACCGGCATATCGGTTTCGGATTCGGAGCTCACGTTTGCCTGGGCCAATTTCTGGCGCGTTTGGAGCTTACTACGTTCTTGGAAGTGTTTCTTGAGCGGGTTGAGGACATGGAACTGGCCGGTGAACCGGCGCTTTCATCGACCCTGTTTCTTGGCAATGTAGACAGCCTGCCTGTGCGTTACACGCTCAGACCCCGGTAAACGGGAATATCAGCGAAGAAATGAGGGCGAGATGAAGATATCAGCAGCAGTTTTGCGTGGTCCGGAAGACCTTTACAATATCGAGGAGTTGGACCTGCCGGAACCGGGCAAGGGACAAATTCTTGTCCGCATCGTTGCCAGCGGCTTTTGCCATACCGATTCGGTGCCTCGCCGGGCACCGGCTGATGCAGCATTTAAACCCCTGGTGACGGGTCACGAAGGGGCCGGGATTGTTGAGCGGGTCGGCGCGGATGTTTCCAGCATCGTCACAGGCGATCATATCATTTTGTCATATGATTCTTGCGGCGAATGCGCCCGATGCCTGGCGGAGCAGCCGTTCTTTTGCGATCATTTTGTGTCCCTCAACATTGTCGGAGCAGACCAGCAGAACGGTTCTGCAACAGATGCCGCCGGCAGCAATGTGCGCACCCGTTGGTTCGGGCAATCTTCTTTTGCCACTTATGCCATTGCAAATGTTCGCAATGCCACAGTGGTAGATCGGGATTTGCCGCTTGAGACACTGTGTCCGCTTGGTTGCGGCATTCAGACCGGCGCTGGCACTGCCGCGAACATCTTTGGTATTGTCCCGGGTCAATCATTGGTGGTGTTCGGAACCGGCGGGGTGGGCATGGCAGCGATCATGATGGCGCGCGCGCTGGGCGCAGACACGATTATTGCCGTGGACTTAAAACAAGGGCGGCTGGATACCGCGCGTGAATGCGGGGCCACGCATACAGTGCTTGCCGGAACTGAGGATGTGGAGGCCATAGTGGCTGAGGCGTTGCCAGGCGGCGCAGATTTCAGTTTTGATACAACGGGCCGGCCCGACATTCTGCGTCAGGCTGTGAATTGTATCCGTCAAGGCGGGGTCTGTGCGCAGGTGGGCGGCACAGAAGATCTGGTCATTCCGGCGGTCGCTCTCAACGGAAAAATGCTGACCCGCGTTATCGAAGGCAATGCGGTGCCGCAAAAGTTCATTCCGCAGTTGATCGGATTGTGGAAGGATGGCCTTCTTCCGCTTGAGCGGATCATCAAGACATTCCCGCTGGCCGACATTAACGCCGCGGAACAGGCGTCGGCGGACGGATCGGTGATCAAGCCGGTGATCGTGCCTGCGCGGGCATGATGGCTAGCACTGCTGAGCAAAGGTGTCACAATGAAGCGAAACAGACCATGACATTTCGATTGCTGATAAATGGGCAACTTGTGGATGGGGCCGCAGAGTTGGATGTGGTAAACCCGGCCACGGAACAGGTAATTGCCAGCGCCCCACGTTCCGATTCCGCGCAGCTCAATACCGCTGTAGCCGCTGCAAAGGCTGCATTTCCTGGCTGGGCCGCGACCTCATGGGAAGATCGTGCGCGAAGTTTGCTGGCAATTGCCGATGCGATTGAATCGCATCGCGATGAACTCGGCGCTCTTATTACTGCCGAACAAGGCAAGCCGGCATCCGAAGGCATCCGGGAAGTTTTAGGGGCAGCTGGTACCTTTCGTGCATTTGCATCGATGACGATGCCCGCACGGGTATTCAAGGGCGCTGCCGGAGACAAGATTTACGAACGCAATAGCCCTTTGGGCGTGGTTGGGGCGATAGGTCCGTGGAATTTCCCTCTTCTGCTGCTGGTGGCCAAGATCGCCCCTGCTCTGGTCACCGGGAACACGCTGATCGTAAAACCTGCGCCGACCACGCCGTTGACCGTCATCAGATTTGGCGAGATCATAGCCGATCTTCTGCCGCCGGGCGTGCTCAATGTTGTCGTCGATGATAATGATCTGGGCGATATGCTGACGTCGCACTGCGATGTGGCGAAAGTATCGTTCACGGGTTCTACCGAAACCGGACGCAAAGTAATGGCAAGTGGTGCCTCAACCTTGAAGCGTCTGACGCTGGAACTGGGCGGAAACGATGCGGCAATCTTGCTTGACGATGTGAATCCCAAGGCTGTTGCCAAACAGATTTTCGAACGAGCAATGATCAATTCAGGACAGGTCTGTGTTGCGATCAAACGCATCTATGTTCCAGAAAGCATTTATGATGATGTCTGCGCCGAACTTGCCGAATGCGCAAAAAACGCGGTTGTGGGCGAAGGAATGGATTCGCAATCACAATATGGTCCGGTCCAGAATCGTAAGCAGTTTGAACGTATTAAGGAATTGATCGCTGATACGGCTGAAGCGGGAACGATCCTTGCGGGCGGCATTCCTGCTGAGGGTACGGTTGGCTTCTTCGTGAAGCCGACAATTGTCGGCGGCCTGTCCGAGAATGCACGTCTGGTTCAGGAAGAACAGTTCGGGCCTGTGGTTCCGGTTTTATCCTATGCGGATCTGGATGACGCGATCGCGCGCGCCAATGCGACCGAATTTGGCCTGGGGGCATCAGTCTGGACCAATAACAGCATTAGGGGAGAGGAGGTTGCCGCGCGGCTATTGGCCGGAACGGTGTGGATCAACAAACATGGCGATCTGTCGCCGCTGATACCGTTTTGCGGAAGCAAAATGTCTGGCATCGGCACCGACTTTGGCGAGGACGGCCTGAAGAATTACTGCCAGTCTAAAATTGTGAATATTGGACAAGAACCCATCGTTGAAGATGAATGTGGATTGCCGCAGGCAAGCGAACAAGGGGCGAAATGGAAGAAGTAGCGCCGTCAGCTAATCCGCCCAAACGGGTAGTCATAGTGGGAGGCGGCATTGCCAGTGATGCCTGCGCTGCTGAATTGCGGCAATCCGGCTTTAATGGCAGTATTCAATTGCTTTGCGGGGAGCCATGGCGACCTTACGAGCGTCCGCCGCTTTCGAAAGAGGCATTGGATGATAAGGGTTCGATTAAGGAACAGTTCTTTCTCCATTCTGAAGGTTGGTATGACGATAATGCCATTGAACTGCGTTTGGGTGTTCACGCGGCCGGACTCGATACCCGCCAGAATACAGTTGAACTGACGACGGGAGAGAAAATCGGTTTTGACCGGCTATTGCTGGCAACCGGGGGCGCTGTTCGCAAGCTTCGGATCGAAGGAGGTGAGGCGCCTAATGTGCATTACCTGCGGACCAAAGATGACGCCCAGTCGCTGGCATCCGCGCTGACCCAAGGGTCAAGGGTTGCGATTATTGGCATGGGAGTGATTGGTGCCGAAATCGCGGCCAGCGCCCGCAAACTTGGCTGCAACGTCACAGCGATTGAGCCTGAGGCTGGCCCGATGACGCGCGCCTTGGGTTCTCAGCTCAGCAATTGGCTGGCGGGTATTCATCACAAGCACGGTGTTCAGGCCCTATACGGCGTCTCGGTAACCGGCTTTGTGATGAAGGATGGCTTGGTCCGGGCCGTAGAATGCAGTGACGGCACTCTTGTCGACTGCGATGCGGTTTGCGTGGGAATTGGCATTATTCCTGAAACAGGGCTGGCCAGCGATGCTGGTCTGGCTGTTGCCAACGGGATTGTTGTTGATCACCAGAACAGAACCAGTGTTCCCTCAATATTTTCAGCCGGAGATGTCGCCGAACTGCCCGCGTTTTATGGAATGGGCAGGGTCAGGTATGAAACCTATCAGAATGCTGCCGAACAAGGCGCGACCGCGGCGCGGGCAATGTTGGGCCAAGCTGCCGATAACACTGGCCCGTGCACATTCTGGACCAACCAATATGATTTGAATATTCAGAGCGTCGGCCAAGTTTCTGATGATTTTTCGATTGTCTGGCGCGGGTCAATGAACGATCAGGGGTTCGTTGCGTTTTTTCTAGATGGAGAACGCCTTGTTGGTGCAGTTGCGGTAAATCGTGCGAGAGATATGGCTGTTGCCCGCAAGCTGGTCTCTGCCAAAATAGACGTGCGGCCCGGCGACTTGGCTTCGGAGGCTGTCACACTGCGAACTTTGCTCAAGGCCATGCGAAAAAATTGATGGTAGGGTGCCCGGCCCATTGCTGGCGTTTCTCTGTTTTACCTTACTTTACTTAGGAATAGACTAAAAATGCCTGATAAATGGATCAAAGCCTGTAACATAAGTGATGTTTCTGAAGAAGAACCTTATTGCTTTGCTGTTTCTACAGAGAAAAATGTTGCGATATACAAAATAGAAGAAGAATTTTTCTGTACTGATGATTTGTGTACGCATGGGAATGCGTCGTTGAGTGAAGGATTCGCCGATGAGGGTATTATAGAATGCCCATTTCATGGCGGTGCCTTCAATATTCGGACAGGTGAGCCTGCGAGCTATCCCTGCATAAAGGCGTTACGCACGTATGCTGTTAAGCTTGACGGTGATGCCATCATGATCGCCTATGATGGTGAATGAACCAAGCGCCAATTGATGCAAATGGTTCTGGGCCGCGCCAGCGATTAATCAATTCGCTGGACGGCCACCTTCCGATTTCCAATCCGATTGGTCGTTCGGCCTTTGCGGGGGCGCTTCTAAGGCATGGAAGCTTCTCTGCACGGGGTTGCACGTCAAGGTATAATGACGCAGGGCAGGTGAAACCGCATCATCAGCCCATCATTTACGCCGGACCAAGAGGGAGTGTAACCATTAATTTGCTAACGCTCAGGTTGTTGGTCTTGGCGGCTGAACACAAAAGCCTGTCGAAGACTGCGCAAATTGCAAATCTGGCACTCGCGGCAGTAAGCCGCCGTATCATTAATTTGGAAGCCGATTTGGGCATCCCTCTTTTTAAGCGGACCCGTTCGGGCGTGGAACTGACGCCGGCTGGCGAAGTGTGTCTGCAACGAGCAGAAAAAATCCTTGAAGAGGTAAGCCAACTCAAGCTGGATATGGCCGATTTTCAGAGCGGAATGCGCGGCCGTGTTTCCATCCGGGCAAGTACATCTGCAGTCGCGCAATTCCTTCCCGAAGATTTGGCGGCATTCGAAAAACTCCACGCCGGCATCCGGCTACGAATCCGTGAAGCCTACAGCGCGGACATCGTTTCAGAATTGCGGCTTGGCCAGTTGGATGTTGGCATCATCCTTGAAGGGGGCGAAACCTTTGGGCTTAATACCTGGCCGTACCGAAAGGATCGGCTTGTGGTGGTTGCCCCTGCGACCTTTCGGCCAGACATCCATAGTATGCGGTTCGACGAAGTTCTGGATGAGGACATGATCCAGATGGGTTTCGATACGGCGATGACCAAGCTGCTGTCAGCGCGGGCCAACGATGCGGGGCGGGCGCTAAGGCTTAGGGTGGAGGTGGACAGCTTCGACGCGGTGTGCCGGATGGTTGCGGCGGGGTTTGGAATTGGAATCCTGCCGAGGATAGCGGCGGAATCGCCGGTTAATCAGTTGGATCTTCGGTTGATTGAATTGGATGAACCATGGGCCGAGCGCCTGATGCTGATTTGTGTAAAGGACGATAAGCCGCCTTCCAATCCTGCGCGCGAAGTGATTGATTTCTTGGTCGCTTGTGCCGCCAAGGACAATGGTCTGCCTTCCGGCTCCGAAGGCTGAGGTCCGTTCGCCGCAGATGCGCAGCAACGTGCCGGCGAATTGCAGGCGGTTGCATTACCGATTCAACATAATACGAAACAAGGCTTGACCAAATAGCGCTTCTGGGGTGTCGATCCGTCCCCTAGTTCTCCTCGTATAGTTATCGAAAATAACTGAACTAGCGCCAATCCGCCATCTCGGGCTGAGGCGCATTGGGGGGGGCGAAATGACCAAACTGAAAAAGAGCTTACTTGCAGCTGTTGGTGCTGCTGCATTGGCGTTTCCTTTGAGCGCGAACGCTCAGGAAGTTTCGGATGGTCAGGAAGATGCTGCCCAAGCGTCCACATTTGGCGACATCATCGTCACTGCGACGCGGCGCGAGGAAGGCGCCCAGAAAGTCCCGCTGGCGGTGACCGCTGTCTCGCCGGATACGCTGCTCGTGGCTGGCGCGCCTTCGGTGCGGGAACTGACAAGCGTTGTTCCAGGATATAATGGCGGGCGAAACTTGGGTGCCTTTCAGCCGTTTATCCGGGGTGTCGGTTCCACCGGTGTTACGGTCAGCGATGAGTCAAATGTTTCGACCTATGTGGACGGGATATATATGCCTTTCGCGCAATCTGCGAATGTCGACATTGTAGAGATTGACCGCGTTGAGGTGTTGCGCGGACCGCAAGGCACGACTTTTGGTCGCAACGCAACGGGCGGTCTGATCAACATTATTACGCGCGACCCCGAATTTAATGTGCGCGGGCATGTCGATGCCCGGATAGGCGCGCTTGTCGGTGCGTCGGACGATGCCATGATGTATGATTTGCGGGGCTATGTCACGGGCGGCCTGTCAGACAATGTTGCTGCCGATATCAGCTTTATGCACCGCGAAAATGGCGGGTATATCCGCAATTTGGTCGGGCCGGACAATTACGGCGATCTTTCCGTTACTGATGTTCGATCCAAGCTTATGTTCCTGCCCAACGAGCAAGCGAAAATCGTCTTGATTGGCGGATATTACCAAATGAAAAGTCAGGTCAATGCGCCTCAACCTGTTGATGGTAACACGCTTGGCCGCAGTTATGGCGGGATCGTTGCTACCGAACCCTGGCAGGCCGCGCTTGACGTGGAACCGTTGCTCGATGGGGAAAGCTATAATTTCGGTATGCTTACCGAGTTTGAGCTGGGTGATGTCACGCTTGAGACAAGCAGCGGATATCTCAGTACGGTGATGCGCCAAGATACAGATTCAGATGCTTCGAATATCAATCTTGGCACGCTGTTGACTTCGATTGTGGGCCGCCATGGCTCGGTCTTCAGTCAAGAAGTGCGGCTGCTGTCCAATAGCGAAGGGCCGTTTACGTGGCTGGTCGGGGCCTATGGCTTCTTCCTTAAGAGCAACAATGGCACCACCATAACGAAGGCAACTTTTGGTCCGGCCCCTGATTATCTGATCACCGGCCAGCGCACGATACTTTCGACATTCCGCAACAGCACCACCTCCTACGCCGGGTTTGCCGAAGGTTCACTCGAAGCCTCGCCGGGGCTGTTTGTTACTTTGGGTGGTCGTTTCACGACCGAGAAGCGAAGCCAGTCTGGTTGGCTCAGCGTCAACGGGAACGAGGTCAATCTCCCTAAAGACACGGCCAGTTTTAACAAATTTACCTACCGCGGATCTATCCGGTACGAAATTACGCCAGATACGAATATCTATGCGAGCTACGGCAACGGTTTCAAAAGCGGGGTCTATACTGGCACGGTCACGCCGGTCCTTACCCGGCCGGAAGAAGTCAAGGCGCTGGAAGGCGGGATTAAGTCTGATTTGACACCGTGGCTGCGCATGAACTTGGCTTTGTTCCACTATGATTACAAAGATATGCAGGTGACTGCCCGCGACCCGGCTTCCACCACCTATATTGTGCAAAATGCCGCTGAGGCGACACTGTATGGCGGGGAATTGGAATTCCAACTGGTACCAAGTGACAATTTCAATCTTCGAGGGTCAGTCGCCTATAATCACGCCCGCTACGATTCCTTCCCGCTTTCGCGGTCATACATACCTTCGCCGCGCGGAGGTAATAATGTGGCAGCGATCGATGTTTCGGGAAATACGCTGCTTCGCGCGCCCAAATTTACATTCAACCTTGCGCCTACAATAGAGCAGGATTTGGGCGGTGGACGTTTGGCGTTTACGGCGAATGTCTTCCACAGCAGCACAGTCTATTTCGACTTCCTCAACCTAGTCTCTCAAAAGCCTTACACGCTTGTCGGGGCGGAGGTATCGTGGACCGATCCGGCTGAATTGTGGAGGCTTTCGATCTATGGCCAGAACATCTTCAATGAGGCGGTCCTTCAACAAGCGCGCGTTGGTGATATAAGCTCTGACGGAATTTATGAGCCGCCAGCACGATTTGGCATTGGAATTTCTCGAAGTTTTTGAATTTAGTGGCCGCCCATCGATAGGGCGAAGCATATCACACAGGAGTAGAAATAATGGAGCGCAACCGGACCGAGCAACCGACTTCGGACCTTGCTGACAAACTCAAGAAATGGGTTGTGAAGGAAAGCTCTGGTAGAGTTCGGCTGGATCAAGAGGTCTTCACCAACGAAGAATTGTTCGACTTGGAGATGAAATACATCTTCGAGAAAAACTGGGTCTTCGTTGGGCATGAAAGCCAAGTGCCTAAGCCAAGCAATTACCTGACGGGCCATGTCGGGCGCGAACCTGTGATTCTGGTCCGGACCAGTTCAGGCGATCTGAAGTGTTTCATAAATGCCTGCACGCACCGCGGCGCCCGGCTTTGCCGCCAGAAGGCAGGCAGTGCAAAGTTTTTCAAATGTTCATTTCATGGCTGGACCTTCCGCAATTCTGGCGAATTGCTGGATGTGACAGATGAGGGCGAAGGCGGTTATCCTGACGATTTCGACAAGAGCCTGCTTGGCCTGCACGAAGTGATGATCGACAGCTATGGCGGATTTGTCTTCGCCAGCCTGTCGAAGGATGTCATGCCGCTGCGCGAATATCTGGGAGATGCAACGAAGTTCATCGACCTCGTTGTACAGCAGTCGCCCGACCGCAAGCTAGAGGTGCTGCACGGCACCGTACGTTATGTCTATCATGGCAATTGGAAGCTGCAGGTTGAAAACGGGGTGGATGGCTATCATGCGCCGATCGTCCATGGGAATTACATTCAGACCACCAGTCGGCGGGCAACGGGCGATTCCACTTACGGCGTCCAAGCTAGCATCGGTGACGGTGCGAGGCCGGTGCTTGGTGGCAATGACCGTTCAACCGGCGGCGGTGTTGGTACTGGCGGCTTTTTCTCTTTTGATCAGGGGCACCAGATCGTCTGGGGTATGGTCGGCGCTCCTGATGCGCGTGCGAACGCCAGCATCGTTGAATGGCTGACGCAGACATATGGCGAAGATGCGGCGTGGTGGACCAACAAGACGATCCGAAATTTGATGCTGTTTCCCAATTTGTTCCTGATGGATCAAAATGGCATGCAGATCCGAATTGTCCGGCCATTGTCAGCCGATCAGACCGAAGTGATTTCCTATGCTCTGGGGCCAGTTGGTGAACCTGCCGACGTTCGCGCCCTGCGCATTCGCCAGTTCGAAGATTTCATGAACGCAACCGGCATGGCTACGCCGGATGATCTGGCTGAATTTAACAATTGCCAGATTGGGTATGGTCGCGGCGGACGCTTTAGCGACATTTCCCGCGGTGCGACGCGCTGGGAAAAGGGCTCGGGCACTTTCGGCAAAAAACTAGGCATCGACGCGCTGATGAGCAGCGAGGCGGTGGCTGACGAGGGTCTCTATGTGGAACTGCACGAGGAATGGCTGAGGCGAATGGAATCTGCCGTTGAGCAAGAAGCGGAAGAAAAACACAGCGCAGATGGCGCTGCAAATGAGGTGACGGCATGAAGATCGGTCAGGCGGAAGGCTGGACAAAGGCGCAGATGTTCATCGCTCAGGAAGCATATTTCCTAGACGAGAAACTGTGGGACGAGTGGCTTGATCTCTATCTACCCGATAGCGAATACTGGGTCCCGGCCTGGGGTGATAATGGGGAATTGACCGATGACCCGCAATCGCAGATCTCGATGATCTATTATCCCAATAGGGGCGGGCTGGAGGATCGGGTATTCCGTATTCGTACCGGCACATCTGCTGCGTCGACCCCCGCCTTGCGCACAAACCACCTTTTCACGCTTCTTAAACTAGAAGAACTGGATGATGGTTACGAGGTTCGCACGAACTGGCTGACGGAATCGTTCCGTGAAGACCAGTGTCTGAGCTATCGGGGGCATGCCATCTACCGGCTTGTTGAGCGTGATGGGCAGCTGAAAATTGCCAGCAAGCGTACCGTCGTATTGGATCCGGTTACGGATACAGTACTCGATTTCTACACGATTTGAGGCGGGGGCAAATTTGACCAAAATGGACAAGCCCACCACCGGTGTTGTCATCGGTGATCCTGCCGGTGTCGGGCCTGAAGTCGTGGTTAAGGCTTTGGCTGACGAAGCAATCGCTCAGTCCGCGCGCCATTTGTTGATTGGCAGTGCCTCGGTCGTCGAACGGGCGTTGGAATTTTCCGGGGTGAAGGCCGCGGTCAAGCGGATACAGACGCCCGATGAACTCGGCGAGGAGCGCGGGGTTCTTTATGTCATGGATTCCGAAGGGTTGGATGCCTCTGAGTTTCCTCTCGGCCGTGATTCCGTCGCGGCAGGCCATGCTGTTGCCGGCTGGATGGACACGGCGATCGATTTGGCTGAACGGGGGGTGATCGATTCGTTTGTTTTGGCCCCGATCAGCTCGGGCTCATTCAAGCTGGCAGGCGAACGCAGCCGCACCGTCAGCCCGGTTGTGGGTGAGAGTTATCTGATCATTTTTTCCGGTCCTTTGCGGGTCGCCCATCTGACGGACCATGTCCCGCTGGCCAGTGTTAGCGGCCTGATCCAGGCTGAACTGGTTACCAGTGCGCTGGTTGATCTCGACAAGGCGATGCAGGCTTGGGGTATGGAGCAACGCCGGATTGGTGTTTCCGGGTTCAACCCTCATGCCAATGGTCCTGAAGACCGCGAAGCCATCGCCCCTGGCGTGGAGCAGGCACGGGCGCTTGGTATCGACGCAAGCGGACCGCATAGCCCCGATGCGGTGTTCCGCCATTGTGTAGAAGGCAAATATGACATGGTGCTGGCAATGTTCCATGATCAGGGACACATTGCCGTCAAAACATGGGGCTTTTCCGGCAATTGTGTGCTGATACTAGGGCCGCCCTACCTGTTCTTTTCGGTCGCACATGGCACCGCTTATGACATTGTTGGCACTGGCTTGGCTGATCCATTGATGCTGCAGAGCGCGTTGGAAACGGCGGCCCGTCTATCCCGTGGTCAAGGGCTTCAGATCGATTGATGGCACGCTGGTCGGACCCAATGATGAAGGAACTTACGTGACCAAATTGCCCCAAACGGCGCTTGGTTCCCAGGAACCCAAATCGCGCGAGCCAACCCCGCAGGAGAACCGTCCTGCCAGCGAGGGGCCTGCCGATTGGGGTGTCGTTTTGATCTGCACTGCCGGCCTGACGGTCTGCATGATTTATCTCTATTCGCTTGGACCTTTGATTATTCCGATTTCGCAGGAGCTCGGCTGGACCAGGGGGCAGACCAGTGCAGGGTTGAGCCTGGTCAGCATCATTTCCGTGATTGCAGCCCCAGTCGTTGGCTATAATATTGATCGTTTCGGATCCCGGCGCATAGCAATCGTTGGCTGCATACTTTTCTGTACCGGCATTACCTCGCTATCGCAGGTTGGCAGCCTTTATGCTTGGTTTGGCGTTTGGGGGCTGGTTGCAGCAGGCTCAGTGCTGATGAAGCCAACGGTGTGGATGTCTGCCGTTGGCCAGCGATTTAGCCGCCGCCGCGGGCTGGCCATGGGCCTTGCGCTCAGCGGGACCGGACTCAGCGCGGCATTAGCGCCGGTGATCGCCGGGTTTCTGGAACAACAGTTTGACTGGCGCACCGCGTTTCTGGGGCTCGGAATTGGTTCAGCCTGCCTTTTGCTGCCATTGCTGGTTCTGTTTTTCAAAGATCCGGTGGCCATAAAACAGGATGAGAGTGCACCGACGAATATCGCCCCGGTTGCAGGCGTATCAATTGCGGATGGCTTCCGGTCTGCCACGTTTGCCAGACTTGCGATTGCGGGTTTTTGCGTGAATTTCACGGTGATCGGATTGGTTGTTCATTTCGTTCCTCTGCTTACCAGTTACGATTTTGCAGCAGCCCATGCCGCAAAATTGGCCAGCGTGATTGGCGTGAGTACCATTGTGGCGCGTCTGATTATCGGGACATTGATCGACCGTTTTCCAGCCAAAATTGTCGCGGTGATCGGTTTTTTGCTGCCGATGCTCGCGTGTGTTTTGCTGCTCTTTTTCGATGGTTCGCAGGCCATGGCGGTGGTTATTGCGATGTTGATCGGGGCCAGTTTGGGCGCGGAGGTGGATATCATAGCCTATCTTTCATCGCACCATTTCGGGATGCGCAATTTTGGCACATTGTTTGGCACAATTACGGGCGCAATCAGCCTTGGCATAGGGCTGGGGCCTACAGCCGCAGGCGTAACATTTGACTATTTCGGGTCTTATCGGCCGATATTCATCGGAATGCTGCCGCTCATCATATTGGCGGTAACACTCATTGCTACACTCGGCCCCTATCCCGATCACACCGCGCAGAGCAGGTCGTAGGGCAAGGCCGCGCACGAACCAGTCGGATCCATCAGAAGAACTCAGTGATTCATAAGGAACAAAGGGAAAGCACTATGCATGAAAGTATTTGGTCAGACCTCGTCGAGGTAGAATATAGCCAAGGATATCTGGATGTTGGCGGCATCAAGACCCGTTACATACGGACAGGCACCGAAGATCTCCCAGCACTGATATTTTTGCATGGCACCAGCGGCCATGCCGAAGCTTATTCGCGCAACATGGGTGCCCATGGGCAACATTTTGACACCTATTCGATCGACATGATCGGCCATGGCTGGACTGATTTTCCAGACACCACTTATGAGATTCCTACCTATGCAGAACACGTTTTGCGTACATTGGATGTGTTGGGCCGCGAGAAAGCACACATTTCGGGCGAATCCTTGGGTGGATGGGTGGCAACCTATCTCGCTGTTCATCACCCAGACCGGGTCGACAAGGTCGTTCTAAACACAGCTGGCGGCTGGGTTGCCAATCCAGAGGTGATGGCCCGGATCAAGGTTATTTCCAACGCGGCGGCCGATGATCCCAGCTGGGAAACCGTGAAAACCCGGATCGAATTCTTGATGTATGACAAGTCGATGGTTCACGATGATCTTGTCGAATGTCGGCGGCGGATTTTCAATCGTCCTGGCTATTCGGATGTGACCCGAAGCATTCTTTGTCTGCAAGAAATGGAAATCCGCAAACGGAACCTGATTACCAAGGAGCAATATGGATCAATTTCGTCACCGGCGATGGTTCTTTGGACAAGCCACGATCCAACGGCAACGGTCGCGCAAGGCAATGAAATTGCCAGCATGATTCCCGGCAGTGAATTCGTTGTGATGGATAAATGCGGGCATTGGCCGCAATGGGAAAACCCCGATGAATTCAACCGTATCCACATTGACTTCCTGAAGAGCTAAATCGGGATCAATGTCTGGCTATAGGGCCGGTAACCTTGCTGTTGCGCGTGATCGGATGGGTCTGGCGCAACATGCTAGGACCGGCCCTATTGTCGGCCAATATCACCGGTTGGCGAGAAGCAGGGGAATTGCGTGTAGCGCAGTCCCGTTCTTCTCAAATTTTTGGTCGGTGCCGGATGTTCTGGCAATTTTATCGGCGTCGGAACCTGAAATACCAGACTTCATGTTCAAACACATTGCGCGCTTTCTTTTCGTATCGCGTTTCGCACCAGCCGCTAGGGCGCTTTTGCCAGTCTGACGGCTCTTCGGCGAGCCACTCGAATTCTTTGGTATGGCGGCGCATTACCATTAGGGCGTGACGCAGATAGATGTCGTGATCGGTTCCGAAGCGAAATTCGCCGCCGGGTTTGAGCTTGTTCGCGATCATCTGCACGGGGCCATCATTCATCATCCGACGCTTGGCGTGGCGCGCCTTTGGCCAGGGGTCAGGGTGGAGCAAATAGACAAAGCTGAGCGCGCCGTCGGGTATGCGTGCGAGCACTTCCAGCGCATCACCAAGATGCAGGCGGATATTGCCGAGACGTTGTTCTTTGGTGTGACCCAGGGCCGCAGCTACGCCGTTTACAAAGGGTTCTGCGCCGATGAATCCGTGATCGGGAAGCATTTCGGCGCGGTCCGCCAAATGCTCGCCCGAACCGAAGCCGATTTCAAAATGCATCGGCCGGTCGTCACCAAATAGATCTGCTGACGTAACCGGGCCTTCGTGCGGCACGGCAATCTGGGGCAGGAAATCATCAATCAAGCTCTGCTGATATGGTCGCAGGCGCTTGCCTGTTGACCGGCCATATAGCCGGTTCAGTGTGGTGGGGTCGCCTTCTTTATGTGCAGTCATGCGGTCTGCGAATACATTGTTTTTTGTCAGCCTCAAGCGCCTGTGTTCGCGCTGCGCCACTTGGTTGCGGCGCTAACCGCGCTTTGCCCGCTGCGAAGCGGCCGTTCAGGCGTGAAAGCGATGATATTACGCGCCAGAATGTGTGCGGAAACAAAACGCCCAGAGTGTTTCCACTCCGGGCGTTTCTCGCTGATAAGGGAATTTGTTTGTTTACGCGGCTTCGGCTGCGCTTTCGGGATCGCGCAGGACGTAACCACGCCCCCACACGGTTTCGATGTAGTTTTCACCGCCGCAGGCATGGCTCAATTTCTTGCGCAGCTTGCAGATGAAAACGTCGATAATCTTGAGTTCCGGCTCATCCATGCCGCCATATAGGTGGTTGAGGAACATTTCCTTGGTGAGCGTGGTGCCTTTGCGGAGCGAAAGCAGCTCCAGCATGGCGTATTCTTTGCCGGTCAGGTGAACGCGGGCGCTATCGACTTCGACAGTTTTTGCATCGAGATTGACGGCCAGTTTGCCCGTGCGGATCACCGATTGGCTGTGGCCTTTCGAACGGCGAACAACGGCGTGAATGCGGGCGACCAGCTCTTCACGGTGGAACGGCTTGGTCACATAATCGTCAGCACCGAAGCCGAAGCTGCGGATCTTGCTGTCCATTTCTGCGACGCCGGAAAGGATCAGAACGGGCGTTTGCACCTTGGCAACGCGCAGTTTTTTCAGCACATCATAGCCGTGCATATCGGGCAGGTTCAGGTCGAGCAGGATGATATCATAATCATACAGCTTGCCCAGATCGAGGCCTTCCTCGCCCAAGTCGGTCGCATAGACATTAAAGCCTTCGGTGGTTAGCATTAGCTCGATGGCTCTTGCCGTCGTCGGCTCGTCTTCGATCAACAGTACTCGCATGGGTGGTCCCCCTATTGCCCAAATCAGTCTGGTAACACTTCGCTAAGACGTGTTGCCTTGGATTAACCACAAAACTTCTGAACAAAAAAGGTTAATAAGCCGTAAACGAATTTAATCCGGCGAGCTGCACCTTAGGCGAGTCAGAACGTTTTTCTCGGGCCCGCAGCTTGAGGGCTCAAACAGACATCTACATCGCCGCCAGTTTCTTTGCTCTTCTGCGCTGCACACTGCTCCCGATCCCCATCGCCTCGCGGTATTTTGCCACGGTTCGGCGAGCAATGTCGAAGCCTTCGCCTTTGAGCAATTCTACCAATTTGTCGTCTGAGAGGATTTTTTTCGGATCTTCCGCATCGGTCAACGCCTTGATGCGCGCTTTTACCGCTTCGGATGATGCACCGCCTTCATTTTCGGATGATCCGACCCCGCTGGTAAAGAAATATTTCATCTCATAAGTGCCGCGGTCGCAATGGAGGTATTTGTTTGAGGTTACCCTGCTGACGGTGCTTTCATGCATGTCGATTTCTTCCGCGACTTCTCGCAGTGTCAGCGGTTTGAGTTCGGAAACACCCTTGAGGAAGAATCCTTCCTGCAATTTCACGATTTGCGATGCGACTTTGAGGATCGTCTTGCGCCTCTGGTCAAGCGCCTTGATCAGCCAGTTTGCATCGGTCAGTTTTTCATTCAGCCAGCCGCGCGATTCCTTGTCGGTGCATCCATCCTTCAGCTCGACAAAATAGCTGCGATTGACGACCAATCGCGGCAGTGTTGCCTCGTTGAGTTTGATTTGCCAGCTATCATCATCGCCGGGTGCAATCAGTACATCCGGGACCACCGCCGTTTCGGGGGCACCGCCAAAGGCAAGGCCCGGCTTGGGATCGAATTCACGCAATTCGCCGAGCATATCGGCAAAATCCTCGTCATCGACATCGCACATCCGTTTCAGCCGGACGAAATCGCCCTTTGCCACCAGATCCAGATTTTCGATCAGCCGCGCCATGCAGGGATCGTAACGATCCAGCTCCTTGGCTTGCAGCGCGAGGCATTCGGCCAGCGTTCGTGCGCCCACTCCGGTCGGGTCCAGCGATTGAACAACGTCCAATGCACGTTCAACGTCGGTGATCGATACGCTCAATTCGCTGGCCACCTCGCGCAGTTGCCCGCGCAAATATCCTGCCTCATCGAGCAGACCGATCAGATATTTCGCAATGAATTCATCGCGCGTATTGCGTGAAACTGCGCCAACTTGATCGTGCAAATGATCGGCCAGCGATTTTTCGCCCGTGCCGCGTTCTTCGATGCTGGGTAAATCATCGGCCAGTGCGCCCGATCCGCCTGCCCCCCATTCACCGTCACCCGTATCCCGGTCCACGTCAATTGCCGTCCGGTCAATGTCGAGGGCAGGCTCTGCGGCAGTTAAACCATCGCCAGCTGTGCCATCGCCCCCCAAACTATCGGTCCCGGAACCAGCGGCCCCTAAACTATCGGCCCCTAAACTATCGGCCGCAGGTTCGGCCGGGGCTTCGCCCGTATCATCAGATTGGCCGCTTTCGCTGCGCAGGTCCCCCGCTTCGAGCAAGGGGTTTGATTCAAGCGCATCGCCGACAAATGTTTCGATTTCCAAATTCGACAATGCCAGAAGCTTGATCGCCTGCTGCAATTGCGGCGTCATAACCAGCGACTGGGACTGTCTTAGGTCAAGGCGTGGCCCCAAGGCCATAGGTCAATGTCCTGCCGAATGTCTCATTACAATGTGAAGCCTTCGCCAAGATAAAGTCGCTTCACATTTTCGTCCGCCACCAGATCTTGCGGCGTGCCTGAGAAAAGCACCTGTCCGCCATAGATGATGCAGGCGCGATCAACGATTTCCAGCGTTTCGCGGACGTTGTGATCGGTAATCAGCACCCCGATACCGCGTGTTTTCAAATCCCTTACAAGATCGCGAATATCGCTAATCGAAAGCGGATCGATCCCGGCAAAGGGTTCATCCAACAACATGATCGATGGTTTGGCAGCCAGGGCCCGCGCAATTTCGCAGCGCCGGCGTTCACCGCCTGACAGCGCCATCGCCGGTGAAGCGCGCAATTCTGTCAGGCCGAATTCTTCCAGCAATCTTTCAAGCTCTGCAGAGCGCGTATCGGCGTCAGGCTCGACCATTTCGAGCACACAATTGATATTTTGTTCAACGGTCATTCCGCGAAAAATGCTCGTTTCCTGCGGCAAATAGCCCAGGCCCAATATCGCACGGCGATACATGGGCAGCGTGGTCACATCCTCTCCGTCCATCAGGATGCGGCCGGCATCAGGACGGACCAGCCCCATGATCGAATAAAAACAGGTTGTTTTGCCCGCGCCATTGGGGCCAAGCAGGCCGAGCACTTCGCCCTTGCCAACGGTCAACGAAATATCGCTGAGGACTGCGCGCTTGTCATAGCTTTTGGCGATGGACACGACCTCTAGCCCGCCATCGGGCAGCGGAGCGATTGCGTCCACAATGGGTTTTTCAACCGGTTCGGCGGTATCCTGACTACTCATAACTTAACCATGTAGCATTGCGCGATGCCTTGAAAAGCCCCGATTGCCCAAAATTGGCAGGATTCGTGCATGGCAAACATAATTCAACGATAAAGCACGGCCTCTCTTGCATTTTGGTTACCGCGCTTGATTGTCGGCGCATTTATTGGAATACTCAGCTTTAGAAGAAGGCAGAGGGAGAGAGCCGCATGAACAAAGCGCTCGACGATTCGGTTTCGCACGAAAAGACCGCGGATAAGGTTTACGCCCGTGATTGGCGTAAGAGTATGAGCGATAATGTTGCTTATGCGTTGGTCATTTACACCGCGCTGCATATTTTCGCGACGGTCAGTGCGATGAAAGAAACCGGCCTGAAATCGATGGCGCTGTTCGCGCTGGTCATTCTGGTTGTCGGAATCATCCCCGCTTGCCGCAAGTTCGAATCGCGCTGGCGGCATTTGTCCGATGATGAAGCGGCCGATCCCAGCTACGCTGCGGCATTCCGGCGGGATCAGATTGTTTTATGGTTGCTAGCCTTGGGATTGCCCTTTTTGCTAACGGGACTGTTCAAAGGCATGGCCGCGGCCGGTTGATCCGGCGGGCAGCATTGCCCTTATCCGGCGTGCGATCTAGGGCGCAGCCATGATAAGTTCAGATGAATCTTGCGCGTTGAGCGCCCAATTGGTGACTTTTGCGATAAAGGCAGGCGCCGATGCCGCCGACGCGGTCGCATCCGCCTCCACATCCGAAAGTGTGAGTGTCCGGCTGGGCAATTTGGAAGATGTCGAACGATCCGAAGATGAAGAAATCGGATTGCGGGTGTTTGTCGGCACGAAATCAGCCAGCGTCAGCGGAAGCGATTTTTCGGGCAGTTCTTTAAAAGAAATGGCCGCCCGCGCGGTGGCGATGGCGAAACTCGCACCCGATGATCCCTATGCCGGTCTGGCGGATGAAGCGCTTTTGGCCTCCGGCCCATTTGCCGATTTCGATCTTGTGGATGATGCAGAACCGACCCCGGTGGATCTGCGTGAAATGGCGCTTGAAACCGAAGATTCTGCCCGCGCGGTTAAGGGCGTAACCAACAGCGCCGGGGCGAGCGCGGGATTTGCCCGTTCCGTTTCTGCATTGGCGACCAGCAACGGATTTACCGGCGGCTATGCGGCCACTTCCAGCAGCGTCAGCGCCAGTATGATTGCCGGCGAAGGCGATGCGATGCAGCGCGATTATGATTACCGCGTGATGCGCCATGCGGCGGATTTGCCGTCGGTTGCCGGTATCGGCGCCTTGGCGGGCGAGAGAGCGGTTGCCAAACTTGATCCGGTGCGGCTGCAAAGCGGATCATTGCCCGTGGTTTTTGATCCGCGCGTTGGCAACAGCCTGATTGGTCATCTTCTTGGGGCGATCAACGGAATGGCCGTTGCGCGCCGATCAACATTCCTGCTCGATCGCCTGGAACAGAAGATATTCGCGCCTGACATTCTCATCCGCGACGAACCGCATCTTATGCGCGGAATGCGTTCAAAGCCGTTTGACGGTGAAGGCTTGCCGACCGCTTCGCGTGATATTGTCGCGGATGGATGCGTTACCGGCTGGTTGCTCAATTGCGCTGCTGCGCGCCAACTTGATCTTGTGCCGACCGGCCATGGTTCACGCGGGGGCAGCGGTGCTCCGGGTATCTCGGCGAGCAATGTGCATCTTGCGCCGGGCGCACTCAGCCGCGATGAAATGGTCGGTGAAATTCAGGACGGCGTATATGTTACCGAATTGATCGGGCAGGGGGTCAACGGAATTACGGGTGATTACAGCCGCGCCGCCGCAGGGTTCAGAATCCGCGGCGGGCAGTTGGAAGAACCGGTGTCCGAATTCACGATTGCTGGAAATCTGCTGGATATGTTTGGCGCGCTAACGCCGGCAAATGATCTTGAAATGTATCGTGCGGTCAACGTACCGACATTGCGCGTCGACGGGATGACCATCGCGGGGGAATGACCCTTATTTCCGTGCCAGTTCGATCGCTTCCAGCACAACTTTCTTTGCTTCGTCAGCGTCACCCCAATTGCCTATGCGTACCCATTTTTCGGGTTCGAGGTCTTTATAGTGGGTGAAAAAATGTTCGATCTGTTGGAAAATGATCGAAGGCAGATCTTTTGTCTCGCCGACATCGGAATAATAAGGGAATGTCGTGTCCACAGGCACGCAAATCAGCTTTTCATCGCCGCCATGCTCGTCTTCCAGATTGAGCACACCAATCGGCCTTGCACGCACTACGCAGCCAGCAATAAACGGCGTGCGGGCGATCACCAATGCGTCTAGCGGGTCACCATCTGGTGACAATGTGTGCGGTATAAAGCCGTAATTGGCCGGATAACGCATAGGCGTATGCAGAATACGGTCGACGAATAAAGCGCCCGAATCCTTGTCGAATTCATACTTCACCGGCTCTCCGCCGGTTGGTACTTCGATGATGACGTTGAGGCTTTCAGGCGGGTTGTCGCCGATTGTGATCTTGTTGATATCCATAATGGATCGCCCTTTAGGTGAAATGCTGCATCTGCGAAAGTGGTTTTGCATAGAAATGTAGAGAGGATTTATCTGCCGCGAAGAGGCAATTCTTTTGCGCTTTGCCGTTTCGTAAGTATTTGGCGAAAGGTGAAATGCGGCTGGCAGAATTCCCGGCAAAGGCTGTGTGCCATTGTTCAACGGGCACATTGGCACGAAACAAACGGGCACAGACGATTGCAGAAACGCCCTCTTGCGCTTAATCGCGCGGCCATGAGCAAGAACACGCCCAAAGCGATACGCGGTACGCAGGATATTTTCGGCCCCGATGCAGAGGCATTTGCCTTTGTTGTCGAGACATTTGAACGGGTGCGCAAACTCTACCGCTTCCGCCGCGCGGAAATGCCGGTTTTTGAAAAAACAGAAGTGTTCGCACGTTCATTGGGCGAAACAACCGACGTAGTGTCGAAAGAAATGTATTCCTTCGATGATCGCGGCGGAGAATCGCTGACTTTGCGGCCCGAATTTACCGCCGGGATTGCGCGGGCATTTCTGACCAATGGCTGGCAGCAGCACGCTCCGCTCAAACTGGCAACGCACGGCCCGTTGTTCCGTTACGAGCGTCCACAAAAGGGCCGCTATCGCCAGTTCCACCAGATCGATGCAGAGATAATCGGCGCGGGTGAACCGCAGGCGGATGTCGAATTGCTCGCAATGGCGGACCAGCTGTTGAAAGAGCTGGGAATCGAAGATGTGACGCTGCATCTCAACACGCTTGGCGATGGCGAAAGCCGCGAAGCATGGCGGGCGGCGCTGGTCGAGTATTTTCGCGGCGTGCAGAGTGAATTGTCCGAAGATTCGCAAGATCGGCTGGAGAAGAACCCGCTGCGGATTCTCGACAGCAAGGATCGAAGGGACAAGCCGTTCCTGGCCGATGCGCCCAAGATCGATGACTTCCTATCCGACGAAGCGCGGGCGTTTTTTGACGCGGTCACCAGCGGGCTGGATGCGGCAGGCGTAAAATGGAAACGCGCCGAAGCTTTGGTGCGCGGGCTGGATTATTACCGCCACACTGCGTTTGAATTCATTCCTGATGAAGGAAGCGCATCGGCGGACAGGTTGGGCAGCCAAAGCACGGTGCTGGGCGGCGGCCGCTATGACGGGTTGATCGAAAACCTTGGTGGTCCGGCAACGCCTGCGGTCGGCTGGGCGGCCGGGATCGAGCGGTTGGCGATGCTTGTTGGGGAGAAAGCAGAAGGCTCTTTAGAGGCAATGGTTTTGGTCGAAGATGATGCTGGATTGGGTCAGGCATTGAGCGCTCTCAGTTTGCTTAGGGCAGAAGGGATCACAGCGGACATTATGGCTGTCGGATCGCCCAAAAAACGATATGATAAAGCAACAAAAAAGTGCCCCGATGCTATACTTCGCTTCGGCGCTGATGGATATTATGGGATTAGCATTGATGGTGAAGCATCGCCGCAACTGCAATCCATTTTGCCGCGACTCTAAATGACCATCCCAGCCGAACGCCTTCGCCAGATCACGCATCGCTTCGCCGAGCTCGAAGCGCGGATGGCGTCGGGGACGCTTGAGGGTGAGGAGTTTGTTCAGGCTTCGCGCGACTATTCCGAGCTGGAGCCCATCGCCAAAATCGCGACTGATGTGCGCGAAATGCGCGAGGAAATCGCCAGCCTTGAAGAAATGCTCGCCGATCCTGAAATGAAGGCGATGGCCGAAGAAGAGCTGGACGGATTGCGCGCTGACTTGCCTGAAAAGGAACATGCGCTTGCCATTGCGATGCTGCCGCGCGACAGCGCCGATAGTCGGCCTGCTATGCTCGAAATCCGCGCTGGAACAGGCGGCGATGAAGCGGCCTTATTCGCGGGCGATCTTTACCGGATGTATGAAAAGTTCGCGTCCGAACAAGGATGGAAGGTTGAGCCGGTTAGCATCAGTGCGGCTGACGTTGGCGGTTTCAAGGAAATTGTCGCCAATGTTGCGGGAACGGGCGTATTCGCCAAGTTGAAGTTTGAAAGCGGGGTTCACCGCGTGCAGCGTGTCCCCGTCACCGAAAGCGGCGGACGTATTCATACCTCGGCAGCGACCGTGGCTGTCCTGCCAGAGCCTGACGAGGTTGACGTGCATGTCGATCCGAATGATCTCAAGGTGGATATTTACCGTGCATCCGGCGCGGGCGGCCAGCACGTTAACACCACCGACAGTGCCGTGCGGCTGACCCACTTGCCGACCGGATTGGTCGTTATCCAGCAGGATCAGCGCAGCCAGCACAAAAACCGCGAAAAGGCCATGAAAGTTCTGCGCACGCGGCTTTACGATCTGAAACGGGCAGAGGCACATGGCGAAGAGGCCGAAGCGCGCAAGGCGATGGTCGGCAGCGGTGACCGCAGCGAACGCATCCGAACCTATAATTTTCCGCAAGGCCGCGTAACCGATCACCGGATCGGCTTGACGCTGCACAAATTGCCCGAAGTGCTTGAAGGGGGCGGACTGACCGAATTGGTCGATGCGTTGATTGCTGAGGATGAGGCGAAGCGGCTCGCCGCGCTCGACACATGATCAAAGTAGCAGATGCGCTGCGCGAAGCCGCCGCTGCACTCGCGCCTACCAGCCCGACACCGCGCCTTGATGCGGAATTGCTGATGGCGCATTCTATGGGTGTGACGCGGTCTCACCTGTTGCTTCAGGGGCAGGGCGGCACTCCGCCCGAACTGTTCAGCGAAATTCTTGAACGCCGCAAGCGATCCGAACCGGTTGCCTATATTGTCGGCCATCAGGAATTTTACGGGCGGGAATTTCGTGTGACACGCGATACGTTGATCCCGCGCGCGGATAGCGAAACGCTTATTGCCGCTGCTCTGGGCGAACGGCCTGAGGCCAAACGGGTGCTCGACCTTGGCACGGGAACGGGCGCCTTGCTTTTGACATTTGTGGCCGAGACCGGCGCTTCTGGTGTGGGGTTGGATAGGTCGGCGGCTGCGATTGACGTTGCTGTTGAAAATACAGCGCGGCTGGGCATGGACAATCGTGTCACATTAACAACTGGCGATTGGCACCAGCCGGGCTGGGCGAAGAATCTTGGCCAATTCGATGTGATTTTATGCAATCCGCCCTATGTCGAATTGGGCGCGCGGCTTGAAAGTGATGTAAGTGATTATGAACCTGCCATCGCTTTGTTTGCGGGCGAGGACGGTTTGGACGATTACCGTATTCTCATTCCGGAATTACGCAATTTGCTTTTGCCTGATGGGATAATTGTGCTGGAAATCGGGCATCAACAAGACCAATCGGTCGCGCAAATTGCACAAGGTTCCGGCTTTGTGACCGAATTGTTCCGCGATCTAGCCCACAGGCCGCGCGCATTGCTGTTAAAATAAGCGGGTGGGGTTGTTACATTAAGCGGGTGAGACGATCAGATAGGGCTTGGCAAAGGAAGAAACAGGGGTTACCCATGAAAACAGATCAGCGGTTTTAAGCGGTTTTGCTTCCAACCCGGTCTAGCTCCACCATTTGCGAACCGCTTGCGCCAAGGCGCTTATGCGAACTGAACAGGCAAATAAGCAAATGGAGTTTCGCGGCCCATATTGAAAAGGGGCGCGGTACGGGGTCATTTTTTGGCCGAGCGGCATCAAAAACACGCCGCCATTGGTCGCTACTAGGAAGAGAATTCCTTGAATAACAATCGCAATAACAACAACCGCCGTGGTCGTGGCCGCAACAACAACCGTAACCAGGGCGGAAATCCGAACCAGCAAAACCGGATTGATAACCGTGCACGCGGCAATGCGCCGCAATTGCTCGATAAATACAAGAAGCTGGCGCAGGATGCCTATCACAATGGTGACCGCGTTCAGCAGGAGTATTATCTGCAATTCGCCGATCACTATTTCCGTGTAATCGCGGATAATAAGGCGCGGCAGGACGAAGCGCGCGCGAAACGTCAGGAAGAGCGCGGCGATAGTTCTGACGCCAAGGATTTTGATGGCGATGATAATGATGGCGATGATCGCCAGAACAATCGTCGTGGACGCGGACGGAACAATGATTCTGATGGCGATCGCCAAAACCAGAATGGCCGTGGCCGTGGACGTAGCAACCAGCGCGATGACAATTCCCAGTCGCATGTCCCATCCGAAGAAGGGGAGCAAAAGGCTGAGGGCGAGCAGGGTGACAACCCCTTCACGCGCGAAACCAAGCGTCCGCGTAAGCCAAGGGCGCAGAAACCCGCCGAAGATGCGGGCGAGATCGATGCAGCCGCATTGCCGCCCGCATTTGGCGATGCCAGCGAAGAAGCGCCTGCGCCCAAGCCAAAGCGTGCACCGCGCCGCCGCAAGGCCGCCGATGATGGCGAAACTGCAGAAGCTGCCAGCTAGACCTTGACCGTTTAGCTGCCGAGGGCGAGGGGGCAGGCAATGATTTTCCTCGGCAGAATTTCACAGTTTTTCACGCGGTGGCCGAAATTGGCTTCGCTGCTGCTGGGTGCGCTTGCGGCGACCGGCTTCCCGCCGCTGCATGCATGGCCGATCACTATCGCGTCGATCGCCGTGTTGGCGATGCTGGTATTCCATGCAGAGAATTGGCGCCGCGCTGCTTTGCTCGGTTGGTGGTTTGGCGTTGGCCATTTCACCCTTGCGAACAATTGGATTGCGACGGCATTCACCTTTCAGGCTGAGATGCCAACTTCGCTCGGGTGGTTGGCGGTGCCGTTGCTGGCGCTTTATCTGGCCGTATTTCCGGCGATGGCGGCGGGGCTCGCCCGTATATGTGCGGATAAGATTGGCGCTGACGGAATTGGATCGCGCAGGGTGGGCCCGGGTAGAGTGGGCCCGAGTAGATTGGACCCGAGTAGATTGGACGGCGCGGGATTTGTGTTTCTTTTTGCCGGTTTTTGGATCGTTACAGAATGGATGCGTAGCTGGGTTTTCACCGGCTATGCCTGGGATCCGCTTGGTCTGACACTGCTTGGAATGTGGGATAGGCCGGGCCTTGCGATTATTCTGCCATGGACCGGGACTTACGCTTTGTCCGGAATTGCGATTATGCTCGGCGGGCTTGTGTGGCATTTGATTGCGCGCAAGCGGTATTTGGGGGCTGGCATATTGGCGGGGTTGGTCGCGGCCGGAATGCTGCTGCCTGAAATGCGAACGGAGCGTGAAGGCAATCTCGCATTTACCCTTGTCCAGCCCGATATCCGGCAAGATGAACTTGATGATCCCTCGAAGTTTGAAGGGCAATTTATGCGTACGGCGGGCTTGTCAGCCAAGCGGCGTAAGGGCGGGAAACGTCTGTTGCTTTGGCCCGAATCGGGCGTGCCGGATTATCTGCGTGATGGTTATCCGCAGCGCTATTACAACCAAATGACGGTAGAAGGCGATCCGGCTTATGCGCGTTTTCGGTTAGGAAAAGTGGCGGGCGATAACGGATTGCTGCTGACGGGTGCGGTAGATCTTGAAATCCGCAATGGCAAAGCGGCGGGTGCGCGCAATGCGGTCACCGCGATCAATTCAGAAGGCCGGATTGTTGCCGGGTATGACAAGGCGCATCTGGTGCCCTACGGCGAATATCTCGCGCTTCGCTGGCTGCTCGAACCGCTGGGTGCAACGCGGCTGGTGGCTGGTTCGATTGATTTCTGGCCGGGGCCGGGCGCGCAGACGCTCGATTTGGGCGAATGGGGTCAGGCCGGGGTGCAGATTTGTTATGAGATTGTATTCTCGGGCGAGGTTGCCGACGCGGACAACCGCCCGGATTATATTTTCAATCCGTCCAATGACGGCTGGTTCGGTTCTTGGGGCCCGCCGCAGCATTTGGCGCAGGCCCGAATGCGCGCGATAGAGGAAGGGCTGCCGGTTCTGCGTTCCACCACAACGGGTATCAGCGCGGTGATCGATTCAAACGGCATTATCCGCAGCACAATTGGCCAGCACCGCGCCGCGCGGATTGACGGCTTTGTCCCCCCTGCAAACGCGCCGACCCTGTTTTCGAAGCTGGGCAATTGGCTCCCGCTCGGTTGGGCAATTCTTGCAATCGCCGCATCGTTGGTTGCTACGCGCTTGAGACGAAGCTAGGACGCGATCAACACATAAAGATTTCTTTATATGAGGTTCCATGCGCAGCGACTATTTGTTCACATCCGAAAGTGTTTCCGAAGGCCACCCCGATAAGGTTTCCGACCAAATTTCGGACGCAATCGTCGATTTGTTCTTAGGAAAAGACCCCGAAGCGCGCGTGGCTTGCGAAACCATGACAACCACCCAGCGGGTGATCCTGTCAGGCGAGATTCGCGGCCGCGACATCATGGATGAAGACGGAAATTGGGCACCGGGCGTTAAGCAGGAGATCGAGGCGGCTGTACGCAAGACTGTGCGCGAAATCGGCTATGAACAAGAGGGCTTCCACTGGGAAACGCTGATTTTCGAAAACCACCTTCACGGCCAGTCTGTGCATATCGCGCAGGGCGTAGATGCCAGCGGTAACAAGGACGAAGGCGCCGGCGATCAAGGCATCATGTTCGGCTTCGCATGCGATGAAACACCCGATCTGATGCCTGCGCCGATTGATTACAGCCACAAAATTCTGGAGCAGATGGCGGTTGACCGGAAAGACGGCACCGCGCCATTCTTGGAACCGGACGCGAAAAGCCAGATCACCCTTCGCTATAAGAATGGTAAACCTGTCGCTTGTACCGCCGTGGTCGTTTCTACGCAGCACGCAGTGGGATATGATGAAGGTACCAAAGAAGCCGAGCTGAAATCTTACGTCAAAGGCGTGGTGGGCAATATTCTGCCGGATGGCTTCATCTCGGACGACACGGCATGGCATATCAACCCCACCGGTTCTTTCGTGATAGGTGGGCCCGATGGTGATGCAGGGCTGACTGGCCGCAAGATCATCGTTGACACTTATGGCGGTGCAGCTCCGCATGGGGGCGGTGCATTCAGCGGCAAGGACCCTACCAAGGTTGATCGTTCGGCTGCGTATATCACGCGCTATCTGGCGAAGAATATCGTCGCAGCGGGTCTAGCGACGCGGTGCACCATTCAGCTGGCCTATGCGATTGGGGTGTCAAAACCGCTGTCGCTTTATGTCGACACGCATGGAACCGGCAGCCACGATGATGCTGCGCTTGAGAAAGCGATCGAATCGATCGACAAGCTCGGCGGGTTAACTCCGCGCGCGATCCGCACGCACCTTGGCCTGAACAAGCCGATTTATCGCACCAGCGCGGCCTATGGCCATTTTGGCCGCACGCCTGATGGCGACCTCTTCCCTTGGGAAAAAACCGATCTGGTGGATGATCTGAAGGCGGCGCTCGGCTGAGCCTATCCGGCGTTTAAGGTGCCTTTGGCGGCGTATCAAATCGGTTGACCAGCTTGCCATTGCGGACGAGCGCTTCAAGATAGAACCGGTCATGGCTGGGCACGATGCTCAATTCCTGTTCTGCCTCGCGTAAATCATGCAGCGCCCGTACTTGGGCTAGCACTTGCTGGCGATCTTCGGGCGGGTCGAAAAGCATATATTGCAGCAATCGTGGCCGCGTTTTTAGCGTGTCGAGATTGCTCATTGTCCACACGATATCGCCGATCAGAAAAAATTCTTCACCGGCCGTTGTCTTGACAAAAAAGCTCTGACTGGATGGTGAGTGGCCCGGATTGGGGACCAGTACCACGCCAGGCGCGATTCGTGTCGGGCGGGAAACTTCGAACGGTTCTATAGCTGCCAGTTCCGGCGCTAACCCTGCCGTCATCGTTCCTTGCTGGGCAAAAATATCCAATGTCTGCAATTGATGGGCCCGCAATTTGAGCCTCGGCGCCAGATTTGCAGGATCGCGGTGGCGCAGGATGCCGATGATATGGTCCGGATGTGCATGCGTGATATAAACCTGTTCGGCATTCAGCATTGCTGCCGCCATTCGTGCATAGGCATTGTCATCAAATTGCGCAGTTTTGGGTGATTGGGCCATTTCATTTACGAAATCACCATCCACAGCGCCGCCGATCACAATCCTACGCCCATCGGCCCATGATATGGCGAAAGAGGTGTAGGCGATTTGATATTCGCCGCTGACATTCCCGGCCTCCGCCGCAATGGCAGGTGCGGTATCCGTGCCGATGAATTCGATATGCACGGCCCGCGGCAAGTCCGCAGTATCACTGGCAATTAGCGTTCTGTACAACTCAGCGTCATAGATGCCGGGCGCTGCACCGGGTGCGCTCCCTTCAAACAGCAGCCACCAGCCCCCGCTAGCGATCAACAAGATTGCCGCCAAGCCCATTGTAAAGCGCCGCACCAAACCCTCCTTCACATAAGTTGCATTTTGATACCTAAATTGAGTGACCGTGTAAAGTGCGGAATATGGCGGCGATGTTTCTGAGATAAAAATCAGGCGAACAGCTTGTTAAAGCTGCTCGCCCGATGTCCCCGTAGAACGGCCTAAATAATGCGCGCTAGCTGGCTTGTTCGGCAGATTTAGCCGCTTCAGCCCATTGCCCTTCGCGGAACCAGGTCCCGACTTTGCGGCCGAATTTTGCGATGGCATTCATATTGAAGAAATGCATCGCGCCCAGAACAATTACGGCCAACCCGACCTTGCTTGACAGGAAACGGATCGCATCGGGCAGCGTATCGGGCGGTGTGCCAAAACGCAGCGCCAGCAGGATAAAGCCCAGATTGACTAGATAGAAACCGACCACCAGCAAATGATTGGTCGACCGAGCAAGAATCTCGTCATGGCCGAAGCAATCGGTCAGGAACACTTCGCCATTCTTCGACAGAGTACGTGCGACCCAAATGGTTAGGCCGATGCTAATCACCAGATAGAGGGCATAACTTGCAGTTTGCATAATCATCATCAACTCCTGTTATTTCTGTAATTAAAGAAATCATTGGTCGTGAGAATTTTCGTCGGCAGGGCTCCTTTCTCAGGGTCTTATTTTGCTTGTTTGCCGGGCAAAAAGCGGGCGACTTTGGAGCCCAGCTTCATCAGCGTAACCAGCGTCGGCTTGGGCAGGCGGCGGACATCATCATACCAGCCTGAAAGATTGCCCATAAATTCGTGCATTCGCCCGATCCGTTCGCGCACATGGGCCGGAACATCGCTGCGCCCTTCTAGGCTGGCCGCCAGTGCATTAAGCTGCACAATGGTTGGATCAATTTCGCGCTTTTTACGCTCGCTGGTGATCTGCATCAACATGGTCCACAAATCCACTTCGGCAAGAAAGTGATCGCGGCGGTCGCCCGAAACATGCGTCCGGCGAACGATGGAATAACCTTGCAATTCTTTAAGCCCGTTCGAAACATTGGACCGCGCGAGGCCAAGTGTTTCACAAATCTCTTCTGCATGAAGTGGGCGGTCAGATAGGTAGAGCAATGCATGAATCTGGCTGACTGACCGGTTCACGCCCCAATGCGTGCCCATTTCTCCCCAATGGAGGATGAAGGCTTCGGCTTCGGGAATATCGGTCAGAGCCATGATTCTCTCAATTTCTGTTATTTCAGAAATAACAGCCAAACGGCGCAGGTCAAGCGCTATTTGGTCGGATCAAGCGCTATTTGGTCGGAATGCCGTCAAAGCTTGTCTTGGTGTTCGCCCAGTTTTGGCGATGGCCGGTCCAGCGCCAATTCGGCGTCGGAAAATTTGAACGGTGTGCGGATACCGGGCACTCCATCCAATTCGATACGCATTTTGCGTGCGATGATCTGCGGATCGGCGAAAACATCGTTGAGTGTGTTGATAGGACCGGCGGGCACACCGTTCAGGCGGCAAGCCTCTAGCAAGTCTGCGCGGGTTAGTTTGCGTGTCCGTTCTTCGATCGCGGCTTCCAGCGGGCGTCGGTGTTCGATCCGCCCGGCATTGTCGGCAAATCGGGGATCGCGGGCCATGTCATCCAGCCCCAAAACTTTCATCAATCGCCGGAACAGGCGGTCGTTCGCTGGTGCCAGGATAATATGCCCGTCGCTGGTCGGATACACGCCATAGGGGCCGACCTGCGCATGTGCATTGCCCATCCTGTCAGGCTGGTTGCCCGTGGCGAAATAGGACATTGCCTGATTGGCCAGCAAGGCAACCGAACAATCGAGCAGGGCCATATCAATTTGCTGACCTTGTCCCGTTCGGTGGCGCATCAGCAATGCGGCCTGAATAGCGTTGGCCGCCCATATTCCGCAGGCCAGATCGCTGATTGAAACGCCCAATTTCATCGGTGCGCCTTCCGGCTCGCCAGTCAGTGACATCAGGCCGCTCATCCCCTGCGCCACAAAATCATATCCGGGTTCATCGCATCGCGGCCCATCCTGACCAAAGCCAGTAATTGAACAATAGATGACCGCGCTGTTTGTCGGTGCGATGGATTCGTAACTCAGGCCAAACTTATCAAGCGTGCCCGGTTTGAAATTTTCAATGATTACATCCGCATCAGCCGCCAGCCGCTTGATATTGTCAAGCGCATCAGCATCGCCAAAATCGGCTATGATGCCGCGCTTCCCCCGGTTGCAAGTGTGGTAGTAGGCGGCATCAGACGTGCCGTCGGGGCGTTTTAGCATCGGCGGCGCCCAAGTGCGTGTGGAATCGCCATCAGGGCTTTCCACCTTGATCACATCCGCCCCAAGATCGGCGAGTGTTTGGGCGGCCCAAGGCCCCGCCAATACGCGCGAAAGATCGAGTACTTTCAATCCGCTTAGGGGTGAATTCGCATTGCGAGGTTTATCGAGCCACATGGCTGATCCGGCTGGCGCACCCTTATCGCGGGGTCAAGTTAATCCAGCTCGATTTGTGCAGCCAATCCGCCGACAGCTTCGACAAATTCTTCACGGAAGTCTTGCACCACCTGACGGCTTGAGCGGATTTGTTCGACCAACCCGACGCCTTGCCCAACGAAATAGCTGACCAATTCGCGCGCTTGTTCGCTGCCTGCCGCCGCATCGCGTTCAATCTTGGCAAAGGCGGGTTCGGACACCATACCCATCAAGGGCATTGGCAGTGTGCCGGGGCCATCTTTTGCATCCCATGCCTCGTGCCACGGCGTTTTGAGCTGACGTGCCGGTTTGCCCGTACGGCTTCGAGAGCGGACCGTGTCGCGGCTGCGCGCAGCGACCATCTTGTCGCGAAAAGCCTCGCTGGTTTCAGCTTCGGGTGTGGCCAACCAAATCGATCCAGTCCACGCCCCTTGTGCGCCTGCCGCCATCATCCCGGCCATCTGGCCGCCCGTCATAATGCCGCCCGCAGCAAGAACGGGCAAATCATGGCCAGCCCTGTCCAGCGCGCGTGTAACTTCGGGAATAAGCACCAAGGTTGAAACTTCGCCGCAATGGCCGCCAGCCTCTGTGCCCTGTGCCACGATAATATCGACGCCTGCTTCGGCCTGCCGAATCGCGTGTTCTTTCGCACCGACCAGTGCTGCAACCGGCACACCGCGCGCCTTGCCTTCCTCGATCATGGCGGGCGGTGCAATACCCAGCGCATTGGCGATCAGCCGGATAGGATGGCGAAACGCCACCTCCATTAAGGCCATGCCGTTTTCGGGTGTAATACCCATCCGTTCCCGAAGCGCGGGAACTTCGCCGTCGGCCGCGATGCCGTGCGCGCCCAGCACTTCATTGGCGAAGTTTTGGTATGCCGGATCAATGGCCCGGGCGCGTTCAGCATTGCTGCCAAAACCTGCCACACTCGGGTCGATCACTTCGGGAACCAGCACGTCAACGCCGTAAGGGGCGCCATCGACATGCGCGTCGATCCACGCCAATTCTTCTTCCAGAACCTCTGGTGAAAAGCGCGTTGCGCCCAGCACGCCAAAGCCACCCGCCTTGCTGACAGCAGCGACCACATCGCGGCAATGGGAAAAGGCGAAAAGCGGGAATTCGGCCCCGGTTAATTCGCACACACGGTTCATCGCCATAGTCCTGTTTCCAATTTCACACGGTATAGTGAGCGGTGGTTTTCCCGGCGACCTCTTCAGCCGTTACACCCGGCGCCAGTTCGATCAATTTGAACGGGCTGTTGTGATCGGGTCTGCGGAACACGGCAAGATTGGTGATGATCATATCGACCACATTCTGCCCGGTAAGCGGCAGGGTGCATTCAGGAATGAATTTCGGATCGCCCGCCTTGCTGTTGTGGTCCATCACCACGATGATTTTTTTGACGCCCGCAACCAGATCCATTGCGCCGCCCATGCCCTTGATCATTTTGCCCGGAATCATCCAATTGGCAATGTCGCCATTCTCGGCAATTTCCATCGCGCCGAGAACCGTCAGATCGATATGGCCGCCGCGGATCATGGCGAAACTTTGCGCGCTATCGAAATAGGCGGAATGTTCCAGCTCGCTGATTGTTTGCTTGCCGGCATTGATCAGATCGGCATCAACCTCGTCATCAAAGGGGAAGGGACCGATGCCCAGCATCCCGTTTTCAGATTGCAGCGTAACCTCCATTCCGGCGGGGATGTGATTGGCCACCAAAGTAGGAATGCCGATACCAAGATTGACGTAATATCCGTCCTGCAATTCCTGTGCGGCGCGGGCGGCCATTTCGTCGCGGGTCCAGCTCATAGTGTTTTATCTTTCGATTGCGGTGGAGGCGTTTAACGGGAGGGGCGTGAGGAACCACCCTGCACCGATCAGTTCTTCAAGCGGTTGGGCGGCGCTTTTGTCTCTCAGATAAAGAAACAGTTCGTCAAAATCGCCGCGATTGTCACCCGCGATGGCAATAAGACAATGCGTTTCCGACAATTCGCGGCGGCGCGTCTGTTTGCGGTCGCCCACGCGGCGCATCAGCAGCAATTGATCGCGGCCCTGTGCATCCATGCCGCTTTCGACCAGCGACCTGCGAACTTCGCCCGCTTTGACCGCGGCAAGTTCCGAAATCCAAAACACTTCCACCTCTTGCAATCGCAGGGACGCAAGCATCTGGCTGAGCGCAGGATTGGGTGCCGGGACAATCGCGGGGTCGAAAATATCGGTTCCCGGATCAAGATCAACCACCACGGCAGGCGGGCGGATGCTGCAATCGGTGCGTAACGGGCTGAGCGATCCCGGTGCGGCCAGAATCGCTGACTGACGCGGCAAATCGACCGGATCGCGGCGCGATTGAATGTCGACATATTTATACATCACATCATAGGCGCGGAAATCGGTTGGGCCGAATGGGACGGCGGGAATAGTCGCCGCTTTTGCAGGCGCAGGGAATATTGCGTCCGCTTCTGATGGAGAGGGCGGCAGTTCTACCGTAGGAGCTGGTGCCGCAGCTTGTGGGGGTTCAGCCGTAAATGGGGGCGCAGCGAGCGAAGCGCGAGCAGCAGCGGGAGGCGGCGGCGGAGCGGGGACGATGGCAGCCGCATCGGGCTGTTCATTTGATATGGTTGTTTCTGCGAAAGTTTCTGCGAAAGTCTCAGCGGTAGTTTTGGCCCTTAATTCAGGGGGAGCTTGCGCCGGAACGGTAGGCGCGGCGAACAATCGCTGCCCCTGCCCTTCATCCACGGGGCCAATCAGCGTGGCCGCACTGGTTTCGCCGGTTTCATGGGCCGCAAGCGCAACAGATGCGGATTGTGCAGCCAAATCTTGTGCTGGCGCGCTGGCTGCCAGTTCGGGGGGCAGTTCGGCAGGCAGTTCGGCAGGCGGTTCAGGAGGCGGGGCAGTAAATTCCGCCACTTCGAGATCGCTTATAGCCTCACGAACGGTTACTTCTGCAACCGCATCACCGCTGTCATCATTGTCTAGTGCTTCATTGCCCAGAAGCGCACTGCTCGCCGCGAGCGGGACAAGCGCCGCGACACAGCCGCTGAGAAGCGGCAAGGCAGAAGCGGCCAAGGCTAGTTTAAGGAAGCGCCGCGGCATTTAACTAGGCACCCGCGCGTTCACGGGTCGTACGGAATTCAATTTTTTTGTCATAGGGCGCGCCAAGGATTATGCGCTGGACATAAACACCGGGCAAATGGATGCAGTCAGGATCCAGCGATCCTGCGGGGACGATTTCTTCAACTTCGACAAGGCAGACCTTGCCGCAAGTCGCCGCGGGCTGATTGAAATTGCGCGCTGTTTTGCGAAACACAAGGTTTCCCGTTTCATCGGCCTTCCATGCCTTGACGATTGCGAGGTCAGCAAAGATGCCGCGTTCGAGAATATAGTCCTGACCGTCAAAAGTTTTGACTTCCTTGCCCTCTGCCACCTGCGTGCCGACGCCGGTCTTTGTATAAAATCCGGGAATGCCCGCGCCGCCAGCGCGCATCCGTTCAGCCAGCGTACCCTGCGGGCAAAATTCGACTTCAAGCTCTCCCGACAGGAATTGGCGTTCAAATTCCTTATTTTCTCCGACATAAGAAGAAATCATCTTTTTGACCTGCTTCGTGCGTAGCAGCATGCCGATGCCTTCATTGTCGATCCCGGCATTGTTGCTGGCAAAAGTCAGCCCCTTGACCCCGCTTGCCCGGATCGCGGTTAGAATTCGTTCGGGAATGCCGCACAGGCCGAAACCGCCGGACGCGATCAACATGTCGTCGCGCAGCACACCCTCAAGCGCGGAGGCGGCATCAGGAAAGATTTTTTGCATAGTTACCTCGGGTGTGTTGTCTTGCCTAACGCATAGGCAATGGCTGGTATCCTGTCGAGATGTAGGGTGGGTTGGTCGAACAGAAATGGTGCTGGCGATGGAGCTATGCTGTGGCAGGATCGGAAAATTGTCAGGGGGAATATCAATGCGCCAAATAGCCATCGCATTCGCAGCAGCCGGTTTGGTCTTGGCAGCACCGCTGCATGCTGAACCATCCGTGATCGAAAGCGCCGTCGCTGCGTCTTCGCGCAGCGAAACAAACAAGGCACTCGACGAGAGCCGCCAACCCGCCGCTATCCTTGAATTTGCAGGCATTAGCCGCGGCGAAGTGGTCGCCGATTTCATGGCAGGCGGCGGATATTTTACCGAAATGATTGCCGAATTGGTGGGTAAGAACGGCAGGGTCTATGGCATCAACCCGTCAGGTTTTCACGATGCAGCGGCGTGGGCTGTGTTGACCAGAACGCATTCTAACGTCCGCCCCGTTCCGGTTGCGCCCAAAGCAATGGTGATCGCGCCGGGCAGCGTGGATACGATTTTCGCGCATCTTGTATTTCACGATCTCTATTGGGAATCCGAACAGTATAAATTCCCGCGGCTGGATGTCGAAATGATGCTGGCCAATTGGTATGCGGGGGTTAAATCTGGCGGGTCAGTCGTGGTTGTTGATCATTATGGCCCTGGGGGCGATGCGCGTGAAATCACCGCAAAACTGCATAGGATCGATCCCGCGCGCGTCATTTCCGATATGACCAAAGCCGGTTTCGTGTTGGAGGCGCAATCGGATGTCCTGCGCCGCAGCGACGATGATCAGTTCAAGAATGTTTTTGATCCCGAGATACGCGGCAAGACAGATCGTTTTATGATGAAGTTCCGCAAACAATAAGCCTATGGGCAGTGTTGCGTTTCTTGCAACAAACCCTGCTCTTTTCGCACTTGCACAATAAATGAAATTCCCCCATTTGAGAGGGGCCTTTTAAGGCATCCTCTCCCAAAACTTTCAAGCCCGGTCGGCAACGGCCGGGCTTTTTTTGTCTGCATCAAATTTGCCTATCGCCTGTACGATTCGGCAAAGGTGACAGGCACTTTGCATGAATGCGCGTTTGCATCATCGCCGCGCTGTTCCTAGCTATGTCTCTACACGAATAGAGAAATAGCAGGGAGCTGGCGCTCAATGGCCAAGACCGAAGCGACTGAAAAAGTGAAAACAGTGCGGTTGGAAGTCGCCGCTGCAAGGCAAGAAGAAAGCGGACAGGGCATTGCCCGAATGCCGCGATCTGCCTTTCAGGAACTGGGAATCACCGAAGGCGATATTGTTGAGATTGAAGGCAAACGCACCACCGTGGCGATTGCCATGCCTGCCTATGATGAAGATCAGTCGCTCAACGTCGTCAGGTTGGACGGGTTGCAGCGCGGCAATGCCGAGGCCGGATCGGGCGAACATGTCTCCATCGCGGTGGCCAAATCGCAGCCCGCAACGCGCGTGGTTTTCGCGCCGGCCCAGCGTGAAATGCGTTTGCAGGGACCGGCACAGGCGCTCAAACGTAATTTCTTCGGCAAGCCGATTATCGCCGGCGATCTGGTTGCCACAACGGGGCAGCAGCCTGTCCAAAACATGCCGCCGCAAGTCCAGCGGATGTTCAACACGCCCGCTTATGCGTTGACACAAATCCGCCTCAGCGTGGTTTCGACCACGCCCAAGGGCATCGTTCACATTGACGAAAGCACAGAGGTGGAATTGCGCGCCGAATTTGAAGAGCCGCGCGATGCCCGTGCGGGCGTCAATTATGACGATGTCGGCGGCATTGGCGATACGATCAAGCAATTGCGCGAAATGGTCGAATTGCCGCTGCGCTACCCTGAACTATTTACCCGGCTTGGCGTCGATCCGCCCAAGGGGGTGCTACTTCACGGCCCTCCCGGGACAGGCAAGACGCGGCTTGCCCAAGCGGTCGCCAATGAAAGCGATGCCGAGTTTTTCACCATCAATGGCCCTGAAATCATGGGGTCCGGCTATGGCGAAAGCGAGAAGAAGCTGCGCGAAGTGTTTGAAGAGGCATCACGCGTGGCACCCTCGATCATCTTTATCGACGAGATTGATTCCATCGCTCCCAAACGCACGCAAGTCCCCGGCGAGGCGGAAAAGCGGTTGGTCGCACAATTGCTGACTTTGCTGGACGGGCTGGAGGCGCGTTCAAACCTTGTGGTGATAGCCGCCACCAATCGCCCCGACGCGATTGACGAGGCATTGCGCCGTCCGGGCCGGTTCGACCGAGAAATTGTAATCGGCGTGCCCGATGAAAAAGGGCGCCGTGAGATTCTGGCAATTCACACACGCGGAATGCCGCTTGGTGACAAGGTCAATCTGACGGAACTGGCCAAAACCACCCACGGTTTTGTCGGGGCGGATATTGCTGCCCTGTGCCGTGAGGCTGCAATTGATGCAGTCCGCAGGATCATGCCCAAGCTCAATCTTGAGGAGCGAACGGTTCCGCAAGATGTTCTCGATAATTTGTGCGTAACGCGCGAGGATTTTCTGTCCGCGCTTAAGCGTGTGCAGCCTTCGGCAATGCGCGAAGTGATGGTTCAGATGCCCGATGTCGGCTGGTCCGACATTGGCGGCGTTGATGATGCGATTGAAAAACTGCAAGAAGGGATCGAGCTGCCGCTCAAAAACCCAGAAGCGTTTGAACGGCTGGGCATTCGCGCGGCCAAGGGATTCCTGCTCTACGGCCCGCCAGGAACAGGCAAGACATTGCTGGCCAAGGCTGTTGCAAAAGAGGCCGAGGCCAATTTCATCTCCATTAAAAGTTCCGATTTATTGAGCAAATGGTACGGTGAAAGCGAACAACAGATCGCGCGAATGTTCCAGCGTGCACGTTCGGTCGCGCCATGTGTGGTGTTTATTGATGAAATCGACAGTCTGGTTCCGGCGCGCGGCAGCGGGCAGGGCGAACCGCAAGTCACAGGCCGCGTCGTCAACACGATTTTGGCCGAGATGGACGGGCTGGAAGAATTGCAATCGGTCATCGTTATTGGTGCAACCAACCGTCCAACGCTGGTTGATCCGGCTCTTTTGCGGCCGGGCCGTTTCGACGAGCTGGTCTATGTCGGCACGCCGGACGAAAAGGGCCGCGAACAAATTCTGGGTATTCACGCCAGTGATATGCCGCTGGCGAAAGATGTCAAACTGGCGCAGGTTGCGGCAAAGACCGACCGTTTTACCGGCGCTGATCTGGAAGATATCGTGCGCCGTGCCGGGCTAAATGCGCTGCGCCGTGCAGGCGGGGACGTTAAGGAAGTGACCGCCGCTGACTTTACCGAGGCGCTGAAAGATTCGCGCGCAACCGTTACCTCCAAAATGGAGGCCGAATATAAGAAGATGCGCGGCGAGCTGAAGAAACGTGCCGCTTCGCCCAAACCCTCAATCGGTTTTCTCAGCGATGGTATGGTCGAACCTGTACGCGACAAGAAGCACGGACCGGAAGAGTAAGCCGCCAGCTCCGGCTTATAGTGGCCGCAGGCGGTCCTTATGTGCCCTGTGCGCGTTGGTTTGCCGCCTCAACCTCAAGCCGGTGGCGGATCAGCGCATCGGGCATTTCCACGCGCAGCCATTCCAGCATATGTTCGCGGATGTGGCAGCGCAATTGCCAAAGATCGCCGATGGTACGGGCGCTGACGGCCAGCCGCAACTCGATGCTTTCGGGATAGGCCTCTGTCATCAGGCATTGCACCGTGCGGCCATCCCACAGCGGATTACCCTCTACAAAGCGGACCAGCTCGGTGCGGATCGGCTGGACTTGGGTTGCCGGATCAAGATGCAGCATAATCGGCCCGGTGAGCATTTCGCTCTTACGCGACCAATTTTCGAAACTTTCATCCAGCACGCTGGTTGTCGGCACGATGATGGCGCGTTCATCCCATGTCCTTACAGTTATAAAGCTCATGCGGATTTCTTCCACACGGCCCGTGTGGCCATCGATCACCACCAAATCGCCAATTCTCAGTGGCTCGGTAAAGGCAATTTGCAATCCACCGATCAGTGATTTGAGCGCGGGCTGCGCGGCGGCGCCTACCGCCAAGGCTGCCAAACCGGCGGATGCAAGCAGCGTGGTGCCAATTGTTTTCACGGCGGGAATGCTGAACAGCATGAGGCCAACGGTCACAAAAATAATTACGAAAGTGGCTGTCCGCGAAAAAATCGAAATGCGTGTGCGTCTGCTGCGAACCGCAACCGGGTCCTCTGACGCTTCCAGCTTTATTTCCATCGCGGCGGTAAAGGCTTTGACGATGGTGTAGATAATCCAGCCGAGCAACGCTGGACGCACGAAGCGGGCAATTGGTTCCCACACAAAGGAAAGCGCGTCATTGTTTTGCGCCACGATTGTGACTGCGATGGCAATCAGCGACCATTTGATCGGGCGGCGAATACCTTCGATGATCAGGTCATCGGTTGTGGTTTCGGAACTGCGGGTTATCCGGTGCAGAATTCCAAACACAACGCGGTAGATGGCATAGGCGGCGGCGATGGCGATCGTCAGCGCGATGGCAGCACCGGGAATCTCTTCCCAAGCGAAATTCCAGCTTTCGGGCCAGTTTACAGGATTAAATTGTTTTAGCATGGCGGCCACCTATGGCTGCACCCGCGCAGTTACAAGGGCGCGGCGCCTTCGGCCCGCCTCTAATGTGCCTCACCCCAGCTTTTGCCCGAACCGATATCAACGCCCAGCGGCACAGTCAGCTTCACTGCCGGTTCGGCGGCTTCGGCCATAATTTGCCTAATGATTTTGCTGGCGGCGGTGACATCGCCTTCGGGCAGTTCGAACACCAGTTCATCGTGCACTTGCAGCAGCATTTTTACCTTATCCAGCCCAGCACCGCGCAAGGCAGGCATCATCCGCGCCATCGCGCGTTTGATAATATCCGCGCTGGTGCCCTGTATCGGTGCGTTGATAGCGGCACGTTCGCTGCCCTGACGTTCGGTCTGGTTTTTCGAATTGATCCGCGGGAACCAGGTTTTGCGGCCAAACAAGGTTTCCGAATATCCGCGTTCTTTAACGGTTAGCAGCGTTTCGGAGATATATTTCTGGATGCCGGGGAAACGGTTGAAATAGGTGTTGATCACCTCCTGCGCCTCATCCGCCTCTATCCCCAGCCTACCTGCGAGGCCCCAGCGCGAAATGCCATACAGGATCGCGAAATTGATCGTCTTGGCTGCCGCGCGTGTATCGCGGGTAACCTCGCCGTACATTTCGCGCGCGGTGCGGGCGTGGATGTCTTCGCCTTCGGCAAATGCCTCTTTAAGCGAGGGGACATCGGCCATATGTGCCGCAAGGCGGAGTTCGATCTGCGAATAGTCCGCCGCCAGCAAGACATTGCCTTTTTCTGGCACGAAAGCCTCTCGAATCTGGCGGCCAATTTCAGTGCGGATCGGAATGTTCTGCAAATTTGGATCGGTCGAAGACAGCCGCCCCGTTTGCGCCCCGGCAAGGCTGTAGCTGGTGTGCACGCGGCCTGTATCGGGATTGATCGCGGCCTGCAGCGCGTCGGTGTAGGTTGATTTCAGTTTCGACAATTGGCGCCATTCAAGCACGCTTGTGGCGATTTCGGCGCCTTGCCCGGCAAGCTTTTCCAACACTGTCTGATCGGTCGAATATTGCCCGCTCTTGCCTTTACGTCCGCCCTTATAGCCAAGTTTGTCGAACAGAATTTCGCCCAATTGTTTGGGGCTGCCGATGGTAAATTCCTGTCCCGCTCCTGCGTGGATCAGCTTTTCCAGCTTACCCATTTCGGCGGCGAATTCCTCAGACAATTTGGCGAGCCGGGGACGGTCAACCTTAATGCCGTTGCGTTCCATCATCGCCACAACCGGGATTAGCGGCCGGTCGACACGTTCATAAATCTTGGTTCCGCCTTCGATGGCGATGCGCGGTTTGAGGTGTTTGTGCAGCCGCCATGTGACGTCGGCATCTTCAGCGGCATATTCCGTTGCGCGGTCCAGCGGAACTTCGCCGAACGGGATTTGCTTTTTACCGGTTCCGCAAACCTCTTTGAAGGACAGGGGAACATGGGCCAGGTGCCGCTGTGACAATTCGTCCATCCCATGCCCGCCGCCAATGCCTGCTTCGCCGCGCCCCGCATCAAGCGCAAAGCTAAGGATCATCGTATCGTCTATCGGGCCGACCGTGATCCCGTACCGCGCAAGCACATTGATATCATATTTGATATTCTGACCGATCTTGAGCACCGCATCATTTTCCAGCAGCGGCTTCAATGCCTCGATCGCTTCTTTGCGAGGGATCTGATCGGGCCGTTCGTCAAACATATCGGTGCCGCCATGATCGAGCGGGATGTAGCACGCTTCGTTAGGTCCGGTCGCAAGGCTGATTCCAACCAGATCAGCCTGCATCGCATCGAGGGCGCTTGTTTCTGTATCAACCGCAATAATCCGTGCCGCGGCGCATTTCTCAATCCACCGGTCCAGTGCGCCGCGCGTTTGCACGCATTCATAGGCGGTGCGGTCTACCGCGGGCATTTCCGGTGCTGCTTGACGATTGCCCTCTGCGGTGCCGTCTTCGCCCGCCGTAACGGGTTTTGCCGGATTGAGATCGTTGGGCCGTTCGGGACTTCCGCTGCCTGTATCGAGACGGCGCATCAGGCTGGTGAATCCGTGTTTCTGCAAAAATGCCGCAAGCGGCTCTGTCGGAATGGTTTTGAGCTGCATCTCCTCTATCGGGACGGGCAGCGGGCAATCCTCTTTCAGCGTCACCAGAATGCGGCTGAGTTCGGCATTGCCGCGCTGTTCCAGCAACCGTTCTTTCAATTTGGACTTCTTCATATCCGGCGCTGCATCCAGTGCGGCGGTCAGATTGCCATGTTCCTGAATAAGTTTGGTCGCGGTTTTGGGGCCGACACCGTAAATGCCCGGAATATTGTCCGCCGTATCGCCCATTAACGCCAGCACATCGCCGACCAGATCGGGCGCGACACCGAACTTTTCTTCTACTTCGGGGATGGAGATGCGCTGGTTCTTCATCGTATCCAGCATATCGATCCGGCCCTGCGTATCGCTGCCCGCGTCGATCAATTGCATCAGATCCTTGTCTGACGATACAATTGTTACATCCCAATTTTGGGCTGCTGCGGCGCGGGCATAAGATGCAATCACGTCATCCGCCTCTACATCGGGTTCTTCGATACAGGGCAGCGAAAACGCGCGTGTCGCATCGCGAATTAGCGGAAATTGCGGAACAAGGTCTTCGGGTGCAGGCGGACGGTTGGCCTTATATTGGTCGTAAATCTCGTTGCGGAACGAATAGCCCGATTTATCGAGAATGACGGCCAAGTGGGTCGGCCCTTCGGCCGCATCAAGGTCATCCGCCAGCTTCCACAGCATGGTGGTGTATCCATAGACCGCGCCCACCGGCGTCCCTTCGGGATTGGTCAAAGGGGGTAGACGGTGATACGCGCGGAAAATATAGGCGGAACCATCGACGAGATAGAGGTGCTGTTTGTCGGCCATCGCCCGTGTCTAGCAGTGTCACGCAAGCCGGTCAGCCTTCTTAAACCGCGATGTTGTGAACAAGAAGAACGGCTGATTTCTGCCATTTTTGACCAAATATGGCAGAAAAAAGGCAGATTTTACATGAATCCCCTTGCGCTGCCACATTTCCGCCTTTATTTAGATCTCACGAAGTCTGTCCTAGGGGGGAGATTTCGCGCAGGACCATTTAAGGTCTTGCCAATCAACTCGCTGTTTAAGGAATTATAATATGCGTAAGATCGTACTTGCTGCCGCAGCTGCCGGCGCCGCTCTGACTCTCGCCGCTTGTTCGGAAGCTACAGAAGAAGCTGCTTCGGAAACTGCCGATTCGATGGCTGCAGACGCTGAAGCAAATGCTGAAGCTGCTGGCGACGCTGTTGAAGGCGCTGCCGACGCAACTGCTGAAGCTGCTGGCGACGCTGCTGAAGCCGTTGAAGGCGCTGCTGATGACGCTGCTGCTGCTGCAGAAGGCGCTATGGAAGAAGCTGCTGAATAAGCACTTCTCGCATCAAGCGAAAAAGAGGGGCGGTGCCGCAAGGCGCCGCCCTTTTTCTATGCCTATTCGTGATTTGGTAAAATCATCTGCCATTTGTCCGGCAATTGCCGTTCCGCGTTCCGCGCTCAGTTCGGGCCGCAGTTAGGCTGTCAGTTTAGGGCCCAATTTCGGACCCAATTTCGGGCTCAATTCCGACCTATTTATCCGCCGGTGCGTTCCCGATCATAGCGGGCATTGGTCCAGTTGCGCCCTTCTTCAGATGCAAAACCGGAATATAAAGCCCGGGTAATATTGGCGATCCGGGCATCGCGATCACGGCGCGCAGCGCGCTTGTTCGATTTTTCGTGGTCGTTTGAAATGCTTTGTCCGGTCACATAAATTGCAACCGCAATTGCGCGCCCGTCAGGCGTTTGGAAAATGCCGATATCGCTGGCCGTTCGATTGAGCGTCCCCGTCTTGTGGGCAATATTGGCGCTCATCGGCAGTGCAGACGGCATCCGGTTTTTGCCGGTTGTGGTGTTATGCATCGCCTGAACAATAACATCGCGGCTGGCGGTACTGTGCCATTTGCCTTGGTAAATCCCTGCCAGCAATCGGGCCATCGCTTTGGGTGTGGCACTGTCACGGTTGTCTATCACGGTGGCGGGATCAAATTCACCATCATCGCGCACCAATGTCGCAATATCTCGCGACAGTTGGAAATCGCGAATACCCGCCCCGCGCATCCAGCGATTTACTGCCGAAGGGCCGCCCACCACGCGCAGCAATGCGTCGGTACAGGCATTGCAGCTTTTGCTGATCATAAGATTCAGATGTTCGCGCGCAGAGATAAAATTGCCTTCGCGAACCGGGGCACGCGCGCTCGAATATTTTCCTGATCGGACGGGGCGTAACAGCGGAAACTCGCTGGTCAGGCTCCATCGGCCAGTATCAACACCTGCCATGAATGTTGCAGCGATGGCGATTTTGCTGGTGCTGGCCATTGGAAAGCGTTGATCGCCAAGGATCGAAATTTCACGTCCAGTTGAAAGGTCAATAGCGGCCACGCCGATCCGGCCTTTGGTGCCATCGGCCGCCATCGCGATTTGCTGCTCAAACCCGCTTTCATATACAGCGTCAAATCGTTCAGGCGCAGAAACTTTTGTGCCTAAAGTGCTGTCGAAAGCTGACATGAAATCGGCATCCTGCGCCTGCGCTGCAGGGGCGATTGCCAGGCCAAGTGCCAAAGTTGGTAAAAGTAGGGCGGCTTTGCGTCCGATTTTGTTCAGTCCGTTTCTCATTGGAGCGATGCTACCCCTCTTATGGTTTTCATAAGCTTAACGGGCTGCGAATCGAGAGTGCAAGCAATATCTCGACGAGAAGTGTTACCTGCGCGATAAATCTTGGCAACTGGTCGGTTTTGCCCGGCACAGATGCCGAGCCTAGAACGGTTTAGGCTGGCGCAATTCACATTTCGACTGTTAGGAAAGCCGCATGAGCAATTGGACTATCGGCATTATCGGGGGCAGCGGCCTCTATCAGATCGACACGTTGGAAGACGCGCAGTGGATCAGGGTCAATTCCCCTTTTGGTGAGGCTTCGGATGAAATCCTATGCGGCCGGATCGGTGATGTGCAAGTGCGTTTCCTGCCGCGCCATGGCCGCGGACACACGATTGCGCCGGGCGACGTGAATGCGCGGGCCAATATTGACGCGTTGAAACGTGCCGGCTGCACAGATTTGCTCGCAATATCTTCCGTAGGCTCATTGCAGGAAAAGTTGCCGCCGGGCCATTTTGTGGTGGCGGACCAGTTTATTGACCGGACAAAATCTCGCGATTCCAGCTTCTTTGGCACTGGCATGGTCGCGCATGTTTCAATGGCAGAGCCTGTGTGCGAACGGATGTCGTCCTTTGCGGCAAAGGCGGTCAAGAAGGCTGGCGGCAAAGTAACCAAGGGCGGAACCTATCTGGCGATGGAAGGGCCGCAATTCTCTACTCGTGCGGAAAGTCACCTTTACCGGCAATGGGGCGCCGATGTGATTGGCATGACCGCAATGCCAGAGGCGAAACTGGCGCGCGAGGCAGAGCTGCCCTACGCGCTGGTGGGTATGGTGACGGATTATGATTGCTGGCGCGAAGATGCCGCATTTGTCGAAGTGAATGAAGTGATCGCGCAAATGAATGCCAATGGCGAAATTGCGCGCAAGGCGGTTGAAGAATTTGTCTCAGCCTTGCCCGATGAACGCGAAGCCTCTGTGCTTGACACGGTGCTCGACTTTGCCATGATCACATCACCGGATGCGCGCGATCCGGCAATCATTGCAACGCTGGATGCGGTCGCTGGACGCGTGCTTTAGTCGGAGAATCGTAGGTCACCGACCGTGAATTGTCCGGTGCTGCAAAACACCAGCTCTTTCCCGCCGATCAGGCGCATGAATGGTGCGGACCATGATTGATCGCGAATAAAGATGGTGGCAACGCCATTCTGATCAACAAAAACGCGAAATGGTATCGGTGAATTGACGCCGACGGTCCCCACCTTGCGGCTGTCTTTTTGACTGCCTCGCTCGACAATCATGTTGACATCCATCTCCTGATCATCCGGATTACGCAAAGTCAGTAAGAACCCTGCGGTACTGCGCCCGTCCGGCGCATCGATCTGCGCGCCAACCGATGGTATCATCTGACCGCTGCGCGCGCGTTTGGGTGTGATTATTCCGCTGATTGCCGGCGCCGTCTGGGCAAGGTTCCCAACCGATGAAACGACACCCGATGATGCATCGCAATCAAAGGTCAGCGGCGCGGCCTTACCGCTGCTTGAAACCATACAAAATGCTGCGGCAATCCCGAAAGTTCTGACCGCGCGGTTTTGAAACTTTGTCATTTTGACCCCCCACATCAACTTTCATGTGAAGATGCCCGAAGCACGTAGATAATCAAGCCTGCATTCGCGTTCGATTCCCTATCGTCCAGTGGGTGCTGGATAGGCATTTATGCCGAACAGTTGGCCCCGCCAAGCACGCAAAACCGCGCGCAATGCGGGTGGTTGAGCGAGACATCCTGCGACGCTTCTTCCAGTGTGGCACCCATATCGAAACCGTCATCATAGGGGATCAACGTGCAGGCCGCGACGCGCGGGGCCGCTTCGCCCTTGCGGTGGACGACCATGCGGCTGGTCGCGCACATAATATCGGCGGGATTTTGGCCAAGGATCGACCAGCAATCTACAGTGATTTCTGCAATATCTTTGGTTGCATCCATTTCGGGGAACAGCACGAGCTGCACCGGATCATGTGCGTCGATTGTGATCCGAGCTTCAGCAAACAGCCGCGCATAGCCGCCGCGTGCTTCATCCATGCTTTCGCCCGGCAACATCCGGCCTGCAACAGCAATATCAAAGCCATTGTCCGACAGCCATTGTAACCCGTTCAGCCCCTGCTCCCAGCTTTGCGGTCCGCGCTCACCCTCGTGGCCTGCCTGTGTATGGTGGTCCAGGCTGACGCGGATTGTCAGCTTGCCGCCAAATCGTTCTCGCAGATCGAGCAGCGCGGCTTCATGCCGCCGCATCGGTTTCATCGCATTACTGAGGACCAGCGCATCAAACCCCCGCCCCAGCGTGTCGGTTAGTATGCGGACAAATTCGGGGTTCATAAATGGCTCACCGCCGGTGAAGCCAATCTCGCGCGTGGGGATTTGCTTGGCCGCGATCTCGTCGAGATATTCCGCGACGTGCCCTGCCGAAATATAGACCAGCGCGTCATTGGTAGGGCTGCTTTCGATGTAACAGGTGGCGCAGGCCAGATTGCACAAAGTGCCCGTGTTGAACCACAGCGTTTCAAGGGCCGTCTGCGGAACCGACGCGCGGCGTTCCCCTTTCGCGGTCCAATTGGGATCGGAGAATTTCTCTGGCGGCAGGGCGCCTGCTTCCACGCGGAAGGGCGATGGCCCCTGCGGTGCGTTCCGGCTTTTCGTTCTGGGCGAAGTCAATTGAGGGCCCTTCGAATCTTCCCGACCAGCGCGGCGTATTTCTTTGGCAGGGAACCAAACACCGCCGGTTCCCACGCAGAAAATGCCGCCGCTTTGGAAATCTCGCTGCGGGTCGGATAGGAAATGATCGCCGAACCGAGCGCGAATGTGCTGTTTGAACCACTGATGATCTGGGAAAAAGGCAGCAGCAATTCGCCGGCATTTTTGCCCACAATGCTGACGCCGAGAACCTTTTTGCCTTTGAGCATCATCTTCATATGGCCCGCAGTTGAATCCTCTGCAATCGCGCGTTCATTGTGATCGAACCCTTCCTGCACCACGGTCACCGCATCGCCCAATTTTGCGCGCGCTTCCTGTTCCGTCAAGCCGATCTGCGCGACTTCTGGTTCGGTATAGGTGCACCAGGGCAGCGCCTTGAAATTCACTTTTGTGGGCAGGCCAGTGACGATTTCGAGCGCGACGTTGGAGCCTTCATAACCCGAAACATGTGTCAGACGCGGCCCATCGCGGCAATCGCCAATCGCATAGATCGATTTTACCGACGTGCGGCGGCGGGCATCAACGGCAATACCGTTTTTGCCGATTTCAACGCCGATATCTTCCAATCCAAAACCCGCCGCATTGGCCTTGCGCCCGGCGGCGATCAAAAGATGCGTTCCGTTAAGTACGGCACCGTCTGAAACGTGAACGCGGATTGCCCCTTGGCTGCCTTCGACTTTATCCGCCTTGCCATCGATGAATGTTACGCCTTCTAGTCGCATCACATCGGCGACCACCGCGACCGAATCCTGATCATCGCGTGCCATAAGCGGGCCGGGATTGATAATGGTGACATCGCTGCCCAGCCTGCAAAAGGCCTGTGCCATTTCCATACCGATCACACCGCCGCCAACAACAATCAAATGGCCGGGCTGTTCTGTCAGGTCGAACAGGTTTTCATTGGTCAGATAGGGGGTGTTTTCCAGACCATCGATGGGCGGGACAAAGGGTTTTGAGCCTGTTGCAATGACAATGCGCGGTGCGGTTAAAGTCCGCCCGCCAACTTCCACCGTGTGCTTGCCGGTCACTTTGGCCCAGTCGCGGATGACTTCGACGCCCATTTCCTCAAAAGTTTCCACCGAATCATGCGGTTCAATATGGGCAATCGTATCGTGAATATGCTTGTGTACGCCCGGCCATGCCACTTTGGGCGGGCCGATCGTTACGCCATGGCGCGTTTCGGTTCGTGCCTCCTGCGCGCGCTTTGCTGCGGTGATGATTGCCTTTGATGGTACGCAGCCATTGTTAAGGCATTCGCCGCCCATTTTGTGACCTTCGATCAGCACGGCTTTCAAGCCGAACAGGGCCACGCCGCCTGCTGCGGTCAGTCCGGCGGCACCGCCGCCAATCACGATTGCGTCATGGGTAAATTTCATTGTGGTCCCCCAGTAACCCTTTAATGCCAGTAACTCTATTGGGCCCGTTGACGAAGCGGTTTGTGTCACGGGCCGGGTTTGCTTTGGCTGTAAGTTCGGTTTCAGGGGGCGGTTGGTTACATGAATATCTTTCTTACCGGGGCGGCCGGGCTGATCGGCGGTGAAGTGGCTGCGCGGCTGATCGCGGCTGGGCACCGTGTAACCGCGCTGGTCCATAGAAACCGCGATATTCGCGCCAATGACGGCCGCCAAATTGCCCCGCATGAGGTGGTTGTAGGCGATGTTTCTGCGCCCATGTTTGGCTGGGCGAAGAATGAATGGTGCAGGATAACTGCGCCGCATGATCTGATCATCCATTGCGCTGCAACCGTGCGTTTTGACCTTGATGATGAGACCTATCGCAGGGTCAATACTGGCGGTGCAGCCAATGCTGCGGAATTTGCACATTCGGGTGATATGCCGATCCTGCATGTCAGCACGGCCTATGTCTGCGGCACGCGTGGCGGCGTGATTCTGGAAAGCGACCATTTGCCGGATAAGGGCTTCGCCAATGGCTATGAAGCTAGCAAAGCAAGCGCGGAAAAGTTGATTCGTGCATCGGGCGCGCCCTTTGCGATCGCTCGCCCCAGCATCGTTGTGGGTGAAAGCCGCAGCGGCATGATCCGCCAGTTCGACACAACATATGCCGCGTTCAAATTGATCGCCGAAGGCCGCGTGCGTCACATGCCGGCACGCAGCGGCGCAACATTGGATTTTGTCCCGCTCGATCACGTTGCTGCCGGGATTGTCGCGCTGGCGCAAAATATGCGGCAGGCGCAGGGCAGGGATGAGGGCGGGGCATATCACCTCGTTTCAGGCCGCCCGATTCCGGTCGAGGTTTTTACCGGTGCAATCGCAGCCTTTCCGCAGTTTCACCGGCCGCAATTGGTCGAGCCGGAGAGTTTCAACCCTGCGCAGCTGCCTGCGTTAGAACGACGACTCTACAAACGTGTCGCCGGACTTTACGCGAGCTATTTTCAGCGCGACCCGCAATTCGATGATCGCGAGGCGCAGGCGGTGACGGGTTTTGTCTGTCCTGAAACGGGGCCTGAATATCTCAAACGGCTGATTGATTATTGCATCGCCGCCGGGTTTTTGAAGGGCGCAGAAGTCCCTGCTGAATAAGGCCACTGCTGTCAGGGAAAAGTTAGCGGCAAAGGAATTGGCAAAAGTTGGCTGCAAGGATGGGAAAAAATGCCAAGCCTGCTTCGGCCTTCCCCCATTGTCAGAATATCAGCGCACATCGGGATAATCTTTTGCCATCCGTTTGCGCGCGCCAACGGCCCACAAAATCCCGACTTTGAAGTAAATCCAATTGGCTTTGAGCGGCCCCCATGCGGCAATCCGTCGATCGGATGTTTCAACCCAGCGATTGACCATTTTGATCTTGCCGAGTGCCGCGAATTTCACACAAAGATCAGCTTCTTCCATCACCGCATCGCTAGGGGTGCAGCCGCCAATGCTGAGAAAATCAGCCTTGCGGAAAAACATCGCATGGTCGCCAAAAAGCAATCGAACCCCGCGAACAAACAGATGCGGGCGTGTGATCAGCGGCGCATACCAGGTCTTGATCCAATTGTGGAAAGTGGTGAACCAGCGCGTCTTTGCCGGCCCTTTGATCAGCGGCGTAAAGCTGGCGAGCGCAATGCGCGGATCGGAAAGCGTTTCGGCAATGACCGCCGCAATATCACGCGGTGGGACCGTATCTGCGTGCAGAATGCATAGCAGCGGGGCATCAATGGCAACGACCCCCGCATTGATCTGGACCGCGCGGCCCTTTTCCGTTTGCAGCAGTTTAAATCCGGCTTGCTCTATCAATTCGCAAGTCTGATCCCCGCTTCCGCCATCAACAAACAGAATGTGTGTCGGTGCGGGATCGAGCATCCTCAAGGCTTCAAACATGGCCGGAAGCGCGCCTTCTTCATTCAGGACGGGAAGGACGATCCCGACGTTAGGATGCGCATTGTTCACGGCAGAAATTCCGGCCAATTTTCTAGATCGGCGGCTGTGTCGATATCGCTCAACTCGGGCAGGACGGTGGGTCTTATCCCTTGCGCTGCAAACCGCTTCAGCGTTTCTGCAAATACGCTGTCTGTGCTCCATTCCATGCCGGCAAAGGCAAAATCTGCAGGCTTGTTATAACCCAGCAGATAGTAACCGCCATCACTCGCCGGACCGATCACCATGTCCTCGTCAAGCAAGGTATCGCGGGCGGCGCGCAGCACCTCGGGCGTTAGGCCCGGACAGTCGCTGCCAATAACAATCGCGGGCGCCCGAACGCGCGATAACCTATCTGTCAGATCGCCCCCGCCCTGCTTGGCAATTTGTAGATTATCGCCCAATCCCGCCCGGAATTTTTCGGGCGGGGCACCGGTAACACGCAGTTCAAATGGAACACCGCTGGCCCTTGCAATTTCGACCGTATGCGCCAGCAATTTGGTGTAGATTGCCGCTGCACCCTCTGCCCCGAAGCCCGGGATCAGCCGGGTTTTTGCCTTGCCCGCTTCGGGCCACCGGCAGAAGATCGAGATAAGCGGTGGTTGCATCTTGCGTATTGTAACCGCTCGACTGACATCGCGCCATAAGGCATTGGGGCGGTATGAAGATCGGCAAATTGGCATTGATTGCGGGCGCCGCTGCAGTGATCGGCGGCATTGCGCTTGCCGAACGCAAGCGGCCGTTACGCAGGCAAGGCCAGCCAGCGATCCCGCGCCACATCCGCAATGCGGCGCTGGGTGCTGGTTGCGCGGTGATTGTGGCTGCTGTTGAGGAACCGCTGACCCGGGCAATCGCGGCAAATAACCTGTCACAAAGGCGCGGCCTCGCACAGAAACTGCCGCGCCCGGCGCGCTTACTTGGCGGTATGGCAGCGATGGATTACGGGTTTTACTGGTGGCACGTCGCAACGCATAAGGTGCCGTTTCTGTGGCGCTTCCACCGCGTCCACCACATCGATCCGGACATGGATATGAGCACCGCGGTGCGCTTCCATCCGGTGGATATGTTGGTGTCGCTGCCGTGGCGGCTGATCCAAGTGCGCATATCCGGCGTCAGTCCGAAATCCCTGCGCTGGTGGCGGCGCTTCTTCAATGCATCGATCCTGTTTCACCATTCGAACTGGCGGCTGGCCGATGATGCAAGATTGTCGGCAGTGTTCACCACGCCAAGGATGCACGGCATTCACCACTCAAATGTTCAATCAGAATGCGACAGCAACTTCACCAGCGGGCTGAGCTTTTGGGACCGGCTCCACGGAACGTTCCGCGACGATATCGACCAGCAAGCAATCACCATCGGCGTCGATGGCCCCGCAGCCGATAAGGATGTCGCTATCGAAAGATCCTTGGCTGCTCCGTTCGCAGAGCAGCCGGCCAGCTAGCCCTTTTTGCTTGCCGCAATCCACTGATCGACGCGCGTTTCGAGCAGGTTCAGCGGCACTGATCCTCCGCCCAATACGGTGTCGTGGAATCCGCGAATGTCGAAGTTTGCGCCAAGCTCTTTTTCGGCCTTGGCGCGCAGCTCGAGAATTTTTAGCATACCGATTTTATAGGCAGTGGCTTGGCCCGGCCAGACGAAATAACGGCGCACTTCAGAGCGCACATTGGCCTCTGGAATTGGCGAATTGGCGAGGAAATAATCGACCGCCTGCTGCTCGCTCCATTCTTGTGAATGGATGCCGGTATCGACCACCAACCTGATCGCGCGCCACATCTCGGTCGTCAGTCGGCCGAAGTCGGAATAGGGATCCTTATACGCGCCCATTTCCTTGGCCAGCAATTCGGAATAAAGGCCCCAGCCTTCGCCAAATGCGGAGAGGTAATAGCCTTGGCTGCGGAATTTAGGGACGCCGGTCAGTTCCTGCGCGATCGACAGCTGCATATGATGGCCGGGATTGCCTTCGTGATAGGCGATCACTTCCAGCGAGGGAATCGCCATCGCGCGCATGTCGGACAGGTGGGCGTAGTAGATGCCGGGCCGCGAGCCATCGGGTGTGCCGGTTTGATAGTGCTGCGCTGCGCCATCCTGTTCGCGGAATGGTTCAACCCGGCGAACTTCCAAGGGCGCTTTGGGCAATGTGCCGAAATACTCGGGCAGCTTGGTGTTGATGAAGGCGAGGTGTTCCTCAGCCTGATCGATGTAGTCCTGCGCGCCTTTGTCGTCGTTGGAGTAATAGAACTGATCGTCTTCTCGCATAAATGTGAAGAAGGCTTGCAGATCGCCGTCGAAGCCGACTTGGTCTTTGATGGCCTCCATCTCGGTGCGGATACGGGCAACTTCGGACAGGCCAATCTGGTGGATTTCATCCGCCGTCATGTCGGTGGTTGTCATCACGCTGAGTTGGTGATTGTAGTAGTTCGCTCCTTCGGTGAGCACGCTGGCACCGCGCGCTTCGGCATCTGCATTGGCGCGGTCTTTGGTGAACCAGTCGATCACGCGGGTATAGGCGGGGGCGAGCTTTTCGGTCAGGGCGGTGCGGGCCTCTTCGCGCAATTCCTCGCCGCGTTCGGCAGTGATCGTGCCGCCATCGACCAGCTTGGCGATACGCTCCTCGCTTGCCGTCCATAGAGCGGAGGGGTCGCCGCTTTTGTCAAATGGCTCGCCGCTGGTGATATTGCGCGATTCCTCAATCACCGCGTCATAGGCGAATTGGGGTGGCCGCGTGCCTGCCTCGGCATTGGCCTGCGCGCGGACCAGCAGCTGATCCATCGCCGTGCCGATGCCGCCAAGCCGCGCGATGAACGCGGTCATATCGCTTTCGTCCTCGACCACGTGCTGGCTGATCAAAAAGCTGGGCAGTCCCGATTGCGCGCTACCCATTTGGTGCAGGACATATTGCTGCTCACGGAAATTTGCCGCGGCTTCAGCCTGCTCGGCGCGGAATTTCCACATGTCCCAAGACAATTTCGCATCGTCCGACAGTTCGTCATAGTCGAAATTCGCTTCCATCTCGGCACTGGTGCTTTGCCACCATTCGAGCTGAGCCTGCTCGGCCTCGACGCTCATATCATCGATCTTGCTGTAGTCGGTCTTCATGCCGAGTGAGGTCTGGAGCATTGGACTAAAGGTCAGCAATTCTTCGAACTTCGCATCGAACCAAGTGTTGATGCATTCGGTTTGCGTGGTCGCGCACCCGATTGTCGCGGCGGGTTCCCCAAATTGACTACATCCGGTCAGTGCGGCTGATGCCAAAAGTATCGCGGCGAAATTTCTCATGAGCTCGAATCCCCTACTTGTTTTCTATATGGCAAAGACCATGCGTCAGCGCGCGCATAAAGAAAAGGCCCGGCGGATCGCTCCGCCGGGCCCTTCTGTTTGGCTTGGTATGAGTAGCTGGGCTTAGAAGCCCATGCCGCCGCCCATTCCGCCCATGCCGCCCATATCGGGCATTGCAGGAGCGCCGCCAGCATTGTCTTCCGGTGCGTCTGTAATCGCCGCTTCGGTGGTGATCAGCAGGCCGGCAACCGAAGCTGCGTCTTGCAGAGCAACACGAACAACTTTGGTTGGATCGATGACACCAGCAGCTACGAGATTTTCGTAAGTGTCTGTCGCAGCGTTGAAGCCTTGCGTTTCATCATCTTCGCGCAGAAGATTGCCCGAAATTACAGCGCCGTCATGGCCTGCATTCTCGGCGATCTGACGCACAGGTGCGATGATTGCACGGCGAACGATGTCGATGCCGCGGGTCTGGTCGTCATTGTCACCCTTAAGCCCGTCAAGAGCCTTGGTGGCATAGAGCAGCGCAGTACCGCCGCCTGAAACGATGCCTTCTTCAACCGCAGCGCGGGTAGCGTGGAGCGCGTCATCAACGCGGTCCTTGCGTTCCTTCACTTCAACTTCCGAAGCGCCGCCGACTTTGATCACAGCAACACCGCCGGCGAGTTTCGCCAGACGTTCTTGCAGTTTTTCTTTGTCGTAATCGCTCGAAGTTGTTTCGATCTGAGCGTGGATTTCACTGACGCGTGCTTTGATGTCGGCTTCTTCGCCGGCACCGTCGACAATCGTGGTGTTGTCCTTGTCGATGGTTACGCGCTTGGCTGAACCCAGCATGCCCAGAGTGACAGTTTCAAGCTTGATGCCCAGCTCGTCGCTGATCATTTCGCCCTTGGTCAGGATCGAGATGTCTTGCAGCATGGCTTTGCGGCGATCGCCGAAGCCAGGTGCTTTAACCGCAGCAACCTTCAGGCCGCCGCGCAGCTTGTTGACCACGAGGGTCGCCAGCGCTTCGCCTTCGATGTCTTCTGCGATGATCAGCAGAGGGCGTCCGGATTGCATAGCCGCTTCGAGAACGGGCAGCATGTCCTTCAGGTTCGACAATTTGCCTTCGTTGATCAGGATGTATGGATTTTCGAGTTCCACAGTCATCTTGTCAGGGTTGGTGATGAAGTATGGCGACAGGTAACCGCGGTCGAACTGCATGCCTTCAACAACGTCGAGTTCAAACTCGAGGCCCTTGGCTTCTTCAACGGTGATGACGCCTTCTTTGCCGACTTTTTCCATCGCTTCTGCGATTTTTTCGCCGACTTCACGGTCGCCATTGGCTGAAATCACGCCAACTTGCGAAATTTCCTCGCTGCCCGAAACGTCTTTGGAACGGCTTTGCAGATTAGCAACAACAGCTGCAACTGCAGTGTCGATGCCGCGCTTGAGATCCATCGGGTTCATACCCGCTGCGACCGACTTCATGCCTTCGCGAACAATCGCTTGGCCCAAAACGGTTGCAGTGGTTGTGCCGTCACCAGCGAGGTCGTTGGTCTTGGACGCAACTTCCTTGAGCATTTGTGCGCCCATGTTTTCGAACTTGTCTTTCAGTTCGATTTCCTTGGCGACGGTAACGCCGTCCTTGGTGATGCGCGGTGCGCCGAAGCTTTTGTCGATGACGACATTACGGCCTTTCGGGCCGAGCGTTACCTTGACGGCGTTTGCGAGCGTATCAACGCCCTTGAGGATGCCTTCGCGGGCATCGCGGCCGAACATTACGTCCTTGGCTGCCATGATTGAATTCCTTTAATTGTGTTCGTTGAAGTGAAAAACGCGGGGATGGTGGGTGATCAGCCGATCACGCCCATGATGTCGCTTTCCTTCAAGATCAACAGGTCTTCGCCGTCGATCTTGACTTCGGTGCCGCCCCATTTGCCGAACAGCACGCGGTCGCCCGCCTTTACGTCAAGCGGAGTGACTGTGCCGTCTTCGGCTTTGGAACCAGTGCCAACCGAGACGATTTCGCCTTCGCTGGGCTTTTCCTGGGCGCTGTCAGGAATGATGATCCCGCCAGCAGTTTTTTGATCGGCTTCGATGCGGCGAACTAGCACGCGGTCGTGAAGCGGACGAAATGCCATAGTGATGACCTCTTCGTTAGAGTGGTTGATGAATTTTGGCACTCTCATAGCAAGAGTGCCAACGGGGCGCATTTGGGGATGCGTCTGCGCGGAGTCAACGGGGCAGGACGGAAAAATTTTGGACCTGATTGCTTACAGCGCGCGCTAGGTCAGCCTGCCGGTGAAGGGCTGGCGGTCAAAGGCTGGCGGTCAAGGGCTGCCGGTCAAGGGCTGCCGGTCAGCACAAATTGTTCGCGCCGTGCCCAGCGCCACACAAGAAGCGCCGCCGCGACGACCAATCCGATTGCAAGGCCGATCCACACACCCATTCCGCCAAGCGGCGTCGCAAACCCCAAATAAAAGCACAGGCCAAATCCGGGAATCCAATAGGAGAAGATCGCGATCCACATCGGAATGCGCGTATCTTGCAATCCGCGAAGCGCCCCGACTGCGACGGCTTGCAGGCCATCAAACAATTGGAATGCAGCAGCAACATAGAGGTAAGTCAGCGCGAATCCGACCATCGCCGCGTTGCGCTGTGCATCGACGTCAACATAGATCGATAGAACCAGACGCGGGGCCAACATCATAATTGATGCGGTCAGCACCATAAATCCGGTCCCCGTGACAATCGCGACCCAACCGGCGCGCGCCATCCCGTCACGGTCGCCTGCACCGTAGAAAAAGCCGACGCGAATGGTTGCAGCCTGGCCGACGCCAAACGGCACTTGGAACGCCAAGGCTGCGACTTGCAGAGCGAGCAAATGCCCGGCCAATTCGGTCGCACCTATCCGGCCCATCAGGAAAGCTGCGCCGGAAAAGAGTCCGCCCTCTGCCATGATCGTCAAGCTTACCGGCGTGCCGATCACAATCAGATCGCGCAGTGCTTGCCATTCAGGGCGCCAAAGTCTGCCAAAGATGAAGTACCGCCGCATCATCCTGTCGCGCTGGATTGCCACTACATAGGCCAGCACAGTGAATATCGCGGTGATGATGGTGGCAATCGCCGCTCCGGTGAGCCCCAAAGCTGGTGCGCCCCAATTGCCGAACACAAAGGCGTAATTGCCCGCCGCATTGACGAAAATACCCAACGCCGTGATTGAGGTCGCGAAAACCGGGCGGCCCAAGGCCGAGACAAAGCTGCGAAGCACGTTGGCGATAAGAAATGGCACGCAGGCGAACGACAGCAGGAACAGATATCCCTCTGCCATCAGCACAATCCGCTCTTCCTGGCCGGTCAGCCGCATAAAGGCCGGGCCAAGCCAGCACACCGCCGTAGCAACCAAGCCCAGACCGACCGCCAGCCACAGCGCCATTCGCGTGCTGCGGCGGACCTCACGAACGGCGAATGCGCGGCGGCCCAAGGCCGCTGCGATCAGCGCGGAGACGACGCCGGTGATGCCTGACAGCGTCCAGATCAATATGCCGAAGATCGAGACTGCTAGACCCGATGCAGCCAAGGGTTCATCACCAAGTCGCGCGATAAACATCACATCGATGGCATAAGTCAGCATCTGCAGCAGATTGGCGAGCGCCAGCGGCCAGCTTAGCCGTAAGGTGGCCGCCAGTTCTGTGCGCCAAGGGGTTCCGTCAATCGGGCCTCCGGCGGATTGGGCGTATGTCTGTGACATGCAGCCGGACCGGATAGGCGCGCTGTTTCAAGGTTAGAAGCGCAATGCGCCCTTCCGTGCTGCTTTCATTCTGCAGCGCGGCTATCGGGCAACAGCGGTGTCACGTTATTCAACCGCCCTTTCGGCTGTCTTCGACCATTGTGACAACAACAGCGTTCATCCGCTCGATCTCGTCGGTGAATTCAAGATACACCGGGTCAGCGGCCGTGCCGGGCCGCTTGATCAGTTCGTCGACCATATCCACGGCTTGCTGATGGTGGACGATCATGCCTTGCATGAACATAACATCGGCGGGGGAATAGGCGCTGTCCGCCAATGCAACGGCTTGTTCGGGCGTCAAATGTCCCGATGGATGTCCAGGGGCGCCCGGATTGATGATGGGTGCTTCTTGCGCGTCTGCCATTGCTGCAACGAATAGCAACGGCGCTGATGCCGCAGCGCCCAATAGCCGGCGTTTGATGATCATGTCTGGTGCCCCCGATAGCAAGTCTCTCTCGGCCTGATGTTGGACCAGATGGTGTATTTAGTGAAGCCCCCTGCCTCCGCCCCGGGGTCAGCCGAGATTGGCTTCGTCAGCCTGATAGACCTTCATCGCCGCAGGTTCGGCAAGCATCGGGGTCATGGTGCCAATGAATTCTCTTGAGGCGGGCACCGCAAAGTGCATTTTCAGCGCCTCAACGTCGCGCCAATATTCTACAAAACGAAACAGGTTTGGTGTTTCCTGATCCACCGCGACAGTGTGGTCAATACAGCCTTCCTCTGCGCGCGATCGCCGGCAGTGGGCAAGACTGAGGCTGAGGACCGCAGGTGCATGCTCTGGCCGTGCCAAAGCGGTTCCGACTACGATGATCATCAATTTCTCTCCCGAATTGTGATGCGGGTAATGTTGCACCGCAATTCGGTTCGCACAAATGAAAAGGGCGGCACCTTGCGGTACCGCCCTTCCATTTGCAGGCGCTTCAAGACACCTACAAAACTTGTAACAAGGTCACTTGAGCGTGCTCAAGCAGCCTGTTTCACCCAATTACTTGAGTTCAACAGTACCGCCGGCTGCTTCGATCTTGCCTTTGATTTCTTCGGCTTCAGCCTTGTTGACGCCTTCTTTGACAGGCTTCGGAGCGCCTTCAACGAGACCCTTGGCTTCGGTAAGGCCGAGACCGGTGATGGCGCGGACTTCCTTAATAACCTGGATTTTCTTGCCACCGTCGCCGGTAAGAATGACGTCGAATTCGTCTTTCTCTTCAGCAGCAGCTTCACCGCCGCCAGCACCAGGTGCAGCAACAGCAACAGCAGCAGCGGCGCTAACGCCCCATGCATCTTCAAGTGCAGTAGCGAGTTCAGCTGCCTCAAGGACAGTCAGTTTTGATAGTTCTTCAACAAGCTTGGCGATATCGGCCATGACTTAATACTCCAATTATATGACTTGGCAGAGCGTCCCGAAAATGGGCCCAAAATGGGGTGCTCTGATAAATTCGTGCTAAAAACCGCTTACGCCGCTTCTTTGGCTGCAAATGCACCAAAGACGCGGGCAAGCTTGTTGGCGGGTGCGTTGACGACCTGAGCGATTTTCGTCGCAGGTGCGTTAACAAGGCCAACAATCGTGCCGCGAAGCTCGTCGAGGCTTGGAAGCGAGGCAAGTGCCTTAACTCCAGCGACATCGAGCATCTCTCCGCCCATTGATCCGCCGACGATTTCGAGCTTGTCGTTCGTCTTGGCGAATTCCACGGCAGCTTTGGCAGCAGCGACAGGGTCGCTGGAGGTTGCCAGAGCAGTCGGGCCGGTGAGCAAGTCACTGAGGCCTTCGTAATCCGTGTCTTTCAGGGCGAGGTTGGCAAGACGGTTTTTCGCAACCTTATACGATGCGCCAGCTTCACGCATTTTTCCGCGCAATTCAGTGGATTGAGCCACCGTCAGGCCGAGATTGCGGGTCACAACGACCACGCCGCTCTCTTGGAATGTTGCGTTAAGACCAGCGACCGCGTCAGATTTTTGCGAACGATCCATGTCTTACTCCTTCACTATGGTCATCAGGCAACACGCCCAATGACCGGCTACATTGACCATGACGCACGGTGCGGGCACCGGGGCATCACGGGCGAGTCCATTGATGGGGAAGGAGGGTGCGGAGCCCAAAAGGCAGCCCGCGATACGAAAGCCGAAAGGCATTTCGTGAAAATCTCTAATCCCCGTCTAGGCTGGAAATTAAGATGGCCAAATTGCCATCACCAACTGTCTTGGACGGATGTCCACTGAGCCCGTCAGCCCAGTGAACGAAGGGGCAAATAGCGCAAGCGCGCCAAGAGTCAACCTCCAGCCTCACTCACCAGCCTCACTCACCAACCTCACTCACCAACCTTATTCATAGGCCAGCAAATCGCCCGGCTGGCACTCCAACTCGCGGCAGATCGCCTCCAAAGTTGAAAAGCGCATTGCTTTGGCTTTTCCTGTCTTGAGGATCGACAGATTGGCGAGGGTTAGGCCGACGCGATCGGCAAGCTCTGTCAGCGTCATGCGGCGTTCGTGTAACAGATCATCGAGTTTAACCACGATATTGCTTCCTTGGTTGGGCTGGGCTTCATCGGACTGGGCTTGATTGGGCCGGGCTTGATTGGCCCGGGCATCATGAGGTTGTTGTGAAGAGGGCATCAGACAGTTCCTTCCAAATCTTCGCGCATGGCAATTCCGTGGCGGAAAACGCGGGCAAGGATGAACAGGACGACGGCCATCAAAACGCCGGTGAGTGAAAATTCGATATCGGCACTCACATCCATGTGATCCGGCATTTGTGCCGCCAGATAGGCTGCGATTGCACCGATCGGGAATGCCGCGACTTGAAAGATGAGCGCGATCCATCCCATCCGGCTGAGCCTGTCTGCGTTGATCTCTACAAAGGGTTCACCTTCGCTGACGGTATCGATAATCCGGCGAAGCAATTGGAAGAAGTGGAACGCAGCGGCGACCACAACAATCACCGCCACAAGAAATGCCACAATGAGCGTCATAATTATTGCCAGATTTGCGGTGCTGCCGCTTTCGGCCAATGAACTGGCCACCTGATCACTGTTAATAAGGATGACGGGAATGAGGATCGTCAGTCCTGCGATAGCGATTGCGATCATGGCCTGCAAAAGGACAGTCATAATCTTGCCAATTTTGAGGATCGCATCCCCTTGATGCGCGGTTTGGGTATGGTTGGTCATGGGTTTGGTCTCTTTGAATCGGCGGTCAGGATCAGCGATCAGGCTTGGTGGTCAGGCAAGGACGGGCATTACGATGGTTGTTGCCGCTTGGGCCACGGGTACGTCAATCAGCGGCGCCCATGTCGCGGCAACAATTGTCAGGGCGGTGATTGCGGCAGTGAATTTCTCAAGTGAATGGGTCATTTATCGAACTCCGGTATGATTGATATCGAAAATCAATAAGGACGATTCGATTTATTGTCAATCGATAATATCGAAAAACAATATGTGGCGTGTTGCTTTGCGATATGGATGGGCGACAGCAGGGCAATGGCGTGTTCCCCTTTGACAGGGTGGCGGCGCATCCCTATATAGCCGTCAACCGCCACTTCGAGCGAGATAGGCCATTGCGCGGTGGCCCGTCCAAGAACGGAAGTGGCTTTCCATAGCCCGCGACGCTTTTGAAGCTGCAGCAGCACTCGAAATTCGAGTGCGATTCGCTGCGGCCTTTTTGCGTTTGGCCAGTGTGGTCATGGGCTGTGGTGTGTTTTCGCGCAGACACATTGATTTGGCCCGCTGACGCGTATGGCGGGCATACACATAAAAAGAGGCAACTACCTCCATGGCTACCAAATCCAATACTACCGGGGCGAAAAACCCGTCCAAAAGAGCGGGCGCAAACACCGGTACTGCGAAGAAGCGTATCCGTAAGATCTTCGGCGACGTTCACGAAGTTGTGAAAATGCCGAATTTGATCGAAGTCCAGCGTGAGAGCTATGAACAGTTCCTCCGCTCGAACAAAGAGATCGATTACGTGTCCGGTCTGGAAAAGACGCTCCGCAGCGTTTTCCCGATTCGCGATTTCGCCGGCACAGCAGAGCTGGATTTTGTCCATTATGAATTGGAGCCGCCAAAGCACGACACCACAGAGTGTAAGCAGCGCGGGATCACCTATGCTGCGCCGATGAAGGTCACGTTGCGGCTGATCGTGTTCGAAGTCGATCAGGAAACCGAAACACGCAGCGTGCTCGATATTAAAGAGCAAGACGTCTATATGGGCGACATGCCGCTTATGACGCATAACGGCACTTTCATCGTCAATGGTACAGAACGTGTTATTGTCAGCCAAATGCACCGTTCGCCCGGTGTTTTGTTTGACCATGATCGCGGAAAAACCCACTCATCTGGCAAGCTTCTGTTCGCTGCCCGCGTCATTCCGTATCGCGGTTCGTGGCTCGATTTCGAATTTGATGCCAAGGATATCGTAAATGTTCGTATCGACCGTAAGCGTAAGCTGCCGGTTACCAGCCTGCTGTTTGCGCTAGGTCTCGATCACGAGGGCATTCTCGATCACTTCTACGACACCGTCACGTGGGAGCGTGTATCAGGCAAACAGGGCGTGGAAGATTCGGGGGGCTGGAAAATGCCGTTCGATCCGGAAGCATGGCGCAATGCCAAGCCAGCTTTTGCACTGGTCGATGCCAAAACCGGCGAAGAAATTTTCGCCGCCAATCAGAAAATCAGCCCGCGCGCTGCCAATAAAGCCGCCAAGGATGGCCTCAAGGAACTGCTGATTCCGACCGAGGAAATCTTCGCGCGCTATGCCGCCCGCGATCTGATCGACGAAAAAACCGGCCGCATCTATATTGAAGCGGGCGATGAAGTCTCTGCCGAAAACCTCGAAGTGCTCGACGCCGCTGGTATTGACCGCCTTGAACTGCTCGACATTGACGAAATCAACACCGGCCCTTGGATCCGCAACACTTTGGCAGTCGATAAGGCTGAAAATCGCGACGAAGGTCTTGAGGCGATTTACAAAGTTATGCGTCCCGGCGAACCGCCCACCAAGGAAACCGCAGAAGCTCTGTTCGAAGGCCTGTTCTTCGACGGGGAGCGTTACGACCTTTCCGCCGTTGGCCGCGTGAAGCTCAACATGCGTCTTGAACTGGACGCTGAAGACACCGTGACCACACTACGCAAGGAAGACATCCTCGCAGTGGTCAAGGAAATGGTCGATCTGAAAGACGGCAAGGGCGAGGTCGATGATATCGATAACCTCGGCAACCGCCGTGTTCGTTCGGTTGGTGAGCTTCTTGAAAACCAATACCGCGTCGGTCTGCTCCGCATGGAGCGCGCCGTTAAAGAGCGTATGTCCAGCGTCGATGTTTCGACTGTGATGCCAAACGATCTGATCAATGCGAAACCAGCGGTTGCTGCGGTTCGCGAATTCTTCGGCTCTTCGCAGCTGTCGCAATTTATGGATCAGACCAATCCGCTGTCGGAAGTCACTCACAAACGCCGCGTCTCAGCGCTTGGCCCAGGCGGTTTGACCCGCGAACGCGCAGGCTTCGAAGTCCGCGACGTTCACCCGACCCACTATGGCCGTATCTGTCCGATTGAAACGCCTGAAGGCCCGAACATCGGTCTGATCAACAGCCTGGCATCGTTCAGCCGCGTCAACAAATATGGCTTCATCGAAACACCTTATCGTGCTGTCAAAGACGGCAAGGTTACCGGTGAAGTGAACTATCTGTCGGCAATGGAAGAGCAGAAGCACGCGGTCGCACAGGCTTCTGCTGCATTGAACGAAGACGGCACATTCGTCGAAGAACTCGTCTCTGCCCGTCAGAGCGGTGAATTCGTGATGCTGCCCAACGACCAGATCACCCTGATGGACGTTTCGCCGAAACAGCTCGTTTCGGTTGCTGCCTCGCTCATTCCGTTCCTTGAAAACGATGACGCCAACCGCGCATTGATGGGATCGAACATGCAACGTCAGGCTGTGCCTTTGGTGAAAGCCGAAGCGCCGTTTGTCGGAACCGGCATGGAAGAAACCGTGGCGCGCGATTCGGGCGCTGCGATTTCGGCCAGCCGCGGCGGGATCGTCGACCAAGTTGATGCGACCCGGATTGTTATCCGCGCCATCGGCGATGTCGAAGAAGGCCAGTCGGGCGTCGACATCTACACGCTGCAGAAATTCCAACGGTCTAACCAGAACACCTGCATCAATCAGCGTCCGCTGGTGAAGGTGGGCGAGACGATCGAAGAGGGCGATATTATCGCTGACGGTCCGTCAACCGATCTGGGCGAATTGGCGCTGGGCAAGAACAGCCTCGTCGCCTTTATGCCGTGGAATGGCTACAATTACGAAGATAGTATCCTCATCTCCGAACGCATTGTGAAGGATGATGTCTTCACCTCGATCCATATCGAGGAATTTGAAGTCATGGCCCGCGATACGAAGCTTGGCCCAGAAGATATCACGCGTGATATTCCCAACGTCGGCGAGGAAGCGCTTCGCAACCTCGACGAAGCGGGCATCGTTTACATTGGCGCAGAAGTTCACCCTGGTGACATTCTGGCCGGTAAGATCACACCCAAGGGCGAAAGCCCGATGACGCCGGAAGAAAAACTCCTCCGCGCGATCTTCGGTGAGAAAGCTTCTGACGTGCGCGATACTTCGCTGCGTCTGCCCCCCGGCGTTGCCGGAACGGTCGTCGAAGTGCGTGTGTTCAACCGTCACGGCATCGAAGTTGATGACCGTACACGGGCGATCCAGCAGGAAGAAATCGAACGTTTAGGCAAGGATAGCGCCGATGAGCGGGCGATCCTCAACCGTGCGACTTACAACCGTCTGCGTGACATGTTGGTGGGTCAAACATCCTCTGCAACGCCGAAAGGCGTTAAGAAGGGTGAGGATATTACCGAGGAAGTGCTCGACAGCGTAGAGAAGCACGAATGGTTCAAATTCGCGGTTGCGACTGACAAACGTCAGAAGCAGATCGAGTCGGTTAAGAGCCAGTATGACGAAGCGATCAAGCGAATCGAAGACAAGTTCGCTGACCGTAAGGAAAAGCTGGAGCGCGGCGATGAATTGATGCCGGGCGTGCTGAAGATGGTCAAAGTCTTCGTTGCTGTGAAGCGCAAATTGCAGCCGGGCGATAAGATGGCCGGACGTCACGGGAACAAGGGTGTTATCAGCCGCATCCTTCCGCAAGAAGACATGCCGTTCCTTGAAGACGGTTCGCCGGTCGACATCGTGCTCAACCCGCTGGGCGTTCCATCGCGTATGAACGTGGGGCAAATCTTTGAAACCCACTTGGGCATGGCCGCGCGCGGTCTTGGCCATCAGGTTACCGCTGCTCTGCAAGAGTGGAAGATGGCCAACCCGAATGCGGCAGAAGATTATGCCAAGGCACAGCCGCCCCAGGCGGTGATCGACAATCTGAAGCACGCTTATGGCGATGATTACCACGATGAAATCGATAACCGCTCAACCGCGGAAATCGTCGAACTCGCGGGCAATCTTACCAATGGTGTCCCGATGGGTACGCCAGTGTTCGATGGCGCGCTGGAAGGCGATGTCACGACGATGCTTGAGAAAGCCAGCCTGCCCGGTTCCGGTCAGGTTGATTTGTTCGATGGCCGCACCGGCGATTGCTTCGACCGTAAGGTGACAGTGGGCTATATCTACATGCTCAAACTGCATCACTTGGTCGATGACAAGATCCACGCCCGTTCGATTGGCCCATACTCGCTTGTCACTCAGCAGCCGCTGGGTGGTAAGGCGCAGTTCGGTGGTCAGCGCTTTGGTGAGATGGAGGTCTGGGCACTCCAGGCCTACGGCGCAGCTTACACGCTGCAGGAAATGCTCACTGTGAAGTCGGATGATGTGATCGGACGGACCAAGGTTTACGAAGCAATCGTCAAGGGTGACGACACCTTCGAAGCGGGCATTCCAGAGAGCTTCAACGTTCTCGTCAAGGAAATGCGTAGCCTGGGTCTCAATGTCGAATTGTCCTCGCTCACCGATGGTGACGAAGATGATGACGGCATGAAGATCGCCGCAGAATAAGCCGACCCGGATATTGACCCTGACCCTCCTGGTGGAGGGAAACGGAGCTAAGTTATGAATGATCTAACCAAATTCACCAACCAGCTGGCTAAGCCGGAAACCTTCGACCAAATCCAGATCGGTCTGGCCTCGCCAGAGCGTATCCGCAGCTGGTCCTTCGGCGAAATCAAGAAGCCGGAAACGATCAACTACCGGACGTTCAAGCCGGAACGTGATGGCCTGTTCTGTGCCCGCATCTTCGGTCCGGTGAAGGATTACGAATGTCTGTGCGGCAAGTACAAGCGGATGAAGTACAAAGGCGTCGTCTGCGAAAAATGCGGCGTTGAAGTTACCGTGACCAAGGTCCGCCGCGAGCGGATGGGTCACATCGAACTGGCTGCGCCGGTTGCGCATATCTGGTTCCTCAAATCGCTGCCATCGCGCATCGGTTTGCTGCTCGACATGCAGCTCAAGCAGTTGGAACGTGTTCTCTACTTCGAAAGCTACATCGTCACCGAGCCTGGCCTTACTCCGATGGAGAAGTTCCAGCTGCTGACCGAAGACGAGCTTCTCGAAGCTCAGGATGAATATGGCGAAGACGCTTTCTCTGCCGGTATCGGCGCGGAAGCGGTCAAATTCATGCTGATGGACCTCGATATGGTTCAAGAGCGTGACGATCTGATGGAAGAGCTGCGGACCACCAAGTCCAAGCTCAAGCCTGCCAAGATCATCAAGCGCCTCAAAGTCGTCGAAAGCTTCATTGACTCGGGCAACCGCCCTGAGTGGATGATCCTTGAAGTCGTGCCGGTTATTCCGCCAGAATTGCGCCCGCTGGTTCCGCTGGATGGCGGCCGTTTCGCGACGTCGGATCTCAACGATCTTTATCGCCGCGTGATCAACCGTAACAACCGTCTGAAGCGCCTGATTGAACTGCGCGCACCTGACATCATCGTGCGTAACGAGAAGCGTATGCTTCAAGAAGCCGTCGATGCTCTGTTTGACAATGGCCGCCGTGGCCGTGTCATCACCGGTGCTAACAAGCGTCCGCTGAAATCGCTGTCCGATATGCTGAAAGGCAAGCAGGGCCGTTTCCGTCAGAACCTATTGGGTAAGCGCGTCGATTACTCTGGCCGTTCGGTCATTGTGACCGGTCCGGAATTGAAACTGCATCAGTGCGGTCTGCCCAAGAAGATGGCGCTCGAGCTGTTCAAGCCGTTCATCTATGCCCGTCTGGACGCCAAGGGTCTGTCGATGACTCTCAAGCAAGCCAAGAAATGGGTCGAGAAAGAGCGCAAGGAAGTCTGGGATATCCTTGACGAAGTGATCCGTGAACACCCGGTTCTGCTGAACCGCGCGCCTACGCTTCACCGTCTTGGCATCCAAGCGTTTGAGCCTGTGCTGATCGAAGGTAAAGCCATCCAGCTTCACCCGCTGGTCTGTTCAGCCTTCAACGCCGACTTTGACGGTGACCAAATGGCCGTTCACGTGCCGCTTTCGCTGGAAGCCCAGCTAGAAGCACGCGTGTTGATGATGTCGACCAACAACATCCTCAGCCCAGCCAATGGCAAACCGATCATCGTTCCTTCGCAGGATATGGTTCTGGGTATCTATTATCTTTCGATGGACCGTCAGGAAAAGACCCCTGAATTCGTCGAAGAAAATGGTGAGAAGATCGAGAAGCTGCAGCGTTTCTCCGACATGGCCGAAGTGCATCAGGCACTCGAAGCCAAATCGGTTTCGCTGCACTCCAAAATCATCGCCCGCGTCCCGCAGGCTGATGAAGACGGCAACATTGTGATGCAGCGTTTCATCACCACGCCGGGCCGCATGCTGATCGGCGAATGTCTGCCGAAGAACAACAAGGTTCCTTTCGACATCATCAACCGCCTTCTTACGAAGAAGGAAATCGGTGACGTTATCGATCAGGTTTACCGTCACACCGGTCAGAAAGACACGGTACTGTTTGCCGATGCCATTATGGGCCTTGGTTTCCGCCACGCGTTTAAAGCGGGTATCTCCTTCGGTAAGGACGATATGATCATCCCTGATTCCAAGGATGGCCAAATCGAAGAAACCAAGGAACTGGTTGCCGGTTATGAACAGCAGTACCAAGACGGTCTGATCACGCAGCAGGAAAAATACAACAAGGTCATCGACGCATGGTCGCGTTGCGGTGACACTGTTGCTGACGCGATGATGGACGAGATTAAGGCCCAGCCAGTCGACAAGGATGGTCGTCAGGCAGACATTAACTCGATCTATATGATGGCGCACTCAGGCGCGCGTGGTTCGCCCGCGCAGATGAAACAGCTCGCCGGTATGCGCGGACTGATGGCCAAACCTTCGGGCGAGATTATCGAACAACCGATTATCTCGAACTTTAAAGAAGGCCTGACCGTTCTTGAATATTTCAACTCGACCCACGGCGCTCGTAAAGGCCTCGCGGATACGGCGTTGAAAACGGCTAACTCGGGTTATCTGACTCGCCGCCTCGTCGACGTGTCGCAAGACTGCGTCATCGTGACCGAAGACTGTAAGACTGACAATGCGCTGGAAATGCGCGCTATCGTCCAGGGCGGTTCGGTTATCGCATCGCTTGGTGAACGTATTCTGGGCCGGACCACCGCAGAAGACCTCGTCAATGCAAAGACCGAGGAAGTGATCGTAAAATCGGGCACTCTGCTCGACGAAGCAATGGTCAAGGAAATCGAAGCGGCTGAAGTTCAGTCGGCCAAGATTCGCAGCCCGCTGGTTTGCGAAGCGCAGCAAGGTGTTTGCGGCAAGTGTTACGGACGTGATCTTGCCCGCGGTACTCCGGTCAATATCGGTGAAGCTGTCGGCGTTATTGCCGCGCAGTCAATCGGTGAGCCGGGCACCCAGCTGACCATGCGTACCTTCCACATTGGCGGCGCGGCGCAGGTTAATGAAACCAGCCACCTCGAAGCCATTTCGGATGGTAAAGTCGAATATCGCGATATGCCGACCATTACCGACAAAGAGGGCCGTATGCTCTCGCTTGCCCGTTCTGGTGAAATTGTGGTCATCGATGCAGAGGGCCGCGAGCGTGAAATGCACAAGGTTCCATACGGTACCGTGCTGATCAATAAACCCGGCGCGAAAATCAAGGAAGGCGACCGTCTGGCCGAATGGGATCCATTCACACTGCCGATCATTACCGAACAATCGGGTACGGTTAAGTTCCAGGATCTGATCGACGGCACCACCATGGAAGAACGTGTTGATGATGCGACGGGCATCGCCCAGCGTGTTGTTACCGAAAACCGTGCAACGGGCCGGAAGAAGAAAGAAGATCTTCGTCCGCGTCTGACTTTGCTCGGCGAAGGTGAAGTGATCGGCGAAGACGGCGAAACCGATGCCCAGCGTTATATGCTGGCACCGGGCACCTCGCTGTCTGTCGATGACGGTCAAACCGTGCAAGCAGGTGACATTCTCGCCCGTGCATCGCGTGAAGCTGCCAAGACGCGCGATATTACGGGCGGTCTGCCGCGCGTTGCCGAGCTGTTCGAAGCACGTATTCCGAAAGACAATGCGATCATCGCCAAGATTTCCGGCAAGATCGAATTCGTCCGCGAATATAAAGCCAAGCGCAAAATCGCTATCGTTCCTGAAGAAGGTGATACCGTCGAATATCTGATCGCGAAGACGAAAGTCCTCGACGTTCAGGAAGGCGATCACGTGAAGAAGGGCGATACGCTGGTTTCAGGTAGCCCGAACCCGCATGACATCCTCGATGTCCTCGGTGTCGAGCCGCTGGCTGAGTATCTCGTTGACGAGATTCAGGAAGTGTACCGCCTGCAAGGCGTGAAGATCAACGATAAGCACATCGAAACGATTGTTCGCCAGATGCTGCAAAAGGTCGAAATTACCAATGGCGGCGACACAACGCTGCTGGCCGGTGAGCAGGTCGATCTTGAGGAAATGAACGAGTATAATGCGAAGCTGACGAAGAAGCAGGCCAAGGCTGAGGGTAAGCCGATCCTGCTCGGAATCACCAAAGCATCGCTGCAAACACGTTCGTTCATCTCGGCAGCCTCGTTCCAAGAAACCACTCGCGTGCTGACGCAAGCGGCGGTTGAAGGGAAGCAGGATACGCTGGTTGGTCTGAAGGAAAATGTGATCGTGGGCCGCCTTATCCCTGCCGGTACTGGCGCGGGTATGAACCGGATGCGCGTCACTGCCTCCAGCCGCGACGCAGCGCTCCGTGCTGCATGGAAGAAGCAGCAGGACAAATTGGCCGCTGCGGAAGCCGCTGGCGAAGAAACCGTCGAAGCTGAAACAGACGTTCCAGTGGATGCACCAATGGATGAGGCCGCAATGGCCGCAGCCATGGGTGGTTCTGGGGGCGCAGCAGCAGATGCTCCGGCTCCAGCTGAAGAAACACCGGAAGCGCCTGAAGCCGAATAAGCTCCAAGCCTTGCCGATACAAAAGACCCCGCTGGAGCCTTGGTTCCGGCGGGGTTTTTCTTTGTCACCCAGATATTTGAGGCTTGGGCAGTTCGTGATACTCTCCCATCAAAGGGAGGGACTGCATATGAAATTCAAGGCTCTTATTTGTGCGCTCACCGCGATTGGCCTGACCATTCCGGCAGGCGCGATGGCACAGGACGAAGGCTCAATCATTGTCACCGGATCGCGCGTTGATCGCTCGGACTATGACCGCTTCTATGATGATGACCAATCGGCGATAGGTCTGACGCGCAAGGCGGATCATTTCGTCAAACCGCTCTACGTCAGTTCAGATTCGCGCGATGCGGCGGTTCGGCAAGAAGAACTGCGCACCATGCTGCGCGAGACGATAGGGCGGGCAGGGTCCGCAGGGATCGAGCTGGTCGCCGGTTCCTACAAGCTCGAACCCGTTTCGCTTTCCGATGTTGATGATTTGAACATCACATCGGGCCGCCGGCCCGACACAAGCAGGGCGTTGATATATGCGCGGATTCCGGTTGGCGGGAACACCGGTAGCAAAACTGAAGCCGACGAGCGGATCGGCGCCTTTGTGAAGTCGATCCCGACCAATGGCCGTTCCTATATCGAAACCGGAACAATCGGCCTCGCAATTAACAATCCCGGGCAATACCGCGGCGCTGTGGTGAAGGCGATTGCCGATGAATCCAAACGCTATGCAGCCATGTTCGGCAGTGATTACGGGATGGAAATTCGCGGACTCGATTCCGAGCTGTATTTCAAGCAGGCGAGCGAAACCGAGGTGTTTCTCTACATCTCGCATAGTTTTGTGATTAAGCCGAAATAGAGCGGGTCCAGCCGCGCTTTGCCCATTGAGCACAACGCTTGTTCGCGCCTGCAAGGCAGGGTAATCGGCGCGCTATGACAATCGGCTCAAACACCATCACCCGCTTTGCCCCGTCACCGACGGGCCGCCTTCACGTTGGCAATATCCGCACCGCGCTGCACAATTGGATGCTTGCCCAGAAGCTTGGCGGAAAATTCATGCTGCGGATCGACGACACCGACGCTGCGCGGAGCAAGGAAGAATATGTCGATGCGATCCGCGCTGATCTGGCGTGGTTGGGCATCCACCCCGATGGCGAAGAACGGCAGTCGGAACGGCTTGATCTTTATGAGGATGCTTTTGCCAAGCTGAAAGAGGCCGGGCGTGTCTATCGCTGCTATGAAACCGCGCAGGAGCTGGATCTCAAACGCAAGGTTCAGCTGGGGCGCGGCAAGCCGCCCATTTACGACCGTGCAGGCCTTGATCTGACCGATGAAGATCACGCTGCGAAGGATGCCGAGGGCGCGCGTCCGCATTGGCGCTTCAAGCTCAACCATGATGAGCAAATCAGCTGGGAAGATATGGTCCGTGGTCCGGCGAAGTTCGACCCCGCGCTCTTGTCCGATCCGGTTATCCGGCGCGAAGATGGCTCGTGGCTTTATATGCTGCCCAGCGCGGTAGACGATATTGAAATGGGCATCACCGATGTGCTGCGCGGCGAGGATCACGTGTCCAACACTGCGGTGCAGGTGCAGATGTTCATCGCATTGAACGATGCCGGATTTCACGCAGTCGATAGCTCAATTTCCAATCGCTTCCCCCATTTCGCGCATGAGGCTTTGCTGGTCGGAAAAGAAGGCAAATTGTCCAAACGGCTTGGCTCGCTCGGCTGCGACGCGTTTCGCGAGCGTGATATCGAGCCCGAAGCGATCATTGCGTTGCTCGCGCGGCTCGGCACTTCGCTGCCCGTTGAACCGATTGCCGATATTGAAAAGCTGATCGCAACATTCGAGCTGGAAACATTCGGCCGTGCTCCGGCGAAATTCGATGATAGCGAACTCGACCGGATTAACACCGCACTCGTCCATCAGATGGACTATGCGGATGTGAAGGATCGCCTGCCCGAAGGCATGGGCGAGGAAGCATGGCACGCTATCCGACCGAACCTTGAAACCATCGGCGGCGTGCATGATTATTGGAAAGTCGTTACCGGCCCGATTGAACTGCCAGACTTCTCCGATGAGGACCGCGAATATCTTGCGCTGGCGGCTAAGACGTTGGCGTGGAGCGACAATCCATGGGGCGCTTTGACCGGAGCTTTGAAGGAAGCAACGGGCCGCAAGGGCAAGGCGCTGTTCCTGCCGCTGCGCCAAGCGCTAACCGGCCAAAACTCCGGCCCCGATATGGGTGAGTTGTTGCCAGTACTGGGTGAAGAGACCGCACGGCGGCGGCTGGAGCGGGCTGCGGGTTAGGCGAAACCGCGCTATTTCTGTTCTTTTACCGCTATCATATCCATGAAATTGCGCGCCGCTTCGCGGTCGGCAAGATCCTCGAAGCTCTCTTCCAAATCAGGTACTTCACCAAGCAAATAGAGCAGCGACCACAGCGCGAAGCGCTTCCCGCGCTCTTTTTCAAGCCCGAAATCGACGAGCATCCGTTCGGTCCCCGCCGCCATTGCAGCAGGCGTTATGTCGGCAAATTCCGATGTTGCGAAATAGCGCTGGAGTAGGTCGTCGAAGTCCACGCTAGCGTCTAACCCCCTTGTCTATCTGAATCGTCGAATATCTCAGTCAGCGCGTCGTTACGAAGTCCGCGCACTCTAATGATCGCGACCAGCGCAATAACAGGGAAAAGTGATTTGACTGCTGCGTTTCCATCGGAAAACACCATGAATGAATACACTGGTATCTGCAAACCGACTTGAATCCAAAGATCGTCGGCACTGTTCCAATCAATCCCTAGGCCGACAAAACCAACCAGTGCTCCGATGGCCCAAAGCGGCTTCCAAGTAAGCTCTTTGGACTTCCAAATGGCGATTAATGCACCGAGGCAGGTGACGACGCACGCCAGTGTAAAACCCACGAAGATCAGTTGGAATATCACCCCCGGTGCTTATCCAATTCATCGCCCGCCAATGTCACAACATGCAGCAAGTTCGTGCTACCGGGCGTCCCGAACGGAACCCCTGCCAGCGCGATCAGTTTGCTGCCTGCTTGGCCGAAACCATGCCGCAGGGCCATGCGTTTGCCCTTGGCGATCATTTCTTCAAAGCTACCGATGTCGCGGGTCATTACCGCGTGGGCACCCCATAACAACGCCACGCGCCGCGCGGTTTCAAGCGAGGGAGTGAGCACCAGCATCGGCACTGAGGGGCGCTCTCTCGCCACGCGCCGCGCGGTTGAGCCTGATCCGGTGAACACGGTGATCGCCGCGATATTCACCGTGTCCGCAATGGTCATACAGGCGTGGCTGAGCGCATCGGCGGTTGTCCGGTCGGGCGGCGTGTCGAGGAAGCGAACGCGGTCGAGATAGGCCTCGTCATTTTCCACCTGCGCGCTGATCCGGTCCATGATCCGGACGGCTTCTTCGGGCCAATCGCCCGCCGCGGTTTCGGCGCTCAGCATGACCGCATCGGCTCCGTCATACACCGCATTGGCAACGTCGGAGACTTCGGCGCGGGTGGGTGATGGGCTTTCGATCATGCTTTCGAGCATTTGCGTCGCGACGATCACCGGCTTGCCCGCGATCCGTGTTTTGTTGACGATCTTCTTCTGCAGCGGCGGGACTTCTTCGGGCAGCAACTCAACCCCCAAATCACCGCGCGCGACCATGATGCCGTCGGACATCTCGATAATCTCGTCGAGGCGGCGCACGGCCATCGGCTTTTCGATCTTGGCGCAAAGCGCACCGCGCGGCCCCATCAGTTTACGCGCTTCGGCCAAATCTTCCGGGCGTTGGACGAAGCTGAGGCCAATCCAGTCGGCTCCTTGATCAACCGCAAAAGCAAGGTCCCTGCGGTCCTTTGCAGTGAGTGCCGGGATCGGAATTTCGGCATCGGGAACATTCACGCCTTTGCGGTCCGATATGACCCCGCCGACAATTGCAGAACACAATATTTCGTTTTCGTCAGCGCGGATCACTTTGAGCTGAATCTTGCCGTCATTGATCAGCAGCCGCTGACCCTTTTTAAGCAGTCCGAACAATTCGGGATGCGGCAATTCCACGCGCGTTTCGTCACCCGGTTCAGGATTGCGGTCGAGCGTGAAATGGCCCGAATGACGGATCACCGCACGGCCTTCTTTGAATTTTCCGACGCGCAATTTCGGTCCTTGAAGGTCGCAGAAAATCGCAATGGGCCGGTTGAGGTCACGTTCCAACCGGCGGATCGCGCCGATCGTGTCGCTATGCGTCGCATGGTCACCATGGCTCATATTGACGCGAAAGGCATCAACACCTGCGCGGACGAGCTTGAGCAGCATTTCAGGGCCGCTGCTGGCCGGTCCAACCGTTGCCAGAATTTTGACCTTACGGCCGCGAGGATCGAGATAGGGGTTTTCGCGCTTTTCCATGGTTTGTTCGTATGGCAGAGGCGTGATGCAACTCAAGGATGAAAGGTCATGCCGGACAATGGATAGGAATAGGAAAGACGTGCTGGATCAATTGCCCGATGATGTGGCAGCGGCCGCATTCCGGCGCCTGGTGCGCCATTTGCAGCACCGCCATGACGCACAAAACATTGATTTGATGGGCCTATCGGGATTTTGCCGCAATTGTCTGGCTGATTGGATTCGCGATGCGGGATTTGACGGTGACAAGGCCGCCGCGCGCGCATTGATTCATGGAATGCCGATGGATGAATGGAAAACGACCCGGCAATCGCCCGCAACAGATGAGCAATTGGCGCGGATGCAGGAAAGTATCGCGAAAAACACCTGAAATTATTCTCAGTCCCGCTCAAGCAGGTAGAGTTCGACTTCACCGAAATTCTTGGCCAGTTGTTTGCGCCCGATAGGTGTGAATTTGCAATCGGTGCAATTGTCGACCAGCAAAGCGGCGGCAAAAGTTTCCGTGCAATACACCCCGCCAACCGGCGTAACCGGTTCAATCCGGGCGGTGCGATTGACTTCGCCGCCATACCACAGGCGATTTCCGGTAATCCGGTCCGTACCCAGCCAAATCGGGCCGAAATGAACGCCGATCCTCATACCGGCAATATCACCTGCCGGTGTCAGCGCAGCGGGCAAATTGTCCAGGGCCGCCTGTAGATCGATTGCCAAAGCAGCGGCTTGGCGCGGCTCGTCAATGATCGCATAGACAGCATCGCCCCATGTGTTGCGAAATTCCACATGATCGCCATAGGCATCCAGAACGCGTGATATTCTGCCCATCACTTCTTGCATGAACAGCGGCAATTCGCGTTCGCCAAGCCGCGAAAAGCCTTTGTAATCGGCAAAAATGATTGATCGGATTTCCCGTTTCGTGCCGTCACCAATCTTGACCTTCGGCGGAAATGTCAGGCCGCGATCGACCTCGCCTGCAGCAATCGTTACGGTTTCACGGCCAAGCGCGCGCCACAGGCCGATATCTGCAACCGTCCCGGCCAGACCTGTGTTCGAATAAGAAACGAATTTGTCCGATATGACAGCGATCTGGATTGGTTCGCGATTCAGTTCCAATCCGCGCAGCGCCGCAAGGCCCATGGCCAAGCGCGTGTTATATGCGAATTGATTGTCATCGCCCACATATGCGCCGGGCGTGGCGAAATGGGTGGACGCTGCAGCGGCCTTGCATGCGGTATAGCGCGGCAACCATTCCTCGCCGCCGCACAATATGCTTTCGGCGATAAAATCCTCTTCGGCGAAGGGCAGCACAATGTGTAATTCGCCGCCCTTTGCCAAAATCGCCTCTGCAATGAGAATGTCTGCGCCGCAAGCGAGCGGGCCGTAACCAATGCGGACATTATGCGCCTCTATGGTTTGGGCAACACGCGATGCCAGCGCGTCAACTGCAGCACCGCCGCTTTTGAACATATGGCCGCAATATGTGGCGATAGTGCCCTTGGGATCAATTGCCATTGGCACCTTCGGCGGCACGTATCAGCGCGACATTGGCTTGTTCAACAGGTGACAATTGTACGTTTCTGTTGATCGGCGCATACCAGTCAAATTGTTCGAAATGCCGGGTCAGATCTTCGCTTTGGAAAATATACCCCTTGCGCGCATAAATTTCGTTTCGTGCGATCCGCAACTGACTGTTGCTCAATCCTGTCAAATCACCATTCGTCAGGGATCTGTCGCTAGAGCGGGGCAGCAATGGTGTCGCCGATGTTGTGGGTGAAAGGCTGCTACGTGCAGCCCCGGCAGGCTGGACCTGTATCAGGCGTTTGGCAATGTAGCCGCGCGAGCCATCTGACAGTTCAACCGGCCACCATTTGCCCGGTTCGCGGCGCGCCAAAAACGTCTCACCAACTTGCACGCGGCCTACGATTGCCGATGATAAGTTCGGGCCCCGGCGAACATTGGAATGGCCGTCGGGATCATCAACAGTCGCCAATATCCAATTTTCTGGAATGTCGGGCCGCCGTGCCGCCGGAACAGCAGATTCGCCTGCATTTTCAGGCACTGCGGATATTGATGTTTCGGCGGGATCTGATGGCGCTGCGGCCGGATCAGTATTCTCCCCCGAATCGCCCGATGACAATACAAAGGTCGCAGCCGCTACGATTGCCAAACCGCCAATTCCAAGCCCTGCAAACAATGGCCATTTGCTGGCCGTGTTCTGTCCGGAAGGGGCCGGAACTGGAGCCGGAACTGGAGCCGGAACTGGAGCCGGAACTGGGGCATAGGCGGGTGCATGGGCCGATTCGGATTGTTCCTTTCCGCACAGATCAGCCAGACTGGCCTTTATCTTTCGCCACCCGGAATGATCATCTTCGCCCAGCCAGTCACCGATGTTGGCATATTGGATCTGGTTGAACGGCAAAGGCGGCATAATATCGCCCAATGCCGTCTGCACCAATTTGCGCTGATTGCGCGCCATGTCTGCTTCTGCGCGGACCCATTCGCTGGCCGTTGCATCGGGTGACCATACAACGACAGCCGCCTTGGCCGCTGAAATCTTGGCCGTAATAACATCGCCATAACTTTGGTGCGGGGGCAATTCTGCATCCCACCAGACATCATAGCCCGCTTCCTCAATCGCGCGCGCAAGCCTGGCAACAGGCTCTTTGTCCTTTCGCGAATAGGAAATGAACACATCGACCATTCTTGGCCTCCTAGCTTAACGCGGGCAATTGTTAGCGCACGCGGCGGCACATGCAATAGGAGCCGCTAACCCACCGCTTGCCCACAGCGGTTGGCAAGAAAATGACATTCCGGGCTTTCAAGCAACGGTGGTGGCGGCTAACCGGATGGAAATTCAATCACACCTGATTCTGGAGCTTTTATGGCCGATGCCACTGACGACCGCCTGCGCCTGCTGATCGAGCGTATCGAACGCCTTGAGGAAGAAAAGAAAGGCATCGCTGACGATATTCGCGATGTCTATGCCGAGGCAAAAGCGGTCGGTTACGATCCCAAGATTATGCGCCAATGCGTACGCTTGCGCAAAATGGACAAGAATGACCGTGTCGAAATGGAAACAATTCTTGATACTTATAAAAACGCGCTTGGAATCGAATGACAAGCGGGAACAATTGATTGCGTTGGTGCGTTACAGTATTAACACACCAACGTGAAACACAATTGGAGACAACCCATGGCAGGCCCTTGGAAAGACGCGCGCGGTATTACCGTATCGACCACCCCCACATTAGAGGGGCAGCCGATCCAGCAATATCTTGGCATTGTGACTGGCGAGGTGATCGTGGGCGCGAATTTGTTCCGCGATCTGTTTGCCAATATCCGCGATATTGTGGGCGGGCGTTCGGGCAGTTATGAACGCATTCTCAGCGATGCACGCAAGCAGGCAATTGAAGAATTGCAGGCGGAATGCGGTGCGCTGGGCGGCAATGCAGTTGTCGGGGTCGATCTCGATTATGAAGTGATTGGCGACACCGGATCAATGCTGATGGTTTCGGCCAGCGGGACAGCGGTAAAATTATAGTCTGAACACCTAGGGGTGACGCCCCGCAATTGCTGGGCTATCGCCCATCGCAGACGCTTCAATAATTTGACGGATTACCATGGCAGGCCATTCCAAATTCAAGAATATCATGCATCGCAAGGGTGCACAGGACAAGAAACGGTCCAACCTGTTTTCCAAGCTCAGCCGCGAGATTACTGTTGCGGCGAAAATGGGCACTCCCGACCCGGATATGAACCCGCGCCTGCGGCTGGCGGTGAATACGGCCAAAGGGCAATCGATGCCCAAGGACAATATCCAGCGCGCCATCGACAAGGCGAGCGCCGGTGATGACGAGAATTACGAAGAAGTCCGCTACGAAGGTTATGGCCCCGGTGGCAGCGCGATTATCGTGGAAACGCTGACCGATAACCGCAACCGCACGGCAACGTCAGTACGCACGGCATTCAGCAAAAACGGCGGCAATCTGGGTACCGAAGGCTCTGTGGCGCATGGGTTTGAACGGCTTGGTTATATCGAATATTCGATTGAAGCGGGCGACGAGGAGAAGGTTCTCGAAGCAGCTTTGGAAGCCGGGGCGGAAGATATCGCTTCCTCTGATGACGGACACGAAATCTGGACCGCTGCCGATGACCTTCATGAAGTCGCCGCCAGCCTCGAAAAGGGGTTAGGTGAGGCGAAAGAGGTCAAGCTGGCATGGAAGCCGAATTTGACCGTCGAAATGGATGAAAAAGGCGCGAGCACCTTGCTTAAGCTGATTGACACGCTTGACGATGATGATGACGTGCAGACAGTATGGGGCAATTACGACATCTCTGACGAGGTGATGGAGAAGTTGGCGGCGGAGTGAATGGGCAGGCTGCCTTGGTTGGACTGACAAGGTTTGGCTTATCGCAGAAAGCCGGCTTGCCGGCAGGCAAGTCCTTCATAGCGATTATAAATGATCATCCTCGGCCTTGATCCCTCTCTCAGCTGCACCGGCTGGGGCGTGATCCGGGCCGAAGGATCGCGTATTACGCATATTGCCAATGGGCAGATCAAAACCGCTGCGAAGGCGCCGATAGCCGAAAGACTGGCGGCGCTGCAATCGGCCTTGGCAGAAGTCATCACGGCGCATCTACCGGACCGCGCGGCGGCGGAGGAAGTCTACGTCAACAAAAACCCGCAATCGACGCTAAAACTGGCGCAGGCACGCGGCGCGGTGTTGGCCGCATGCGGCGCCGCAAGGCTTGCCGTGAATGAACATGCTGCGCGCAAGGTGAAAAAGGCGGTCGTCGGAACGGGCGCAGCGGACAAAACTCAGGTGCAAGCGATGCTGAAAGTGTTGTTGCCTGGGGCACAGGTCGCAGGCGTTGATGCGGCGGATGCGCTGGCAGTGGCGATTGCTGACGCGCATTTGGCACCGCGTTCCTAAGCTGCCTTGCCGCGCCAAATTGCGACAATGGAAATTCGGAGAATACTATGACGGTTACGGTTTACGGCATCCCCAATTGCGACACAGTCAAAAAGGCGCGCAAATGGCTCGATGCGCAGGGCGTGGCTTATACGTTCCACGATTACAAAAAGGCCGGAGCGGATGCCGGAAAACTGGCGGCCTGGATTGATGCCAAGGGCTGGGAAGTCGTGCTCAACAAGCGCGGCACAACGTTTCGCAAACTGGATGATGCGGATAAAGCCGATATCGATGCCGCTAAAGCAGCACGTTTGCTAGAAGCCAACCCGTCGATGATCAAACGCCCGGTTGTGGAATATGATGGAGGGGTGCTGGTCGGCTTTAATCCTGATGATTGGCAGGCGGCGCTAGGCTGACGCGCGGCCAAGTTGCGGGGGTCTTTGCGATTCTGCCGGGGCGCCCCATTGCGCGACAAATCACTTTGAACGCTGAAATTCGGGCTGGGACTGTGATAATTGCGCCGTTTAGGCCAATGTGGCGGTCACAATATAATTCAGCGCCAGATCGCCCGATAAATGCAGGCCGCGCATCGGGCTGAATGCAATACCCGTCGGCTCACCCATTTTCATTCCGACGGCGCCCAGCAATTCAGCCAGTTCATCGGGCGTTACAAAATCGTCCCAGTGATGCGTTCCGCGCGGGATCATGCCAATCGCTTCGGCCCCTTCGACCAGCAAAATGTGCGAAGCAGCGGTGCGATTTGGGGTCGACAGAATCATCAGTCCATCAGGCTTCATCCGCGCTTTGAGATCGGCCAGGAAGGCTGCCTTGTCGGCCACATGTTCGATAACTTCCATCGAAGTCACAAGATCGAAACGGCCAATATCCTGCGCGCCGATTTCTCCTGCTAGGTATCGTATGTCGAGGGCTGAACCGCCGGCATGTATTGCGGCGGCCTGTATGTTTTGCGGCGCTGCATCGACGCCGGTCACATCCGCGCCCAATCGCGCCAGCGGTTCGCACAATAGACCCGCACCGCAGCCGACATCGAGCGCGCCCTTGCCCGCCAGCGGCCGCACATTTCCGCTATCAAAGCCCCAATGGACATCGACCGCTTCGCGGACAAATTGCAACCTGATGGGGTTCAATTTGTGCAACATGGCCGACGAACCCTTCGGGTCCCACCAATCTTTTGCCAATGCGCCGAAATGCTCCGCCTCTTCAGGCCGAATTGTCACGCCTAAAGACATGGTTTGCCGGTCAAGAGTTGCATCGCTCATTCAGGCTTCGTAACAGCGCAATCAAGCTCGCACCAGTAGAGGACACACGCTTGGCCCGCATTGTGATGAAATTCGGCGGCACGTCGATGGCCGGAACAGAACGCATTCGCCGCGTGGCCAATATCGTGCGCCGTCAACAAGCCGCCGGGCATCAGGTTGCTGTTGTCGTTTCTGCGATGGCGGGTGAGACCGATCGACTGGTCAATTTCTGCCAAGAGGCCAACGCGCTGTCCGACCCGGCCGAATATGATGTGGTCGTTGCCAGCGGGGAACAAGTGACCAGCGGTCTGCTGGCGCTGACGTTGCAATCGCTGGGCTGCAAGGCGCGCAGCTGGCTTGGTTGGCAAATTCCCGTGAAAACCATCGAAGCCCACGCCAAGGCACGCGTTGAAACCGTGGATGCGCCCGATATGGTTGCATCTATGGAGCGCGGCGAAATTGCGGTCATTCCCGGTTTCCAAGGCGTTTCGGGCGAAGGCCGCATCACCACGCTGGGCCGCGGTGGTTCGGATACATCAGCTGTGGCAATCGCTGCTGCAATCGATGCAGACCGCTGCGATATCTACACCGATGTTGACGGGGTCTACACCACCGACCCGCGCATCGTTGCCAAGGCGCGTAAGCAAAAAGCGGTAACATATGAAGAAATGCTAGAGCTCGCCTCGGTCGGCGCTAAAGTATTGCAAACCCGTTCGGTCGGGCTGGCGATGAAAGAGGGGGTGCGTGTGCAAGTCCTCTCCAGCTTTATCGATGATGATGCGGCATCGGCGGATGAATTGCCCGGAACGTTGATCGTCTCTGACGAAGAGATGGAACAAATATTGGAGGATGGCGATATGGAACGCCAGCATGTGACGGGCATCGCCCATGACAAAAACGAGGCGAAGATCATCCTGACCCGCGTGCCGGATAAGCCGGGCGCTGTGGCACATATTTTTGAGCCGCTTGCCGCCGCATCGATCAATGTCGACATGATCATTCAGAACGTGGGCCGCGATAAGGGCGAAACCGACGTAACCTTCACCGTGCCGCAGGCTGACCTCGCCCGCGCCCAGGCCCTGCTGGAAGACAAGCGCGGCGATATCGGTTTTAACCGCGTCATCACCGACAGCCGCATCGCCAAAATCAGCGTTGTCGGCGTGGGTATGAAAAGCCATGCCGGCGTTGCCAGCACAATGTTCAGTTCGCTGGCCGATCGCGGGATCAACATTCAGGCGATCACCACTTCCGAAATCAAAGTCAGCGTGCTGATTGACGAGGATGAGACTGAATTGGCGGTGCGGGTGCTGCACACAGCCTATGGGCTGGATGCCGAAGAATAGCGGGATTGAAACGATGAATGCGCCGGGCCGATGACAATTATGGCAGCTCTCGGCCTGCTGCTGCTTGCGGTGCTTGTCTTTGCAGGCCTGTCGCGGCGGTTGGAAATGTCGGTTGTTACAATGCCGATTGTGTTCACGGCGCTGGGCTATCTTGCTTACCTTTCGGGGGTAGAGTTTTTTCCCGAAGAATCCGAATTTGAAATCCTACATTTTCTGGCCGAAGTAACATTGGTGCTGGTGCTGTTTTCCGATGCATCGCGCGTGCGGCTTGCCCATCTGCGGTTGAGTGGGGGCATCCCTGCACGGTTGTTGCTGATTGGTATGCCGCTGGCGATATTGCTGGGCACGCTGATGGCGCATTGGGTCTCACCCGAGCAGCCTTGGGCGCTGGCACTGCTGGTAGCGGCCATTTTGACGCCAACCGATGCCGCCTTAGGCCAGGCCGTGGTTAGCGACGAGGCTGTGCCAGACAATCTGCGCGAAGGGATTGCGGTAGAAAGCGGGCTGAATGACGGCCTTGCTTTGCCCGTGGTCATTATGGCGGCATTGGCGGCGGCTGAAGCGGCCAGTTTGGTGGATTCGAATGTTGCGGCAGCTGGCCCTGCAAATCTGGCCGCATTCGGATTGGCCCAAGTTACACTTGGCCCGCTGGTCGGTGTTGCTGTGGGGGCATTGTCGGCCATGTTGATGGATTTTGCGGTTCGCCGCGAATGGGTGACCGATGCATATTTGGGCATCTATTTCCTAAGCACGGCCTTTTTGTGTTTCATTGCGGCTGAAATGATCGGCGGAAACGGATTAATCGCGGCATTTATCGGCGGCTTTACCTTTGGCAATGTCCGCAATTGCCAAAGCCAATTTGTGACCGAATTTATGGAAAGCGAAGGCCAGCTGCTGACAATGGCAACCTTTCTGGTTTTCGGCATGGTATTGGCGCCGGTTGGATTGGCGCATGCAAGCGGGCAAACATTCGTGCTGGCGCTGGCATTTCTTACGGTTGTCCGAATTGTACCGGTGGTGCTGTCGCTGACGGGCACGGGCCTGCGCTGGCGTGACAAGCTGTTCCTAGGCTGGTTCGGTCCGCGCGGTCTCGCGTCGATCCTGTTCGTCCTGCTGGTCATGGATGGCTTTGCATTCCCGGGAATGGAAGAGCTGATCGCATGCGTGGTACTGACCGTCCTGATCAGCATCGTTGCCCACGGGATCAGCGCATTCCCGATTGTGAAAGCCTTCTCCGCTTCGGCAAAAAGTGATAGCGTTATCGCACAGTAAAACAGGCTTTGCGTTCATGGCATTCACGGCAAAAATACTCCTGCTTGGCTCGGGCGAATTGGGGCGCGAATTTGTTATTTCGGCGAAGCGGCTGGGTGCCTATGTTGTGGCCTGCGATGCATATGACGAAGCACCGGCGATGCAGGTGGCCGATACGCGAGAAGTGTTTTCGATGCTGGATGGCGAGAAATTGCGTGCCGCGGTAGAAAAGCACGCGCCCGATTATGTCGTCCCCGAGATTGAGGCGATCCGAACCGAAGTGTTGGCTGATTTGGAACAAGGCGGGGTCAATATCGTCCCCTCTGCACGCGCGACCCAGCTGACCATGAACCGCGATGCCATCCGCGATGTTGCGGCGCAGGAATTGGGGCTGAAAACTTCAACCTATCGTTATGCAGAAAATTTCGAACAGGTCGGCGCGGCGGCGCAGGTCACCGGTTTCCCCTGCGTTATCAAACCTGTGATGTCGTCGTCAGGAAAGGGTCAGAGCAAGGTCGACCATGCAGGCGATTTGCAAGAAGCGTGGGATTATGCAGCCGCCAATATGCGCGGCGACCGGCAGCGTGTGATTGTCGAGCAATTTATCGACTTCGATTATGAGATAACTTTGCTGACGGTGAGGCACAAAGGCGGCGTCAGTTTTTGTCCGCCAATCGGCCATCGGCAGGAACGCGGCGATTATCAGGAAAGCTGGCAACCTGCCGAAATGTCCGGCGCAGCGATCGCGGATGCACAGGATATGGCGCGCAAAGTTGTCGAAAATCTTAAAGGCGGCGGCCAGGGCTGGGGACTGTTCGGGGTCGAGTTTTTCGTGAGGGGCGATGAAGTGATTTTTTCGGAACTCAGCCCCCGTCCACATGACACGGGCATGGTAACATCTGTCAGCCAGAATTTGACCGAATTCGACCTCCACGCCCGCGCGATAATGGGTCTGCATGTCCCCGCAATGATCCGCGCCCGCCCTGCGGCATCGGCGGTCATCTTGGCTGATCGGGACGGCGACAGCCTATCGTATTCAGGATTGGGCACTGCAATGGCCGACGGCGCGGATATTCGTATCTTTGGCAAACCCACATCGCGGCCATACCGCCGGATGGGTGTTGCGCTTGCCTGCGCGGGATCAACGGACGAAGCCCGCCGCTTTGCAAAGGAAGCAGCGGGCCGGGTTGTTATACGCTACGGCGAATAATCATTGCGTTCATCCGAAAACCAGCGCGCTCATAAACCGGCCGGGTAGGAAGGAGAATATTCCCGGGATCATAAGTGCGCCCATATACATGCCGATTAGATGTTTTTTATGCGCATGAATGTTGCGGGCTTTTGCACTGGCAATGGCGTTATATGCGCCCATCAAAGTCATCGGCACGAAAATGTGGATCCAAGAAAAATCGGTCCCGCCGCGAATGAAAATGATTGCGATGGCTGTGATGACCATCAGCGTCAGCCATAATTTCCCCAGCATCTTGTGCTGTTTCGTGCCTTTACGCGTCAGCAGCAGATAGCCGCCCAACGGGACCGCCGGGATCACCGTTGCGACGTGGATCATCACCGACCAACTGCGCCATGCATAGTGATCGGGTGCTGCGCCCATGACGCCGCGCATAACCGCATAAAGGCTGATGGCGGACATTGCGGTTGCCGCTGCGCCAATCAAAACGCGGGTTAGCGGGCTGATATCAAACCCGCCTTTGGGGCTGAGGCCTGAAACGGGTTTGATTGCGGCTGCTGCGGTCATGTGATCCTCCTGATGTGCTGTGTTGAGAACCATCATGGCGGATGCCCATTCGCCCGCAATCCGATCTGCGTGGATGGCCGGTTTCCTTCGTGAAAGTTGCCTGTTCCGTGCCAATTGCCACTTTACGAAGCGCGAATGGGCGCTAGTTTCACCGGCCAATGAACGAAATGGACACTCCCGCGCGTAACCGTTTGGTGCGCAAGCTGATCGTTGATCTGACCATCATGACCGTGATCGGCGTGGTGCTGGCATTCATCGGCCCATTCGGGAGTTTTGAGCAGCCATTAATCTTGCGGCTGATCGCGTGGCTGGGTTTCTCTTATCTCGGCTATGCTATTTACAGCCCGATGGGCTATGTGGTCGAACGGATGGGGCAGGCGCTCGACCTGCCCAAGGCAGGATTATGGGTCGCGGCCGTTCTGATCGCCACAATCCCGATGACAATGGCCGTTATGGCAATCGGCTATTTGCCCGATGCGGCGCAGATTCCCTCGCTCGAAATTATCGCGACGACATATATGTATGTTCTGATCGTTGGCGGCGGGATAACTGCGCTGTTCTATGTTCTGGAAGCCCGGAATGTGGCGGTGGCGGCAAACGAAGCCGCTGTTTCGCCGATGACGGGGGGCGCTGCGGCCGATGATGTGCCGCCCGGCGATAGTGCGAAGGCACGCTTTCTTGATCGCCTGCCGCCCGCTGTGGGAACAGATCTGCTCGCGCTGGAGATGGAAGATCATTATGTCCGCGCGCATACTGTATTGGGTTCTGACCTGATTTTGCTGCGGATGCGTGATGCCGTGGCTGAACTTGACGGGATTGAAGGACAGCAGGTCCATCGCAGCTGGTGGGTTGCCAAAGATGCGGTTGAAGGATCGCGCAGGGAAGGCCGCAATATTCGTCTTAAGCTGACTGGCGGATTGGAAGCGCCTGTTTCGCGCAATGCAGCGCCGATGCTGAAAGAACAGGGCTGGCTTTAGGATTTATACATCGCCAGAAAAAACCTCCCCGCGCCGAAGCGCAGGGAGGTCAGTTGTCAGGTCCGGCGAGGGGGCTTGCCAGTCCTGATCGAAATGGAGCGGCGGCTTAAAAGCGGCCTGCTTCCATAACTTTTGTCCATGCCGATACGAAATGGTCGACGAACAATTGTTCGTTACCGTTTTCGGCATAGGTTTCAGACACGGCGCGCAATTGCGAATTTGATCCGAAAACCAGATCATTGCGCGTCGCACGCCATTTTTCAGTGCCCGATTTCCGGTCGCTGCCGACAAATTCTTCATCGCCGCTGCCATCGACCACAGCCCATTCGGTGGCCATATCGAGAAGATTGACGAAGAAGTCATTGGTCAACTGCCCCGGACGATCGGTGAGAACGCCGTGGCCGGTGTTACCGCTTACCGCACCCAATGCGCGCATTCCGCCAACCAGAGCCGTCATTTCGGGCATGGACAGGCCGAGAAGATGCGCCTTGTCGACCAGCATATCTTCGGTTTTCACCGATGCTTTGGTCTTGAGGTAGTTGCGGAAACCATCGGCAAACGGTTCCAGCGGTTCGAAGCTTTCAGCGTCGGTTTGTTCGTCGCTTGCATCGCCCCGGCCAGTTGTCACCGCAACGCTGGCATTGAAGCCTGCATCGCTGGCGGCTTTCTCAACCGCAGCAGCACCGGCAAGCACAATGGCGTCCGCCATCGAAATGTCGCCGCGCAGCGTATCGATCGTGCCCAGAACTTTGGACAGTTCTGCCGGATCATTTGCTGCCCAGTCTTTCTGCGGTGCAAGACGAACGCGCGCACCATTGGCACCGCCGCGGTGGTCCGAATAGCGGTATGTGCCGGCCGATGCCCAAGCGGCTTTCACCAGCTCGCTGACCGAATGGCCGCTGCCGAGGATCGCTGACTTGAAGCTGGCGACTGCGCTGTCGCTGGCTGGCGTACCGGCTGGAACCGGATCCATCCAGATCAGCTCCTCAGAGGGAACTTCGGGGCCCTGATAACGCTCTTTTGGTCCCATATCGCGGTGGCACAGCTTGAACCATGCGCGGGCAAATGCGTCGTCAAACGCCGCGTGATCATCGCGGAAGCGTTCGGATATCTTGCGATATTCCGGATCGATCTTCAGCGCCATGTCGGCGGTGGTCATGATGGTCGGAACTTTTTTCGAAGCATCGCGGGCATCGGGCGCCATATCTGCTTCTTCAGGATTGACCGGAGTCCATTGCTGCGCGCCAGCCGGGCTGTGCGTCAGTTCATAGTCATATTTGAACAATAAGCGGAAATAATCATGGCTCCACGAAGTCGGGTTGTTTGACCATGCGCCTTCGACGCCGGATGTGGTGATATTACCCTTGGCGATTTCATCCTTATCGGTCAGCCAGCCAAAGCCTTGCTTGGCAAGCGCTTCGGATTCGGGGCTGCCGCCAAAATTGTCAGCAGGCTTCGCACCATGCGCCTTACCGAAAGCGTGGCCGCCAGCGGTTAGGGCGACGGTTTCTTCGTCATTCATGGCCATCCGGCTGAAAGTCTCGCGCATGTCGCGTGCCGACAATAGTGGATCGGCAACGCCGCCCGGACCTTCAGGATTGACATAGATCAGACCCATCTGGATCGCAGCAAGCGGATTTTCCAGCGCCATGTCTTCATCTGGCTGGATGCGTGTTTCCGCGCCAGTATCGACCCACAATTCTTCCGTGCCCCAATAGACAGTTTCGGGTTCGTAAACGTCTTTGCGTCCGCCGCCAAAGCCGAAAACCGGTCCGCCCATGCTTTCGATTGCGACATTACCGGCAAGGATAAACAGATCGGCCCAGCTGATATTCTTGCCGTATTTTTGTTTTACCGGCCACAAAAGGCGGCGCGCTTTGTCGAGGTTGCCATTGTCCGGCCAGCTGTTGAGCGGAGCGAAACGCTGCTGTCCGCTAGAGGCGCCGCCGCGCCCATCGCCGGTGCGATAAGTGCCGGCTGCGTGCCATGTCATGCGGACGAAGAACGGGCCGTAATGGCCGTAATCTGCCGGCCACCAATCCTGGCTGTCGGTCATTAATGCAGTAAGATCGGCTTTGAGCGCGCTGTAATCGAGCGTGTTAAACGCTTCTGCATAATCGAAATCATCGCCCATCGGATTGGCCGATTTTCCGCCTTGGCCCAGAATATCGAGCTGCAACGCATCAGGCCACCAATCCTTATTGGTGCGGCCGTGCAGATTGCGCGTTCCCCCGTCGCCGCCAAAGGGGCAGCCATTCATTTCGCCGGTCTTCATATCCATCTGAATAATCTCCTGTGAATCGTGATGCATCAGGCGCTACGCCTCTTTATCAATCGAGGAAAGCAATTAACTCCACTAAAGTTAATCGATAAAAACGATCAGTGAGGCACCAAAGCGTCCGCGCGTTTCGAACGAATTTCTTACCCTAACAATGGCCTTAGGCGGGGATGGTTCCTGCCAGCGCTGCATCTTGCCGCATCGCTGCCACTTGCCGCCTGAAACGCTGCGCTCTATGCGGCTGATATGAGTGATTTTCTCCAGGGCCAATATCCCAAAACAAAAGCGCTGATGCAGCGCGGCACAGATTTTCTCGGCAGCGAATATGCGGTCCTTTGCGGCGCAATGAGCTGGGTGAGTGAGCGTAACCTCGTTTCAGCGATTTCGAATGCTGGCGGCTTTGGTGTAATTGCCTGCGGTGCAATGATGCCTGATTTGCTCGACACCGAAATTGCCGAGACTAAGAAACTGACCGGCAATAGCTTCGGTGTGAATTTGATCACAATGCACCCGCAATTGTTCGACCTGATCGAAATTTGTCGCAAACACGGCGTCACCCATGTCGTTCTGGCGGGGGGCATCCCGCCAAAGGGCAGTGTAGAGGCGATAAAGGCGTTCGGCGCGAAAGTTATTGTGTTTGCACCCACGTTGGCGCTGGCCAAAAAGCTGCTGCGAAGCGGCGGTGATGCTTTGGTAATCGAAGGGATGGAAGCGGGCGGCCATATCGGGCCCGTTTCGACCAGCGTGTTGGCGCAGGAATTCCTGCCAGAACTGGCGGATGATCATCTGGTGTTTGTGGCCGGGGGTATCGGGCGCGGCCAAGCGATCGCAAGCTATCTTGAAATGGGTGCTGTTGGCGTGCAGCTGGGCACGCGCTTTGCCTGCGCGAAAGAAAGTATCGCCCACCCCAATTTCAAAACGGCATTTTTCCGCGCCAAGGCCCGCGATGCGACCACCAGCGTTCAGGTCGATCCGCGTTTGCCGGTGATTCCGGTGCGTGCGCTGAAAAACAAAGGCACCGAAGAATTCACCGCCAAGCAGATCGAAGTCGCCAAATCTCTGGATGCGGGCGATATTGAAATGGGCGAGGCGCAATTGCAGATCGAACATTATTGGGCCGGGGCTTTGCGCCGCGCAGTGATTGATGGCGATGTTGAAAACGGTTCTATCATGGCGGGCCAATCGGTCGGTATGCTCAAGGAGGAGGAACCCGTTGCCGACATCATGCAGAAACTGATGCGGCAAAGCGAAGACGCGCTTAGCAAGTCAGCCGCTTGGCGTTGATGTCCGATACGCTTGTCCTGACGCTGAGCTGTGCTGACCGGCCCGGAATAACTGCCCGGGTCACAGCATTCCTGTTCGAACGCGGGGGGAATGTTCTCGACGCGCAGCAATATAACGACCGTGACAGCAATGCATTCTTTATGCGGGTCGAATTTGATCCGGCAGGCGCATCGCGTGAACAATTGCGCCAGGATTTCAGCGCGCTGGCCGGCGAATATGCAATGGAGTGGAAGCTTGCGCTGCGCGACCGGCCCCGACGCGTGCTAATTATGGTCAGCAAATTCGATCACTGCCTTGCCAGCCTGCTTTATCGCTGGCGGATTGGCGAATTGCCGATGGAACCTGTTGCGATCATCTCAAACCATCCACGCGAAGCCATCAGCCACACGCATATTGGCGATGTACCCTTCCACCATTTGCCCATCGCCAAAGGGAATAAGGCGGAACAAGAGGCTCAGGTCCGCGAAATCGCAGAGAAAACCGATGCGGAATTGGTGATTCTGGCGCGTTATATGCAGATATTGTCGGATGATCAGACGGCCCATTTTGCAGGCCGGTGCATCAACATCCACCACAGCTTCTTGCCCGGCTTCAAAGGCGCCAAGCCCTATCATCAGGCGCATGCGCGCGGGGTAAAAATGATTGGCGCGACTGCTCATTTTGTTACCACTGATCTGGACGAAGGGCCGATCATCCATCAGGATGCCGAGGCAATTACACACGCCGATAATCCCGATGCGCTGGTGCGCAAAGGGCGTGATATTGAAAGCCGCGTTTTGGCCGAAGCTGTCCGGCTTCATTTGGAAGAACGTGTATTCATAAGCGGGCAGCGGACCGTGGTTTTTAGAGGATAAGCAGCAAGATGATCCGTCAACTGATCCGGGCAAGGCCATTGGTATGGGCATGGGTTTTGGTGACAGCTTTCTTGCCGCTATCGGGGCCTTTGTCCGCGCATGAGATACAAGCGGGCGCGAAGCCGGGAACATGGTCGCAAACGCCATTTGCTGACGGGCGCAGCGTTTTTTCGTTTGATGGCTGGGAAGGGGCGGCGATTCCGGTCTATTCTTATGTTCCCACGGGCGTGGACAAAACCACCGCACCGATCATGGTGATGATGCATGGGGCCAAGCGCGGCGCGAAGCGTTATCTTGAAGAATGGATACCCTATGCCCAGCGCGAAGGCTTCATTGTGATCGCGCCGCTATTCGCGAAAGACAATTTCCCGACTTCGCGCCAGTATAATCTGGGGTGGATCAGGGAAAAAGGCGCAGTGCAGATGCACCCAGAGGAAATGTGGAGCTTTTCGGCGATTGAACCGCTGTTCGACGCTGCCCGCGCAACGCTTGGCAGTAAGCGCGAAAGCTATACCCTCTATGGCCATTCCGCTGGATCACAATTCATTCACCGTTTCCTGTTCCTCAAACCCGATGCGCGCGTGTCGCGCTTTTTGCCGGCCAATGCAGGCTGGTACACATTCCCCGATATTGATCGCGATTATCCATACGGCCTTGGCGGGATCGGTGTGAATGAGCAGCAATTGCGCGCGGCCTTGGCGAAGGACGTTGTCATTCTGCTCGGCGATCAAGACATCGATACAGATCACGAATCGCTCCGCCGCACGAAACAGGCGATGCGGCAGGGCAATCACCGGTTTGCACGGGGGGTGAATTTCTTCCGCGCTGGTCGCGATCTGGCGAAGGAGAAGGGCTGGGATTTCGGCTGGACAGTTCGCGTGATCAAAGGTGTCGCGCATCAAAATGGCGGTATTGCGCGCTGGTCTAACGATCTGGTGGAGTAGGGCGATATGATTGTCACGCGGCTCGATCATGTGAACATCATCGCCAGCAATCTGGCGGAAACGGCGCGCTTCTATACCGAATTGTTCGATCTGGAAGAGCGTGACGGACCGGAACATATGCGGCCCGATCAGGTGCGCTGGATGTATGACAATGCCGGCAACGCCATTCTCCACCTAAACACGCCTGATTTTGTGCGGCGTTTTGACCGGATGGTTGCCGCAGATGAAGCAACGGGCGCAATCCATCATGTCGCCTTTCGCTGTGATGATTTTGACAATATGACGGCCCGGCTGCGCGCTCGCGGCGCAGAATATAAGATCAATGATTATTCATCCTCCGGACTGAAACAGATTTTCACATTTGATCCCAACAACGTGCTTCTGGAACTCAATTTCATTGTCATTTGACCAGTCGCAACCCTGCAAGGAGCCATACAATGCGTGAATTCCCATTGCCCAACAATTCGGCGGATCTGACCGGACGGGTCGCACTGGTCACCGGTGCATCATCGGGTTTGGGGGAACGGTTTGCACGGGTGCTGGCATCACAAGGCGCGGCGGTTGCCCTATGTGCGCGGCGGATTGACCGGCTGGAGGCTTTGGCCAAAGAGATCGAAACGGCAGGGGGCAAGGCGGCGGCGGTGCAGATGGATGCAACCGATGCAGACGCTCTGGTGGCTGCGGTAGATGCGGCCGAAGCCGCCTTCGGCACGGTCGATATTCTGGTCAACAATGCCGGCGTTCCCGATGCCCAGCGCGCGCATAAGATGCCGGTCGATCTGGTCGATCATGTGATCGGGGTGAATTTGCGCGGGCCGTGGCTGCTCGCAACCGATGTCGCACGGCGGCTGATAGAGGCGAAGAAGCCGGGCAATATCGTCAACATCAGTTCAACCGCCCATTTCCGCTATGATGGGGGCGGCGCGGCGCTTTATGCGGTTACGAAAACTGCAATTGCGCGGATGACAGAGGCGCTCAGCGTCGAATGGGCCTATGCCAATATTAACGTCAACGCGATCGCACCTGGCATGTTCGTCAGCGAAATGACCGATGGAATGTTCGCGCGGATCGGCGATCCATCAGAACATGTCGCGCGCAAACGCGTGCCCGTGGCAGCCCAGCTCGATTCAACGCTGCTTTATCTGTGCAGCCCGTCGAGCGAATGTGTGACGGGCGCGATCATCAAGGTCGATGACGGGCAAAGCGCGAAGATGGTGATGCGTTAGGTCTCGTCGGCGCTCAGCAGGAAATCGCGCCAAGGCGAAGCAAATGGATCGTCGCTTGCAATAGGGTTCCAAATCTCCTGCATTTTTGCGCGAGCTTCAAGCGGGGCTGCCCCCGCTTTGCAATCAAGAAGATAGAGAAACGCTGTAACGCGGTAGTTCATGATACAATGAACATGCGAGGGGCCATCCACGCTATCCAAAGCATCGCGCAATGCCGTCACATGCCGCATATCAGGGGCGTCAAATGGAACCGGAATATGTGTATAGGTGATGCCCAGCGCCACAAGCAGTTCGGATTCATTCTTTAGCGCTTCTGGATGATCGTCCAATGCCAGATTGATCACCTGACGAACCCCGATTTCTGCCAGACGGGCGGGGTCATGCGCCTCAAGTTTGCCTGAGGTCGTAAGCCGGTCAGACCGCCTTTGCCAATTGCGGATTTCGGTTGGATCGTTGCCGTTTGCGCTTACCATTGTTTCTAGCATCGACCATCAGCTTCCACATTTCAATCGCGCGGCAATCGTCCCATAATGCCTTTCGGCTTACGCACGGGGCCGGATTCGCCGGTAATCTGGTATAGGTAATTGCCCAACACACTGGCTGAATTATGATCGAGGATCAGCCGCATCACTTGCGGCCTTATCTGGCGTTCACCGGGCGGGAAATATTCCAGCTTCAGATGAATCTGACCATCAACGGTCGTAGAATCCCAGCCGACAAGCACGCCGATATCTTCGGGTGGCTCATCGACTGGGTTGGTTAGAGGCAGCGCGTCAGACGGCAGCGTCTTTCTTCACGGTGATGACTTGCGGATAGGTGAATTCCAGCAGGCCTTCCTTGCCATATTCGGCGCCGAAGCCCGACTGCTTGTGACCGCCGAAGGGGGCGAATGGCGAGAGGTGCATGAATTCGTTGATCCACACTGTGCCGGTTTCCAATTGTTCGGCAATGGCCACGCCTTTGTCCGTATCTTTGGTCCAAACCGCACCGGCCAGTCCGTATTCGGAATTGTTTGCCCGGGTGATGGCTTCATCTTCCGTGCTGAATTTCATCAGCGGCATGACAGGGCCAAACTGTTCTTCGGCCACAATCCGCGCATCTTCAGGCGGGTTGTCGAGGATGGTCAGCGGAACGAAATAGCCCGTGCCTGACGGATCAACCTCTCCGCCGCTGAGGAATTTATAGCCATTGTCTTTGGCATCCTGAATCAGCTCACAAACGCGGTCGAACTGTTTCTTGTTCTGGACCGGCCCAACGCCGGTGCCTTGCTGAGAACCGTCACCCACGGTTACACCCTTGGCGACTTCGGCGATGGCTGCGGACAGCTCGTCATAGATATCTTCGTGGATATAGATGCGTTTGGCTGCGATGCAGACTTGGCCCGCATTGCTGAAGCTGGACCAGAACAGCTGTTCGGCCACTTTTTCAACATCGGCATCGGGCAGCACGATGGAGGCGTCATTGCCGCCCAGTTCCAGCGTGATGCGTTTGAGGTCTTTCGATGCACCTTCCATGATTTTCTTGCCGGTCGCGGTGGAGCCGGTGAAGGTGATTTTGTCGATCCCCGCATGTTCGGTAATCATCGGGCCCAGCGCATCTTCGCCGGTGATGATGTTGACCACGCCCGCTGGCACGATGTCCTTGATCAGCTCTGCAACGCGCAGCGTTGCAAGCGGGGTGAAGGGCGAGGGCTTGAGCACAATCGTGCATCCTGACAGCATAGCCGGAGCGATCTTTTGCATCGCCATCATCACTGGGAAGTTCCACGGCACGATGCCGCCAACAACACCAACGGGAACGCGGCGCGTACGGCTGAGCCGCTGGTCGCTATCTTCGTTCACCTCATCTTCTAGGCTGAGTGTCGATTGCGCCGCCATCATTCCCGAAGCGCCAAAAATTTCACCCTTGGCTTGATCGTGCGGCTTGCCCTGTTCACTCGTCAACAGGCGGAACAGCTCGTCTGCATTTTCTTTGATAGCGCCTGACATTGCCTGAATGACTGCACGGCGTTCTTCGATCGGAGTTTTGGACCATGTCTTGAATGCACGGCGAGCAGCGGCAACGGCGCGGTCGAGTTCATCGGTGCCGCAAGACGGGACAAGGCCAATGACTTCCTCATTCGCGGGGTTGAGAACCTCCAACGTCTTATCCGTTCCGACAAGTTCGCCGTCGATCAAATTGAGGTAGCTCTTAGTCATGGAATTCTCCCGTTGTTCGTTACGCCCGTACAATGCACGAGACGCTGATTCGTTTCTGAGTGAAACCTAACACGGGGTTGGCCAAACGCTAAGCGTTTTGAACTTCGCCGCCTGCCTCGATGCTCGCTTCCACACCGGGAACCATCAATGTGCGCCCACCGCCATATTCTTCGCGAATGACGATCAGGCCTAGGCTTTCGAGATGGTCGAGCAAGCGCCGGATACGGCCGGGTGAACTGGTGCCATAGGAGGCGGCGAGCTCATCCTCATCGGGCGAGCCATTGCCTTCCAAAGCCGAGCGCAGGATCACCAGATAGGGCGCGAGAATATCGCTATCGATATTCGCGGCGAGCTGCTTGGCCGCATCCTGCTGATGGTCAGCAAGCCTATCAATACGCGCAATCGCAAAGGCAAATTCGCGGCGGAATTGCTCCATATCTATACCGGCTGCATGTGCGCCGGCGGCGCGGCATTTGGTTAGAAATGACTGGAACAGGCTGGCGGCTGATTGATATGTGCTGGCCGGATCAGATGCCAATTCGCGCAGAGTTTCTCGCGCAATTTCTTGCTGACTTGGCCCGCTGTCCTGCGCAGTTTCCGGCACGGACGCTTCGGGTTCCCCTTCCAGAATATCGAGATTGCGCGAGAGGCTTTCTGGCACGGGAGAACCGGCTGGTTTTTCCGTAACGTGGGATGCAGCCGCCCCATCCAATTCAGCATGAAGCAGCGCTTCCATCTCGCCCGATTTGGCCGTCGGTAGAGGCATCAACCCGCTGCTGTTGGTTTTCGCGCCAGTGCGCGTCGGCCCGATATGGATGGACAAGGGGCGCCGCGAGATTGCAGGGCCAAGGCCAAGGAAGCTGCCGCGATCCAGATCGCGGATTTGTTCTGCTTGGCGGCGCTCCATACCCAGCAAATCCGCCGCGCGGATCATATCGATATCGAGAAAAGTCCGGCCCATGAGGAAGTTGGATGCCTCTGCCGCGACATTCTTTGCCAGCTTCGCCAACCGCTGGGTCGCAACAATCCCGGCAAGCCCGCGCTTACGCCCGCGGCACATCAGATTGGTCATCGCATTCATCGACAGGCGGCGCGTCTCTTCGCTGATCTCGCCCGAGACTGCTGGCGCAAACATCTGTGCTTCATCCACCACGACCAGCGCGGGGAACCAATGTTCGCGCGGGGCATCGAACAGGGCGGCGATGAATTGTGCAGCACAACGGATTTGCTGCTCCACATCCAAACCTTCCAGCGCCAGCACGACCGAAGCGCGGTGTTCTCGAACCCGCCGGGCCAATGCTTCTATCTCTGGAACCGAATGCGCGGCGCCATCGATTACAATATGCGGGAACGGATCGGCGAGAGAGGTAAAGTCACCCTCTGGATCGATCACCACCTGTTGGACCATATCGGCGCTCTCTTCGAGCAACCGCCGCAGCAAATGCGATTTGCCCGAGCCGCTGTTGCCCTGAACAAGCAATCGCGTGGCGAGCAATTCTTCCATATCGATGGTGATCGGCTGGCCCGTGCGGTCTTCGCCGATGATAATGTCGGTATTCACAGGGGCGGAATAGCGCGGACGTGCTGAGTCGCGAAGATGCTTGCTGGCGCTGTCCCCACCTCACGGTCATATTGATCCAATATTCTGATTGCGAAGTTAGTGATGGCGGGAAATGATAGGGTCATTGCCCGCCATCCAAGGCTTTTTGTTCTTCGGCCCAGATCCAGTCGATCTATCCGGCGTCAAATCTGGCGTCAAATCTGGCGGCGGACCGGCCTAGGGCCGGGGCCCTTTGGCTCACTCCATCACCTTATCCTGATTGGCGCGGAAGATTACCCATTCGCGGATCGCGTCAATTTGTTCAGGGGTGAGCGAGCCCGAGAAGGCCGCCATGCCATTGTCCTTGAATGCGCCGTCATGGACGATGTTTTGCCAAGCGTCCTTGTTGACCAATGCGCCGCTGCGGCGAAGGTCGGGAAGAACGGTAGAGCCGACCGCGCCCGGGGCGTGGCAGACCGCGCAATAGCGGGCATAGCTTTTGCCGCCTGCCGCGATCACATCAGCCGAAGCGCGGCTGGGCGGGGGGTCTAGCGGGGTCTTGGCGAATTCCGGCGCATCGGGGAGCGCGCCATCCGCGCCCAGTTTGAACACCAGCAAGCGTGAAATGTTGCGTACCGGTGCTTTGCGGTGAAGCAAATCACCATCGACAGTGATCGCATAGGCGCCGCCCCAGCCGGCCAGAACAGCAACATATTGTTCCCCATCAACGGTGTAGGTGATGGGCGGTGCAACCACGCCGGTTTGTGCCGCAAAGCTCCATAGCTTGTTGCCATTTGCCGCATCATAGGCGTTGAATTCGCTGCCAGCGGTTCCTTGGAACACAAGTCCGCCAGCGGTGGCCAGCAATCCGCCATTCCACGGGCCGGGATGTTCGACACTCCAGCGCGGTTCGCCTTTGACGGGATCCCACGCAACCAAAGTGCCTTTGAGAGTGCCTGCCACTTCGCGGCGAATGCCCTCGTCAGGCGGAAGGCCGCCAGCGCCTAGATCGAAGCCAACGTTAAAGCCGCGATTGCGGTCTGGCTTCCAATTTTCTTCGGGTGAATAAGCCATCGCCGCTTCGAAGGCGGGAATATAGACCAGCCCTTCGCCCGGGTGGAACGCCATCGGATGCCAATTGTGGCCGCCCAGCGCGCCCGGTGCGACAATCGCCGCAACGCCGGTTTTGTCGATCCGCGCTTCGGGATTTTCGATGGGGCGGCCGTTTTCGTCGATACCGCTGGCCCAGCTAACTGGAACATAAGCATCGCCGGAAAGAAACTCGCCCGTTTCGCGGTCTAGCACGTAGAAGAAGCCGTTCTTGGGCGCTTGCATCAGCACTTTGCGCTGTTTGCCCTCGATTTCGAGGTCGGCCAGCATGATGTGCTGCGTGGCGGTGAAGTCCCAGGTTTCGCCCGGCGTGGTCTGGTAGTGCCAGACATATTCGCCCGTATCGGGTCGCACCGCGACGATGCTGGACAGGTAGAGATTGTCGCCTTCGCCCGTGCCGTCTTCGCCTGGTGAGCGGTAAGCGCGGTTCCACGGGCTGCCATTGCCAACGCCGAAATAGAGCAGGTCCAGCTCGGCATCATAGGCCATCGCGTCCCACACGGTGCCGCCGCCGCCAATGCCGCTTTCGCTGCCGAGAACACCGCCCGACCATGTTTCGGCGGCTTGCTTCATATATTCGCTGGAATTTTCATCCTCATCGCCTGCGGGGACGGTGAAAACCTTCCACAATTGTTCGCCGCTGTCCGCATCATAAGCTGCAATAAAGCCGCGCACGCCAAATTCCGCGCCGCCATTGCCGATCAGCACCTTGCCGTCGATCACGCGCGGCGCGCCGGTGATGGTGTAGGACATTTCGGGATCAGTAGTCTGTTTTTCCCATATGACATCGCCCGTATCGCGGTTGAGCTTGACCAGCCGCCCATCCAATGTGCCAAGAAACAGCGCATCGCCCCAAGCCGCAACGCCGCGGTTTACAACGTCGCAACAGGCTTTGACGCCGGTTTCGCCGGGAACTTTGGGATCATAAGCCCACAGGGGCTCGCCTGTTGCGGCGTTAAAGGCTTTCACCTTGCTCCATGCGGTGGTGAGGTAGAGCTTGCCGTCCATTACCAGCGGCGTGGCTTCTTGGCCGCGCGCTGTGTCCATATCGGCGGACCATGCGAGGCCCAGCTCGTTTACATTGTCGCGATTAACCGCGTCGAGCGGGCTGAAGCGTTGTTCTTCATAATTGCGGCCATAGGATATCCAGTTTGCGCCATCGTCCTGTGCAGCCAGCAGGCGTTCGGCAGAGATGCCGTCTTCGCTCATGCTTTCGCTGCCAAGCATATCGCAGGCACCCAACGTCCCCATCAGCGCCAATGCGCTAGCGGCCTTAATCGCGAAAAACCTCATGCTGTCCCCTCTCCCAAGGTGTCGTCTGTTGCGCCGATTCAGTCGCGCATTGAAACTGTTTTGCCGCAAGAGGCTGCTTGAGTCCATTGCCTTGCCGTGCGCCACGTTCCATTAGCGCAGCAACAGGAGAAACGACCATGTGTGATGACTTTACCAAGGAAGAAGAAGACGCCGCGATTACGCGTATGCGGATCAGCCGCCGCGAATTTGCTGCGCTAAGCGGAACTGCCGCAATTGCCGCCTGTGCACCGGGCGAATCGATGGCAGAGACCCCGGCGGAGGCAGCAACATTTGGCCGCAATGTCGAATTTAAGTCAGCAGACGGCACGGTGGATGCCTTTTTTGTGCATCCCAAGGAAGGCAAGCACCCCGCTGTAATCCTGTGGCCTGACATCGCCGGCTTGCGCGAAGCCTATCATGTCATGGCCGCACAATTGGCAGAGGCGGGCTATGCGGTGTTGGCGATGAACCAATATTACCGCGATGCCAAAGCGCCCGTTTTGGGCAGCTTTATGGAATGGCGCACGGATGAAGGGCAGGCAAAGCTGGGCCCGATGATCGGCAATCTCAGTTCAGACGCAGTGATGCGCGATGCCAGCGCGGCGGTGGCATTTCTCGATGCGCAGGATGCGGTGGATACATCGCGCGGCATTGGCAGCAACGGATATTGCATGGGCGGCCCATTCACCGTCTATGCGACCGCCGCTGAACCCACCCGCGTTAAAGCCGCAGCCAGTTTTCACGGTGGCGGATTGGTCCGCGATGATGACGACAGCCCGCATCGCTTAATGCAAAAAACGCAAGCAAGTTACCTGTTCGCCATCGCTGAAAATGATGATGAAAAGTCACCCGGTGACAAGGGCGAATTGCGCAAAGCCGCTGAAATTTCTGGCCGCCCAGCAGAGATCGAAGTCTATCCCGCCCCGCATGGCTGGTGCACGATTGATTCGCCGGTTTTCGACATGGAGCAGGCAGAGCGCGCTTGGGCGCGGATGCTGGTTTTGTTTGAAGGGTTATGATGCAGCTGCCCGTGACCATTCTTTACAGCGAATAGCCGGATCTCATGGTTAAGGCAGCAGTGTCGGCGGGCAGCCAAGGCAGCTCTGGAAGGCCCGCAAACGGGCTTTCCTACACCGTCAAAATTTTGTCATGCCCTGCCGGATGGCAGATAACCCAAAAACACGCGCCGCCGGTCTCCGGCGAATTCCCGCATTTCACCCCGTCCCGCTGCGCGTTCGCAGGGATGGCTGGACACCGCTGAGGCAGGCGGAGTTCATCGGTTATCTCGCCGAGACCCGCTCGGTTTCTGAGGCGGCCCGACGTGTAGGACGCTCGCGCGAAAGTGCTTATCGTCTGCGCCGGAAGACCGGGGCGGAGGGATTTGCGGCGGTGTGGGATATAGCGATGGGCCGCGAGCTGTCCGCCAATTTGGCCGATGTTACACGTGCGGCGCGGAAGGTCACACCCGAGCTGTTGTGGCAACATGCCCTGTCAGGAAAAATGCGTCCCGTGATGCGCGCGGGAAAGCACGTCACCGTCACCCAGAAACCTGATAATTCTGCGCTTCTACAGCATTTGGGGCAGCTTGATCGAGCATGTCGTGGGATCGATGAGCGGGCTGGGATCTACCGAAGGTCACAGAAATGAAAAACGCGTTTGGTGTTCCATATGTTTGTTTTCCGCACGGGTCTCCGCACTCGCGATTGCCTCGATTTCATTTCGTGACGGTTGCCGCGCTGCGCTTTGGAGGGGCCGCAAGCGCGCCCGAGCCAATACGGCGAAGCCAAGGAGCGCAGAAGCATTCCGCCTGGCGCTCGAGGAAAAAGGCTCCTCAAAACCTGCCTAAAGTCATGCGCGTTCTCAAAAGTTAACCCAAATCTCTTCTCCATCCCGTTCCTCTTCCCCTAACCCCGCGCACCCGCTAACCTTGCTGGCAACAACAGGAGAGTAAAATGGATCTGATCATTACGGTGCTGATTATTGCGCTGGTGGTGTTTGTGCTGTTCTCGACAGTGCGGATCGTCAAACAGGGCTTCGTCTATACGATTGAGCGGCTGGGCAAATTCACCAAAGCGGCGGAGCCGGGGCTGCACATCCTCGTGCCATTTATTGACCGGATCGGGCGCAAGATAAATGTGATGGAGCAAGTGCTCGACATTCCGGGGCAGGAAATCATCACCAAGGATAACGCCATGGTCGGCGTGGATGCGGTGGTCTTCTTCCAGGTGCTGGAAGCTCAAAAAGCCGCATATGAGGTAAACAATCTCTACGGCGCGATTATGGCGATCACGACCACCAATTTGCGGACCGTGATGGGGTCAATGGATTTGGACGAAACACTTTCCAAACGTGACGAAATCAATGCCCGCCTGCTGGGTGTGGTTGATCATGCAACGTCGCCTTGGGGCGTCAAAATCACGCGTGTTGAGATCAAGGATATCCGCCCGCCAATCGACATTTCCGAAGCGATGGCGCGGCAGATGAAGGCAGAGCGTTTGAAACGCGCCGAAATCCTTGAGGCAGAAGGTGACCGTGCGTCCAACATCCTGCGTGCAGAAGGTGACAAGCAAAGCGCAATCCTGACCGCCGAGGGTAAGCGCGAAGCCGCTTACCGTGATGCCGAAGCGCGTGAGCGTTTGGCCGAAGCCGATGCGAAAGCCACGCAAATGGTGTCCGATGCCATCGAAGGTTCGGGTAATCAGGCGATCAATTACTTCATCGCGCAGGAATACACCAAGGCTGTGGCCAAATTTGCCGATAGCCCCAACGCCAAGACGATTTTGTTCCCGGTAGAGGCGACGCAGCTGATTGGTTCGCTTGGCGGGATTGGCGAATTGGTGAAAGAGGCAGTTGGCGGTGAAAGTGCCGGCGGCAGCGGTACTCCGCTGCCCAAAAGCAAGCCGCGTGCATCGGTTCCGCGCAGCCGGGGTGATGATTGATGGATCTGATCGACGGCTTCGATCCGCATTGGATATGGCTGGCCGTAGGGCTGGCTTTGGCCGCGCTCGAACTGGTGGTGCCCGGCGTCTATCTGATCTGGCTGGCGATCGCGGCGATCATCACCGGTGCGCTGACATTCGTGCTCGATCTGGGCGTGGCAGTGCAGGTGGTGAACTTTGTTTTTCTCGCGCTGATCATGGCCTATTCGGCCAAGCGGTTCTTGCGTGATCGTCCGATTGAAAGCACCGATCCGCTGATGAACAACCGCGGCGGGCGAATGGTGGGCGAATCGGTGCTGGTTGCGGCAGCAATCGATGGCGGCGAAGGCCGGGTAAAGGTTGGCGATAGCGAATGGATTGCGCGCGGCCCGGATTGCGATGCAGGCACGCGCGTACGCATCGTGTCAGCCAATGGGCCGATATTAAACGTGGAGCTTCTGACTGTTCCCACGATCGAAGCGCCGGACGGTGAAACAGGCGCAGCAGAAGGCTAGATCAGGCTTTGGCCGGCATGGTGAAGCGTCCGTGTTTGCGGTAACGGTTCATCCATTTGCCTAAGAACAGGTCGAGCGGTTTCGGCTCGATACCAAGCTGTTTGAAGCCTTTGGCATTGCCGGAAACGACATTGCCCGTTTTGAGCAAGTTCCATTGATCGCTGCTCATCGGGGTCAGCGGCATCGCGGCAAACAGGCCCGACACAAAATCGGGCATCGGAACAAATGTCCGCTCGCGCCTTTCGGCATCGGCGATGCGTTGGTGAAGATTCATCATCGTCAATTGCTCAGGGCCGCCAAGTTCGTAGGTTTTTCCGCCATGCTTGCCCGGATCGGCCAGCGCCACAGCAACCGCCTCGGCGCAATCATCGACATAAACAGGTTGCAGCTTTGCGTCTGGGCCAAAGACGGGAAGCACTGGCATAATACGGATCAAGCCGGCAAACATATTGATGAAGAAATCGTCCTTGCCGAAGATAAGAGAGGGCCGCAAAATCGTCGCCTTGGGAAATGCCTCTGCCACCAGCGCCTCGCCCAATGCCTTGGCCTGCGCATAATCAGTCTCGCTAGCGGCATCTGCGCCGATCGCACTGACATGAACGAATGCGTTGACCCCGGCGGTCTTCGCAGCCTGCGCCAATTGTCCGGCACCGCGGCCCATCAATTCATGCAGGTCGCCGTCAAAGGATCCCGCCAAATTGACCACCGCATCTGCGCCTTGGACAACAGCTGCGACGTGCTGCTCGTCCGTAATATCGCAAGAGGCAAATTGCAGTTGCCCCAGATTCGCAAGCGGCTGGAGGTGGAAAGCCTGCTTCGGGTTTCGGCTCGCGATTCTAAGCCGCGCCCCCCGCTGAAGCAGCGCCTGCGCGACGTAATTGCCCAGAAATCCGCTGCCGCCGGTAACGACGATAAGCTTGCCATTAAGGGGATCGATGTTTGCCATTGCTCAAAACCTGATGTGCCGGTGTGAAGTTGCAAACCGCGCCATGCCGCAACACGCAGCGTCCGGCAACCGTTGGCAACCTGGATTGCATTCATCATCCTGCACGCCATTTTGATTGACACTACGCCCAAGCCTTCGCTAGTGGCGCGCTCCTACCGCGAGACGGCATTCGATGACCGACTCGCCTGGTTGCCCAGATGGCGGAATTGGTAGACGCGCATGCTTCAGGTGCATGTATTCGCAAGGATGTGGAGGTTCGAGTCCTCTTCTGGGCACCATTTGTTCTTCTCTTGTTCTCCCAGATAATCTATAAAACCCGCAGAAACCCTAGGGATTTGGCCCTTTGGTAGTTCCGGATCGTCCCGTTTGTTCTCGGGGGTTCCAGACATTTTTGCGGGCCTTTTGCGGGCCTTTGCGAAAACCACATTTGGAAAAGGCCCGCAAATGCCTCTGACCGAAACGCGGCTCCGCGCTCTCAGGACGAAAGATAAACCTTACAAGGTCGCTGATCAGCGCGGCCTTTATATTGAGGTTACCCCAGCCGGTGGCAAACACTGGCGATTTCGATACCGGCTCGGCAAGCTTGAAAAGAAGCTGGTCATCGGGAGCTACCCGGAGGTCAGCCTGAAAGAGGCGCGCGACGCAACGTATGAAGCAAGGCAGACCGTGGCGTCAGGTGGCGACCCGGCCTTCGACAAGCGGAAGAAGAAGATCCGCGAGGAGTTCCTCTCGGCGCAGACCTTTGAGGCCGTTGCCCGCGAATACATCGAACAAATGATGGTGCAGAATGGCCGGGCTGAAGGAACGATCATCAAGGCAAACTATTTCCTCGATCAGCTTGCACCTGCCATCGGCAACCGGCCAATTCATGAGATTGAGCCGTTTGAGGTTCTTGCTCCGCTCAAGCGGCTCGAGGCCAGCGGGAAGCACGAGACAGCAAAGAAATCCCGCTCCTTTGCTGGTAGGGTCTTTCGTTATGGTGTCGCCACGACCCGGTGCAAATCCGATCCGACCAGCATGCTCAAAGGCGCTTTGATCACGCCGCGGGCTACGCATTACGCAGCGATCCTCGAGCCCAAGGAGCTTGGTGGGCTTTTACGTGCGATAGACGACTACACCGGCCATCTGATCACAAGGTTCGCGTTGCAGATCGCGCCTCATGTCTTTGTTCGCCCGGGCGAACTGCGACATGCCGAATGGCGCGAGATCGATCTGGTAGACCGGATTTGGAAAATCCCGGCAGGCAAGATGAAGGCGCGGCGCACGCACGCGGTTCCGCTTTCGACGCAAGTCATCGTCTATCTAACCGACCTCGCTGAATTGCTGGGCCAGGATGGCTACGTGTTTCCCTCGGCACGCACCTTGCAGCGCCCGATGAGCGAGAACTCCCTAAACGCAGCATTCCGCAGGATGGGTTACTCTAAGGAGGAAGTTACTGCGCACGGCTTGAGGGCGACCGCATCGACATTTCTGAACGAGTCCGGGCTCTGGAACCCGGACGCGATCGAGCGCGCACTGGCGCATGGCGATAGCAATGTCGTGCGCGGCATCTACCACCGGGGTAAGCACTGGGACGAGCGGGTGCGCATGGCCCAGTGGTGGAGCGACTATCTCGACGAACTCCGGTCAGGCGGAAAGGTCATAAAGGCCAAATTTGCAAAAGGCTGAGCGAATAAATTGCAATGCTAATTAGCCAAAACAGGACTTGAGGCTCAGGAGCAGCCCGAGCAGTGGAACTGACGCGAGCAAACCGAACTCAATCCTGACTCCCAGATCTGCAAGCCATTTGCGCATCGCTACAAGGCCTCAATTTATGGCGTTCTGGCATTTGAGCTGATCGAAACGGTCCGCGATTGTTTTCCAGGTTTCTACTCCTGCCTCATCGCCTTCGATTGCCAATCGTTTGACTTGCTCTGCCATATAAGCAGGCCCTGCTGCACCGTGGTTCTTTTCAACCCACAGCGCCACAGCCCAAAGTTCTTGGTCGCGGTTCAGCACCAAGGTTCGCGTCTCCCAGTCCAGGTTCGCGCTAGTCCTTCGCTGACCAGCTGATCGCCGAGTGACCGACCATCACGGATCACGACCCGCAGTTTGCGCCCGTACTGGTCTTCATCCCGGTTTCCGATGGTCCTGAGCTCGAAGGGCCCAACATTGAGCAGATCGACCAATCGATATGTCGCTCGCATTCCAAGCTCATATTCGTAGTCGCATCTGGGCTGGCTGATTTCCGGAGTGTCGATGTCAGCGATGCGGATCTTGATCCCATCCAGCCAAAAAGTATCCCCATCGACAACACATGTCCGCCTGACCGTGCCGCAAATCGCAAATTGTGGGGAGCTTACTTGGTGAAAAAGCGCCTGGGGCTGCTCCTCGACGTCTGCAACGCTCGCGTTCCCGCTTGGCCAGTTCAGCGCCAGCATCCCTGCCGCAACTACTATTGAGAATGCCCCAAAGCCCAACATAATCTCCCTACGCAACTTGCGGCGCCTTTTTGATTTCATAGCTTGGCGAAAGTCGAACGGCTCACCAGGTGCTTCACTCACTGGCGCCGTCCGAGATCACTATGCAATTCCCCTCAGATAATAGCCATAAATCAGGCCGTTTCTTCACTTGTATGTGCCAATTGCGCGCCATCTTGCCAACACTGTTCTGACGTACTGCGGTGTTTCACCGTTTTTCGGAATACCCTGTGATCGGGACACGGCACCCGGACCGGCATTATAAGCGGCCAAAGCCAGGTGGACCGCTTCGAAGCGTTTCAACATATCGCGCAGGTAGCGCGCGCCGCCGTCGATCGAAGCGATAGGATCATGTCGGTTTCGAACACCCAGTTCCCGCGCAGTGCCAGGCATGAGTTGGGCAAGTCCGGCCGCACCCGCCGGACTGACAGCCATTGGATTGAAGCGCGACTCGGCCCAAATCAGAGCGCGCAGCAAGTTGGTTGGCAGGCCGTATTGGCGTTCAGCCTCAGCGATCGCTGCCATGTACAAACCTTCCCGGTAGGAAACATCTGCTCGATTACTTTTATAGACTGCAGGGAGGTGCTGCCTGACGGACACTTCCTCGGCCTTCGGTTGCATGATGGCATGTTCGAAGAGGCTGAACTCCTGAGCATTGGCTGGGTGAAACGAAGTCGAGATCAAGCCCGCAATGGCGATCGCTAGTCTCGTCAAACGTTTGGGGGCTGTCATCTCGTTCATTGCTCCATTGCTTCGAATCGAAATGGAACATAAATAGAACATACGCCTGTAGGAAAGCGGCAGATGTTAATCTAGGGAGAGGAGAGGAGGCGTGTTGAAGGGGCCACTTCGCAAGCTGAGGAGCTCGTATGTCTCTGTATGTCCAAACTCATCCCACTTCGTCCCTTGCCGAGACCGCTCGCCACATTTGCGAATCACGCGGCGGAAAATGGTCGGGAACAAAGGGCATGGCCTGCTGCCCTGCGCATGATGATCGCACGCCTTCGCTTGGCGTGTCGCTCGGGCGACACGCTATACTCTTCCATTGCTTTGCGGGCTGCGATCAGCAGGCCGTGCTTTCCGCTCTGGCAGGCGAAGGTTTTGGCGCGGCCACATTATTTTCAGGCTCGAAGAATACCGATCATTCCGAGCCAAACAGGTCTCGCAAGCCGTCAGCAGCAGCGCTGAGAATCTGGCGCGAAGCCGATCCGTTGCGTGCCAGTCCAGCAAAGGCCTATCTCGAAAGTCGCGGGCTTTTGGCTGCATCCCCGGCGCTTCGCTTCCATCCTCGAACACCGCTTGGGCCCAAGGGTCGCACGCGCTTCCTTCCGGCCATGATTGCAGCGGTCAGTCTCGATGAGGGGCCAATTGCCATCCACCGCACGTTCCTGTCGCAGCAGTCCTCTGCGAAAGCTGCCTTCGACAAACCGAAACGCGCGCTGGGTTCTCTCAGCGAAGCTGCTGTCCGCCTCTTTGGACCGGCTGCTGGCAGGCTTGGACTTGCCGAGGGAATAGAAAGCGCGATGTCAGCCTATGCGCTTACCGGCATTCCGTGCTGGGCTACACTGGGCAACGAGCGGTTTGGTCTCGTGACCATTCCTGAGAGCGTCACCGAGCTTCATCTGTTTGTGGACAATGACGCTGGCGGCGAGCTTGCTGCCACACGTGGCCTCGCTGCTTACGCCCGGGATGGTCGGACGATCCAGGTCCGCAAACCTCGCTCAAGTGATAGCGATTGGAACGACGAACTACTGGCATGGCTGCGCCGTAAGACTGCGCGTTGAGAGGAGAGAAGGCTTTTTGAATTTCTGATCCGGCAGAGGGCGCATGTCCCGATGCCTCAATCAGGAGGACGATTTGCCATGTTTCACCCAGACTTATTTTCCGACAGCCAGCAACTGCATTCAATTCCGCTGGCCTATACCATTGGCACCAAAATTGCCGAACATCTCGCATCTGGTTGTCATCTCACGCGTGCCGATATCTCGGCCCTGTTCTCAGAGAAGACCGGAGTGCAGGGCTGGGGAAGCGCATGGACGATTGACGACTATAACAACGCCGCCGAGATCGGAGCACTGCTTTGGGTGCGCGATCATGCGCGGATCGACCTGACGACAGGCATGCGCGAAGCGGAAGCGCGCTTCGACTGGCTCAACGCAGCACTGCCGCCCCGGCATGTTCGAAGCGAAGCTCAGGTCGAACTCCAGCAGTTTTCAACTCCGCCGATGCTGGCCTGGCTGATGGCCAAGGCCGCCGCCATTTCTCCGCAAGACTCCGTGCTCGAGCCATCTTCAGGCAATGGTGCAATTGCGATTTGGATGAGTGCTCATCAGGCATCTTTGCAGCTCAACGAGATCGATTTCGCCAGGCGGAACAGTTTGAGGCATATCTTTCCAGAGGCTCAAATAACCGCACACGATGGCGAGCTGATCGCCGATTTGCATCGCGGTCAGGCCCCCTCCGTAGTGCTGATGAACCCTCCTTTTGCCCGCAGCCAAGAGCGCGGCCAAGATGGCGCTACTGCTCACCGTCATCTGCGCAGCGCGATCCGGACTTGTGCTACCGGCGGCAGGATTGTCGCGATCATGCCCGAAAGCTTCAACGCATCGCGCTTTCGCGATGCAGAAAGCGATACCTCGCTCTGTCTCGATGTCAGCTTGCAGCAGATGTTTTCCCGAACGGGCACGGGAATCGCCGTCCGGATGGTCGTGTTCGACAAGATTCCGGATGCTGCGGTTCCAGAGATCACAGGTGATACCTCTGACCTTATCGAACTCGATGACCTTCTCACACTTCTACCGCCTCGCCCACCGATTTCCGCAAGCGTCCTTCATCCGGGGATGCGCAGCTCGTTGCGCCCCCGAGTCAAAGTATCAAAGCATATCTCAGCGATTAGGCCGTCGGCGCCGTTTGCTTCGGAACGAAGCTCCGCAACCGACGTGGCCGAACTAGGCTATTCCGCGCTCACCGAGTCCGCACCGGTGCCCGAGCAAACAGGCATCTATCTCCCCTATCGCCCCAGCCGCATTAGGTTTGCCAATGCTCCGGCGCATCCGACACCTCTCGTTGAATCGGTCGCTATGGGATCGGTCACGGCCCCGATTCCCCAAGCGCGTCCGCTTCTTCCTGCAAACTGGCAGGCAGACTGCCTGCTCTCCGAAGCGCAATGCGAGACACTCATCTATGCTGCGCAGGCGTTTGCGCGCGACCTGCCAGGTCAATTCCGGCTGAGCCAGGAAGGCACCATGCTTGAGCTCATCGAGGACGGCAGCTCCTACCGCCAGGGCTTTTTCCTCGGCGATGGGACCGGAGCGGGCAAGGGACGGCAGATTGCCGGGATTATCATGGACCGATGGCTCACGGGCGAGCGCCGCCATATCTGGATCACAAAGAACGAAGCATTGCTCGAGGACGCTCGCCGCGACTGGGAGGCGCTCGGCGGAATGGCGCTCGACATCCAGCCGCTCTCGCGCTGGAAACTCGGGCTGCCTGTTACGATGCCTGAGGGTATTCTCTTCGTAACTTACCCGACGCTCCGGTCAGGACGCGCCGAAGATACCCGGCTTGACCAGATCCTCGCCTGGGCGGCTGCGGAATTTGAGGGCGTGATCGCCTTTGACGAAGCGCATGCCATGGCCAACGCGCTTGGCTCATCGGGCGCGCGCGGTAAGCTCAAGGGCTCAGAGCAAGGAATGGCGGGCCTCCGGCTACAGAACAATTTGCCGCGCGCCCGCATTCTCTATGCCTCGGCCACCGGTGCATCGGATATCTCCAATCTTGGTTACACCGCCCGGCTTGGCTTGTGGGGACCGGAAACCGCATTCCCGATGCACGAGGCCTTCATGAGCGACATCCGTGCCGGCGGGGTCGCCGCGATGGAGCTCGTCGCCCGTGATCTCAAGGCACAGGGTCTCTACCTCGCCCGCGCTTTGTCCTTCGCCGGGGTCGAGTATGATATTCTCGAACACCGGCTGAGTGATGCGCAGGTGCAGATTTACGATGCCTATGCAGAAGCCTGGGCGATCATCCACCGCAATCTCGAGGCAGCGTTTGAAGCGACCCGGGTGGTCGACGAGGACAGCGGTGATACGCTGAACCGCAACGCAAAAGCTGCTGCACTTTCAATATTTGAAGGCACCAAGCAGCGCTTCTTTGCGCAGCTCCTGCTCTCGATGAAACTGCCGAGCCTTATTCCGGCCATGGAAGAAGCGCTAGGCGAGGAGAATTCGGTGGTCGTGCAGTTGGTTTCAACGTCAGAGGCCATGCTTGACCGGCGTCTCGCCGACCTTTCTGACGATGAACGCGAAGCGCTCGATATCGACCTGTCCCCGCGTGAATATGTCATCGACTATCTCGCCAAGAGCTTCCCCGTACGCCTGATGCAGGTCTTTACCGACGAAGACGGCAACCTGAGGTCTGAAGCGATGAGCGATGACGAGGGCAACCCCGTCATTTGCGCGCGCGCTGTTGCAGCGCGCGATGCTCTCATCGAACAGCTTTGTGCTCTGCCGCCGATTGCGACCGCACTCGATGCGATCATCGAACATTTCGGGACCGAAGCCGTAGCCGAGGTCACAGGGAGGACCCGAAGGCTTGTTATCGGCCGCGATCATCAGCAGCGCGTCGAACGGCGAAGCCCGAGCGCCAACGTCGCTGAAGCGCAGAGCTTTATGGAAGGAACTAAGCGTATTCTGGTCTTTTCCGATGCAGGAGGGACTGGGCGGTCCTGCCATGCCGATCTCGGGTGCCAGAACCAGCAACGCCGTGTGCATTTCCTGCTCGAGCCGGGATGGCGTGCGGACAACGCGATCCAGGGGCTAGGACGGACCAACCGTACCAACCAGGCATCGTCTCCGCTCTTCCGCCCCGTGACGACCGATGTGAAGGGCGAACGCCGCTTCATTTCGACAATCGCGCGCAGGCTCGATGCACTGGGCGCCCTCACGCGCGGGCAGCGTCAGACCGGGGGCCAGAATCTGTTCGATCCAGCTGACAATCTCGAGAGCGACTATGCCCGCGATGCGCTCACCCGCTGGTTCCAGCTGCTTTATGACGGAAAGCTCGAGGCTACGAGCTTCGGTGACTTCGCCCTACGCACCGGCCTCCGTCTCGAGAGTCCCGATGGCGGGCTGACTGACAACCTGCCCACCATCCAGCGTTGGCTAAACCGCATCCTCGCGCTGCCGATTGCGCTTCAGAACGCCATCTTCGATGAATATCTGGGACTGGTCGAAGCGCGGATTGAGGCCGCTCGCGAAGCCGGATCCCTTGATCTCGGTCTGGAAACAGTTCGCGTCGACAGTTTCGAAGTCCTTGGGGATGAACTTCTGCGTGCCGATCCTGTCACCGGCGCAGAAACCCGCCTCGTTTCGCTCGAAGTGAAGCGGCACCTTCGCCCCTTGCGTTTCAAACGTCTCGTCCGGATGCACGAAATAGGAACCCGGCATGCCATCCCCTTGCGCAATGCGCGCTCAGGCAAAATTGCACTCTCAGTTCCAGCCCGGCGGTTCATTGCGGATGATGGCGCTGTGATTGAACGCCGGCGGCTCCTGCGCCCGCTTAAATCGGCCAACTGGACTTGTGACGCGCTCGGTGAGAGCCTGTGGGAAGAGATCGGCGTGACCGAGTTCGCGAAAGCCTGGCGGACCGAAGAAGAGCAGGCCGCGAACTCACCCGTCACCGAGCGGGTCCATCTTGCCACCGGACTCTTGCTACCAGTGTGGAAACGCTTGCCGGGCGATCATGTTCGCGTCACCCGGCTTGTTGCCGAAGACGGCCAGTCGATCATCGGCCGGGAAGTCCTCGACATCGACCTCGCAAAGATCGCCGAAACCTTTGGCCTAGTCGCGGTAACCGGTCCCGCACCTGACGAACTCGGGAAGCTCGTTCTTGCAAGCGGGACTCCGCAGCCACTCGCAAGTCATGACGCGCTCATGGTCAAACGCTCGCTGGTCGGAGGCGAGCAACGGCTCGAACTCACTGGCTACGCGCCGGATCGGCTCGACTGGTACAAGACCAAGGGCTGCTTCACCGAGATCATCAGGTATCGCACACGGCTGTTCGTGCCGGTCTCTAAGGCGTCGTCCGTACTGCCTGCACTCGCAGCCTGATCCCGTGGATGGGTCCGGACCAAAAGATGAGAGTGGAGAGAGCCCTTTGGGCTTGTGGGCCTTGTGATCGTCACATGCGCCTTCATCCCGTCAGGAGAAAACCCATGATCCAGTCTATTGCATTGAAGAAGCTCGTCCCCAGCCCGCGCAACGTTCGCAAGTCGAGCGATGTTCTTGCCGACCTTCAATTAAGAGCAGACATCGCAGCGCGCGGCCTGCTGCAAAACCTTGTTGTGCGCAAAGGCAAACGCGGAAAGTTCGAAGTCGAAGCTGGAGGTCGGCGCCTCGCAGCGCTGCAAGCGCTCGCCGAAGAAGGCACATTGCCCGAAAGCCATGAAGTGACCTGCCTGGTTATCGAAGGCGAGGAAAGCGAAGTGCGCGAAGTCAGTCTCGCCGAGAACTTTCAGCGTCTTGCGATGAATCCGGCCGACGAGGCGCAGGCTTTTGCCGCGATTATTGAGGCAGGAGCAACACCTGAAGACGTCGCCCGTCGGTTTGGTCTCACCGTCCGCTTTGTTGATGGGCGCCTGCGCCTTGCAGGTCTCGCACCCTGCGTTTTCGAAGCTCTCGCGGAAGGCACGATCACGCTCGACATGGCCAAAGCCTATGGCGCAATCTCCGATGTCGAGCGCCAAGCCCATGTCTATGCCGAATTGCAGGACGCCTGGTATCAGATCACGCCTGACACGATTCGCCGGATGGTGCTCGATGCCACTGTGCGAGGCTCCGACCCGCGTGCCATTCTCGTGGGGCGCGATGTCTATCTTGCGGCAGGTGGCCGTATCGAGCGCGAACTCTTCGACGATGATGCCAGTGAAAGCTGGATCGATGTAGCCCTGCTTGAGGACCTTGCACACAAGGCCATGGAGCAAGCAGCGTCGAAGACTGCGCAGGAATATGGCCTTGCCTGGGTGCGGCCGACGCTTGGCAATTATGTCAGCAATGACCTCGTCGAAGGCCTCAATCGCTTGCCATGCGAGCCCGCGCCAATGACCGGGGAAGAAGCCCAGAAACTCGGCGAACTCGAAGCCGACTACGACCGCGTGGCCGCCATTCTCGAAGATGAGGATAGCGACGAGGAAGAGGTAGCAAAGGCCGAGCAGGAACTGGTGGTGATTGACCGTTCCATGCGCGCGCTCAATGACCGGCCTCCGGTGCTTGCTGATGAACTGAAGGCTGAAGCAGGAGCCTTCCTCGTCCTTTCGCGCAATGGGGACCCGGCATTGGTGCCGCAGTTCTACACCGAGACCGAGATTGTTTCTGAAGACGAAGGTGCGCTTGAAGCGGTCTCGGAGAGTGAAACGGTAGCGCCCAAGGGCGGAGCGCTTTCGCAGCGCCTACTCGATGAGCTTGCCATGCAGCGCCGCGATATCCTTGCGATCCATCTGGCCAATGACCAGGCGCTTGCGCTCGACTTCATGGTCTTCACACTTGCCGATGCTGACGGTCACGACTGGCGTGCGAAAAAGGCATCGACGCTTATCGGTTCGGTAGCTTCCGGCCCGGTCACAGGGTTCGAAGCCAAGGATGCACCGGCCAGCGCTGCGCTGGCCGAATTTGCTGGATCACTCGATGAAAACTGGCGCTCGGGCGAGAGCGATGTCGAACGGTTCGAGAGGTTTCGCGCTCTGTCGGACGACGCTCGCTCGGCGTGGCTTGGCCACGTCGTCTCCCGCACGCTCATTGCCAGCCTCGCCTGCGAGGGCGAACGTTCAGTGCCACTGCATGAAATGCTTGGGTCTCTGCTCGAAATCGAGACCGCACACTGGTGGCGTCCCACGGCGGCGAACTATTTCGACCGCGTAGCCAAGGCACGCACGCTCGAAGCGCTAGATGCAGCAGGCGGCCCCGAACTGGTGAGCCGGTATGCCGGGTCTAAGAAGACTGAATTGGCAAGCGCTGCCGAGCGCATCTTCTCGGGCAAATTCATTGGCGACGCGGATGTTAAGGACCGGGCCCAAGCATGGATTCCCGCGATCATGCGGTTCGGTACCGCTGAGGTTCTGGACCATGCTGAAGAAGGACTCACCAGCGAAGATAAAGGCGATAACGAGATTGCCGAGCAGGCTGCCTGATCCCTCCTGACAGGTCTAGGCCCCTTGGCAGGCGGTCCGTTCTTCGAGGACGGGCCGCCTAATTTCGTGACTGCTTCTGGGCCGCAACCGTACAGCCTGCTTTTCTGAATAGAGCGTTTGAAGCCGCCATTCGTTTAAGAACGGCAGCTACGCATGATGATTTTCGGATGTCGCGCAGAAAAAAATCCAGTTCAATCTCAACTAGATTGTGCTGTCTCACCTGCTTAATTGGCATTTATGGCCAAGGTGACAGTTGATCAGATTAGAGAGCGTTTGCGCGGTATCGAAGAACGCCGCCAGCACTACGAGTGGAAATCAGAGCAGCCAGGACGGCTTCGCCTTCACGAGGTGTGGCGTCACATGTACCTCGCTTACCCTTATCTGATTGGCGCGCCTGACGACCGCGCTGCAGAGCGCTTCAAAGCTATCTTCATGAACGTAAATGAGCTCTCGCCCGAGGGTAAGTTGAGCCTTGTCCCAATGGAGGTGACAGACGAATACATGCAGGTCTTCACCCATATGTTGGAGGAGTATGGGGCTAGGCGGGACGGCCACCCTCCGGACGGCGTAATCGCGGAGGCGCGTATGCCGTTGCTCAAATACTTCGAGCACGGGACACCGATAGGAGTAAGGATGTTCGAGGGCTACCAAGTCCCCGAGACGCCGATCCTTGTGAAATACGGCAAGAGACAGTTCTTGGAACCCATGTTTCAGCGCGGCGAGCTGCGGCTCGCCAACGCGGGTCTATATAACGATGCTGGCTTTCTTGATGCCGTCCGAGACGATGAGACCAGTCGCACGTTCTTCATTCCCACATTTCGCGAGCGACTAGCGGGCAAGACCTACCTGGAGATGGCAGGACACCGACAGCCTTTCGACGACGACGACATCGTCCTTCCGTTGGTTTTTGATGACTACTACCTGTTCAGTCTCTGCGAACACATCCACTACCGGATGCCGACCGATTTTGAAGCTGACTCAGCGATAGTCATTCGGGATCCTGCGCTGTTCAAGCAGAGGCTCATCAGCACATTTCTGGCCAAGTTCCCGGGTTGGACGCCCATGGAAGGGAATGTCATCTACTACGACCCTTATCGCGATTACACGAAGTTCCGGGTGCCAGAGATGGCAAAGCACTTCGGCTACGCTTATCAGAAGGAAGCGAGGATTGTCTTCCGGCTACCTCAAAAGGCCTCGGTACTGCTGGAGCCAGTTTACCTGACTATCGGCTCTATGTCGGACTATGCCGACCTCGTGACGGTTTAGATGGCGTCCGAGTATCGCCATAACCACTTCGTCCCAGAATGGTATCAACGAAGGTTCCTGCCAGGCAGTCAACATAAGCAGTTTTACCTCAACCTACACCCTGATACCGAAGTTAGAAACGGACACAAGTTCACGCATCATCCCCTCAAAATCTGGGGGCCTCGAATGTGCTTTGCGCAGGACGATCTCTACACAACTGAGTGGGCTGGGATACCGAACCGAGAGATCGAGCAATTCTTTTTCGGGAAATGGGATAGGGCTGCGCCTGCGGCGCTAGACCACTTTTCCGACTTCGCTTTCAACGGTGAAAGCAAGGACGCTTTCAACGTGCTGCTTCCTTATCTCAGTATCCAGAAACTACGCACCCCAAAAGGCCTGGCCTGGTTGCAGAAACACGTAAGGTCCAGCGACAAGAACCAGGTGCTTCTGGATCTCCAAGAACTCCAAAATCTGTTCTGTGCAATATGGACTGAATGCGTTTGGCAAATTGCCGATGCGTCTGAAAGCGATACGAAGTTTATCATTTCCGACAATCCAGTGGTATCGTACAATCGAGATTGTCAGCCGAATTCCCAGTGGTGCCGCGCCATTGAGAGCCCTGACATTCGATTTGTGGGAACGCACACTTATTTTCCATTGAATCAGAACAAGATATTGATCCTCACAAATCTTTCATGGGTTCGAGACCCGTTTCAGAAACCTCGCACTTTTAGACCTAATCCTCGCTTCCTACGTCATGCGATGTTCAAATTCACCGATATTCAGGTGGAGCGAATGCTGTCAGAGGAAGAGGTAAGGGAAATCAATTTCATAACAAAGATGAGTGCTCATCGTTATATCGCCGCTTCTGATAGTGATTGGCTTTACCCTGAGGAACGCCTTGCATCGACAACTTGGCGGAAACTTGGTGACGGATATCTACTTATGCCCGATCCCCGACACATTTATGGGGGCGGCGAAATCATCATCGGGTACAAAGACGGTCATAGTGACCGCTTTTCAGAATATGGTCACAGACCTTGGGACAGCGACTTCCAAAACAAAAAACGGGAAGAACGCGAATGGGGCGCAATGGAGAAATTTAAAGCAGAGTGGGCGGCAACCTATGGCCCGGAATACCGAGGAGTGGTCTACGATATGGGCCCCAAAAGCGCTCGAAGGTCAATGGGCGACGATTACCATCGGCATGAATGCGAGAGAGACAGAGAATATCTGAAACTTCCCGGCGAGTTGAGTCGGCGAAAGAAGCTCCAGCAAAAAAGATGACGCGTGGCCTAAGGTCCGCTTTCAAGCGTTTGGATCTTTACGATCTACGACCGGCATGGGGCGCAAAGCCGACCAAAAATAGAGAGGAAAGTGGGCTCTTTCTGAGTGCTCTGGGACAATTTCGTCCCGGCATTCAGGAGATCTTCCATGCCGAAATTCAAGCGCTCAGCCTCGTCGCAGTCTCCCGCACAGCGGATAACCGCCACAATCATCGAGAAGCTCGAACAGGGCACCAAGCCCTGGGTCAAGCCTTGGCGAGGACTACCAGTCTCCCGCCCTCTTCGTGCGTGTGGAACGCCCTATCAGGGCATGAACACCTTCTGGCTTTGGATGATCGCTGATGCATCTGGCTATTCCTCACCCTATTGGATGACATACCGCCAATGCCACAAGCTTGGCGGGCAGGTTCGCAAAGGCGAGAAGTCGACCATAGCGATCTTCTACAAGACCTACGAAAAGGAGGTCGAAGGTCCCGGCGGCCAAGATGACACTGAGACGCGCCGCGTCCTTAAGGCTTATGCTGTTTTCAATGCCGACCAGTGCGATGGTCTACCGCAAATGTACTATCCGCAACCGCTCCTGGCACCCGTAGAGCCGGAAGGGCGGCAGGAACGGCTCGATTGCTTCTTCGGGTCTGTCGGCGCTAATCTTCGCCACCACGGCTGCGAAGCCTATTACGAACCCGTTCGTGACCGGGTCACAATGCCGCCGAGTGATCTTTTCGACGCATACGAGCAGTATTACGCAACGCTCGCGCATGAGCTTTCGCATTGGACCGGACATTCATCGCGGCTCGATCGCGATCTGAAGAACCGCTTTGGCAGCGAGGCCTATGCGTTCGAAGAACTCGTAGCCGAACTGTCTTCGGCAATTCTCGGCGCAGAACTTGGTCTTCCCGTGACTCACCTCGACCATCACGCGAGCTACATTGCGTCTTGGCTGAAGTTGTTGAGGTCCGACGACAGGGCAATCCTGACAGCCGCAGCAAAGGCCGAGGAAGCGGCAAGTTTGCTGATGCGCCTTGGCGGTCTGGATGAGCGCCAGTCGTCTGAAGACGACAACGATCTCGAACAGGCAGCTTGAAGGAGACCACCATGGGACGCTCTGTGAGCTATCCGACGGGTGCCATTGTCGCATTTCGTCTGGTCGACGAAGCTGAAGACGACTGGGACTGGGCCTACGAATGCCTCGTTGAGGGCATCGTTGAAACGGCTAGTTCCTGTCTTCCGTCACTCGAGCCATTTGATGGCTGGCGTGGGCGTGAAGATCGCATCCTCCTTCGAAACGCTTTCGCGGATTGCGGGGTTTCAACCTATTGCGGTCTCGCTGCCATCTGGATCGTTGAACGCGACGATAGCCGCTATTGGGAGGCCGACTACCGAAAAGCGAGATCGGGCCGTGCCCAGCAATGGCTCACCCAGGTGTCTGACAGATTCATCAAAGTGTTTGGAGATCTCCGTCTCGTTGGGCGATTTTCCAATGGCGAGGCGATCTTCGAGCGCACGATTACTGCGCCGTGAGATCGGTTTGGCAATTTCGCATTGGCAGCAACAGTCGCGCTCCTGCCCATCTTGGGAAGGGTTCACTGATTTGTCTCGACCCATTCCGCCGGGAGAGGCCCTGGGCCGGTCGGGTAAAGGCGCAACCTGCGGCCCGTCGGCCCGTGTTACCCGCGCCAGCCTAGGGCCGCAGGTTTCCCGCTCATGCGGTGCGCCTTCACCCTTGTCCCGTCCCTGATCGGGCTCCGGCGGATCGGGAGCGAGTCAATCAAGTCGCGTCTTCTGATCCCTCGAATAGATCAGGAGATTTGACCATGTATGATACCTTCATTGACCACCTCGCAGGCCTTGACCTTTCAGGCTTCAGCATCAAGCCAGCGCCGTTCACCCAGACCGATTTCCCCTGTGACGAAGCAATCAATCAGACGCTTTCTGGAGCCTGGTCAGACCTCTTTGCGATGTTTGCAGATACTGCCCTTGAGGCCGATGCAGAGGATATCGCCTGGGGCTTCGTCAATCTTTTTCATCGCGCCGCCAGCCGCAAATCGTCCCGGCTTGACCGCGCGAGTGACGAGATCCGCGCTTTGCTTGCCTCCGCTGATGGGTCCGAAATCCACTCGAACAATCTCGACGAGCAGGTCGCGCGCGCGCAGGCGGCTGAAGCCAGCATGATCGCTTTTGAACAGATGCGCGAAACCGCGGCTGCGTTGTACCTCGACGAGATTGGATCCTCCTGGAAGCCCATGTCCGGTTCCCGGCCGAATCACTCCGCCAAGCTCACATCAGCCGTTGTTGATGCCCGCGATTTCCTGCGCACCCGCGCCGAACGGCGCCGAGCAGCTCACTCACCTGAAGGTACGCCAATCGTTTTTGCCGGCGGTCGATCATCCTTTGCAACCACCGACGAAGCCAAGGCTTTCGCTGAAACCGTCTGGGCAACCCTCGACAAGGTCCGCGATCAAGTTCCTGACATGCTTCTTGTCCATGGCGGCGACAGTAAAGGAGTTGATCGGCTGGCAGCTAGCTGGGCCGAACGACGCGATATCCAGCAACTGGTATTTTCCCTCGACAGGCGTCTCGGTGCTCGCGCTGGGTTCAAGCGCAATGAGCAGATGCTTAGCTTGAAACCCCGTTACGTCATTGCATTTCCGGGCAATGGCGTGCTTGAGCGCTTGGTCATCGAGGCCAAGGCTCAGCGGATTACTGTGGTCGATCGTCGGTGCCCCACCCGCGGTTGATAGCCAACCTGAAGGCGAGCGGCTCCAGCCGCTCGCTTTACCGCTTCTTGCTCAGGGATTGGCCCTCTTTAGGTACATGGCTGAATGGCGGATCGCTGTGCTGCTCTGTGCTGCTCTCGTCCCTTGGTTCGTCTCCCGGCGTGGGACGCAGAGCCTTTATGACTTTTGAGCGACCGTCTCCCAATTCCCCTCTAAGTGTCTTGCTCATTTCTCGTCGCTTGAGGCGTGTTCAGGACAATAGCGCCTGCCAGCGACACGAAGCTTAGCGGATGACAATGATGCAACTCGATGACCTGCTATGCCGCTATTTCTACGACACCGACGTGTCGTCAGTTAGCCCCGACACACTCGCTTCTGGCATTGAACGCTGCCTGGTCGACCTTGGCCTTGAGCAGGATCGCGGAAAGCGTTTCGCCTTATGGGCCTTGCTCCACATGCTTGGGTCAGCCCCTGACCTCGATGTGGCGTTCAAAGATGATGATGACCGTGAGGCAGCCCGCAATTTCATGGACCTTCTCGCGGGCAGCGAAGGCAATGCGAAAGGGTGACGACAGATTGGATCTCCGGGGCACCTTTATGCCCAACCGGACTCCACTCCGGCCTTCCTTGCGAACCTGTCTGAACCAGGTCAGCTGAGGCGCTGCAACCTGTTCCTTTCCGGCCGTGTTGCCCGCTGCGCGGGCTGCCCGCACCACCCGTCATGAACAGGTTTCCCTTGGCCCACAGGCTTGCCTGAGGGCCTGCGGTGCAGTCCTCCCATGCCCTGTTTCTCTTCGACGTTCGCAAGCCGGAAGTGGTTTCCGGTTTGAGAGCTAAAGGAGAATTTATCATGACCAATCTCGTTATCCTCACCGGCCGCATCGCGCGCGATCCCGAAACCCGCGAAACCAAAGGCGGGATCAGCGTTACCGGCATCACCGTGGTTACTGACCGCCCTGCGCGGGACAAGGACGGCAAGACTTACAAGGATGAGAACGGCTACACCGCCAAGGAAAGCGAATTCCACCGGGTAACATGCTTCAATGGCCTCGCCAAAACCGTCGGCGAATACTGCTCGAAGGGCCAGCTGGTATCGGTTCAGGGCCGCCTCCACTACACCCAGTGGGAAGATGAAGACGGCATCAAGCGGTACGGATGCGAGATCCTTGCCGATAAGGTTGACTTCCTTTCGCGCGCGACCGGCAGCGACAACCAGGACGCTCCCCCGATCGACTGAAACCGCAGTTGATCGGACCCTCGGGAAGAGGCTCTGCCGCAAGCGGCAGGGCCTCTTCTGTTGTGGTTAATCGGTACTCGGTGAGGCACTTGAAGTGCGTGCCGCACTGCGCTCCGTCAGCTTCGCGATTGCAGCTGTTTCGCCGAGCTTTCCAAGCGCCTCGGCGACCTGCTTCAATCCCTTCTTTGAGAACGTCTCGAGGCCGGTTCCAAGGATGATGTGCCCGAGTTCTTTTGCAGCTTGCGCCTCAAGCTCTCGCTGTCTTGTATCAAGCGCCTCGCGGTCTGCTTCGAGCTTCTGCAGGGCGGCAATAGCGTTTCTGTTTCGGGGCATGTTTTGTGTCCTTCCACCCCTCGGATAAGCTCCCCGGTGAACCCAATGCACGGGTCATAGGGATGTAGGAAAGGACATTCGTTCCATGCCTGCATGGGTTGGACGTTAAGGCGGAGGTGGTGGGTCCTGGCTCACGGTTGTCCCAGCATGATGGCCTTGCCTATCCCGCCTCAAGGACGTGCAGGGCCCCACCATTTTGACCGCCACCGGATTGCATCCGGCATCGGACAAAATCGTTACCCCCGCCGCCGCTTGCGCGGTCGCCCCTTCGGGCGATCCTGTGACCCGGAATAGGCAAGGCCATCGCGCACGCCTCCTGTCGTCTCACGACAGATATCAGGAGGATTACCATGACTTGTTCTACACATTGCATTCTACCATCGCGCAGCTACTTCGAGGCTCTTGCAACCGCCGAGAAAAGGGCGCTGCACAGCTTCTTTGACCAGCACGTTATCGAGGATGATGAGCTTGGGTATATTGCCCTCGATGAGGGTGACTACAATGCATTACCAGCGCATCTCACTGCGCGGGTGGTCCATACGGTCCACGGCGGAATGCTCGACGAGTTCTAATGCTATCCGCTGGGCGGGAACCGGGAACGGTTCCTGCCCTTTTTTCTTGTTCGCCGGACAACGTGAAAGCGGGTCAATGGCGGAAGCATTGACGAGCTGACGGGCACCATGCGCAATGCGCTGGCGCCCGAAAAAGGAGCAGGGCTATGGACGCACTCTGTCCCGCGCATCATGCGATGCGCTCCTGAGGGTGCGGGGCTATGGGTTCATGGGCCCTGCATGCACTTGCGAACCGGCACCGGGTCGGGCGGCGGAAAGCTATGGCAAGCGACATGCCCCGCTTGCCTGCTTGCCACGCGCCCTTGGCCGCGGCCTCTTTCGCAGGTGCAGTTGTCTTCTCATAGGCTCCTGAATGCCAACGAATTGCGCCGGAAGACCTGCCCAGTCACTCTTGCTCGCGCTCCAACATGAAGGTTGGAAAAAGACGCCTCAGGACAAGACCTCTGATTGCCTGGACAACCATCGCGCATATGGGAACAGGGGAGCACACCGTACCCCGCGAATTCGGGACGTATCATTCTGATTTTCTTGTGGAATTCGGTTTTGGGCGGAATCAACCCGTCTGCGAGTAGAGCGGGTTTGCGCCGAACCGCAGACAACTCACGTGTCTTTAATATTCTGTAATTGCACGCAAAACTTTCGATTGACTGCGAGTTGTTCACGATTTATTCTCATCATCACCTTCCGCAAGGTGAGCCAGGTTCCGTCGGCCCGACAAGGAACCTGTTTCATGACCCGACAAGATCGGCTTCAAACATTCGTATCGCTTCCCGTAGGCAACTGGGTTCGCCAGTCTGCTGCGGACCAGGGTGAAAGCGTCAGCGTCTTCATCCGCGACCTTATTGTTGCAGCCTGGCACCGCGACAACGAGGCGAAGGACAGGCCGGCTGGGCTCGATCCGGCGCGGCAAAATGTCTTCATTTCCGTCGCGCTCGATGCGCTGCTTGCGGGCCATCCGGACGCGAGCCTGCGGGATCGGACCCACGAGGCTTATCGCCGCCGACTTGAACGGCTTGGCCTGCCAGTGAGCACGCAGATGGGAGGCAACTCTCATGAAGCATAACCTCCTCAACTTCACTCGCGGAAGCCAGCTGCTCGGCCACTTCGCTTTCATGTTTGCAGCGGGTCTGAAGGGTCCTGTGATCGTCACTGCGCTTGTGGTTCTTGGTACCTGCTATTGGGAAGTGCGAACGACCCTTACCGATCACGAGTTCTACCTGGTCTGGATGCATGTCTATGCCAGCCTTTACGCTTTCATGGAGTTCGATCCGGCCAAGCTCGTCAACCTCACCCTGGCCGACGGAGACAAGGTCGGTCTGCCCTTCGCGGTGGTACGCGATTTCCCACCGATGCGCGATGCAATCGACGCTTTCCGCGCCGCGGCGAAGCAGGGTTTGCTCACGTCGGCTGTCCTTCTCGGTCCGGCTTTCGTGTTCTTCTGGTGGTTCGCTGAGCGTTTCGGAGGACGCTCGAAAGAGCGCAAGCACGAGCGCGGCGCCATGCTTGTTTCGCTGGATGAGCTTGAGGACGAAATCGAGCGCTATAACGGCAAGTATCGCGCTGAAGAGCTCAGCCGGAAGTTCGGCTGGAAATGGCGGCTGGCAAGCTCGTCAGCCCTTACTGACGCTGGCCATTACGAACCCGCGCATCTCGCCGGAGTGAGCTGGCCATGGAGGCTCGAGCAGAGCCACACCATGCTTATTGGCACCACCGGAACCGGCAAAACCGTAGCGCTTACCGAGCTCGTGACCGAGGCGCGTGAACGCGGCCAACGCGCGGTAATCTTCGATCTGACCGGAGCCTTCATCGAGGCCTATTATGATCCTGCGCGCGACATCATTCTCAATCCAATCGATGCGCGCTGTCCGCTTTGGAGCGTGTTCAATGACTGCTCTAGCGAAGCCGAGTTTCATGCCGCAGCCGAAGCGCTCGTACCTCATGATGGTGGCGGATCAGAACAGTTCTGGGTGCTTGCTGCGCGCATGCTGTTCGTCGAGATGTGCCTCCATCTCTCGCGCAAAGGCACAGCAACCAACGAGGCCTTGGCGCAGAAACTGATGACGGCCGACCTGTCCGAAGTGCACAAGCTGATGCGCGGAACAATGGCCGATCCGCTCACCGCTCCCGAAGCTGCACGCATGGCGGAATCGATCCGAGCGGTGTTCAATGCCAATGCCAAAGTGCTCAAGCTCTTGCCATCGGACGGGCCGCGCTTTTCGGTCCGCGACTGGGTCAAAGGTGGCTGCGAGACCGGTTCGATTCTGTTCCTCTCGGCGCGCTATGTCGACATGAGCATTTCCTCGCAATTGCTCACGCTATGGCTCGATACAGCGATGAATACGCTGATGACGCTTGAGCGCACGCAGGACCTCAGAATGTGGTTCCTGATCGACGAACTCGGTGCTCTGCACCGATTGCCGGCACTCGAAAAAGGCCTGCAGACCGCGCGCAATTTTGGCGGAGCAATCGTCACCGGCGTGCACGCATTTGCCAAGCTCAAGGAAGTCTACGGCGAGAACATGGCCATGACACTGTCGTCACTAGCACGGACCAAGCTGATCCTGGCGACAGCCGACCGTGAAACAGCGACATGGTGCTCCGATTTCATTGGTCATCGGCAGGTCCGGGATATGGAAGAAGGCTACAGCTACGGGTACAATAATGCGCGCGACGCGGTCAGCCTGACGCCCAGGCGGCAGGTTGAACCTCTGCTTCTCCCGGACCAGTTCATGAACCTTCCCAGGCTCTCGGCTTACATCAAGTTTCCCGATGGTTTTCCTGCTGCCCCGGTATCGCTTATACCGCGATCGCGCGACCGGATCGCTGAGGGCTTCATTCCTCGCGAGAAACCGCCCGCTATAGGTAGCGAAGGCCCGGTAGCAGCTTCGGCGACCACGCGAAAGTCGAGCTCTTACGCGGACGGCGAGCATCCTGCGTCGAACGATGACGGTGCTGGAAAGCCGGTCGATCCAAAGCAGCTCAAGCTCAATCTGCCGGGCCCAGACAGGCCCGCTGGTGAGGCGCGGGATCGTCCTGAAACCGAGTCTCGTGAGCAGTTGGAAGCGTGGCGCCAGTCGGGTGAGACCAAACCTGAATCCAGCGCCGATACTATCGTTGCCGCGTCGCCAACCCTGCCCTCATCTGCATTGCAAACGGGCGATAATGCCGCAGCCTCGGCTATCGCGCAGGACAAGAGTGCAGCCGGCATTGATGGCGGTGATAACCAGAACAAGGCCGATCCCTCGCCTCCGACCAGACCCCACGAAAGCGGAACCAAGCCTATCAAGCCCGCTGAAAAGGACCTGCGTGAGGGGGCAGTAAGCGATCCTCCTGCGAAGGATTTCGGAGAGTTCGAGCCTGACATGTGAAGTGCAAAGAAAGGAGGGAATACCGGTTTGAGGGGAGCCGTGACGAGGAACTGACACGATGCTTTCCGTTGCCAATGTGCGCTCCCCTTCGGCTGCAGCAAGCTATTTTGCCGCCGACAATTATTACACCGGTGTCGATGCAGATCGCTCCGGAAGCTGGGTTGGAAAAGGAGCTGAGCGGCTGGGTCTTCAAGGGCGGGTGGATGCTAAACAGTTTGACGCCCTGCTGCGCGGGGAACTGCCCGGCGACATTCAGGTCGGCAACGCCGGGCAGTCTCACAGGCCCGGTACAGATCTGACGTTCTCGCTTCCCAAGAGCTGGTCGCTTCTCGCGCTTGTTGGCGGGGATAAGCGGATAATCGAGGCCTATCGTGAGGCAGTGACCGAGACATTGCGTTGGGCCGAGAAAAACGCGGCGCAGACCCGGATGGGTGGCAAGGGAGGCTATGGGAAGGTCCAGACCGACAACCTGACCATCGGCCTCTTCCAGCACGATACCAATCGCAACCAAGAACCTAACCTGCATTTTCACGCGGTTGTGGCGAACGTCACGCAAGGCAGCGATGGCAAATGGCGGGCCCTGCGCAACGACAAGCTCTGGTCGCTCAACACGCTCCTCAATTCGATGACGATGGCTCGCTTTCGCATGTCGGTGGAGAAAATGGGATATGCGGCTGGCCCTGTTGGCAAGCACGGGAATTTCGAAGCAGATGGTATCGCCCGCGGTCAATTGATGGCCTTCTCTACGCGGCGCGCAGAAGTGCTCGCTGCGAGGCGTGGAAGCGGACTGGAGGCTGGCATTGTCGCAACGCTCGAAACGCGCAAGGGCAAGGAGCCGGTGCGCGATCGCGACGGCCTTCTCGATTCATGGAAGGAGCGCGCCAACGAGGTCGGGCTCGATCTGCCAGCCTTGATCGAAGCATCCCACATGCGTGCCGCCGCAGTCGCCAACACCAGCTTAGGGGAGGGAAGCTTCATTCAGCGTGGGATGACAAAACTGAGAGAGTTTGCGCAGCGGATTAAAGGCGATCCGGCGGACCCGCTGATCCCCGCTCACGTGCTCAAGCAAGATGCGCCTGCCATCGCGGCTGCCCAGGCTGTTGTTTCTGCGGTGCGACACCTTTCGCAGCGTGAGGCAGCTTTCCCCCGCGACGGATTGCTCAAAGCAGCACTGGATTTCGGGCTGCCAACGACAGTGGATCGTGTTGAAAGGCAAGTGAATGCGCTGGTGCGAACGGGCGCGCTTGTGCGGGGAACCGGTGCGCATGCCGGCTGGCTTGCAAGCAAGGAAGCTTTGCAGCTTGAAAGCACAATCCTCGCCAGTGTCGACCAGGGACGCAGCGCTGTAACCCCAATTCTCGAGCGCGAGGACGCGGTTTTGCGCGTTCAGGCAGTGTCAGGGATCAATCATGGGATTACGCTCAATTCCGGCCAGGAAGATGCGGCCAGCCTGGTCCTTTCTTCGCGCGACAGGATCGTTGCGATCCAGGGCGTTGCAGGCGCCGGGAAAAGCAGTGTGATGAAGCCGGTCGCCCAGCTTCTGCGCGAGGAAGGCAAGCAAGTGCTGGGTCTCGCCGTGCAGAATACGCTCGTTCAGATGCTCGAACGCGATACCGGCATTCGCTCGATGACCATTGCCCGCTTCCTGTCGCAATGGGGCCGCCTGTTGAAAGAGCCTGGCAACACGGCCTTGGTCCGCGAGGCGAAGAGCGCACTCGGTGACCATGTCCTTGTCCTCGATGAAGCCTCGATGGTCTCCAATGACGACAAGGCAAAGCTGGTCCGCCTCGCAAATCTCGCTGAAGTCCAAAGGCTGGTGCTCGTTGGCGACCGCCAGCAACTTGGCGCAGTCGACGCCGGCAAGCCATTTGCACTCGTTCAGAAGGCGGGCATCGAGCGGGCAAATATGGAGGTCAACCTGCGCGGTCGCGACCCGGTCTTGCGGCGTGCCCAGGCAGCGGCTCAGGAAGGGCGTATCGACGATGCGCTAAAGGCGCTCGCACCAACGACCGTTGAGGCCAAAGGCGACAGTGCCATCGTTGCCGCCGAGCAATGGCTTTCTCTCAGTCCTACGGAGCGCGCAAAGACTTCGATCTATGCATCCGGACGCGCATTGCGCTCAGCGGTTAATGAGGCGGTGCAGCAGGGACTGAAGGCGAACGGTGAGCTTGGATCGCGTGCCGCGAGACTGACCGTTCACTCAAGGGTTAATGCTACACGGGAGGAGCTTCGGTACACGGGCACCTATCGCGCAGGCATGGTGCTGAACGTCCGCTCACGTGACAGCAGCCAGAAACTGTCCAAAGGCGACTACACCGTGAAATCTATCGACCACGCCGGCAAGCGCGTGTTGCTCGAAGACAGGAAGGGACGGCAGCACAAATTCAGTCCTTCGCGTCTCAGACCGGGCGCAAGCGATGACCGGTTTTCGCTCTTCGAGCGCAAATCGCTGGCCGTGTACGAGGGCGACAAGATCCGCTGGACTGACAACGACCATAAGCGCGCACTCTTCAATGCCGATCAGGCCAAGATCGTCGCGGTGGACACCAAGGGTGTTACAGTCGAAACCTCGGCAGGCAATGAGCTTCGCTTGTCGCGCCGGGACCCTATGTTGAAGCGTCTCGACCTCGCCTACGCTCTCAATGCGCACATGGCGCAGGGGCTGACGTCTGATCGCGGTATTGCCGTGATTGACAGCCGCGAGCGCAATCTGGCCAACCGGCAAACCTTCCTCGTGACCGTCACAAGGCTTCGCGACGGTCTCACGCTGGTGGCCGACAGCGCCGAGAAGCTTGGGCGGGCAATCAAGGCCAACAGCGGCGAGAAGGCGTCGGCGCTCGAGGTGACGGAGCGCCTCAAGACAGCAGCCGCGAAAGGCATAGCGCAAGGCAAGTCCAAGGAGAGCGCTTCACCTGCCAAGGATCCGCCGGAGCTCGTGAAGGAGCGAGTAAAGCCCTTTGAAATCGGCATTTGATGTCAGATGGCCTGGACGGATTTGCCGTTACCAGGCACGAAGCTGCCAGATGACAAATGCGGAGTATGACTGGTGAAGGGTGTGTTCGAGATTAGCGGCAATTCGCGCTACGACGACCTCATCACCGAGCGGTATCATTTTCCCTCGAAATATCTGTCCGAAGCCAGGTGCCTAGAGAACGATTGGATACTCTACCGAGAGACCCGCGTCTCAGGAGGCCGCATGGCCTATATTGCGACGGCCTTCGTCGAACGGATCGATCCCGATGAAGCGGATCCAACCCACTATTATGCGCGCGTCAGAGACTATCTGCCATTCGATGATGCAGTCCCCTATCGTGACAAGGACGGACGCTTTGCCGAACGCTTTCTTCGCGAAATGGCCAGTCCCGGTGATGCCGGAAGGACGCTTCGCGGCAAATCGGTGAGAACGCTCGATGGCGATGATTTTGTAGCGATCGTCAACCGAGGTCTATGCGAGACTTTGGACCCGGACAACCGGATAAGGCTCGAGCTCGACGAGCTGTACATTGATGATGTCACCACCGGGTTGCTCACCGAGGAGTTTGACGAGCGCCGGATCGAGCAGGTCCTGGTGAACAAGAAGATCCGATCCGCCGCGTTCCGCAACCAGGTTCTCGACGCCTATGACAGCACCTGCGCCGTTACGGGGTTGCGGATCATCAATGGCGGCGGAAAAGCGGAAGCACAGGCGGCGCATATCTGGTCTGTCGCCGATGGCGGGCCTGATGTGGTGCCCAACGGCGTGGCGCTCTCGGCAACTGCGCATTGGCTGTTTGATCGTCACCTTATCAGTTTCGACGACAACCTCTGCTTGCTCGTATCGCACAACAAGGTGCCCTCAGAACTGTTGACGCTGTTTCCCCCTTCAGGCCACCAGATCAGACTGCCGGCCGATCCAAGGGATTATCCCCGTCCCGACTTTGTCGCGAAGCATCGCGCGCGCTTTGCCGGTTTCTGAATTGCCGAGGATTAGACTGCGCGCCCGAACCAGATGACCCGCCCCACAATCTGAATCTCGGACCGATCGACATCATCCCAACTTGGATAGGCGGAATTGTCGCTGCTGATAGTGATCTTGCGCCCGCCAGGCTTCAGCGTCACGCGTTTGACCACCAGCGCATCGTCAGCGCGCAACACGTAAATGCCGTCACGCAGCCGTGAACTCTCGTCCGATGCATCGACCAGCACTTCGTCGCCATGGCTGAGCGTAGGCTCCATGGAATCCCCCCGAACATGGATGATCGAGAGACTGGCGCTCTTCGCCCGGGTCAGCCCGGCGAGCCAGCGTTCGTCGAATCCGAAACGGGTATGCGCGGTCTCACTCTCGGCAATCGCTCCGAAACCTGCCGATGCATCGACATTCAGCACCGGAATTTCGATCAACCCGTCGCGCATCGGCGCGGGAGGGCCGCCTAGGACTTGCTCGTCGACGCCGAAAAAGCTGGCGAGTGTGCGCCGATCATCATCATCCAGTTTTCGCGGGGAGCCGCGTTTGATGAATTGCTGGATGTAGGACGAGTTGCGTCCGATCAACCGTGAAATAGCCGAATATCCGAGCCGTCGCTGCTGGATCAGCCGATCGAGCTCCTCTCTGACATGTTCCATTCTCTGCTTCCTTCTGACGGTCTCAGGAGCGAAGGAAATCTCCTAGACTCGATGGAACCTTCCTACTAAGAACAAAACAGGAACGCAAGTGTTGAGTGAGTCGAGGAAAGCCATGAAATTGTTGGATAGGATAGAGCGTCATCTCAAAGAATCGCACATGTCGGCGACGCGCTTTGGCCGGCGAGCGGTAGGAGATCCCCGCTTCGTGCTTGACTTGAGAGCAGGCCGCAGGCCGCGCAGAAGGACTATCGAGAAGGTCAAGAATTACCTCAATTCAAAAGCTCCGACCGAATATTTCTGAAAAAGCACGAATTTCTCTTCGTATTGTCGCAACCTATCTTGGCGCGGAGCTGCCGCTTCGATAACGTGCGTGACGAACGAGGTTTCTCCATCTGCTCGCCGCGATCACGCTTGTTCTGCTGTCGCAGGGGGCTGCAGGAGCCTGCGATCAATATGGGTTTCAGGGGGTCTGCGTGGAAATTACCGAATGGCTTGGACAGGGTCTGATCTACTTCTTTACGGAAATTCCGCTCATCGGCGATGCGATGGCGGCGTTTCTCGCGATCGTGCTGATCGGAACCGCGTTTGCGATCGCGTATCGCTACAAGCGCGAATATCATGCTCCACTCGCTATCGCGATCGACGCCCGCGTTCGGCTGCTTGATGAGGTAACCGGCGGAAGCACGGCCGATGTCGATGAAGCGCGACTCGAGTTCGCGCGCCGGTTCAATGACATCGATGCGCAAATGATGGAGGCGGAAAATTCCGAAGCGCTGCCCCTTCGTAGAACCTGGGAAGAATACCGCGAGACTATCGTCGATCCATCGGCCGAGGTTCTTCAAAACTCTGCCCGTCCGGAACACTTCTTCGTCAACCTAGGCGACCGTCACCGGGGGCTGAACTGGTTTGCGAACATCTTTATCGCCATCGGGCTGCTGATCACATTCCTTGGTATTATCGCCGCGCTCTCCACGCTTGATTTTAGCGGCGATACTGCCGCTATGCAGGATAAGCTCAACAGTCTCATGAAAGTCGCCGGAGCCAAGTTCTGGGCTTCCGTTGGCGGCATTGTGGCCTCCATCATCTTGCGATCTTACGATTACCGGTTCGCCAAGCGGATCAATGATGGTCTCTCGATGCTGTGCGATAAGCTTGAGCATGGCATGGCCTATCTTCCGCCCCAGCGGATTGCGAGCGATCAGCTTGAGCAGCTCAAAGAGCAGACCCCGGCGCTGCGTGCATTCTCCGAGCAGCTAGCTGCGGCGCTCGATGGTGCGCTTGAAAAACAGATGGCGCCTATGATCACGCATCTGGGATCGATTCAGCAGGGAATCGACAAGATAAGCGGCGGCGGCGGTGAAGCCGTTCGCGATGCAATTGCTACCGGCGCCGGCGCAGAGATGGCTGGGCTGGCGGAGGCCATTGGAGCAATGACCGCTTCCATGGCCGCCATGTCGGAGCGCCTCGAGAAGCAGACCGGCGAGGCCGACCGCCAAATCGAAGAGGCGGTCAAACGCTTCGGTCAGGCGTCCGAAGAAATGCGCTCCGCTTTCGGTGAGCTTAATCGCAATTTCGGTGTCGTAGCCGACCGGATGCGTGAAGAAAATGAACAGGCAAGCGAACTGGCGCGGCAGCGGATGGATGAATTGCTGAGCAATCTTGGCAATACGCTCGATGACATGAAGTCAGGTCTTGCGTCGGCAGCAAGCCAGATGGGTGAAGCTTCGGCGCGGGCAGCAAATGATGCGGCGCGTATCGGTCAGGAGGCCATGGAGAAATCGTTCTCGGAATTTGTCGAAAGATTCAATCAGACTGGGGCCCCCCTTGTCGGCAGCATGAAAGATGCTGGAAGCGCTATATCGACATCCGCAGATCACCTTTCGAGCGCGCAGAGTGCTATTGGTGACCATACGCGGGCAATCGAGCAAGTAGCAGCTCGCTCGAATGATCTGGCCACGGCATTCGGAACTGTGGCTAATGACGTTGAAGCTGCGACAGCGCCTGTGCGCCAGTCGGCGGTTTCGATCGCCGAAGCGGTCAAATCAGTGGAATCGATCATATCGAGAAATGCAGATTCGTCTGAAAGCGCTCGCGATGAAATGCGCCAGCTTGCTGCGGCTCTCAATGATACTGCCTCCGCTGCTTCGTCAGCCTGGTCGGAATACCGTGCTCGTTTCGAAGATGTGGATCGCGCTCTTGGAGACGCCATCGATAAAATCTCCGATGCGGCCGGAAACCACGCTTCGAACCTCAACGAGCGGGTTGGTCAGATCGACCAGGCTCTGGGAGATGGTGTGGCACAGCTCGCAGGTGCTCTCGAACCGCTGACCACTCTGCGTGATACCGTCGAGGAACTGGCAGGCATCCTTGCCAGCCAGAACCAGGAAGCCGCTGAATAATGGAAGGCGCTGTTCGCCGAAGGCCCCCTGAGGAAGGCGAAAGCTATTTCATGTCCATGACGGACATGATGGTTGGCCTGTTGCTCATCTTCATCATCCTGCTGGCCTATTTTGCCCTGAACCTGCAGACAAAGACGGAAGAGCTGACCGGCGCAAACAGGACCCGTGCTGAAATACTCAACGACCTGCAGCAATCGCTCAAAGACAGAGGACTCCAGGTCGAAATTGACACAAAAAGCGGGGTTTTGCGGCTCCCTGACGATGTCCTGTTCGACAAGGGTCAGTGGGAACTGACCGGGAGAGGGCAAGAGGCTATCAGCAAGGTTGCCAATGCTATGGTTGCCGTTCTGCCTTGTTACACGACTTCCGATCTGTGTGAGGGCGAGCGATCACCGCACCTCATCGATGCCGTCTTTGTCGAGGGACACACGGATTCGGACCTCATGTCTGGCGGCATGAACAATTACGGGCTTTCGGTGCGCCGGGCCGAAACAACCTTTACCATGTTGCAACGCAATCAACCGGATTTGCGGGGCTTCCTCAACAGACCGGCCGGAGAAGACGGTTCGGCACCGATCCTGAGTCTGAGCGGCTATGGGCCCGACCGTCCTGTTGATCTGGGTGAATCGGAGGAAGCAAAAAAACGAAATCGGCGTATCGACTTACGTTTCCTCATGGCCACCCCGACTTCGGGTCTTGATCCTGACATCCTGAGGCAGGAGCAGTGACATACCTACAATCTGCAATTGCCCGCATGGAAGCACTGGGTTCATCCGGTCTCGCGAAACCTCCGACGACACAACCCGAACTGCAGCGGCAACTGGCAAAGCTTGATGCCAGCGTCGGCGAAGCCGAACCCGTTGTTGAGCTGAAGCCGTTTCTGCGGGGCGCAGTCAACCAAGGCGCAAGCGCGCTGCCGCGTTTTCAGCTCAACCGGGTCTTGCGCGGTGCCTGGTGTGATGCCGAATTCGATGACCTGGGCGTAGCAGCACTTGAGCGCGCCGATAGTGAACAGAGACGCAGTTCTGACCAGGCTATGATTGATGGCTATCTCACGTATTTTCCGGCCGGGCGCCCGGTCATGCCCAAGCTTGCTGAGGCTGCTTCCCGCGCCGCCGACCGCCATGACTGGGCATGGCGTGAGCGTGGCTCCCGATGGGATCTGTTTTTGCCACAAGCTGGTCCAGCCAAGGTGGCGCACGACTTAATTTCCCGTGATGCGGACCAGATATCCCTTTTGATGCGCGAAACCGGTCTGGGTGCAAATCTTGCTGCGAGCGGCTTCGGGCAGGCAGTTTTTTCCGAGACTTGTATAGCGACCGCCGAGCTTGAGCCTGACGAGGCAGTCAGTGCGCAGAAAAACATACTCCGCATGTTCGATACCGAGGCTCAGGCGGGGCAATTGGAACTTGTTGTCCGCGCTTTGCTCGAACCATGGGTTAAGACCAAGCCGGACCCCGAACATCGCAAGGCAATCTCGGAGCTGTTGCTCGATCAGGTTGGTGACCCGCGCCTTCAGCGCACACGCTGGGACAGGATTGTACGTTCGCTTGCAGAGACTATCGGCGAGGAAAAAGCGCGCGAAGTCACTCAGGTTTTCAAGCGTTGGCTTACCGAAGTCGCCATGCGCGAGTTCTTCCGCGCTATCGCAAAAACAACCGATCGACCGGATCAGTGGGCCCAGCGTGAGAAATTCTGGATGGCCTACCTCGACGAAGGTCTGGTCACGGATGCTTGGCCCGCTCTCGGGATTCGGGCGCGCAACAGAATTGAAGATCTGATCCGACAAAGCGGCGAACGACCGGAATATGGCATAATCCGGGGAGGTCCATCTTCGTCCTCTTCCATCATCATGCAGATAGGTGATCTGCGGATTTCTGAGTGGAGCGACAACGGGTCATGTCGATTCTGGAACGACAGTGATCCCGGAGCCCCGAAACTTTACGCCAAGATTTACGACGGCGGAAAGCTGCGTACCACCGCAGGCCGTGCGGACTTCGAATATGAGTCACACGTTCCCGCAAGTCCGGGATGGGAAGGCAAGTTCGCTGGTATCATTCATCGCCGCACATCAATCGCCCATCCGCGTTTCGGGAGAGGCCGAGGGCGCAATTGGAATGACCAATGGTAATGACAAAGTTCATTGCCACGCCGCATGAGAATGGCGGAGAGACCATCGCCTTGCTGCGCGAGCAGTCGGGCGGTCTGTTCCGCCGGGCGTCCAGTGAAATGGTTCCGGTATCGGAGTGGCCCAGGTTTGCACCTCAAGCTGGTCAGGCCGCTCTCGCACTCGCCCGGGCTATCGACGATGAGAGCCGGATTGACGAGGAAGCGGACGGCATCGTCCTTCCGCCAGAGATCGTGGCGCAGCTCGACGAGGCCGATGCATTCGCTATCGGGCTTCCACCAACCACGCCGTTGACGCTTCAGCTTAACTCGGGCGGATCACTCGCCGAAGGAACAATCAAGGTCGATACAAAATGGGTCCGCCGCGGCGGGCTACCGGTTCGAGCCGATATCGCCGGAGCGCGCGTGCGCGAGGGTGGAAAGGTGGGAAGAATCCCTGAACCGATCTTCTCGGCGTTCCAGGCCGCGCTCGCAGTCAACGCGGCTGAAGACCCCGATCAACGCCGGGCGGCCTTTGCCGAGCTTCGCTCAGCCCTCGGCGATGAGATTGGCACAGGGATAGAGGCAGACGGCTTTCTCGAGCGTGTGCGGATCGCCTATGCGGCAAATTTCTCGCTAAACGCCAAGACCGATCACGGGCGCTTTGATTTTGATCCGGTTCTTTTCTCGAGAAATGTGAGCGAAACCGCTGATGGAGACCTGGTCGACGAAGAGGAAGCATCGCTTCTGACTCCGCAAGATAACCAGCATTTCCAGCGCCGATTCAAGGGGCAGGACGGTGGCCGTCGAAGCTATCTGCTCTCAGACGGCACTCTCCTTTTCCTTGATCCGCTTCTTGGCAAAGCCCTCGACATCGTGCGGGCAAAGCAGACTGGCACGTCCCAGGAGAAGCGTGAGTTCCTGCGTTCGCCGCAGCGTGTCCTGCGCGAGGAGCTGAAGCTTGACGCGACAGGTGACGACGAGGCAGCCGACCGGCTGTTCATTGAAACACAGCAATTCTCCGAGCGGGTCAGCGGTATCGAGGTCTGGCAGAAGCCAGTCCTTCCCTGGATAAAGCCCAAGCCAAACAGCTGGCTTCCAGAAGGGTTCGGATTACGGATTGGCGATCCGCCTGATGCGCGTCATGTCGAGCTGGCTCCGGGCGAAGCCGAAACGCTTGCAGGCGAGGTCGAGACGGCTATCGCGACGGGCAAGGAATCCATCGCCTGGCATGACGAGAGCATCCCCGCCACTCCCGCGACACTGCAGGCTGCACGTGCAATTGCGGACCTCGAACGTCAGATTGCTGCCGGCACCGACGAGCAACCTTCTGAAACGAGCGAACGCGAGGCCGTCGACACTTTTTTCCTTCAGGTTGGAGAGAATTTCGAGCAACTCGATTACGCGCGCCTACCACGGCCGAATGCTAGCGTAGAACCGTTTGACGCTCCGGAACTTCCGGTAGGCCTGAAGTCCGAGCCAAAGCCCCATCAGATCGATGCGTTTGCCTGGCTCACAGAGGCCTGGCAGAGGCGGTTACCCGGCGTTCTTCTCGCCGACGATATGGGCCTTGGTAAGACGTTTCAGGCCCTGATGTTTCTGCTCTGGCTACGCCGGTGTTCTCCGCACCCAAAGCCTGTTCTGATCGTCGCTCCCACCGGTTTGCTGCGCAACTGGCAATCCGAGCTGGCCCAACACATCGAAGCTGATCTCATGGGGCCGGTGGTCGAGGCGTTCGGTGCTAACCTGCGTGACTTCCGCCTCGAAGCCGGGAGCGATATTCGCGGAGGAACTTCGCGTCTGGACGTGTCCCAATGGGAAGAGGCCGGCATTGTTCTGACGACCTACGAGACGATGCGCGATTATCACATGAGCTTTGCGCGCATTCCATTCGCGGCCGTCGTTTATGACGAAATCCAGAAGCTCAAGAACCCGGCCAGCCAGATGACACGAGCGGCCAAAGCGCTCAATGGCCGTCTCCAGGTCGCCATGACGGGCACTCCGGTCGAGAACAGATTGCAGGACCTCTGGTCAATCGCTGATACGGTCTATCCGGGATTTCTCGGCTCAAGCCGCGAATTTGAGAACAGCTTTCCAGCTCACGATCTTGAGCGCCTGGGAGATCTTCAGCAACGCCTGATCGAGCGCGAGGAGGACCTCCCGCCTTTTATGCTGCGCCGCATGAAGGATGAGATCCTGACCGGCCTGCCGGAGAAGACGGCGCGCAAATACCCTGTCGAGATGCCGCCGGCACAGGCACAGGCCTACGACCTTGTGCTCGCTAGGGCACGGGCCCTCAGGGAAAGCGGCGAACAGGGCGCGATGCTCAAAGTGCTGCATATGCTCCGCGGCACGTCGCTCCATCCGTTACCGCCGCGCGGTATAACCGATATCAATGGCTACATTGAGCAGTCTGCACGCTTGAAGAAGACCTTCGAGATTCTCGAGGAGATCGAACAGCGCGGCGAAAAGGCCCTGCTGTTTTGCGAAGATCTCGAAATGCAGGCATTCCTTGCCATGGCCATTCAGGATCGTTTCTCCCTTGAACGTCGGCCGATGTGTATCAGCGGAAAAGTTGCTGGCCACAAGCGACAGGACATGGTCACTGCTTTCCAGACCTCGCCTACACCTTTCGATGTTCTCATACTTTCACCCAAGGCCGGCGGTGTCGGGCTTACGATCACCGCCGCCAACAACGTGATCCACCTGTCCCGCTGGTGGAACCCCGCTGTCGAAGATCAGGCAACGGACCGGGCCTACCGGATCGGTCAGACAAGGCCGGTGACGATCCACATCCCAATGGCTGTACATCCGGATGAAGCGATTGGACCTTCAAGCTTCGACCAACGGCTCGATGCACTGATGGAGCGTAAGCGCTCGCTGAGCAGGGGGCTGCTCATGCCGCCCGAGAGTGCGCGCGACGTTGATGACTTGCTTTCGGACGTTCTGGATGGACGAAAAACTGTCAGCGAAGAAGACGCCGAATTTGCCTCTTCTTCTATTCTGTCGTCGTCGGACGCCCAAGGGAGTGATGTCGACAATGTGGCACAAGAAGAGTCTGACGCAGAGTCGCAGGTCGGCCCTGAGAACACGGCAGACGCTGCGCCTTCTTCACCTGCCTCTGTCCCTCTTCCTATTCCTGTTTCTGTTGGACCCGAGCCCGAACCACCGGTAACCGCTCCTCGTAGACCCGTGTTGTCGGTCCGAACACCAGTCGAGGCGGCCGAAGCTCGCACACCCAGTGTTCAGCGTGTGGTTTACGAACAATATGGGCCGCGTGACTGGACGATCTTCGAGCAATTTGTCCGCGAAGCAAGAATCAACCGCCTTGAAATCCAGGACCCCTATTGCTGTGCGGACGAACAGGCTCGCGGAAGGCTACTGAACTTCGTCAATCGGTTCTGTGAGCTCGCAGCGAAGCTTGATGAAGTTCAGATTGTGACCTTCGATGCAGACTCGGTCGATAAGCGGATGCCGGAAACCAACGGCGATCAACGGGCCGATCTAGAAAACCGCTGGAGAAACACGATCGGATCGACTGCGCTGCACCTTGCGCAGCGTTCACGCCGCTCAAGAGGCGATTTGCACGACCGCTTTGTAAGAGCGCAACTGGAGAATGGGGACGCCGTCATATGGGACTTGGGACGGGGAATCGACGGAGTTATGAGCGCCAAATGGTCATGTGTCGTCAATGCCTTTCACGACAAGAACTCGGCTGGCATCGGGGTGCGGGGGCATCGCTTACAGTAAAAGTGGGTTTCCTCGCTTGTTTATAAGCTACTGATAAGAGATAGTTATTGAATTAGCATGCAATTCTGCATTCTGATCAGACCAGGGGCAGGGGTAGAGCGACAAAATGGAAGGCCGCGACTTTAAGTCAGAGATTGACGCGGCGCGTGGTGATTCAGCAGCGCTTCGGCAAATTGCGCAGGAGATCCAGGATGCCGGAGCGTCCCGCCTGCTCATGATCAAGGCCATTCAGCTCGCGCGGGCTGCAGACAGTGGGCCACATCCTTTGGGAAAGATCTGCGGCGAGCTCGGTTTACCAAGGCCTGAAGCGGTCCCTCTCTATCGCTACAAGCTCGCGCCGGGCGTGTTCGACAGGATCGAGAAAAAGCTTGTCATCAATCTGGAGTCGGACCTGATTCGGCCCGCTCTCGCCGCTGCATTTGTCGTCTGGGCAGCCGACTGGTTCCGGCGATCATATCAGGGCGGCATGCAGCGATGGAGTGATATCGAAGAAGCGCTTGGGTTGTCTTTACCGCAATCGGAATGGCGTGATCTCGCTGACCGGGGATTTCGCGCGTGGAAAATAGACCCGTTGATTACTGCGCATGGCAACCAGCGCCTCGCCAATCTTGCGCGGCATGGCGGGTTTCCCGCTGCCGCAATTTCCAGCGGGGCAAGCTGGCCCCGCCGCTTCCTTGAGCGAGTGGTCGGCGAGCTTCTTGGCTCGGACGTCCAGGATACCAAGGCCGCCGTGGAGATCTGTGAACGCAACGACTACCTGCTTCCATCGATATGGCGTAGCCAGGAAATGTACGCAATTTGCGGAGAGCTTGCATCCAAAATCGTGGAGTTGCGAGCATTCGTTGACAAGGCGATGCCGGCTGACGGACGCCCTTATTCAGCCCGGCTAGACGACGCATACGAAGACTGGCGAGATGAATTGCCGATGACGCTCGATGGAGCGGCGGCCGGACTTCTCGATACGCTCCTCGAGGCGAGAACACTTACAGGTACTGGTACCATTCGGGTTGGACGGGTGATGCGTCTTACAGGCGGCGACTGGCGTGAGTGCCTCGACTTCCATCTCAACGGTCGCTGGGAAGACAAGGACGGTAGTCTTGCGATTGATGATAGTGTTAGGGTATTTCTCCAGCCTTCAAGTGAGCTTGCAGACCGCATTTCCGGTCGTCTCGCTTACCTCGAGTTCGAATCCGGCAACTGCTGGATTGCTCGCGCCATGCGAAGCGAGACAGCAATCGAGTATCCGCTCGACCTTGCCGTAGCAGCTGAGTTTCATTCACGCGGCGAACGGCTGACCCGAGAATTTATCCTCCCAGGGGGAAAGCCGGTCTCGAATGGATTACGCGTCTTTGAACGCCGCAGCGGAGAAAACGACGACAGCGTATTCGCACTCATCGGGCAGGGATCCGGTGGCTATCGCACAGAAGCGGTCTTCATCGATGTGCCGCGTGACTGGGCCCTTCGCGGCAAAGACAGCAATTCCGAAATTGAACCCGAGGACTTCGCGTTCGCTGCCGATCGCTCGCTTTACCGCTGCGCTGGCCAGATTATCGCCGAAAAGCCGAATGGCGATACATACCTGGTCCGGACAGGTCAGAGCGCGGACAGGAAGGATCGCCTGGCAATCGTTGCTGATGCACCTGCCGGCGTACAAGCGCCGAGTGGTGAGCGGCTGTTGAAGCATCCCTTCCACGCACAAGTGGAAGATGGTGTTTCGCGGCGCATTGGATCTCGCGGGGAAGTGTGTTGGCGTTTCGTTGGAGAGAAATCCTGGCGTGAAGATCTGGCAAACGCAGGTCCAGGCGCTTGCGAGTTCGCCTGGCTCGACGGTTCGACGAGACACGTGCGTGACCGTATTGCCGCCGTTGTGCTTCCGTGCGAATTCGCGCTGACCCAAAAGATACATGCATCGCATGCCGTGATCAGTCTGGAGGGATGGACTGGGAAGGCCACACTCGGGGATGACGCCCTTGATGTTGAGCATCAGTGGACAGTCCGGATCGATCCCCCTCGGCGCGCGCTGCTTCCGCTGCACCTATTTATACCAAGCGGTTCGGCTCTCGAACTCAGCGTTCCCCTGCGATCAAAAGAATGGCTTACGACTTGGGATGGAGAGCTGGTGCGGCGGGACGCGGTACTTGGTCTGGCCGATTTGCGCGATACGGTCGCCCGAGCGCCAGCGAGTGCTGTCCTCATGGGCGAAGTTGCTCATCACACGGGAGCATCGCTTGAAGCCAGCTGGAAAGTCGACGGCGAGCTGGGCCTCTCGGCTCTTCGGAACGACATAGCGGCATTGATGCGACCGCTCGGTATTGATGCGCAGGTCAGGCTCGATTTTCATAACGGCAGCAACGACAACTGGTATGTGACGGAGTTCGGTAATGTCCTGGAGTGGGAGCCCTCTGGAGGGTGGCGACCGAAGACTGGGATCGTTGGCGAAGCTGTGCGGGTCTGCGGTCGTTTCTTGGGAGCTCCGGAGAAGGAGATCGATTACGGCGGCTTTGACGGGCTGAGTGTGGGTTTGGGCGGGCAGCTCATTCAGCTCCCACGGCTGCGGGGCCCATGGCTGATATACCTGCGAGAAGGCTCGCGCGTCCTTACCAGGCCGCGCTTCATTGACGGCGATCCGGTCCACGACCTTCCCCAGCACAGGCTTGGGCGCGCTATGGCGCAACCGCTTGAACTTGCGCGTGAAGAACTCACCCACATAGCAAATGAGATCATTGCCAACTCTGCCTCGCCCGAATCGATTCAGACCATAAGGGCGGTTATGGATTTGGCTCTTTCACTGAACGGCCTGCCTCCACAGACTTTCGAGATTTTCAGCAAGTTTGAGGTCGCTGGTCCTCTCGCACCCTTGCTTCTCTATCGCTGCGAGGAGCAGCACCTTTCAGGGATCCTTGAACTGTTCGACGGGTTATGTTCAAGCTGGACACTGCTCCCCATCGGTGTCTGGGACATGGCCTTCCAAGCGCAGGGCGCCTTTTTGGTCAGCAGGCTTGACGATCCTCAATGGGCTTTGACCAACATCTCCGAACGCCAGAACGAAATTGCCTCCCGGGCGCCTCAATTGGCTCCGCTGATCTGTCGTGACTATTCACCGCTGGCGTATGAAGAAGTTCGCAACCATTTTACAAGCCATACGAGCGAGAGCATCAATATCGGGGCCGCCGGGTTCAATCCCTTTCGCGATGATTTCGGCGACCTTCTACCCAGCGAAAACTTCGTTGAAACCCTGATGCGGGTCTTCGATGCCCCCTTCGCGGCCGCCCTTTCGGCCTGGGGTTCTGTGGTGCTCAACAAGGAACAAATACTGGTCGTGAAGGACGTCGAACGACGCCACCCTGATTATTACGCAAAAGCCTATGGCTATGCCCTCTCGGAGCTCAAAAATGGCCGCTAGTGACATCTCACATTTCTCACGATTGTCTCCCATGGATGTCCACCAGCGGTTGCGGACCGGTCTTGCCGAAGCGGTCGTTTCCCGTGCGGGCATCCGGCATGAAGGCCTCAACGCTTTTCTCAGACGAAATCTCGCCGGAACAGACCCGCATCAGGGCGGCCTTCTGTCCGAGCAACTTTTTCAGGCGGCCCCAGGCTACGTGTCGTCTGGGAAACGTCCTGACCAATTGCAGGCACTCCTGCACGCGCGCACCATTGATGCGATCAGCCAGACGCCGGTCACCGATCTGCGCTTTGATTATCCAGCCTACGCGCACCAGCTGAGCACATGGGAGCTTTTGGGCGCTAAAGACCCGCAATCCGTTTTGGTTTCCAGCGGCACGGGCTCGGGAAAGACTGAATGCTTCCTCGTTCCGATGCTGGATGATCTGGTCCGTGAAGCGGCAACAGAAGGACCGCTGACCGGCGTTAGAGCCCTGATGTTGTATCCGCTCAACGCGCTCATCGCGAGCCAGGAAAAACGCCTGATAGCTTGGACAAAACCGCTTCGCGGCGATGTCAGGTTTGCTCTTTACAACGGGTTGATGGGAACGGCGCGAAAGTCCAACCGCGACAAGGCTGAACACGAAATTCCGCACCAGGTTCTCTACCGCGAAACCCTTCGCGCCAACCCTCCTCCGATCCTCGTCACCAATCAGACGATGCTCGAATATATGACGATCCGGCGTGAAGATCGCCCAATTCTCGACGCGTCTAGAGGCAAGCTTCGCTGGATCGTGATCGACGAAGCACACAGCTATATTGGCTCGGCAGCAGCAGAGCTTTCGCTGCTGCTCCGGCGCGTGATGAATGCCTTTGAAGTCAATCCAGATCAGGTCCGATTTGTCGCAACCTCGGCCACGATCGGATCGGCCGATGATGAGAAGGCGCGAGAAGACCTTCAGAGATTTCTGGCTGACATTGCTGGTGTCCCGCTCGACCGCGCGCATGTCGTGGTGGGTAAACCTCAGCCGGTCGACCTATCAAAGGTCTTGACCGCGTCCGATGATCCCGCGGCTCAGTCGATCGCCGAAAGGCTCGAAAGCGAACCACAAACTCTTGCTTCACTCAAAACCCTCGCACCGAACGCAGCGAAGGTCCTGCTCGACTTGTCCGCGCACAACGCAGAGGAGGCAAAGCCTGTCCTGCCGATGCGCGCGCACAGTTTTACGCGAGCAATTCCCGGTCTCTGGACCTGCATCAATCCCGATTGCTCTGGTGACGCGCGGCCAAAAGGCTGGCCGTTCGGCACCGTCCTTTTCGAGCAGAGGGATCAATGTCCGCACTGCCAATCATTGGTGTTCGAAATCCAGAATTGCCTTGATTGCGGCGAGCCCTATCTGCCGGCCGATGACATGGGTGACCGAATTCTTCCGCGTGGAAGCAATCACGATGCCGACGAATTTCGTGAGGACAGCTACCGGGAGCTGGATCATGATGATGCTGATGACGATGATGATGCGAGGCACGAGGGAGTTGGCCATCCGCGGTTGATAGCCATCAATCCGAAATCCGATGCGAACGCCACGGGCTTCGACGTTAAAAGCGGCGAATATACCGAGCAGGCTGGCCAATTCCATCTAACGCAATTGGATGAAGGGCGCTGCCCCTCCTGTCTTGGAAACAAACGTCGCGGGCGGCCTGCGGTTTTTCCCTTCCGCTTTGGCACCCCTTTTCTCACCCAGAACGCCGCCCCGATCCTCCTGGAAGGTGTTTCACCGCATCAGGCAGAACATGCGCTGCCATTCGATGGCCGTCAGCTGATCAGCTTTTCCGACAGCAGGCAGGGAACCGCGCGTTTTGCTGCGAATATCGAAACCAATGGCGAGCGAGGTTTTGTCCGCGGCTTTATCTACCATGCCGTTCAGAAGGCTGCTCATGGCGGTGATCTGACCGAAGAGCGACGAGCCGAGCTGCTCAAGAAGAGGGCGGCTTTGGCGGGCCTTGTGACCGATATGCCGGCCTTTAAGGACGATATTGCGAAGATTGATGCCGAGCTCGGTGGCACCGGTGCCGCAGGAGTACGTTGGCAAGACCTCGTGCCTGCGCTCGCCGCCGAGCCCGCCCTTGGCATGATGGCGAAAGTCTGGGATCTGGACCGCAGCGAGCGCTTCCATAATGACCGCGAGGCGCTCGCCCGCTTCATGCTTTTGCGCGAACTCGCCCGCCGTCCCCGCAATGCCAATGCAATGGAAACGCTTGGGCTTGCGCGGCTGCGCTTCCCGGACATCGAGAGAATTGGTCAGGACAAGCTACCGGCGATCGTGAGCGAGAAGGGCTACTCGATCGAGCACTGGCGCGATTTCCTTTATTACATGGTCGATTATCTGCGCGGCCAATTCGCCCTAGACGTTGATCACGGCGACGCGCGCTGGATGCCGGGACGGGCTCGGCCGCGTAATGTGATCGGACCCGATCAGCCACCAGGTGAAAAGCGCGACGCTTCCTGGCCGACCGTCAATTCGAAAGGGCGGCAGCCCGATAGCATTCTCATTGTGGCCGCAGCTCTGAGCCTTGACCTCTCTTCTGATCGCGGCCGTCATGAAATTAATCAGGTCATGCGCGCAGCCTGGGATCAGCTAGCCCCACTCCTCTCCGGGGTTGGCGGGACTTACAGCCTGCGCCTTGAAAAGACGGCCGAGATTGAGGCTGTGAGCAAGGCCTGGCAATGCCCGCTTACCCGCCGAATTTTACCGCGACTGGTTTTTGGAAGATCGCCCAATCTCGTCAGCGCGGGGAAGGTGTTTGCGAGCCAGCCTGCTAACGAAGTGCAGCTCCCGCGCCTTCCGCAAACAAGACCACTTTCGACAGGAGAGCGGGAGGAAATAACGGCCTGGCTTGGCGCCAACGAACAAGTAGCGACCCTTCGCGAGCGCGGCATCTGGATGAACTGGCACGATCAGGCAGCGCTCGCGACGCCGTATCTGCGAGCCGAAGAGCACAGCGCGCAGCAGCCGCCTCAACGGCTGCGCGAATTCGAGGAGCAGTTCAAAACAGGCGACATCAACCTCTTGGCTTGTTCGACTACAATGGAAATGGGCGTCGATATCGGCTCGATTGAAGCCGTGCTCATGACCAACGTTCCTCCCTCGATCGCCAACTATAACCAGCGGGCCGGCCGTGCGGGCCGCCGCGGACAGGGCTTCTCTACCAGCCTGACGATCGCCCGGAATACACCGCTCGATCTCGAAACCTTTGCCGATCCGGCAGGCTACCTGCGGCGCAAGCTAGCCTCTCCGCGCGTATCGCTTGATTCTGACCGGATCGCACAGCGTCACGCCAACGCTTACCTGCTCGCGGAGTGGTTTCGCGAAGTCGACGGTGAATTCGCCAAGACAAAAACTGGCGATTTTTTTGGCTGCCGCTCGGACCTCCGTCCATTTGAAGGCCGCGCTCCGGTTGACGCCTTCTGCGAGTGGCTTGAGCTTCCGGCGACAACTCCGGCCACGAAAAATGGGCTCAAGCGTCTCCTCAAGGGAACTGGCCTCGAGTACGATACTGAGATCAGAAAACACACGGCGGAAATGTTCGCCAATGAAACTGGGAACTTCCGGCGCACGTGGCAGCGCCTCAAGGAGGATGGGGACGCGCTCGAAGGTCCGGCGAAGAAGGCGATAGAGTTCCAGGCCCGGCGCCTCTGCAAAGAGTTCCTTTTAAAGGAACTTGCCAATCGTTCGCTTATTCCAGGCAGCGGCTTCCCGACAGCAGTCGTCCCGTTCGACACCCTTTGTGCAGAAACCCAAAAGGCGCAGGAGCGCAATCGATCAGACGATGAAGGCGCCCGCGACCGGCGCTATGAATGCCCGACACGAAATGCCGACATAGCTATTCGCGAGTATGCTCCAGGGGCCGAGGTTGTCGTCGACGGCTTGGTCTGGAAGTCAGCCGGGGTCACTCTTAATTGGCTGAGCCCGATCGATAGTGGTCATCGCGAGCCCCAGAACCTACGCTGGGCCTGGTGGTGTGATCATTGTGGCGGCGCAGGAAGTGATCACCAGATGCCCGATCACTGTGATCATTGCGGCGAACAGGCAATCAACATCGAGCAGTTTCTGGAACCTGCAGGATTCCGCGTGGACTGGAATGCGCAGCCTCACGCTGATACCGATCAGGCGGTTTATATCGAACCAAAGTCTCCCAAGGTAAGCGTGGGTGATGCCCTCTGGCAGCCTTTGTTGCAGCCTGAAAGTGGCCGGATCCGCGCTTCACACGAAGGGTATATCTATCACCATTCGCGCGGGCCTAAAAACAAGGGCTACGAGATTTGCCTCGAATGCGGACGGGCCGGGGATGCGGAGACTGATGCTCTTAAAGACCACAGGCCGCTGACCCCCAGAAACAAAAAAGCGATGGATCGCTGCCCCGGCAACGACGAGGGCTATGCGATAACGGGGGCCCTCGCTTTGGGTCACGAAGTCCTCACCGACGTTATCGAGGTCCAGTTGCCAGGGCTGGAAAGCGATGGCGCGGCCTGGGCGTTTGGCGCAGCGCTGCGCGAGGGTCTTGTGCGCTGGCTAGGGATCGAGCCTAGGGAACTGGGAATCGCGGTGGCAGCCAGAGATGGTAAGCTTGGCCGCAGAGTCCCATCGGTTTACCTGTTCGATGAAGCGTCCGGCGGTGCAGGATATGCTCCGAGGCTTCTTGACGATATCTATCACGTCTTCGAGCGAGCGGCTCAAGTCCTCGATTGCCCGAATGAGTGTGAGATGGGCTGTTCTGCCTGCGTGCTTTCTGCCGATCTCTACAAGCAACAGGGTAAACTCGACAGGCGTGCTGCACTCGTTGCAGTCCAGGCCTTCCTTGAGACGAATGCCGAACTGCCAGAGGAAGATCGGGCTGTTGCAGATGCAAGGCCCATCAATGATGCGGCAAACGCGCTTCTGCTGAAAGCAGGCGGCGGAGACATCATCTCGATCTTCTTGCCGTCGTCGTTCGATCTGGCTGAGCTGACATCAACCAAGATGCGGTCTTTCTTCTCGGCAGCCTCGGCACGGGGATTGCCTGTCACGCTGGTGCTCGATGCGAAGTCGTTTGAAAACCTGGAAGAAGTTGAGCGGCGTTTCCTGCGCGATGCTTCGGTGCGCTTCGAGTTCGCTCTTGGTCTTGCAAAAGCAGAAGGCGGACCCTTCGATAGCGTTCGCCTCGCTGAACTGAAATCGGGCGACCGCGTGACAGGGTTCTTCTCGCGCGATGTAAACGCTGCTCAGCCCGGTGAACTCTGGGGCGTAGGCGAAACGCACGCAGTGGTTGCCGGTACGCTGGATAGTCACACTATCTTTGAGGCGATTAACCCAGATGATATGGAACGTCAGGTTGCAGCGGGTGATCAGGTGGAACTGATGCAGGGGTTTGGCCAATGCCCTGTGGGCCAGTTTGGCAAACGCTTCGGATCGAAGCTGAAACAGCAAATGGAGGCGGCTGGTGTTTGGAAGCCTGGCAGCCTTGTGCGGATCACCTACACCGATCGCTACCTTAACTCTCCGCTGACCATGCTCCTACTCCTGCGAACGTGCGAAGCTCTATCTGCTGACCTTCAGGCGCATAGTCCGGTCGAGGTCGATATCTTGGTTCAGTCACTGAAGAATGATCGGAGTCCTTATCAAATCAAACACGATTGGACCTATGAAGAAGATCGAGCGGAAGTAGCCGAGCTGTTAGGCGAAAAGTTTGGCCTCGATGTCGATCTGCAGGTCGCGGCAAGCTCGGGTCACGGCCGCAAGCTCGAGCTTGAATACGCCGATGGTCAGAAGGTCCTCGTGCTGCTCGACCAGGGATTTGGATACTGGCGCATAGCGGGTAGCCCGCCTCGCCATGATTTTCGTGCGGCACCGGCCGTTCAGGCCAGCGCACTGTTGCGCTCAACTTCTGCAGTTTCGGGCGTGGGAGAGAGCTATTATGCAGTGAAGAGAGACGCGAAGTGAGCCTTGATCGTCTTAGCGCATCTTTCGCATCTATCAAATCTTTGGCGATGGCATACGGAGCTTTCGGCCTGATTGAATGCTTCAGGCACCAGACCTTAATTTGGGGAGCCAAGCAGGGCGGAGGGTTAGATCGTGCAGAAAAACGTGAAATTGAGTTAGAGATGTTCGGTCAATCCGCGAGCGTTTACGTTTAGCACCCAATCAGAAAGAAACCTGAGCATTGAACACACAGACTTCGGCAACAGCAAAGGCCAACAACACTCACACGTCTCTCGCCGATTTCATTTGGAAAAATGCGGATGATCTTTGGGGCAATTTCAAACACGTCGATTTTGGCAAGATCATTCTGCCCTTCACTCTTCTGCGCCGTCTGGAATGCGTTCTCGAGCCTACTCGAGAAGAGGCCGCCAAGATGCATAAAATGGCTGTAGAAAACGGGCTCGATGTCGATGTCATCCTTCGGCAGGCGACCGGCCACCCCTTCTATAACGTCTCAAGCTACAGCCTGGAAACGCTAGGTTCCGGCCGCACCCGGCAAAACCTTGAAGATTACATCGCGAAGTTTTCTGGCAACGCCCGCGTAATCTTCGAGCAATTCGATTTCATCAACACGGTCAGTCAGATGGACAAGAAGGGCGTTCTCTACAAGATCTGCCAGAACTTCGCCGCCATCGACCTGCATCCCGACGCTGTTCCCGAACGGACCATGTCGAACGTCTATGAACACCTGATCCGCCGGTTTGGGGCCGAGGTGAACGAAGCGGCCGAGGATTTCATGACGCCCCGTGACGTCGTTCACTTGGGCATCGAGCTCTTGCTCGAGCCTGATGACCAGATGTTCATCGACAACCCTGGCATCATTCGCACGCTCTATGACCCCACGATCGGCACCGGCGGCTTTGTCTCGGACGGCATGGAACACGTGCAGTCATTACAAGATCGCTATGGCACGGCCCCGACGCTTGTTCCCTACGGCCAGGAATTGGAATCTGAAACCCACGCGGTCTGTCTGGCGAGCATGCTTTTGAAGACGCTCAAGTCCGACCCTGGGCGGGATCTGTCGCAGAACATCAAGCTTGGCAGCACCTTGTCGACCGACAAATTCCGTCATGACAAGTTCCATTACTGCGTCTCCAATCCCCCATTCGGCAAGAAGTGGGAGTTGGATCAAGCCGAGGTCGTGCGCGAACATCGTGACCAGAGATTTGAGGGGCGCTTCGGTCCCAAACTGCCGCGTGTAAGTGATGGCTCGATGCTGTTCCTCCTGCACCTTCTCAGCAAGCTTGAAGACCCTGAAAAGGGCGGCGGGCGCGCGGCGATCGTGCTGTCGGGTTCTCCTCTCTTCAACGGAAACGCCGGTCAGGGTGAGTCTGAAATCCGCCGCCACCTGCTTGAGCAGGACGTGGTCGAGGCCATCATCGCCCTGCCGACCGAAATCTTCTTCCGGACCGGCATCGGCACCTACATCTGGGTCCTGTCCAACCGCAAGCCAGAGGCGCGGCGCGGCAAGGTTCAACTAATCGACGCGACCGAGATGTTTGAACCGCTCCGCAAGAGCGAGGGCAACAAGCGGCGCAAGATCGGGGAGGACCAAATCCGCGAAATCGTGCAGCTCTATGCCGACTTTGAGCCATCGGAAAAGGGTTTGATCCTCGACGCGCAGGACTTCGGCTACCGCCGCATTAAGGTGCTCCGGCCCTTGCGCCACAAGATCGTCGTGTCAGACGCGGGGTTTGAGACGCTGGTCGAACACAAGGCTTGGGAGAAGCGCACCGATGATCAGCGGCAACGCTGGCGCGACCTGTTGTCGAAGCACATGGGCACCGACCATGACTGGCACTGGATCGAAAGCTTCGCCAAAGCCGCCGCGAAAAAGGACGCTGGGCTCGGAAAAGCCGAGTTTGCGTTGATCAAGGCGTTTCAAAAAGCCTTTGACGTGCGCGACGAAAATTTGGACCCGGTCAAGGACAAGAAGGGCAACCTGATCCCCGATGATGACCTGACGGATTACGAAAACGTGCCGATGGGCACCGATATCCATGACTACCTCGCTACCGAGGTCACGCCCCATGCCCATGACGCCTATATCGACGAAACTTACGTTGACGAAACCGATGGCGACATCGGGATTGTCGGCTACGAAATTAACTTCAACCGCTATTTCTATGAATACGTGCCGCCGCGCGATCTGGGCGAAATCGATGCAGAGTTGAAGGCTATCGAGGCCTCCATCGCTGAAGTTTTGGCTGAGGTGACGGAATGAGATCCTTCGGAGCCATTAAGTCAATTCCTGAAACTGTCGTTACCGAAGGCTGGTCACTCAAGCCGCTGAAGCAAATCGTTCGCAAAATTTCGAAAAAGACCAAGAACAAGACGAACGTCGTTGCGCTAGAAAATATTGAGAGTTGGACAGGGAAGCTTGTACCGACTGACACGGATTTTGACGGCGACGGCATCAGCTTCAAAGAGGGTGACATTCTTTTTGGAAAATTGCGCCCTTACCTCGCCAAGGCATACCTAGCGCGTTCGGACGGTGAAGCTATTGGCGATCTTTGGGTTCTTCGCCCGAACGATTCCTCTGAGCCTCGGTTTGTAGCTTACCAACTCCTGTCGCAGGTATTTATCGAGACTCTGAATGCTTCCACGAACGGGGCCAAAATGCCTCGTGCGGAGTGGGCGTTTGCAGCAGCTCTCACCTCCCCGGCTCCTGCGAAAAGTGTTCAAACAACCATCGCCGACTATCTCGACCGTGAAACCGGACAGATTGATGGGTTAATCGAGAAAAAGACGGGCTTCATCGCGCTGCTCAAGGAAAAGTGCGCAGCCGTCATCGATCACGCCGTTACAAAGGGCATCGACCGAAACGTCGAAATGAAACCCTCTGGGGTTGAATGGCTTGGCGATATTCCCGCCCATTGGGAGGCGCCTCGCATCGCTACGCTGTTTCGCGAAGCTTTCCGAAAGCCAGACCCGGATTTGCCGGTACTTTCGGTATCGATTCACAACGGCGTCTCAGACGGCGAGCTCTCCGATGAAGAACGTGACCGCAAAGTCGCGCTGAGCGAGGATCGCACGAAATACCAGGGCGTTGAACCCGGCGATCTCGTCTATAATATGATGCGCGCTTGGCAGGGCGCATTTGGTGCCGTGGCTGTATCAGGGCTGGTTAGCCCAGCCTATGTTGTCGCACGACCAATTGCTGAATTCAGAACCAAGTTTCTGGAGCACCTATTGCATACGAATAGCGCGGCTGAGGAGGTCCGGAGATATTCCCGAGGAATCGCCGATTTTCGTATGCGGCTTTACTGGGAGTACTTTCGCGATATCCGCGTTTGCCTGCCCCCGCTACCGGAGCAGGATGCAATCCTTTGGCAGATTGACCGCGAAACAGCACGTATCGAAGATTTGATTGATAAAACAAAGCACTCGATCGCGCTTCTGAAGGAAAAACGTGCGGCACTTATTACGGCTGCTGTAACCGGTAAGATTGATGTGAGAGCCGCAGCATGAGCGATTTGCACCACGAAAAACACCTTGAGGCGTATGTCGTCAAGAAACTGACGGAACAGGGCTGGCTGCTTGGCGACACTAAAGGCTTTCATCTGGATGCCGCCGTCTACACCGAAGATCTGGAAGCTTGGATCAAAGAAACTCAAGGCTCCAAATGGGACAAGCTCGTAGCGCTAAACGGCGAGCGCGCCCGCGAAACGCTGCTCTCGCGTCTTGATGTAGCCTTAGAGAAGCATGGCACCATTCAGGTGCTACGACGTGGCTTCTCCATCGCGGGCTGCGGTCAGATCGACATGTCCGAGGCCGCCCCCGAGGATCAACGCAACGAGACGATCCTTGAACGCTACGCCGCCAACCGGTTGCGCGTCGTGCCCCAACTTAAGTATCATCCTGGCCGCGAATTGGCGATCGATCTGGGCCTCTTCATCAACGGGCTGCCTGTTGCGACGGTTGAGCTAAAGACCGACTTCACTCAATCCGCCGAAAGCGCCCGCGAGCAATACAAGCGCGACCGCTTGCCCGAGGACCCTGCCACCGGGCGCAAACACCCGCTGCTGACCTTCAAGCGCGGTGCCATCGTGCATTTTGCGATGTCCGACAGTGAAATTTGGATGGCCACAAAACTGGCCGGTGAGAATACCTATTTCCTGCCCTTCAACCGGGGCCATGACGGCAAGGGCGGCAACCCGCCGCGTGATGATGGAGAATACCCTGTTGCCTATTTCTGGGAGGAGATCTGCCAACCCGATGCATTCCTTAGGATCTTCAACAGCTTCGTCTACGTCGAAAAGAAGGATGTGGTGGATCTGAAGGGCAATTGGTCGGTCAAGGAAACGCTCATCTTCCCGCGTTTCCATCAGCACGACGCGGTCTCCAAAATGATCGCGGATGCCAAACAGAAAGGCCCAGGACATGCCTATCTGTGCGAACATAGCGCCGGTTCGGGCAAGACGTCGACGATTGCCTGGACGGCCCATGACCTGACCAAGCTGCGATATAACGACGGTAAGGCAATTTTCGATACCGTGATCATCGTCACAGACCGGACCGTGTTGGATGGTCAGCTGCAAGATGCCGTTCAGCAGATCGACCACCGCAAGGGCATGATCGCGGCGATTGATCGCGAGACGAGTTCCAAGACGAAAACGGCGCAGTTGGCGGAGGCTATCCTAAAAGGTGTTCCGATCATCGTGGTGACGCTGCAGACATTCCCACATGCAATGGAAGCGATCTTGACGGAAACCTCGTTGAAAGATCGTAGCTTCGCCGTGATCATCGACGAAGCACACACTTCGCAGACAGGCAGTACAGCATCAAAGCTTCAAGCGACCCTCGCCCTCTCATCGGCTAAAGACACCGCAAATATGACGGTCGAAGAGCTTCTGACCGAGATCCAAAAGAGCCGCGCCCGACCAAAGAACCTGTCGCACTTCGCGTTCACTGCGACACCGAAACACTCGACCTTGATGTTGTTTGGAAGGCCGGAAGACCCGTCCTGTCCAGCAGGGCCGGACAATCTGCCGCGTGCCTTCCATAAATACGAGATGCGTCAGGCAATCGACGAGGGTTTCATCCTCGACGTGCTCAGGGGCTATGTTTCGTACAAGACGGCCTTCAACCTGGGCAAAGAACTGGAAGACAAAAAGCGCGTGGACGGCAAGGCAGCCAAACGGGCGCTCGCCAAATGGATGAGCCTTCATCCCACGAACGTCACCCAAAAGGTGCAGTTCATCATGGAGCACTTTCGGCACAACGTGTCGTCTCTCCTCGATGGAAAGGCGAAGGCAATGGTTGTGACGAGCTCTCGTGCGGCAGCTGTTCGCTACAAGAAAGCCTTCGATGCGTTTGTTGTCGCCAATCCTCAGTACAAAGACGTTCGCGCGTTGGTTGCATTTTCAGGAAAGCTCAGTGGCAAGGATGTCATGCACTCGGATGACGCGCAGATTTCTGGCGAACTGTTCGTTTGTGACGACGACGCGGAATTTACCGAGAGCAACATGAACGCCGGCGTCGAGGTCAAAGACCTTCGGATCGCATTTGACCGGCCGGAATTCAGAGTGATGTTGGTGGCTAACAAGTTCCAGACGGGGTTCGACCAGCCCAAGCTCGTCGCCATGTATGTCGACAAGAAGATCGCGAATGAAGTCGAGATCGTTCAAACGTTGTCGCGGCTAAATCGTACCTTTCCAGGCAAGGAAGAGACCTTCATTGTCGACTTTGTCAACGACCCGGAAGCGATCCGCGCCGCCTTCAAGAAATACGATTCCGGCGCGCAGATTACCGAGGTTCAAGACCCAAACGTTGTCTACGACATGAAGGATGGCCTAGACGAACAAGGCATCTACTCTGATGAAGACATTGAAGCGTTCAAGGTTGCGCGTTTCGAAACCGCCAAGACTTTCGAAACCGCCGAAGAAGACCACCACAAGGCAATGTTCGCGGCAACCCAGCAGCCGACAGATCTATTTAACTCTCGCCTGAAGGCTCTACGTGATGAAGCCTCGCGGTGTGAAGTAGAGTTTCAGAAGGCGGCCGAGGCAGGCGACGAAGCTTCCGCTAAGAAGTCCGAACATGAACGGATGCAGATTGAAGAAAGCATTGGCCAGATGCTGGAGTTCAAGTCCGGCTTGGCTCGGTTTTCCAGGACATACACTTACATCGCCCAGCTGCTGGATCTGGGAGATCCCAGCATGGAAAATTTTGCCGCTTTCACCAAACTTCTGTCAAATCGCCTCAATGGCGTACCTCCCGAGCAAGTCGACCTTAGAGGCATTGCCCTGACGGGGTACGATATCAAAAAGAACGATGACCAGGGCAACAATGGCGAGGATCTTGATCCAAACTTGAAGCCGGCAGGATCCGGCGGCTCCAATGCGCCAGGGAAGCTTCCTGTGTATCTGCAGGAGCTTATTGAACGATTGAACGGTATCTTTGGCGAAGCTGCTCCGATCCAGGATCAAGCAACTTTCGTAAACCAAATCGTTTCGATAACCCGTGAAAACAGCATCGTGAGAGCGCAGGTACAGGAAAACTCCAAGGACCAGGCCTTGAAGGGAAGCCTTCCGGGAGCGGTCCAAGGAGCGGTAGTGCGTGCGATGGGTTCAAACAACGCGCTCGCCACTCATCTCCTCAAAGAAGACAGGCAAAGCCTTGGTATATTGACCAACCTTATTTACGACCTGATTAAACAGGGGAAAGACATCGATCTTGGTGACCTCGATGCTGCATGAATCGCATGAAAACAGAGCCAAAGCTATCGGCGTCATTAGAGCGGACGAAGTAAGCGGCATATGCAGCGTGATTTGGAAAATTAGGAGCACCAGATGAAGATTTCAGTTGCCCTCGACAAGATCGATGAAAGGCAGCTTTTCGTACCTGCATTTCAGCGGGAATACGTCTGGAAGCGCGATGACGCAAAGCAGCTGATCGACTCTCTGATCAAAGAATATCCAACTGGCACAATGCTCACGTGGGAGACGAATACCCCGCCTGAGCTGAAAGGCCCGCACAAATATGATGAGAAGCAAGGCGCGGTGCGCATCTTGCTCGATGGTCAACAACGTCTGACTACGCTTTACATGCTGATCAGAGGTGAATTGCCACCTTATTATACGGCTCCGGAAATTTTGAACGATACGCGCGGTCTCTACGTCAACCTCGAGAACCTTGAGCTGGAATATTACAAAAAGCTCAAGATGGAGAATGATCCTCGCTGGCAGAATTTGACGGCCATTTTCAAGGATGAAGTGTGGGATCAGGACGTATTTAAGAAGCTCGAAGAGCGCGGCGTTGAAGTCGACAAAGATGCCGCCCGACACATTTCCGGCAACATCAGGAAAGTTGAGAGGATTCTTGATCGGGAATTTCCCGAACAAACAATCCCCATCAAAGCTTCCATCCGCGAAGCGATCGACATTTTCTACAAGGTCAATGCTAGCGGCGTTTCGCTGACCGAAGCTGAACTCGCGCTCGCCCAAATTTCGGGTTACTGGCCGCAGGCACGAGACACTTTTAAGGCCAAGCTGGCCGAATTGGAAAAGCGCGGGTTTGTCTTCAAGCTCGATTTCGTAATCTACGCTCTGCTGGCTTGCCTATACGCATCGGGCTCGAACATGCGGCTGCTGCATGATCAAGGCAATGATACGCCAATCAGAGAGGCCTGGGAAAAGCTGGAAAGCCAAACTTTAGATTATGTGGCCAATCTTATGCAATCGCATGCGTATGTGGACCACACAGACGAGATCAACTCGATCTATGCTTTGATCCCGATCATTGCGTATTGCTATCAGCAGGATGAGCACCTTAGCGATCTACAAATCAAGAAGGTCGTGAAGTGGTTTTATTACTCTCAAATTCGGACGCGTTATGTCAGCCAGCTTCCTCAGAAGTTGGATCGCGACCTTCGCATCGTGAGGGACGCTGACCATCCGTTCGACGAGCTGCTGCAAGTAATCAAAGATGAGAGGTCTCTGGAAATTATTCCGGACGAATTTGTGGGGAGGACGATAACCCACCCGCTGTTCCCTATGATGCGATGGTACTTCAAGAGCAAGGAAGCGACCTGCTTCACGACCGGGGTCAAGCTTCGCCAATCAATGGGTAAGAAGTACGCGCTTGAAAAGGATCATATTTTCCCTTTTTCGAAGCTTAAGGCAGCCGGTTATGGGATGGGAAATCGGATCAAGTATTCCTTGGCTCAGGAGATCACCAACAGGGCAATTCTGACTGCAATTGCCAACAGATCGAAGAGCGCGACAAATGCCGAAGATTACCTCAGTGAGGTCCATGCGAAAAACCCTGATGCGCTGGCGAAACAGTGCATCCCGGACGATCCCGAGCTCTGGAAACTCGAAAACTATGAGCTGTTCCTGGACGCTCGGCGCAAGCAGCTCGCAGATGGCCTGAATGCGTTTCTCACTTCGATAACCGAAACAGAAAAGAGCGAGGCGCCGATCACCCTCGCCGAAATGATCGCCGAGGGCGAAAGCGAAGAACTTGAATTCAAGCAAACCCTTCGTTGGGATGTGAAAGAGTCGAAGGTCAATAAGGGCCTGGAAGCGGTTGTTACCAAAACGGTAGCGGCTTTTGCCAACAGCTATGAAGGCGGCACTCTTTTGATCGGGGTATCCGATGACGGGGAGGCGCTCGGGTTAGAGCGAGACTATGTGGCCTTGGGGGATGCGGATAAGGACAGGTTTGAGCTGCATTTGAGAAACCTCTTTTCAGAGGCGCTTGGGCAAAATGTCACAGCATCCAAACTGAAGATCAGCTTCCCAGAAATAGACGGCGTTGAAATCTGCAAGATCGATGTACGCCCAGCCGATGCTGCTGTTGTCCTGACCGTCGCTGATAAGAACGGGCTCAAGTCCGAGAAACTTTATGTCAGAAGTGGCAACTCATCTCCAGAAATGCCCATGAGCGAGGTCCAGGCGTTTTTGAACAAACGATTTGCGGCCAAGACTGTGGGATAATTGATCAATCGGAGCTCAGAGCCTGGCCGTGCCTTTGAGCCCAGTTCACCTGTGATTTCTCGAAACAAATTGCCCAGACGACAAGTTTAGAGGGATCTGAAGCCGTTCCGAGCCTGGCCTGCCGTGCTCTTGGACACACCCGCTTCACGCGTCACTCCATTCCAGCCAAGAATGGCAGATTGAATGTCCGAAATGATGGCTTTGGTTTCGGCTGGTTTGAGATCTGCGAACCTACCGAAGGCGATCAGGTCGTCCAAATCGAATTGGTCGGTCTTGCCAGACAGCGACATCTGATGCTCGCTGGTCCAGTCGCCATTGGGATTGTAGGCATAAACGACATCATAGGCAGGCGAGAGGCTCCAGCGGCCCGAGCTGTCCATTAGAAAAGCAATGTTCTTAGTGTGATCGTCCTGGTTCCGGATGAAGACATTGAATAGCGCTCGCCGAACCTGCTCTTTTATGGCTTCACGCCCAAGCCCGAGCATACGGATCGTCTCGATCGCCTGCTCGTAGCTGTATGCTTTGGCCTGATTGAAATCGAAATGACGCATTGCGCAAAGCGACTGCATGTGCAGCTTCTTGCCGTCTGCCGTGCGGTCGAACCGCTGGGTCATGAAGTGCGCTCGTCCTCCTTCTTCATGAAGGCGAGACCGGGCCATGGTGACACCGGCTTCCTTGGCTAGCAGATAGCAGGCATATTCTAGCCGGCCGAAGCCCATCGGATCGGAGAGTTCCTTGTCGGCATTACCCGAAACGCCATCGAACTTGACCAGCCACTGAGTGTAGCCGGGGCCTGCTGTGAGTTGCCCGGAGTGGAATTGCCCGGTTTCCTCATTCCAGGCGAGGACTGCCTTGGCGCGCGCGCCCCCGGCAGATGTCCCAACGCGTAGGATTTCCTGAAGAGCATGATGATCATCCTCGCCTTGAAGGACGCCCGTGAGTTCTTCTCGTGCTGCAAGTACGCGGTTGGCCAGTTCGACAAGCGGCGCGATGTCAACGGGCCCGCCCTGTTCGCGGCGCTCGCCTGTCGAAGGCTCGAACTCGAGCGCACCCATGCCCCTGCGACCAGTGTAGCAAAGGCGTTCAACGGGATCGAAGCTGTCAGTCGTGCGGCCCTGTTCTGCGAGCCACCGGTTAATGAGGGCGTTGCCGAACTTGTCGGGCAGGCTGTCGGCCAACATGCCTGGTAGACCCTTGAACGTGTTATGGTTCAGTGCGGGAAAATCATAAACGCCGCTTCGCAATGGCATGGTGAGCGGGGCGACCTCGATACCGCTGCGACTGAATTCCGAAGTATATTCGAAGACCCCGACATCGCGGTCCTCATCCCACAGAACGGCGCCGATCTGCCGGCCCCAGAGTTTGACGACGGCCCGGCTCATGGGGCTTCGTCACCCCAACTCCATTCTTCGCTAGGCGCGCTTTTGGAGGATTTCCGTACTCGTTGGCGTGTTTTACCTGTGTCTGATAGCGGGTCGAGCGGGCTCAGCTTGGCGTCAGGCACGATATCCAGCAGACGGTCTTCGATATCGAGCGCGCGCATGATCCTCGCGAGACTGTCGATCGTCCCGCCACTGCCCGCTTCCAGCCGAGTGAGCGTCGAACGTGAGATACCCGCCATCTCCGCAAGCTCGGCCTGCTTGAGATTGCGTGATATACGGTAGCCTTCGATCTGCTGCCCCAGGTCGGAAAGCAGCACCGAAAGCGGTCGCAAGTCTGAGGAATCATAATGCGTCATTATAGAGACATTATCTCCGATCTGGATGTTTGTGTAGCAATTTTGCGTCTTTACATATCTATCTATAATGTATCAATATCGAGGCGTTATAAATATCATGAGGGTTAATGCGTCATAATCGATGCGTTACGATTCAGGCTGGAGTGTTAGATATGAATGACCACAAAGATCAAAAGGAAAAGGACTGGGAGGGCCTCAGAGAGATTGATCGTGCCATCTCAGAAAATCGTCTCACGAGCTATTCGTGGAAGAAGGCTTGGGCAGATCCCTGGGGCCGGGCCGGGTATATTGCATTCGCAATCCTATTCGTAGCTTTCATCGTTTACGTGGTGATCTACGACTTAGTGCTTTGACTGCTCACCATTCCTTCACCCCATCAGCAGCTTCATCGCTCGCACCCGTCGCGCCTCGCGTTTGCCGATCCACATATCCTCTGACTGTTCCAATTCGTTCCTGACCTTGGCGGCGAGCCCTCTCAACTTCATCGGTGATCCCTGAACGATCGGGCGCATCGGGCATGGCGGGACCGCTCGCAGACCCTACTGCTCCCCTTTCGCGCACTTGCCCCGCACTGCCGATACCAGGGCGGTGAACAGGCGAGAATGCCGGCAGCGAGAGATCGCCCTCGATGTCTTCCTGCAGCTGATCGGCGTAGCCTTCGACAAAACGCGACTGCAGTTGCTGGCCGCGTGAGCTCATCTGGAACTCGATGTCGTCGAAGCGCACCGGGCCATAATAGTCGCGGTTGGATTCAATCTCGGCCATGCCCCACTCGCGATAGGCCTGGCTCAGGTTAAGCGTTCCCGCAGCGCTGTTGGCCTCATACCAGCCCGCCTGCGTCTCGAGGCGACTTGCCATCTCTTCGGCACGGCGCGCTTCGCGCGCGTAGCTCTCGGCTTCAGTCAGCGATCGGGTGAGTCCAGACGAACTGGTCGAGACCTGAGAAACAGAGCTTGTGCTCGTCTCACGCAGGAAGCCTTCGCGCGTGTTCGACCAGTTCCGACTGTCGGAAAGCTGACGCAACGAACCTGTGATGCGGCTGCGATCCTCCGACGCGATCCCGATATCGCTGTCAGTCCAGGTCTGATTGCGGCCTCCGCGCAGACCCGCAGAACCTTGAACCGGCCCTCTTTCGCCTTTCAGTCCAAGTCCAGCATCACCATTCAAAAACCACGAGACGGTAATATCGTCGGAAGCTCGCCGCGACAGGCCAAACTGTTGCTGGAGCGCTCTCGAAGCGTTGTCGACTTCGCTGAATGCCGTGCCTACACTGTCGTTCGTGCCGACCCCGCTGACCGTCTCGGAACTGCGGCCCTGGCTGTAGGCGTTGCGAATCTCGCTGAACCGGGTGAGCGCAGAGCTCGTCGATTGCTGTGCGAGATTGGAGAAGGTCTCGCTTTGCGTGCGGCTTTGGCTTGCCATTGTTCCGAGACGCCCGGTGAAATCCTGCCCGAGCGTTGGGGTGAACGGATAGCTTGAATTCGGAACCGCGGCGAACTCGCCATCGGGGAAGCTGGTGGTCTGGGTGCCGCTGTCGCCAATGCTGCGCGTCTGCGCTGCGCCGTAGGCGATATTGGGCGCAAGATTGCCCTGGGCAAACTGCCGCGAGAACACGGTCGAATTGTCGATGTTGGAATTACCAAGCGACACATTGCCCGTGCTGGCTTCGCGTGCAGCCTCTTCGGCCGCGTTCTGGCTTGGATTGAGATAGCTGGTCGCTTGTCCCGAGATCGCCATTGCGCCGCGTGCTACTCCGCCTGCGAGAAAGGGGATCGAGGCGACAAGATAGCCAGCAAGGATACCGATATCGCTGTTGACGTCGCTCATGCCGGCAAAGGTCGCTAGACTGAGGCCCGTGCTGCCTCCGGCAGCAGCGACATCGCCCGCACCCTTGAACATCAGGATCATGTGCAGGATCACGAACAGCGGTCCCCACGCAGCAAGGTAGAAAAACCCGGTGACGTAACCCCTGAGCGCAATCGGACCGGTCTTGGGCATCAGGAACAGGGGAAAGAGAACCGGGAACAGCGCGTAGAACACCACGGTCAACACGACATTGAGGATGGGCACCCATTTCATCGCATTGTGCGCAATCGAGGAGTAGGTGCGTTCGGTCTGGATGTCGGCGCGGGTCTGCGCGAAGACATCGACACTGCTCGTACCGCTTGCGCCGGCAAAACCGTGCATCGCCTGGTTCATGGCGTTGATAGTCAGCACCTGGCGAAAGATGTCGCTCGCGCTGCGCGAGATACCCGTGAGATATTGGTAGGCGACCGGCAGGTCTGCCATCAGCTTGGCTCTGGCGAGCGCTTCGGTCTGGCGCGGATACAGCTGACGACCTGCCACCAATGTCATCTCGTCGATCATGCTCGTCCATTGACCCGAAAGCTTTGTGTAGGCTTCGCGGCAGGTGATGATCGAAGCCGTGACGCTATCGTCGGCTTGCCGGGTCAGGAATTGCTGCGCTCTTGCAGCGCTGCCCGGCGCGATGCTCGCCCAGATGTCGTCGCTCTCGGAAAGCTCTTTCATCGAGTAGCGACCAAGCAACAGATCATAGAACACGCATTGTTGCACGTGTTCATCGAAATTGGTGGCGAACTCGGGATCGGCAATGCGCAGCGATTTCGTCGCCTCGAGCAGGCGTGCGCCGTAGATCATACCGTTCTTCGAATAGTTGAGGTCGTCGGGCAGGCCAAAGACGAGCTCGGCGGAGCGGGTCAGGTAGTCGCCCGCCTGGCTGGTGAAACTCGCCATCAGGGCAAGCCCGAGCGGAACATTGTCGACCGTTGCCGGTGCAAGGCTGGGATTGACCCGGTCGGTAACCTGGACGTCCATTCTGGGCACCATCAGGCACATGTAGATCAGCGTGGCGCCGAGGAACCAGTTGAGCCACGCGCGCCAGTCCTGGTTGAACGCCACCACGATCACGCCAAGCGCCATGCCCATCACCAGCGCAACCTGGATGAGGCTCTTATAGCCGCCGGCCCCGGTCCATGCGGCAACCGCATTCAAAACGTTAACGATGTATTCGCCGCCGCCGACCGTGAAGATCTCAACCATCCTCGCTCCTCCTTATGGAATGATGGAGCGGGACTGCATCCCGCGCGACCAGTCGAGTGCGGCGGCCATCGACGGGGACATCGAGGCTGCGAGCATGTTCTCGATCATCGCAGTCTTCTCGATGATCTGCATGATCGCCGAGACCCGCGCTTGCCCGGTCGCCTGCCGCTGGGCGAGGCTGGACCGGACTTCGGCGACCTGCGCGCGCCAGATTGCGAGTTTGGCTTCATCGGCTGCGATAAAACTCGCCATCGACCGTCCTGCCTCGGCGGTGATACGTTCGAGAATGGCATAGAGGAGATCGATGCTGGCTATCTCAGCCAGCGTGTCGCGATCGTCAGTCGGCATGCCGCGCCCGTAGGCCGCCTGAACGGTCAGGATTTTGTAGAGCGGCACCGATGCGACCTGGAGCAGTTCCTTTTCCTCTTCCCCGATCGCAGTGTCGCTGCGAATGGCCTCGACCATGCTACCGATCATTCGGGCGACGCGTGGACGAATGGCCTGCGCGTCGGACAAGTTCATCTGCTGGAAGGCGGGGTTAAGGCACTGGTCCGGTTCGTCGCACTGGAAAACCCGCACCGACTGGCCCTGTGTACCATCTAGCAACGCCGTCACCAGCGTCGATGAGGCATCGCCTGCAAAGGGTACGAACTTGCCCGCCTCATCGTCACGCGGCGGTACATAGATCACCGTGCCGATGAGCGTCATTGCGTATTCAGCGAGATCACGGTCGAGTGTGCCGCCGGGATTGAAGAAGGCGCTCTGCTTCAGAACATGCCAGGTGTAATTGCGCGGGATCCCTGGATTGACGTCGGCGTAGTCGGCTCCCGCGCTTTCGTTGGTTGAGCTGCGCTGTCCGCGCGTGCCGCAGCCATGCTTGGCAGCAGCATAATCGGTGAAAATACCTTCGGAATTGCCGATTGCTTCGCAGATCGCCTTGTCGGCGAGATCGCCCTTGGGCCAGACGCCGCCGACCAGCCCCTGCGCCATTTCACAGGAGTTGATCGAGAGATTGTTCATCAGCTGCGCTTTTTGGCTGAACTCCTGCATGATCTTGTTGCACTCGGGACAAACGGTATCGATCGCCAGGCTGAAGGCGAACCCAACCGCGTTGTTGGCGACCGCTTTCAGGAGTGCGACCATCTCGCTTGCATTGATGAAAGAAAAGGACCCGGCAAAGATGTCGATCCCGCCGCAGCCTGCCCGTGCTCTTGGGAGTTGCAGATTGGCGATGTTGGTCGTCTTCTGCGGAAAGCGCGTCCAGACGTTGCCGAGGCTGTAATAGCCCGCCGACTGGCCCTCGAAGGCAGTCGGCCCGGTGACATTGGCCGCCGCGCCCATGTCGTCCATGAAGCGGTCCATGCTGTCGCCGACATTGGCTGAGGCTGGGCTGGATAGGGGGGCGGTGAGCGGACTTGCGACCATGCTTGCTGCGGCTAGAACCAGCGCCGTATTTCGAATTCTAGTAATCATGGCCAGCTTCCTTTGCCGTGAGGAGGTAGATGCGGTCCTGGAGTTCGTCGGCCGAGAGCACGCCGTAACCGATCGGGATCGGGCGCTTCGCGACGCTGTCCCACAGCACCAGCGCCGGGGTGATCCCGGGCTCGAGACCCATGCGGGGGCGCTGGCCGCTTTCGACTTTGTAATCGGGGAAATGCCGCGATGGTCCGCCGTCGGTGGAGATCGCCCGCACCGTGAGGTGCCAGCGGTCCGCCACCGATCTGACGATCGGGCTCATGACCTCGCAGGCGCCGCAGGTCTGGGCGAAGAAATAGAACAGGCCGTAACGCTCGGAGAGCCTTGCCATCACCGCGTCGCGATCGGCGCTGCGCGCGTCCTGCCATTGCTTTTTGGCCAGCGCGCCGACCGGGCGTTCGAGCGTGTAGTCGAGTTCGGGATCCTGCCAGATCGCGCGCTGCCAGACATCGGAGAACAGGGATGCCCGGTCGAGCTGTGCCCGCTGGAAACGGATGTACGCGGTGACGTTTTCCGGTGTCGGATAGAGAATGGCGCGGGCTTTCAGCTCCCGCAATTCCCCGGTGATCGCGTCGAGCTGCTGCGTTGCCGCAACCTCTTCTACGGGCTCAGCTGCTTCCGGTTCGGATTCCGGCACCGGCTTGACGCAATAGAACCAGTAACCGAGCCGGCGCTGCTCGCAGTAGAGGCTGTCCGCCGTTGTGGCCGCATCTGCCGTTTGGGATTGCTGTGCGACTGCCGGACTGGGAGCCAGGGCGGCGAGCCATAATGTCAGGACGGCGATCAATTGGCGGCACGTCATTGGCCACTCCTTGCATAGTAGTCTTCGATCTTCTGCTGGATGAGAATGCTGGTCTCGAGCTCGTCGGGGAGCCGCGCAGCCTCGGTGAACTCGGCATAGACCTCGCTGAAATCCATCTGGCTCAGATCAAGCTGCGCGAATTCGTCGAGTGAGAACCCCTCGCATTGCTCTTCCTTGGGCTTGTCCCACGGCTTGGGGAGCTGGAGGCGGCCCTGCTCCTGGAGGATCCGCGCCAGCTTGGATTCAAAGCAGCAGTAGGCCTTGCGCTTGGTCAGGCAGACGCCGAGAAACTTGTCCGAGCAGTACGTCCCGACATAGGCGCATAGTCCCTGAGCATCGCGCTCGTGGAGCAGCACTTCCTCGCGGTCGCAGCCGAGCGCCACCAGCAGACTGACCCCGGGGATCAGGGGGAAGCCCTTGCCCTTGCAGCAATTGAGCACGCCAAAGACTTTGGACGAGCAGGTATTGCGCGTGCCCCGGAACAGCGTCAGCGTGTCCGGATCAAACGCTCCTCGCGCTTCGTCCATTGCATGAAGCGCGGTGACCGCATCCTTGAACTCGTCATTCGCGTTGCGCTCGATCGTCTCGCACGAGCCGTCGATACAGTAGACATCGCCGTCACAGACATATTGGGTTGCATCGGTGTCGCCTGCCGGAAGCGGGCATTCGTAAATACGCTCCCAGGTCTCACATGGCGTGCTGTCGGTAAGACATTCCTCGCGTAGGAACCGGCAAGTCCCCTCATCCTCGATCTCGGAGCAATCGCTCGCGGCACTACGCGCGGTGCAGCTATAGTTTCGCTGCCATGCCCAGCAGGGCCGCGTTACCGATACGCCGTCGATGACCCGGGTCTGCGGAGAACTGTCGCTGCAGATCTCGGTATCGAGCGTGCAGTCGCTGTTATCCGACAAGCCAAGACACTGGCTTTCGTCGGGCGCGGTATCGACTGTCCGATCTGTCGTGACTGCATAGGGCGTATACCGCGGATCGGGCGCATCGCAGGAAATCTCGGCGATCGGGTCACCGGGCTCCGAGCAGAAGCGGCCGGATCCGCTGCCGTACCACTGGAGACACGGGCCGGGTCGGTACCCGGTGATCCGGCAAGAACCACCGTCAAACGACGAACACCATGGGAAGCCGAAGCTCGCTCCGGTGTCGTTGCAGAGATAGTGCCATTGCTGGCGCTGTGTCACGCTTGCAATGAGCGGAACCCTGCATTGGCCTGCCGACTGCTCAATGCGGGTTCCCGAGTTGCAGGTTGCGGTGTAGGTCCCCGCGCTTGCCGATCCGGGCGGCAGCGGAACGCAGGCGCCCTGGCTACCGGTGACCGTCATGCCGCTGGTGTAATCGAGCGGGGTCTCGCTAATTGCGAGGCTGCGGGCGATAACGTCTTCGATGTCCTGGTTGTCGAACTGGGCACGGCTGGCAATGCTGTCGCGCATTGCGCGGTATCCCTGATGGCTGGTCGCAGCCGTCGCCGCACTGCTTTAGATCCGGTCGGGATCATCGTTGAGCGCCTCGAGGCTGCGCACCGCGTTACGGTCATAATTGGGAAGATCCGCCGCGTCGGGCTGGGTTTGCGCGGCTCGCTGCGCGTCGTCGCGCAGGCTTTCCCCGAACGTCTTGTCGTCCGCTCTCGCGTCCTGCTGCTGCGCTGTCGCGGGCGAGGCAAAAAGGCAGGCGGCGAATGCCGCTGCCCTAAGAAGTGGAAAGCGCTTCATCGCTGGCCTCCTTGCAGGCGGTTCATGTGAAGGCGGGCGAGCTCCGCGCCTGGCCCTTGGCCCGCGGCGAAAGTCTCGAGGACCTCTCCCACGCTGATATTGCCCGCGATCCGGTCATGCGGCGGCACGTTGCTGGTGCAGTCAAACCCGTCGCACGGTGCGAAGTCGGTGCTCAGCATGACGAAGCTCGGCGCGGCTTCGATCTGGAAGGCGCGAAACAGCCGGGGATCGATGCCGAGCGATCCGGCTTCGTTGCGGTCGCTCCAGATCGCAGCGAGCCGCTTCTTGAACGCCTCGCTGTTTCCTTGCGGAAAGCCGCGCAGCACGGTGACGCCGCCGGCCCGCGTCATATCATGGACGAGCGCCTTCAATGCCGCTGGCGGCATCGACAGGCTGGCAAAGGCGATGAAGCGGGGGCTTGCCCCGAGCGATGCCTTCTCGGCTGCCGCCTGGCCCGCGATCATCGCGTCGAGGTCGAGGACGGCGCCCGTCTCGATGACTGTGATACTATCCGTATAGGACGCGCGGTTGGCCTGCGCCTGGACCTGGACGCCTTGCGCATCCTCGGTCAGTGCTTCGGCACGCTCGCGGACATTGGTCGCGAGCGCTTGCGCCTCTTCGGTATGCTCGGCTGCACGCTCGCGGATTGTGTCGAGGTCGATACCGTCGGGAACGCTTTGGGCCAGCGCCAGGCCGCCCAGCGAAAGGGTGAGCCCAATCGGGATAAGGATCAGATGCTTGTTCATAGTGCGCAGCAATTCCGTTTGCGCCAGACGAGGTATCCCATGTCCTCGCCGATGGCGGGGATGACCTGTCCGGGTTCCTGAAGCGTGGAGGATGTTCCGATCGGCGGGCAGGCGTAGCGTCCGCTCGTCGCCGGATTGGGATTGGTGGCCTGGAAGCGGTATTGCTGCTTGCGCATGACCGGCATCAGATATTTGCCGCACAGGCCCCTGGAGCCCATCGTTCCCCAGGAGACGAGTTCGCGGTGAAGCTTGTAAGCGAAGCGCGAAAGCACGAGCCGCGAGGCCTGAACATGCCCGATTGAAGCCGAGACATTGCCGTTCATCGGGTACATCGAGCCCTGGCAGCCCGCGCACCAGAACATCTCGTCGATCGGCAGATTTGCGGTCGAGGCTGCGCAATCGGCAGCACAGGCGGCGAGCGCCAACGGGTTGGCGAAGAGCACCGCCTCAGGATTGATGATCGCGGTGAGTTCGCTGTCCTGCCACAGCGGATCGATCTCGGAGATGTAGAGAATGTCGATCGAGCCCGGTTCAAGACACAGGAAATCGGCGACGATCTCCATCCAGTAGATCAGCGGATAGGCGTACCAGTGGACGTGCCAGCTCGAATAATACTGACTTGCGCCGCCGACCGCCGAAGGTCCCGAGATCGACCGGAAGCCGATATCGAAGCCGGGATCGAGCTTCATTCCGCCAAGGTTGACGAAGCACCACGGCTTCATGCTGACATCGGCAAGTCGGACTGGCTCCCAGAAGCCCATCGCGATCCCGGGCCTGATCCCGCACAGGCATACCGGAAGGTCGGGATTGTCGGGATCGGGCCGGCTTGAAGGCCATATATCCAGCCCGCCGATCGAGATCGGGAACAGGCACGACCAGCAGATGTCGGTGATCGGGTTGACGAAGCTGCCGGTGCATTTGCCGGGGCCGTCATCGGCCATCGCGGGCGTCGCGCTTGCAAGGCCAAGGGCAGCAACCAGGATGAGGGCCAGTTTGCGTAAAAGTTTCATAGCGCTGGCCTCCTTTTGGGCGGCAGCGCGATTTCGCTGATCTCGAGCTGGCGGCCCTGCTGACGCACGCGCGCCGGCACTGACCTGATCCCGAGCTTTGCCGTAAGCTTGCCGCCCTGGTCGAAATAGAAGCGGCGCTGGCGCGCCTTCATCAGCTCGAGCGGAGCACCTCTCACCAGGATCAGCTTGGCATTGGCATCCTGCTTCAGCGCCCAGGCAAGCTGGTCGGGATCGTCGCCGTCGAGAAACAAGAGATCGCCGCGCAATTGGACGCTGTTGAGCGGATTGACCCTTGTGCCTGCAGCATGGATCAACTCGCCCCCCGCACCCCTGATATCGGCGGCGAGCGTAATCGTCGGATCGAAACTCCAGCGCCGCGCTTCGCTTGCCCTGGCTATTCCAGCGACCGCATCGGGCCGGTTTACCCGGGCGATTGTGCGGCGTTTCAGCTCTCCGTTGAGGCGCGCTGTCTCGCCCGATTGTTCCATCTGCATGAGGCGGGAATGGATCTGCTCGAGCAGGTCGCGTTCGATCACGGGAAAGACCGTGCCGCGCTGGCCATAGTCGCGCGCTTCGGCTTGCACCGGGCAAAGCACGAGTGCGAGCAGGATCGATGGGGCCAGGAGCTTTCTCACAGGATTGCCCTCCCGCTGCCGAGGATCTGGCCGCGGCAGATGAAACCGATCTCGGCATAGCGGCTGTCGAGCCCGCGCGGATGATCGGTCCCGGTGTAGAAACAGCCTTCGGGGATCGAACCTTTGGGACCTTTGTGAAGGGTAATCCCAAGGCTGGTTACCGCGAGGCGCTCAGCGACCTTGCGGCCGTTGATGAGAACCTCGTGGCCGCGGTGGCTCACGACATCGCCCGGCACACCAAGCACCCGCTTGCCGAAGATCTGCGCGCCTTTCCCGAAGTGCGCTTCGACGAGCTCGCTTGCCGGAGGCTCAAAGAAGATCAGACTGCCGCGCGTGATAGGTGCATGCTTGTCGAGCCAGAAGGCCCAGTTGGGCAGGCTCGGGCTGGCATTGATGAGGAAGGCGTGATCTTTCGCGAACGCATCGACGGCGCTCCACCCTAAGGGAAGCAGCACCAACGCAGTGAGGACGATCGGGCGTTTGAGTGTCTGGATGATGCGCTTGGAAAAGCTTTTCATGGCGCTTCTCCTTGTTCAAGCTGGCTGGCGATCCGCATGCGCAGTTCATCGGTCGCGTCGGGCGCACCGCCTGCAAGTACCGCTTCGCCGACCAGCACCACGCGGCCACCTGTTCCCATGTCCGCCACCGCGCGTTCGGAGGCCTTGAGGAAGGCGAGCACGCGTGCCTGGCTGGTCTCGGGATCACGGGTTTCGCGGGCTTCCGCATCGACGAAAGCGGCGATGGTCTCGGCAAGCCTGACCGTGACGATTTCCTGGCGGGGCTCGGTCAGTTCGCGGCTGACCCAGGTCGCCCAGAGCAGCGCGGCAGCGATGGCCAGTACGGCGGCAATCTTCAGCAGCAGAGGCTGATTAAAAGATTGTAATCGGTTGGTGTCAGCCACGGCTCGGCTCCTTGTTGGGATCGGTATCGAGGTCGGCCGCGAGCCGCTGGAGGAAGCGCGGCATGCGAAACAGCGTCACCGCGCCAGCTGTAATCAGGAAGCAGATTTTCAGGTCCTGGCTGAACAGGCTGCGGCGCAGTCCTTCGGCCTCGAGATAGCGGTCGGAGAGATTGCCGAGCTGGGCGAAAAGCCCGTGCAAATCCCAGCCTGCGACAAACAGGAACAGCGCGAGCGGCAGGCCAAGCGCGATGAGAAGCGAGGTCGCGGCGAAGCGCGCGGTCTCGATCAGGATGAAGCACGTTCCCTGCAAAAAGGGCAGGAATGCTTTGAGATTTGCCGGTTCGATCCTGTCGGCAAGATGCGTGCTCATCATTTCGCGTCTCCCGCAACTATGCGGATCGCATCGGCGAGGCTGTGCCCGCGCCGCTCGCATTCCTGGATCGCGGCATAGGTGTCGGGATCGGAGGAATAGATCGTCGCCGAAAACGGATCGAGCACGAGGCGTCCGACCGCTTCGGTCTCGGGTCCCTTGATAAAGATCTCGCTGTACTCGGTGCCCGAGCGCTTGAGAGATCGGATCAGTGTCTCGGTCCGGTCGTCCATGTCGAGCCGTGCATTCGCTCTGAAATCCGCGATCGTCTCGGCCTTCTGCTGGAGCACCAGCATCCAGTCGCTGTTCTCGAGCGCAGCGCGCGCGCCATCGGACTTGTAGTAATCGTTGAGCGACTGGGTGGCAGTTGCGAGAGCGCCGCCATATTTTCGAGCGGTACGGGCATAGGTCTCGACGAACTCGCCCATCGAGCCGCCCTTGAGCATCGCCCAGGCCTCGTCGATCAACAGTAGCTTCTTGGTGGCGCGCGAACTGCGCGTCATGGCCTGGCCGGTCATGAACATGATTGCCGAGAGGACCACGCTTCGCAGCTCCTCACGGCTTGCAAGGTCGCTCATCTCGAAGACCGTGAAATCATCATCGAGCGCGAAGCTGGCCTTGCCGGAGAAGAAGCCGCCGTAGCTTCCGCCGCGGCAGAATGGCGCGATCGCCGTCGCAAGATCGCGCCCGGCTTCGCTTTCCGAGCCTTGCAGCGCATGCGCGACATCATCGACCGACGCGCCGCTGCCAAGCGCTTCCCAGACGTGCGTCACGGCCTGGTCGATGAGGCCGCGCTCGGTATCGCTTGGCGCGGAGCTTGGCCGGGCCATCTGGCCGACCATGGCCTTGATCATCGCGAAACAGTCGAGCCGGTAGTCCTCATCCTCATGGGCGCGGACATCGTCGACCATCGAGAAGGGATTGAGTGAAAAGCCCGAAGCAAGCGTGAACTCGACAAAGCGGCCGCCCTGGAGCTTGACCGAATGCTCGAAGCTGCGCCCGTCATCGATCACAACGACCTTGGCGCCGGCGCCGCGAAGGGCTGCGCAGAGCTCCTGCAGCAGCACGGACTTACCCGAGCCTGATTTACCGCAGATCGCGATATTGTGGTTGCCCGCATCGTTCTCGAAGGGCGACCACCAGAAGGGCTGGCCGCGCCGACCCACGAGCAGCAAATGCGGGATCGAACCGCCAAGATACTCGCCCTGCATCGGCGCGATATTTGCCGCGGTCGTTGAAAGCATGGTCTTGAGGCGCTTTAGGCGCACCATGTCGTGGGCCAGCCCGTCGGCAAGGCTCAAGGGAAAGGCGGCGACGAGGCCCTGCAGCTGCAGGAAGCGTTCGTCGGCAAGGTCCCAGCCTGCCGCCTTGTAAATCGCTTTGATGACCCGCTCATGCGCATCGCCCTGGCCGAGCGGCGAGATGCTGGTGAGCCCATAGAACAGTTTCACGAGTTTTTTGCCCGCCTGGAGCTCGGCCTGGACATGGCGCCATTCGGCTGACTGTTCGGCCAGCTTGGGCAGGAAGCTCGCGCTTTTGGTCTGGCTGAGGCTGGTTGTACGCATGAACTTGAAGCCCGCCCGCGCCGAGGCTGCTTCCTGGTCGGGATAGACGAGGCACAGCATGGTCGCCGTGGGGCAGGGAAAGCGCAGCTTGTCGGCAAACATGTCGCCGATCAGCCGCGCGCATTCCCATGGTGCCCAGCGTTCTGGGGTCGAGCGCACGGAATAATGGCGCATGTCGAAATGATCGGGGTAGCATTCGCCCACTTCGGGATGGCCGTGCGCGTCGCGCCCGGTCTCGCGGAACCGTTCGGTTCGCAGGATCATCCGATCATCATCGACCTCGAGCTCGATGTCGCGGCGGATTGCCTGAGCCTGGAGTGTATCGTGCGGGTTCCAGGCATGGACATCCGGCTCATGCGCGGTAGTCGGCGAAGTCAGCTCGTCGATCAGCGCCAGCAACCCGTTCGGGCGCAGTTCCTGTGCTTGCAGCCCAAGCGAATGAAGCATGCCCATCAGGCCTTCGCGGCATTCGGACAGCTCGGCATCGGTCACGCTGCCGGGAACCGGCACGCCGAGCGAGACGATCACCCGGACATTGCGGACATGGAAGGGCGCATGCGCCGAGCCCGAGTTCCAGACGAGATCATACAGGCGCTTTGTCCGTGCCCTGGCGATGGCCTCGTAGATCCCGCCCTGCTCGTAGCGCGGGGCGAACCAGGGGGCGACGACATTGCCGATCCGCGGGGAAGCAAAGTTCAGAACCTGAAGGCAGGCACCCTGCGGCAGCCCTTCGGAGAAGAACTGCCCGAGGATCTCGCCGGTCTGTTCGTCAGCCCCGATCAGCGGAGTGACTTCGAGGACAAAGCCTTTCGAGCGCGCATTGCGGTAGAGCTTCGCGCCCTCGTCATAGACGCGGTAGGGGAGCCAGTCCGAGAGCATGTCGAGCCCGAAATGCGTGCGATCTCTTTCGGCTCGCGCCGTATCGGCAAAAAGCCTGCGCGATAGCGCATCGCGCGCGGCGGCCAAGGATAGCGTCACTGGCTGTCTCCTTCGTGCATGTCAGGGTGGGGGACCGGCTCGCGGGGAGGGGAAAACGAGCCAGGTCCCCCGGGTTCCGGCGCGTCTGCGCCGGGCATCGCCGGAACGGGCTGCGAGGGGATAAACAGCTGTTCCGGCAATCTTTGTGTCGTGTGGTGCTCTGTCGGGCGTGAATCAGGTGCGGGGTTGCCCTCGCGGGTCGCAGCGATGGTCGCACCCAGCGAGCTGAGGATGTCCCGGCGTCCTTGCGGTGCACGCCAGCCTGTTCCGACAGGTTCGGGCAGCGTCAGGTGCACGACCCGCGATTCGTGCTCGCGGCCCGCTTCGTCGCGGTAGCCGGCAAGTACGATCTGCAGGCGGCGGACCGCTTCGCCAGTGATCGGCATGGGTCGATGTGCGTGCCTGACTTCGGCCTGGTCGATGCCGGTTGCCCCGGAATCGATGGTGGAGGTGGGCGCACAGGTTCCATCGGGAGCGCGGCAGGCAAAACTGCCTTTCACATTGCTCCCGAGGCTGGTGCATCCGCTCGCCATCACGAGCGGCGCAGTCAGCAGTAGGGCGCGCAGGATCGGGAGCCGGCTCATTGCGCGCTTCCCTTCGCGCCGGATACGAAGCGGCGGATTGTCGCGGCATCGCGGTAGCCATGGAGCACTGCTCCATCTCGGGCGCGGACGATCACCGGCGTCCCGTTAAAACCGTTGGCCTTGGCAAAGGCCTCGTTGGCATCGAGCGTTTTTGCTCGGCTGCAGGTCTTGCCGGTCGCCGGAGCATGTCCGGCATAGGCAGCATGGAGAGCCTTTACCGGATCCTTCGCGCACAGCACGGCTTCGGAGACCTTGCGGCTCGCTGCACCGAAGATCGAAATCGGTCGCTCTTCGACCCGGACCTTTGCCTTGGCGAGTTCGCCTGCCAGGCGCTGGCAATAGCCGCATTGGAAGTCCGAAAAGACCACGAGCTTTTCGCCCTTGGGATTGCCCCAGTGGATCGCACCGGCTGCCGGAAGGGTGGAAAGATCGACAGGGGTTGCGTCCGCTTGGGCCGGGGGTTTGCCGCCGCCCGGTTGCGTCTCGCCTCCGGCGCGCGGAGCACCTGCAGCAAGCAGGTCGGGATTGAGTTCGAGGAGCCGGGCCGCGGTCACGTCGCGCCGTTCTTCCATGTCGTAGAGCCGGCCAACGAACAGGTAGCGGGCGGTCTCATCGATGTAGAACAGCGTGTCGGCCGAAACGACTTCGCACCATGGTCCGAGCTTATCGCAGCTGATCGCATCGATCGGGGTCTTGGGCAGCCGCAATTTCAACGCCTGCGCGACATCGCTTGCCAGCGCGGAAGCCGATGCGGGCATGGCCGTGACAGCCGAGACCCCGAGCGTGAGGACGGCAGCGGCACCCGAGCAGGCCAGGGCGAAGTGGGCGGCACGGGTCTTCAGGCCCGGGCGGTGGTCATTATAGTTCATTTGGAGGAGCTCCTGACATGGACGCCGTCGAGAAAGACGATCTCGACCTCGATGCCGGTCGGCATCTCGACGACTGGTTGATATTGTTCTGCGCGTTCAATGAGATAACGGCTGACCGTATCGGCAGCTTCGCCAGCACCCTGGCCGAAGCCGCCGGCAAGAATGTCGGTCGGCGAGAGCGCTTCGCGCTGGCCGTCACTGCCCACTTGTCCGGTGAAGATGCCGTTGGCGTTGGCGGAAAATCCGCGTCCGAAGCCTCCGACAATCCCGGCGAGCAGAGCCTGGCTGACAAGGCTTCCTTCACGGCTGACAACGCGGCCGCGTACCCCGGACTTGCCGGCAAAGGAGATGAACCCCTTGACCTCGCTGACCGCGAAACGCCCGCCGGGCTGCGCGCAGGTCATGCGCACCAGCTTGACGTAGACCTTCTCGGCCGAGAGATCGCCGCGCGCTGCGCCGTTGACGAGGCAGCCGGTGATGTCGGTGGTGAGCAGCTTGTTGCCGCGCATGACCGAGCGGGCCGGGCCGGTGATCCTGAGGACCACAGGCAGTGGATCGCTCTGGCTGGCAACGCCCGTCGATGCGTCGACCCCGACAATAACCGTTGCCGGCGCATAGCTGTTGGGCGGCAAATACTCGCGGCTCGCTTCGAGCAGCAATGCAGGCGCTGTCTCAGCCGCTCGCGTCTTACCGTCCTTGCCCGCATCGCCGCCGAAACTCATCAGGCTGAGTCCGCCGCCTTGTGCCTGCACTCCGGACTGCGGCGGCTGGATTGCTGCACCCGGGCCAACACCGGGCCCATAGGCAGGTGGCGGCGGTACGGGCATGGGCTCTGAAGAAGCTCTTGCCGGGTCGCTTAGCTGCGAGCGCAGTGCGGCGTTTTCGGAAGAAATCGCGTCGATTGCTGCCTGGCCATCGGAGCGCATCTGCGCATTCTCGCTGCGCAGCGCTTCGAGTTCCTGCTCGACTTGCGCGGTCGGCAGCTGGGCTTGTTCCAAATCCTTGATCGCGCGGCCTTGCGCGTCGAGGCGGTTGCCATAGCTTGCGACGAACTCGCGCTGCGACAGGTTGCGATTGACGAGGCCGCCGGTGTCGATCGTTGCCGCGCCGTTTGCATCCACTCCGGCGTCGTCGCCATCGCCGCTGAAGATGAACATGCCGCCGCCGATGAGGGCGATGGCGCCGATCCCGGCGAGCAGCAGCTTTTGGCGCTGCGCGATCTGGGAGTTGAGGTTACGCCGTCCGCTCTCGCGGGCTTGCGGAGACCCCGGCATGGGCTTTGTTTCGGTCTTCTGCCGTTGTGTTGGTGTCTGGGCCATCAGTCGAGCCCTCCCTTTGCAAAGACAAGGAAGGCGCTGGTTGCTTCGCCGGGCGCGAGCGCGTCGCGGCCATAGGCAAAAGCGAGCGCGCCTGCGGGCGCTTCGCGCTCGGCAGCCAGCGCAAGGTTTTCCTGGCCGAGGTTGCGGATAAGGAAACGCTGACCGGTCAGCGCGTCGCCTTGGTATTCAGCAACAAGCTGAACTTCGATCCCGCCGGTACGGCGCGGAGCGGACAGCTCGGCGCGCGCGGTAAAGCCGGGCAGGACGGCGTCGGTTGCCATCGCCTCGATCAGGCGGATCGCGCTGTCTTCAGGGCCGGTTTCGGTCTCCCATTCTGCGGCCTCGCTCTTAGCCAGTGCGGGGTTGGTGATGAAGAGCTGGGTCGCTTCCTCGCCGCCCAGGCGGCAGGCGAACCTGTAAACGTAACCCGCTGTGCTAGTGGCAAAGAAGCTGACGCGCGCCGCCGCGAATTGCGGAGGTACGGAGATATAGATGTCCCCGCGCACTGGTTCATGCGTCACCTGGAAGTCGTTGTAGGGAAAGCCGCTCGCGATCTTCGAGACATTGGCAAAGCCGTCATCGATAAGCGCAATGCGCGTGAGTTCGCCGCGCGCCAGCTCGCAATCGATGGTCGCGTTGTCGGCGGCCTCGACGAACTGGTCGGCATGCGCTGGGACCGGCGCGAGCGCAAAGGCAAGCACAGCAAGACCGGTGAGCTTCAATCCGGGATCGGGGCGTCTTGTGGCGCCAATCGCGAAACAGGCAAGACCCGTTCCCGCGAGTGCGGCAGCAAGTGGGGATGAGAAAAGGCTCATTGGCCGATGTCCTCTTTGTCAGTGGGAAGTTGCTCGAAGCCGGCGAGCGCGAGGCTGAGGCCCCGCTTCGACCAGCGGAAACGGAAGGAGCGGCGCTGGCTCGCGATCACCTGCGCGCCGACGAAGGTCTTGAGCGTGCCGGTGACGGTCGACGTCAGGGCCTTGGGATCAACGTGTATTTCGGCGATCACGAAGGCTTGGCTGATGTCCGAGCCGCGCTGTTCCTCGACGATCTGCACCAGCTCTGCCTTGAGGGCGCCGTGCGCGGCGGGATCGGCAAGCTTCAGGATGTTGGCCATCCAGTAGTCGAGGCTTTCTGGTGCCCGGTTGAGGAGCATCAGCGCCGTGTCGCGCGTGACAAGCTCGAGATAGGGCGCGTCGACCCCGCCGCTTGAGACGGTGATCCGCTCGGCAGTGATCGGCACCAGCACGACCTTTTCGTCGCGGGTCGTAGCAGCGCCGAGGCTGACCAGCGTGGTCAGGCCTAAAGCGCATGCCAGCACGGCGAAGCGGTTGCGCTGCCGCAGGAAACCCTGCGCCTGTTCGTGTGCGAATTCTGCTTGCATGGGTGTTCCTCCCTCAGCCCGCCAGCAGGCGGCAGTGGGAGGGCGGCGTGGCTTTCAGCCCCAGGAAACTTCCGGGCAGGTACCAGTACGCAGCATGCACCAGTGCCGAACCGGCACCGCGAGCCTTTGCCTTCCGCAAGGCAAACCAGGTTCCGGCGGCCAGGCCGAGACCGATGAAAATGTGCTGCGCGAGAATGCCCCAGGCGAAGGGAATGAGAATCCCTGCAAACTCGTCGATGGTCCAGAAGCCGATAAGCTCCGGATCGTCGAGCCGCCGTGGAACAAGGTACCTGTCGGCCATGATGCCGCCCTCCTGTTGTGACCGGGTCCGGGTTCAGATGACCGCGGTCACGACCGAGGTGACGATCGGCACGCCGGTGCCGACGCCGATCCCGACGCCCACCGGCACGGCGATCTGGCCGAGCGAAAACCGCCCCGAGGCAAGCCCGATCAGGCCCGCAGCAAGGCTAAGCACGGTGATGATTTTGCCGCCCGAGCCTTCGAGAAAGTCGGTGAACTGGTTCAAAGCAGGATCGAAAGTGGTGTCTGCGCCGGCAAAAGCGGCGCCGGCACAGGCCAGCGCAACGCAGGCTGGAACGATATAGTCACGGCCCGGGATGCGGCATTGCGTGCGGCTCGTGGCCGGAAGGGCAGTTTTGGTGGTCATGAGTGGAAACTCCGAAAGAATTGAACATCAGCCAGCGATGCGTTCGCTGTATGTTCTTTCCTCACTCCGGAGCTGGCCTGTAGGAAATCGGGAAATGCGTTTCGGTCCGATCGACCAAGCAAAAAGCGCCATTTGGCAAGCTTGGGCACGGGATTTGCGCAGACGGACCGCATTGTAGCGCCGACTTTGCCGAGTTCTGCGCGGCTCCTGCCAACATACGCGCAGCAGCGACCGCTATCTGCGCGAATCACCGAAGGAAGCTGATTCGCAGCTTCCTTTATGTTCTCTAATTGTTCTTTTCGTTTTCCTACAGGTTTCCTTTCGGGATAGCCGGTGAGTCAACACCACTATGTGAAAGGAATCGTCGATGACTGACATGGCGCTTTTTGCCGAACAACAGGTTCGCGCCGATCTTGCCCGGCTGCTGTTCGCCGCTGTCGAAGCCAGCGGCCGCGCACGCTGCGACATCGCACGCGATGCGCAGATCCATAGAGATGCCCTTCGAAGGGTCCTTCTTGGCGAGCGTTCGGCAAGTTTTGGAGAAGCCCTAAGGATTCTGGCTGCGAGCGGCGTCGCACCGCATGCTCACTTACTGCTGTTTCTAGTCAGCGGCGGCGATCACGCGATAGATTGGCTCCAATCGGACCTCGCGCGGTTCTTTGAGGATTTCTCTGGTGAGCTGCCTTATGCGCTCGAACGTGTTCTCGGCAACCAGGTGCACGACGTGAAGCCCCGCTGGGCCAAGGGCACGGCGCACCGTGTCGCCCGTCTTCTTTCCGATCACATCGATGAACTTGAACGTAAAGATGCGTTGCTCGGCGATGTCTTCGTTGACGCTGAAGGAGCTCATCGTGGGTGAAGAGATCGAAAAGGAAGCGACCGACACTCGCCGGGTCACCCGGCTCATTCGCCTTCCGGAGGTCCAGCACCGCGTGGGGCTTGGCCGTTCGACGATCTACCGCTGGATGGCTGAAGGCAAGTTTCCGAAGCCGGTTCAGCTTGGCAGCTATGCAGTTGCTTGGGCTGAGGATGAGGTGGAATCGTGGATCGCACGAAGATTGGAGTGACTGTATTTGAGCCGTTGGTAGACCGGCGGGTATCAGGCAGCCATTGGAGCAAAGCGGACCTTCAATTCATCCCAGCAGTGCCGATGGCTAACACAGCGACGTGCCAATTACGCTGGAAACAATACCTGTCTATGATTAAGCCGCTCTCTGGGAGACCGCAGATCTTGTCAAAATGTCGACCATAAGCCTTGTATAGAACGGTCACTGAACGCAAAAGGGCAACGACAATGGACCGTTTGAACATCTCCGGCACCCGTGCCCTCTTCGGTCCCCCCGCCGGGCTCTACGGCCCGGTTGTCGCCGCCACGATCGCCCGTGTTGCGCCGGTCCAATACCGCTTCTGGAGCAACGAGAGCGTCCGCGATGCCGCCGAGACCGGACGCATCGGCGCCGTTGAATTAAACGCAATAGTCGTACACGAGGTCCTGCTGAGCGCGCACTTGGCTGCCACCACCTCGATCATAAGGTCCGCACGGTGGTTCGAGGCGACATGGCGCGAACACGAGGCCGGCAACTTGCTCGGATGGGCTGCATGCTGCCGATCGCTGCTCGAGGCAGTCGGCGACACGATCGACGGCCTACTCGACGTGGGTCTCACGCTGTCGGAGGCAATGCCCACGCTGATGAAAGGCCTATCCGGCTTCGACGGAGGTTTGCTGAACCTAAAGGAGATCGAAGACAAATTGATCCACTTTAGCCACGGGCGTAAGGTCGGTCGGGCTGAGCGCGCTACAGTGCCCGGCACGCACGTTGCCCGGCAGACCGCGGAATACATCGCGCTGCTTGAAACCGCTGGCGGGCCAGCCAAGCTCTACGCGGAGCTGTGCCAGATAGGACATCCGGCGCGCGGGTCGCTCTCCTGGACGTACGTGGACGTCGAGGGCGGCTTCCGAGTCGATGCCGATCGCGACGGGCCCGCCATCGCGGAAATCGTTGCCCGGCACCGGGATGAGCTTCACTTGTTGCCATCCCTGGCGTTCAACCCAGGCCTCTTTGTCCTTCGCGTGCTGGTCAAGTTCGGCCTATTCCCCCGCATCCCTGAACTCCGGGACTTCTCGTTCCAAGGCGCGAGAGGATGGGACAGAATCAAAGCGATCCTAGCCAACGCGCCCCGCGCCCCGCAACGGCATCCGCTCGTCGAAGCACTTGTGGGCTCAACCCAAGAGCCGCCGGGGGGGCTGTCGGTTGAGAGATGAACACAAGGGGCGAAGGCCGAAGTCGCCGCCAACCAGAATAAGCGGATTTTCAATGGACGAACGGCGGCTTCAGGGTCAATTGCTGGACGGGTGAATGACCGGCATTGGGACGCAAGGCTGACAAGATTTGGTGCCCGAAAAAGCTATCCCGTCGGCGCGTTAACGATCTGTTCCGATAGCCGAAATGCCAAGTTTGAATTGGCTGAGCCCACAAAAGAGCCCGCAGCGAAAATAATATGAGCGCGCTCATTCGAACCGCAGGTTCTCTCTCCTCTTTATGAAGCAGCGCCCTTTGTAGGAAACAAAGGAATCGTAGAACGGATAGTCCTTTACGCCTTCTTTTTCCTGCGTTTCCACGCCCTCCCAAAACTCTTTTTCGTCATCCACTCCTACGTCATCGATGTGGGACTCGACTTCTGTGTTTAGGCTACCAACGTGCGTAATCGAGTCTGGAAGATGCACCACGGAATCCAGGTAAAGGCGGATGCTATCAACAGCTTCAACGCCTTCGGGAAGTTCGACGTATCCATCATACGACGCGTCTATCTCGCCTACTTTTCTCAAGCTGCCGGGCAGGGTCAAAGAAGGGTGATCGGAGACATCGATTCTTGCTATACTTGCGACCCCGTCAGGTATCTCGATCCCGGCGTTGCGTTCCAGCTGGATTTTTCCAATTTTCTTCAATCCCGTCGGAAACGCTGCAAGGGTGGGCCACTGCATGTAATACTCTTCAACGAATTCAGCAGTGCATAATGCCTGCTTCTCTGTTGCTTCCGCCCCGCCGGGCGGATTTGGCAGCGGCAATGGTTCAGGAGCGTTCGTTTCCAACCACAAAGCAAGACGTTCGACTGCCCATCCGTGTTCCGGCGGGTTATCCTCGTCGATCTCGTCGGGGTTCTCACGCTGCCGATAGTCTTTACCTAAATATGCGAGCAGGTTGAGGGAAGCCCATTCCGACCAGATGGACCAGCTCGTCCCGCGCACCCTCGGATAGTGCCAGCTTGAGTAGTTTATGGCAGCCCATTCGGCGCTTGCGTAGAATCCCTTTGGCGCGAACCAGCCCGCCCAAGCGGCGAGACCGTCCTTATAGATCTGTGTCCACACCTTCTCATCGATATATCCTGACATATAATCCGCGGTTGCTACGATTGCTCTCCGGGGTCTTTCATCAGTTGGAAAAGACTTCTCGAAACTCTCCAGCGCCTTCGTGGCACAGTCGTTGATGAAACCTGTCAGGCGTTCCCTCACATCGGTGTCAGCCTGAGCAACGCGAGCTACAGGGACCAGTAGTTGTCGGACATTCAGAGGGTGTTGGAGAAATGGCAAAGCATCGCGCATTGTAAGGCGCTTCTTGGTTGCGCCTTCGCAGGCCTCGAGCAGCGCAGGGCGGACATCTGCTTGATAATAATCGCACAAATCCAAGCTATCGAGCTTTGAGATGGAAAGTGAGAACTTCTGCTTGGTTGGCATCCGCTGGGGACCTTTCGCGTTAAAGCTGCACAATCAGAGCAGACGGATCGACCACATATCAATAGTCAAAATCTTGTCTTTCGCACTTTGCGTTCCTGGGGCCGCAGGTCTCTTAAGCTTCTTTGGTCTCGCCACGCTACGACACGCATGCCGTTGAGCGACTGTTCGCCGCTAGTCCAGCCAGCGCCTTTCGGCTAATGCCGCCGCATGCCACTACAAATATTTGAGAAATTCGTCCCGACGCTACTCAGCCTTGGTGACGAAGAATTGCACAATCCAGATCATGTTTCGTCACTCCAAATGTTCAGAGAGCAGACCGGTGGTCGCGAGCTGAGCATGATCTATGCCCCGTTTGATCATGTGAACCAAGATGCGCGTGTGGTTATCGTGGGTATGACGCCCGGTCGCTTTCAAGCGGTAAATGCCCTTGTCGCCGCACGCGATGCATTGCGAAGTGGAGCATCGACGAGTGATGCGGCCCGGATCGCAAAAGCTCACGCAAGTTTCTCCGGTGAGCCCATGCGCGGCAATCTCATCGCTATGTTGGATGCGATCGGCGTTGCTCGCTGGCTTGGCATCGGTTCAACTGCAAGCCTGTGGGCAGACAATGCACATCACGTGCACTTCACGTCTGCGCTTCGCTATCCGGTTTTCGTGGACGGTAAGAACTGGTCTGGAACGCCAGACATGGTCCGGACTTCTGTCTTGCGCTCAACCTTGGAGGACTACACTGGCAAGGAGTTGGCTAAGCTACCGAATGCCCTGATCGTTCCTCTTGGCCCAAAGGTGTCGGCGGCCATGCTGCATTTGGCAGACTGCGGATTGATCGATGCGGACAGGGTGCTCACGGGGCTTCCTCATCCTAGCGGCGCCAATGCCGAGCGGATTGCCTATTTCCTCGGCAAAAAAACGGCAGCGCAATGTTCGTCGAAAACAAACCCGGCCACAATCGATGCGGCGAAAGCTCAATTGATCAAGCGCGTGCAGCTTTTGACCAGCTAGAGTTCCCGGGCGAGCGACGAACTGCGTTTCCAGTCGTTTGCCTGGTATTCCGGCAATTCGGATATTGGTTGCAGCCAAAGAAAGTCGATTCATTCGGCCCCTGTCGTTCGACCATCTGCCCCACGAGACAGGATGGGCATTGGTCGAGTTCTTCTCCGTCAACCGTTTCAAACCGGACGTTCTCGCCTGCTATCTCGCATAGCTCGCGAATATAGCGCGAGGGCTTACGGTCATTCGCCAAGAGGAACGTCCCGCGGCTCGCTCGCGTGAGCGCGACGTAAAATAGTCGTCGCTCCTCAGCATACGAATAAGTCTCCGGTCGCGGGATCACCAGGTTTAGAAGTTCGTCGTCTTCGATGCGGCTTGGCACACCATAGTCCCCTTCGCTCACGTCGAGGAGGATCGTGTAGTCCGCTTCCAAGCCCTTTGCGCGATGGAAGGACATTCCGTTGACCTCGATGTTTGCGTAGTTAGGCTTCTTGGCCTTGAAGGGATCAAGGTGGTTGTACCGCCACAATACCAAGACCTTGAGCTTTTGCCCTGGCTCATTTCGCCATTGTTGAGAGATGCCGTCTAGGAATGCATCGAGTCGCGTGAGCAGGGCGCGGCTGGCATGGTCGAAGCTAGGCTTTTTCCACTCTACCTTGACTGGAACGATCCTGATCGAGCGCGCGATTGCTGGGCGTGTCGAACGCACAGTCTTGCTGATCTGCTCCGGGTTACGCTGCACGAAGTTTGCAGCGGTCTCGGCTATTAGCTGATTGCAACGATACGTCTGCTCGAGTCGGCCTTGCCAGCACGGTCCGAAGTTCGCTTCAAATTGCGTGAAAATAGTAATGTCTGAACCAGCGAAGCGATAGATTGACTGCCAGTCGTCCCCGACTGCAAAGACTTTGCTGAAAGGCCGTTGATGCTTGAGCGCTTTGATGAGGTTGGCGCGCGGATCCGAGATGTCCTGAAATTCGTCGACCAAGATCAGCGAGTAGGGGCTCTTGTACCTCCCACCCTCAACCAGGCGCACGGCATCGCCGATCATGGAATCGAAATCGATACGCCCTTCCTCATCGAGCTTTTGAGAATAGGCTTGTGAGATCTTCCAGACAGTTTCGGCAAACCGGATGGCGCGCGCCCTATCGTGAAGGCTCTTCCCGCGTTCGAGCAACATATCCAGGGTGAGGTCGCTGGCGCGGATGTGCTTGATGCATACTGCGATCAGCTTGTGGTAATGCTTGATCACCACCGGCTCGAGCGCTTCTAAGATATCATCGGTGCTGCGCCTTTCGAGCGGGTTCTCTCGCTTGACGAGCTCTTTCTCCAGATGAGCAATAAGCGTGTCGTCGGCAGCCTGCGCTGATGTCGTCTCGAAAAAATCGAGACCGTCCCTGCTGTAGGCTAGCCGCTTCTCGCGTGTATGTGAGGCATAGTTCTCAAATGGCGACGAGCCATCCGCATTTATTGCGAAGTGTTCGTGGAATGTCTCGGATTGCGGATAATAAAAGTCAGGGTGGACGTGGCGGATAGCGCCGTCGGCATCGCTCACGGATATCTGCCGCTCGTAATCGAACTGGACCGAATTGACCCACAGCCAGTCAGCAATGCGCTTTTCCTGCAAGGATTTCACGAAAACGCCCGCCAGTGTTCCCACGGTAGCTGAACTCTTGTCGATCCGGTCCGCGATGTACCGGCGGTAATCGTCTTCTGAGTCAAAACTTTCTGCAGGCATGTCCGCCTTCTGGAAGATCGTGAGCAAATCGATCCATTGGCGCTCAAAATCGGCATCGTTCGTCATCAGCTCCTTGATCAGCTGATCGATGACACGTGCTTCTCCGGCCGGGTGCTCGACCCAGTTCGCCAGCTGAGGAGGTTTGCCCTCCGTTTTCTCAATAATCCCCCGGCCAAGTGCGTGAAAGGTGGTCACCTGACATCTGAGATCTTCTTCATCGACCTGCAGCTGTCGCGCGATACGTTCTTTGAGTTCTACAGCGGCGCTGCGGTTGAAGGCCAACACGAGGATTTGCTCTGGTTTGTAAAGGTCTTTCTCAAGGGCGTAAGAAACCTTGCCGACCATGGTCGCCGATTTTCCTGATCCCGCAGATGCCACAAGCAAATTATTGTCTTCGAGGCGGATGCAGGCTTCTCGTTGCTCCTGGGATAGGCAAAACCCTCCGAGGTCATCAAAAAATGAACTGAACCTCTCCAGTTCGGTCACAACGAAACTTTCATTGTATTCATGCCTGACGCGCGGATCGGTCAGGAATTCGAACGACTTTGGTAGATGTTTTTGGAGCGAGCCTGGGAAGAGCGTCGGTTCAAACAAGGGGTGCGAGAGTGCCTTGGAAGCTTCACCTGGAACCTGGGATATCGCCTGCGCAATGTCAGCGTGTGCCAGATATTGCCGACTGCGTTCCGTAATCTCGCGAATCCGCTCATCAACAGTCGCTAATTGGCCCGTGTTTTGCTCAATGAGAGTGGAAAGGTAGCGATTGATAAATGTCAGTATCTCTGTGGCGATCTCCGTGGCGCCAGTTGCCCCGAGGCCTGAAAAGCGGTGAGTTTCCTCAGTGGTCCGGATTTCGACGGTATGCCAGAGCAGACCCTTGGCAGTCGAAACGGCGTTGATCTCCATACAGGCCAAATCGAAAGCGCCGTCCGAAAAGCACGAAAGGCGGTCGCATACCGAGCCGTTCATTACCAGCTTCCAGCTTTGAAGACGGAAGAGGCGGGCCCAAAAGCTTGGCCTGAAAGTTCGGTTGCGGGTTAACATCACTTCGCCTCTGCCCATCTCCCGCGCCGAAGTCACCGGGACGCGAACAATACGATCCTTTCGCTGGTAGCATTGAGTATTCGCTGAAAACTAATGATTTCAAAAGCGTCACCAGTCTGGCCGTTGATATGTCCGGATTTGACGCGGCAGCCTTTTATACCAATCGGTATGAGAAATCGAAAAGCGCTCCGCAGCAGAAACAATTACTCCCACGGGATGCATCAGCCCGCCGCATCCAGCGACGGCGAAGCGATCCGTTTCCGCCTCGCCTGGGCAGACGCTGTGAGCCGCCTTTCCCCTTTAATGCTGAACCGTCATGGCGAAGGGCTGCTCAGTGTTTTCTCACGAGTGAAGATCGACGATGCCGATCTGCCTGATGTTGATGCAGCAGATATCAAACCGTCTGATCGACCGGCACTAATCAAGGAACTCGCTAGCGCGTGTCGTATTAGTGCGGGGCGTGTACGCAAATCTGAGCTCGACAAGATCATTGGCTGGCTTGGTGAGCTGCTCGGCCTGGACAGTCTTGATCAAGCGATTGTCTCGCTGTTCGCACGGGTCAATCTGTTTGAAGAATGGCAGGAGCTGCTCGATGTCTTGCCGGGTAATCGGGGATGCCACCTGACTCCAGCCGCAATGGCCCCCATCGTTGGCGCTACGCCTAACGCCGTTGATCGACGGCTCCATATATCGGCACCAATCTGCGTCGGTGGGCTGGTCGACCGGGACCCTGACGGGGAATTTTCGGCAGCCAATTATCTTCTTCGCATTGCCCGTTCCGGAGCGAGGAGCAAGGCGCAGCTTGTCCGCACCCTGATGCCGCGATCCTCGCGCTCTTCATTGCTTTGGATGGATTTCGATCACTTGGGCGTCCCGCGGGAGATTGCCGAGAAGCTTGTTTCCAGCGGCGAGGCCGTCTCAATTCTTCTCTACGGGCCGCCCGGCACGGGCAAAACAGAGTTTGCTCGGCTCCTGGCCTCGCGGGCCGGTGCGCACGCACTGTTTGCCGGTGAAGCTGATGATAGCGGCAGGGAGCCGCACAGACGAGAACGACTGGCCCATCTCATGACGCTGCGCGCCATTACGCGCGGGGATCAGAAGCATTTGATCGTGATGGACGAGGCTGACGATGTTCTCCTCCTTGACCCAGAAGAACGCGGGCACCGCTCGAAGCTCTGGCTTAACAACCTTGTCGAGAGTGGCGCACGCCCGACAATCTGGATCATCAACGAACCTCGCCGACTAGAGGAATCGATCGTCCGGCGAATGGATCTTGCCATCGAATTCCCGAAACCTTCTCAATCGGTCCGCGAACGCATAGTCCGCAGGCACATTCGCAAGCAGCGGCTCAAGCTGTCGGACGACACAGTCGCGCAGCTTGCCAGTTTGCCAGCAGCTCCGGCGATACTCGCATCTGCGGTCAGGGGTGCCAAGCGGGCTGGAGGCTCAGACTGCGAAGTTCTCGCTATAGGCAACGAGCTCGTCTCGGCGGTCTCGGGACGGCGACCATCACCCTACCGGTTTCACAAAGTCTATGACCCGGCGCTCTCGGTTGCCGACGTCGACCTCGCTGCTCTCGGCTGTCAATTGAATCGGGCAGGCAATCTCGGTTGGAGCCTGCTCCTGTCTGGGCCATCGGGAACCGGCAAAAGCGCCTTTGCAAGGCATCTCGCTGATCAGCTGGGGATGGAGGTGATTGAGAAGCGGGGCTCTGACCTTCTCAATCCCTTTGTCGGAGGCACCGAACAGCTCATGGCCGAGGCGTTTCATGAGGCCGCGCGGTCTGGCGCTATGTTGCTCATCGATGAGGCCGACGACTTTCTTGCCAATCGTGCAGAAGCCGGCAGGAGCTGGGAACGCAGCATGGTCAACGAGATGCTTCGGCAAATGGAAGGGCTGCGGTATCCTTTCGTGGCGACTACCAATCATGCAGCAATGCTCGATCCCGCTTCGCAGCGGAGATTTACCCTTCGCGTGGCATTCCAAACTCTCGATGCGCAGCGCGCCCTTGATCTTTTCGAGCGCTATTTCTCCGTCGAGTATCCGGTGGAGCTGACTCCGCCTCTTGACCAGACCCCGGGTGACTTCGCCGTAGTTGCTGCGCGGGCCAAGCTGCTCGCCGTCAAGGAAGCGCCTGTCCTGGCAAAATGGCTGCGCGAAGAGGCGGAAGCGCGTGGGCCGGTTGTCCGTCCAATCGGCTTCTGATTATCCGGTTCAATATTTACTCAAGTCGATGTCGTTCGCATCAAGCCGGACACTAACTTTTCCATTGCTTATCAGGCAGCAAGCTTACTATGTCCGTTTTTGTCGGGGATCGGTCTTAGAGGTTACTCCAAGAGAACGATTGAGGAGCAAGGGCGCATGGACAGACTAATAATCCGCTGGATAGAGCCGCAGCATACGGGCGATGACTTTGAGCAGATAAAGCAGTCTATGGAAGTCGGTGACGATGAAGGCCCGATCATCTTGCTGCCGGTTCGCCAGCGCCGTAGCGGGATCACCAAGGCCAGCGCTCGGTATCCCGCCCAGCTTTTTGAGAACCCGCTTTGGCTTGTTGCCCATCTGGTGGAACACGCAGACGATCTCGATCGCGAATTCTGGCTGGGGGTTTGCGAAGATTCGCCCAAGAGCGAGGTTGGGATCGCAACGTCAGGTGCCTGGTATTTCAAGGAACTCATGAATGAATTAGGCGGAATGAACCGTCGCTCACGCCTCCCCGCACGGGCCCGGGAGGAGGCCGAGAAATTCGCCGGCATGACGTATGGTGCTATATCAGAGCCGCCACTGACCGCGATCGACATCATCATCGAAAATGCCGGTGAAGCGTTCAAAGATATCGCTCACGGTTTTGGCGATTTACCGCACAGCATCATGATTTCACGCACTTCATGACCGAGGCTTCATCTCAAATACGCCGGCCCGGGCTCTCCAAATCACGGATCAGTGCTTTCGAGCAGTGCCCGCGACGCTTGTGGCAACAGGTCCACGCGCGGGAGCGCTCGGAAGTCGATGCATCGACCCAGATGAGTTTTGCAGCAGGGCATGCGGTAGGTGACCTCGCCTGCGCCCAAGTCGAACATGGCATCATGGTCGAGGCGGAACCTGATCTGCAAGCGGCGCTTGCCCGAACCGCCGAACTTGTGGCCGCTGCCGACCGACCAATTTTCGAAGCCACCTTCGAGCATGAAGGCGTGCTTGTGCGGGTCGATATTCTGGTCCCCGAGCGCTCTGCGGCTGGGCTCGTGTGGCACATCTATGAAGTGAAAAGCTCAGGCAGTGCGAAGCCGTATCACATTGGCGATCTTGCGACCCAATATTGGGTAATCGCAAATTGCGGCGTCGCCATTGCAAGCGCTTCAATCCGCCACATTGATACCAGTTTCGTGCTAGAGTCGCCCGGCGATTACACCGGCATCTTCAGTGACGCCTCACTGCTGAGCGATATTTCTGGGATCGCCGCAACGCGGGATGCCATGGTCGTAGAAATCCGGCAGATGCTCGCGGGTGAGGAACCCGTTTGCGCAACCGGCAAACATTGCAGTTCGCCGTTTTCTTGTGAATTCTCAGGCCACTGCTCGAGTTTGGAACCCGCTGGCCCTGAATGGCCGATTGGCGAGCTGCCCAATACCGGCGCACGTCTTGCCGAGAAGTGGGCTGACGACGATATCTTCGAGATCGCTGAGCTTCCTGAAGATGCGGGTCTCAATACTCTTCACACGAGGATTAAAGACGCAGTCCGTACTGGCGAAGTCTATCTCGATGCCGAAGGAGTGAGGAAGGCTACCGCCGAATGGGCATTTCCCCGTATCTGGCTCGACTTCGAAACCATCGGCTTCGCTATCCCACCCTGGGTGGGCACCACTCCCTATGGCCAGGTCCCCTTTCAGTTTTCTGCGCATCTTGAACAAGCAGACGGCAAGTTGGACCAAGTCGAGGCGCTCGATCTTTCAGGTGAGGATCCCCGCGAGGCCATTGCCGAGGCGCTCGCAGGTCTCCCGGGTGAGGGTGCCGTCATTGCCTGGAACGCAGGGTTTGAGCGGCGATGCTTGCGATTGCTGGCGGAGGCCGTGCCCCGTCACCGCGATGCGCTTCTGTCGCTCGCCGAGCGAACGGTCGATCTGCTTCCCGTAGCCAAGAACAACTACTATCACCGTGACCAGCGGGGCAGTTTCTCGATTAAGGCGGTGCTTCCCACGCTTCTGCCCGAGCTGGACTATGGCGATCTGCAGGTCGCTGATGGCGGGGATGCTCAACTTGCTTATATCGAAGCAACCGATCCCGATTGCTCGGACGAACGGCGTGCCGAATTGACAGCTGGCCTGATTGCCTATTGCGAGCGGGATACGCTCGCGATGGTCGAAATCTATCGCAAATTGGCCGGGGGCTAGGAGCAATGGCCGAACGTCGCAAAGCGCCTCTCGATCGGGTCCTTACCTTGGTGAGAGCACTTGCCGACAGCGTTGAGGGCCTAACGCTGGACGAGATGGCGGAAGTTCTTGGACAGCAGCGCCGGTCTGCCGAGCGGGCGCGCGATACAATCGCTTTTCATTTTGACCTCGATGAAATCGAGGATGGCAGGCGCAAGCGCTTTTTGATCCGTGACTCGCTTCGCCGCCATTACGTCCGTCCGAACGCTGCCGAATTGGCGGCACTTCAAGCCGAAGTGCTTGCTGCGACCAAGGCGCAGTCTCCCCGGGCAGAATTGCTCGATGCGCTTCTGGTGAAGCTTCGCGCCAGTTTCGACGGCATGGAAAAGCGCCGCGTCGATCGTGACTTTGCCGAACTCGGCCGTTTGCAAAGGACGCTGGTTGGACCAGGCGCCGTGGCAAGGGTGGCGTCTGAAACCTTTGCGGCAGCGTCTCAGGCGATCTTTGCCGGCCAGTGCCTTGAGTTTGATTATCAGCGCGAGGGTGAGGATGAGACGGTATGGCGCAGGGTAATCCCGCACGGCATTCTGCATGGCAGCGTTAGCTATCTCGTTGGTGCTTTTCCCAAGGGTGGTTATGGATTGGTGACCTATCGGCTCGACAGGATCGAGAACGCACTGGTGTCGGAAGTTGCTGGCGCTCCGCCCGAAAGCTTCGATCTCGATGAATGGCTGGCCGACAGTTTCGGCATGTTTCGCGAACAAACACACCAGGTGCGTCTTCGCATTTTGCCCGAAGCTGCTGAGCGAGCAAAATCCTGGAGATTCCACCCGAAGCAGGATCTGACCGAACTTGCCGACGGCGGAGTACGGATAACCTTTACCTCAGGGGGCCTGCTCGAGCTCGCCAACCATCTTTTCACATGGGCCGGCGATATTCTCATCGAGGGTCCCGATGAACTGAAAGCCGTGATGGCAGAGCAGCTCGAAGCAGCACAATCAGCGATTAGCGAAGCGTCAAACGACGCGTCCGAAACTGACGTACAAGGGGTGTAGAGGAGCCGTATGGAAAACGAAGACTATAAGTCCGCTAAGCCCTCGGCCCAATTTGCCAAGCAGCAGTACCATCAGCAGGAGCAGTTTTTTGCGAGCTGCGACGACGCCGTTACCGGCTATCGCGGTCAGGCAGTCCGATTGATGCCGGAGAGCTGGGCGGCAAATTTCCACCCGGCTTATCGGCAAAGGATTGTCGATATCTTCGCATATTCTGACGAAAGCACGCAGGCGATCGGCTGGCACACCCATGCCAATCACGGAGCCTCATCACAGGTGTGCTGCGTCAATTTCCTTTTCCCCTTCGTCGATCACCCCAATCTGCTCGCTCGCTGGATCGATCACGTCTTGGGTGTTGAGGGTGCGCAACCTGAAGTTATCGAACGCCGCAACGGTGAGGATCATTACGTCGCCTTCGAATGGTTTCCCGAAACCGATTATCTCAATGAAGCTGGAAAGAATGGAAAGCGGAACCGCGGAAGCAATTCAACATCTGTCGATGCTGCGGTGCGCTATCGTATCGGCGATGAGCTCCACCTGCTTCTCATCGAATGGAAATACACGGAAAGCTATGCGTCGAAGCGCGATCCCAAATCTTTAGCTGGAGATCCGACCCGGATCGCCCGCTACCAGAACATCTGGCAGCGGCCGCACGGCCCCATTCGTGCCGACCTTGACGTCGAGCTGACGGAATTCTTTCTTGAACCTTGGTATCAGCTGCTCAGACAGCAAATGACTGCTTACCACGCAGAAACGGACCCATTGAGCCCTTATCGTCGAGCCACGCTGCTTCATATCTCTCCAAATGATAATCTGGGCTTGCACAAAGCAAAGGGCAATTTTGCTGTGCTTGGTGATGATGTTTTTGAGGTCTTCGCATCTCTGTTGGACGGGAATTTTCGGGATCGCTTCAAATCGATCAATACCGCGGAAGCTTTCCGATTTCTGACTACCGAACCGCGAACCGAGTGGATAGATTGGCTTCGAGCCCGATATCCCGCCCTCATCCCAAACGCTCCTAGAGAAGATCCTCATGGAACTTCAAAAACGTAATCGCTTGCACAGTGCGATCAATACAGCGACTGAGCACACACATTAGAAATTGATCAGCGAAAGCAACGCAATGGAAATTAAGAATTTTGGCGCTCAACTTTTGACGATGCCAGAGATTTTCGCTGATAATTATTTCGTTATTCCCGACTACCAAAGAGGTTATGCCTGGGACGAAAAGCAGGTTCAGGATCTTTTGCAGGATCTCGATCATCTTATCGACGATGGAATATCCCAGAAGCATTACACCGGCACGCTAGTGCTGAGCCATGAAGGTCAGTCTGATCGATACAAAGTCGTGGACGGACAGCAGCGGCTCACAACCTTGGTGATGTTAGCGAAGGTCATATTCGATGAACTCCCTGAAAACGAAAAGTCCCGCGTTGAAGGCCTCTACATCAGAAGGGGGAAACTTGGCTCCGCTAAGCGTGTTCTGACCCTAAATTCAGATACACGACGATTCTTTGAGAATGTCATCTTGGATGATCGGCCGAAAAGCAGTGAGCCAAGCCGTCTCGAATCACACGATAGGCTGGTTAAGGCTCGGAAGATCATCAGGAAGTGGGTCCAAAAGCGGATCAAGAACAACATCGCACTTGAGGACGTCCTTCACACCCTTGAGAGCGACATGGGATTCATTGTTTTCGCTCCTACGGAAGATGCCGAGACGGGTGTGATGTTTGAAGTCATAAACAACCGGGGCAAGGACCTGAGCGAGCTCGAGAAGATCAAGAACTATCTCATTTACTGCAGTGTAAAGTTGAATGCGGCAGAGCTGCGGGAGAGCATCGATTCCGATTGGTCTAATATTCTGCAATACCTTCATACAGCTAAGAAAACCGCAGACTCAGATGAAAACTCGTTTTTGCGCTATTGTATGGCTGTTCATTTCAGCTTGAGCAAAACTGACAGTCAGCATGGCTACATCGAGCTCAAGAAATTGCTGTCTTTAGATAAAGCGATTGCGACCGACGATTCGAGAAACGCTGCGGTTCAACAGATCATGAGCTTTGTGGCATTCTTGAAAAATGCTTCGCATTGGTATGCCCGGCTGTACGGGCAAATGCATCAAGGCTTGAGCGCTGAGCTCGTTCAGGTCCTTGATCAGATTAGAGGACAAGATCGGCAAGCATCGATAATGCCACTTTTCCTAGCTCTTGTAGTGAAAAATCACACTTTAGACGGGAACTTGGTGCGACTGCTGAGGCTCCTCGAGACCCTGAATTTCAGGGTTTATATCGCGAGAAATATGACGAGCAGAAACGATAGCGGCCAAGCGGAATTGTTTAGGTACGCTTCCGCTTATTATCACGACAAGCTCGTCGACGAATTGGACGTGTCAGCGGACATCGAGGGCGTGGATACGGAAGACAAGGCGCTCGAGATCCAGTTGCTCGAATTTATTTTCTGGAACGCTCCTGAAAGCGAGTTTCTTGGCTCATTCGTGCTTCGCGAAGGCGAAATGGACGACTTTTATCAATGGAATGGTCTGCGATATTTCCTCATGAACTATGAGCAACATTTACAGCCAAATAAGACGATTAGAATTGATCGTATTCTGAGAGCTCGGAAGGAAGGAAAGTCTAATGACTATCTTTCGATTGAGCACCTTTGGGCAACTCGAAATCGCGCGGAAGATGGACAGAACGTCCGCCCCGTGGATAAGCATGAGCGCAGACGTTTGGGCAATTTTGTGCTGCTGGAGCTCAGGCTCAACATCCAGGGCGATTGTGATGACCTACAAGATAAGAGCATTCGTTATCTAGAGGGACTTAACGGTGAAGCTGGAACCGATCTTCAGCATGTTAAAGAGGCCGTCAGCACAGCCAAAAAATCGATCAAAAAGCGTAAGGACAAGAAGCGTCTGAAAAACTACTACCTCGAGCTCTACCGCGAGATTAACGATAGAAATGAAGCTCGGTATCAGGAGTTCGCGGCCCAACGATGGTCGTTGGCTCAGTACCTTGGATATGATGAGATCAAGGCAGCATATGAAGAGGACGAAGAATAGAATTCAGCAGACTAGGTTGAGTGTAGAGGGCCAAGCGGGTCGCCTACTTTTAAAATTTTCGAGTCCCAAAAAAGGCATCAAACCAATGCAGTAGTAGCCTTTTGGGGGCCTAAATGTGGGCCTTCTATAAACACGAAGAAAAATATAGTAAGAAATTCAATATGTTGCTGGTTCCGTTTGATGCCTCTTCTGGCACCAATTATCTGTTCGCAGACATCCCCAAATCTTACTAAACCCTTAAAAACCGCCATAAACTGCCACATCTTGGCCGTTGACGTCCGCTCACATCCGCGTGCAATCACGCCACGTTGGGGGATACTTTGAAAGTGGCTTTTACGAGTGGCCCCAATACCGCTTTGACAGATATCCGTCTGCAGTTATGAACGCCATGAATTCGCCTTCGACCGTTTCGGGTATGGCGATAACTTTTCCTCATACATCCAACGTTTCATTGATGTTGCCTGCAATCGTTGCCAATTGCCAATCTGACGTTTCCGGCTTCTGATAAGGCAAGCAGCAGGTTCCAGGGCAAATCTTAAAGGGCGGATTCTGGGTGCAGGATTAGCCCGCCCCGACATTGGCGAACAATGCATCGCGTTTCCATTCAACGTCAGTAATACGCAAAAAGATTGTTGGTCGCCCTCGTGTTCAAGAGTGGTGCCTCAATAGGATGACCATTGCGGTTGATCGCAGAATTATCTTTGCCGCCTTTCAATTTCCGCTAACGAGCGCGAAGAACAATATTTGACTGAGCACGCAATGCACCGATTGACTCATCTTCAGCGGCTTGAAGCCGAAAGCATCCACATTATGCGCGAAGTTGCCGCCGAGGCGACCAAACCTGTGATGATGTATTCCGTCGGCAAAGACAGCGCCGTTATGCTGCATTTGGCGAAGAAGGCGTTTTACCCGTCACCGCCGCCATTTCCGTTGCTGCATGTCGATACGACATGGAAATTCCAGGACATGTATGCGCTGCGCGAAAAAGCAGCGCGGGATGCGGGAATGGAACTGCTGATATGGAAAAACCCCGAAGCAGAGGATCGCGGAATAAATCCATTCGACCACGGCGCGCTGCACACTGACATGTGGAAGACACAAGGCCTCAAACAGGCGCTCGACCATTATGGCTTCGATGCGGCGTTTGGCGGTGCCCGCCGCGATGAAGAAAAGAGCCGCGCGAAGGAAAGGATTTTTAGCTTCCGAACGGCCAGTCACGGCTGGGATCCCAAGCAGCAACGGCCTGAATTGTGGAACCTTTACAACGCCAAGAAAGCCAAGGGGGAGAGTATCCGCGCCTTCCCGCTGTCCAATTGGACAGAGCTGGATATCTGGCAATATATTATGGCCGAGAAGATCGAAATTGTGCCGCTATACTTTGCCGCCAAACGCCCCACTTTCGAATATGAAGGCGGGCTGTTTATGGCTGATGATCCGGAACGGCTGGAAAAGGTGATGGGCAAAAAACCCGAAATCACCGAACGCTCGATCCGTTTTCGAACCCTAGGTTGCTTCCCATTGACCGGAGCTGTTGAAAGCGAGGCTTCGACGCTTGCCGAGGTGGTGCAGGAAATGCTGTTGACGACGACTTCCGAACGGCAGGGGCGCACTATCGACAAAGACGATGGCGGTGCCGGTATGGAGAAAAAGAAGCTGGAGGGTTATTTCTGATGACGTCTCCTGGTTATGAAACTGACGCGCTGATTGCTGAGGATATCGAAGCTTATCTTGAGCAGCATCAGAACAAAGGGCTGCTGCGCTTTATCACTTGCGGCAGCGTGGATGATGGCAAAAGCACGCTGATCGGCAGGTTGCTTTACGATTCCAAGATGATTTTCGAAGATCAACTGGCATCGTTGGAGGCTGACAGTAAGAAAGTTGGCACGCAGGGTCAGGATATCGATTTCGCATTGTTGGTGGATGGTCTTGCGGCTGAGCGTGAGCAGGGCATTACGATTGACGTTGCCTATCGATTTTTTGCCACCGAAAAACGCAAATTCATCGTCGCTGACACGCCCGGCCATGAACAATATACCCGCAATATGGTCACCGGCGCATCGACCGCTGATTTGGCGGTTATTCTGATCGATGCGCGCAAGGGTGTTCTCGTCCAAACGCGGCGCCATACTTATCTGGCGCATCTGCTGGGGATCAAGCATCTGGTGCTGGCGGTAAACAAGATGGATTTGGTCGATTATGATCAGGCCGCCTATGACCAGATCGTCGCGGATTATTCCGCCTTTGCAGATGAGATTGGGATTGAAGCATTTACGCCGATTCCGATTTCGGGCTTTAAAGGCGACAACATTACTGCTGCGCCATCTGAAAATACGGCTTGGTATGATGGGCCCTCGCTGATCGATCATTTAGAAAGCGTGGAAATCGCCAATGTCGCGGCACAGGAAAAGCCGTTCCGTATGCCCGTTCAATGGGTCAACCGGCCCAATCTGGATTTTCGCGGTTTCTCTGGCCTGATCGGAAGCGGCAGCGTTAAGCCGGGCGATAAGGTGCGAATTGTCCCATCGGGCAAGACCAGCGCGATTAAGTCGATTGTCACATTTGATGGTGAAATCGCCGAAGCGGTTGCGGGCCAATCGGTTACACTCACGCTGGAGGACGAGGTTGATTGCAGCCGCAGCGATGTCATTGCGGCAGCGGATAATCCGCCACAGGCGTCCGATCAGTTCGAAGCAACCATCGTCTGGATGGATGAGGAGGCGCTAAAGCCGGGGCGCGGATATTGGCTCAAGCTGGCCAGCCAGATGGTGACGGCTTCGGTTCAGGAACCAAAATACGAAATCAACGTGAACACGATGGAGCAGCTGGCGGCGAAAACGCTTGAGCTGAATTCCATCGGTGTGGCCGAAATTCAGACTGAAAAGCCAATCACTTTTGAACCCTATGCCGACAGTCGTTCGCTTGGCGGTTTTATCCTGATTGACAAGATTACGAATGCCACCGTGGGCGCGGGAATGCTGCATTTCAGCCTGCGCCGCGCGCAAAATGTCCATTGGCAGGCGACAACGATCACGCGCGATGATCATGCAGGCCTAAAGAACCAGAAACCGCGCGTGTTGTGGTTTACTGGCCTTTCTGGATCGGGCAAATCGACGATTGCCAATGCGGTTGAACAACGGCTCAATTTGATGAACCGCCATACATTCCTGCTTGATGGCGACAATGTCCGTCACGGGCTGAACAAGGATTTGGGCTTTACCGAGGCTGACCGAATTGAAAACATCCGCCGGGTCGGGGAAGTTGCGAAGCTGATGACGGATGCGGGTCTGATCGTGCTGACCGCCTTCATCAGTCCCTTCCGCGCAGAACGCCAATTGGTCCGCGCCATGACGGACGAATGTGAATTTATCGAGATATTCGTCGATACCCCGCTGGCCGTGGCTGAGCAGCGCGATGTGAAGGGGCTGTATAAAAAGGCGCGAAGCGGAGAGCTGAAAAACTTCACTGGTATCGACAGCCCTTACGAAGCGCCGGAAAATGCTGAGATCAGCGTAAACACGGTCGATATGTCGGTAGAAGAAGCCGCTGATTATATCATCAGCCAGATACTTCCGTTGAAGTGAGCGCCCAATGAGCATGAGCGATTCTGAACTGGCCGCACATCTGGCCGAAGTTGCGGGCAGCATTCTGCTGGATGTTCGCAAGAGCGGCATGTTTGCCGGAAAATTGCTCGGCGCTGCGGGCGATCAGACGGCGAACCAATTTCTTGTCCATGCACTTCGCGCGCAAAGGCCTGATGACGGGCTGCTGTCAGAAGAAAGCAAGGACACTGAAGATCGTCTGGCCAAAGATCGCGTTTGGATCGTTGATCCGGTCGATGGCACCCGTGAATATGGCGAAGCGCGTTCGGATTGGGCAGTGCATGTGGCGCTGAGTGTCGCGGGGAAAGCGGCCATTGGTGCGGTTGCATTGCCGGGGTTTGACGGCGGCATTGTCTTACGCAGCGACAAGGCTGTTCCGCCCGTAAAGCACAGCGGTGTTCCGCGATTGGTCGTCAGCCGGACCCGCCCTGCGAAAGAGGCAGTAGCGGTGTCAGATGCGCTTGGCGGTGAGTTAATCGAAATGGGATCGGCCGGGGCGAAAGCCATGGCTGTGGTGCGCGGCGAAGCTGAAATCTACCTCCATTCCGGCGGACAATATGAATGGGACAGCTGTGCCCCGGTGGCGGTTGCGCGGGCCCATGGATTGCATTGTTCGCGCATTGATGGGTCACCGCTGCGCTATAATCAGGCAGATACATACCTCCCGGATTTGCTGATCTGTGCGCCCGAATGGGCGGAACAAGTTCTTGGATTGGTTGCGGGTTTGCCCGGTGAATGAGCGCAATAGGACCATATCATTACGCTTGATCTGGTGGAATGTTACGATTGCTACTCCAAAATTCGTTCCGGTGTAAAAACCGCTGACTTTCGGGCGTGCACTTGCTCACCGCACATTCCGGCAATGCTTCCCCCCTGAAGTTTGATCATCCATGTGAGATGTCCAAACGGGCTATAGCCAGTTGCACAGGGCTTTGCGTTTGAGGCGCAGATCCATTCGGATGATCATTTCACCATCACTACCGGCTAAGCATATGCCAACGTCCCCAATCCCGATAATCGTGCGGCCGCTGCTGACGCGCTTCGCTAGCGCAATTTGTGTGAATGCAGTGAACACTTGATATTCACGCAGTGCTGGCAGAGAAGGCTTGCGACCATGTCCAAATCAACGTCCCGCCACCTTGAACGCAATTCGCATGATGATGCGCCGATGATCGACGGCTTTGGCAGACGGATCGACTACGTCCGTATCTCAGTAACCGATCGCTGCGATTTACGATGCAATTATTGCATGGCGGAAGATATGACCTTCCTGCCGAAACGCGATCTGTTGTCGCATGAAGAAATCATCCAACTTGCCGATATATTGATTGCCCGCGGTGTTCGGAAAATCCGACTGACCGGCGGAGAGCCGCTGGTGCGGCGCGGCATCGACACATTGATTGCCGCGCTGGGCAAAAGGTTGGGCAAGAAATTGGGCGAAGGGCTGGAGGAACTGACCCTGACGACCAATGGCACCCAGTTGGCACGGTTTGCGGGGCATTTGGCCGATTGCGGTGTCCAGCGTGTGAACGTCAGTCTGGATACGTTGGACGCAGACAAATATCGCCAGATCACCCGGCGCGGTGATATTGGGCAGGTGCTCGGCGGTATCAAAGCGGCCAAGGCTGCGGGCTTGCAGGTTAAAATCAATATGGTCGCCATGGCCGGAGAGAACGAGCATGAGATCGGCGATATGCTTCGCTGGTGCGGCGGCGAGGGGCACGATCTGACCCTGATAGAGGCAATGCCGCTTGGCGAGGTTCAGGTCGACCGCGAGGCGCAATTTCTGTCGCTAGAAACTGTCAGGCAAGAATTGGCGGGGCAGTTTAACCTGATCCCGTCCTTGCATCGTTCCGGCGGGCCAGCGCGTTATGATGATGTTTCGGAATTTGGCACACAGCTAGGTTTCATAACGCCGCTAAGCCAGAATTTTTGCAGCGGCTGCAACCGTATCCGAATTACATCGACCGGCACCGTATTTGGCTGCTTAGGTCACGCGCAAAATGTCGAATTGCGCGATGTGCTGCGTAACGAAGGGGCAGAGGCGGTTAAGGCCCTGTTTGACCGTCTGGTTGCGGGGAAACCGGAGCGGCACTCTTTCGATGTTGTGGCTGACGAGCCGGCGGTGGAACGTCATATGAGTGTCACTGGCGGCTAGGGCGCACCTATTGCGTTTCGGTTTTGTCCCACCGTGAATTTGCAGCGTAATCATCGCCCGTTGGTTCAATCCACTGGCTTCCTTCAGCGGTGTCTTCGCGCTTCCAGAAAACAGCCTCTGTCTTGAGGCGGTCCATCATGTAATCGACAGATTCCAATGCGGCGCGGCGGTGCGAGGAGGCAGCGGCAACAAATACAATCGCCTCGCCCGGCATTATTGTCCCGTGGCGGTGGATGATTATCAAATGTGCTATCCCAAATTTCTGGCGTGCATCCGCAGCGATACCATTCATTGACGCTGCCGTGAGCCGTGGATGGCTTTCCAGAAACATTGCCGAAACGTCGCTGCCCTGCTTGCCAACCGGCCTCGCTATGCCGGAAAAGCTAGAAATCGCCCCGCATCCAGCTGCTTGGGCCGAAAAATTTGCGAGTTCTTCCGCCGGATCGAATGTGGCATCGGCAAGGCGGCACTCAGCGGTCATGTTCAACCTCCCGATACCGGCGGCAGGCATTCGATCAGGGCGGCGCGGTCCAGCGGAGCATCGTCAGCCGCAAATTCACCCTCCACCGCCCAGCGCGTTCGTGGGCCGCATAGCGTTTCGGCCTGAGCGGGATACATGCCGGCCAAATGCGTCCGCAAAGTACCCAGGGTTTGCATCCCTTCGTCCAAAGTCAGTTCAATCTCGCGGGCAATTGTATCCGCCAATGGCCCGTAGAAAACAATTTTCATTATCCGAGACCCTTTTCATTTCGCGCTGCCATGCTTGCTCGTTTCACTGTACGACCGACTTATCGGGCATCAGCCGCGACGTTTTCACACATGCCGATTTCGATATCTTGTTTAACGATATCAGGTTCAAAGCCGATGCTAATTTTTTGTTCGCCATTCATGCACAGGTTGAGCCGTTCAGATTGCCCCGGATCAAGTGCAATGGAATAGGTGCCGGGTTTGACCCGTTCAAAGAAGTAGTAACCGTCAATTTCTGTTTTTGAAAAGCTGGCATCTTCGCCTTTGGCATTGCGCAGCAACAAACGAACGCCCGATACGCCCTTGTTGCCGCCATTCTGAACAAAGCTGACATTTCCCTCGACCTCGCTCAGGGCAATAATCGGGAATTCGGTCGCATGAATCCGGCCGGCCCTTGGCACAATTTCTATGCCGTCTTTGGCCGGTGCCAGATCAATGTCGGGCAGCGAGTTGGAATCGACCTGAATAGCAACGCCGCGTCCACGCCCCAATCCGCTCAATCTGGCAATTCCGTCTTCGCCCGTGGGCACAGATTGATTGAATGCCACGACGTTTACTTCGGGCAAGACGCTGTCGCTTGGCCCAAACCTTCCGTCGCCATCCATATCGCGGAATGCCCGCACCGATGCTCCGCCTGATCCGGCAAGGCCTTGGCGTGCCATAAAGAAATTTCCGCGCAGCGGATCGCGTCCAAAGCTGAATCCCAGCCTAAGCCCGACCGAATAACTTTTGGTGTCGAGCGCATAGCTTCCATCCAGCGCCAAAGTAAACCGATCGAAGTCGCGCACGGCGGAAAGGCCGAATTGGGTTGATTTCGACTGGAAGGCATATCCGGCAGAGCCGCGTATTGCGGTATCCTGGTCGATGGCGTGATCGATTTCTACGGCCGCTGTCAGGATTTCCGGATCGGGCAGGACTTGATACCCGATTGATATCCGGCCGCGCGTTTTGTTGCGTCCGACCGTTGCGAGGTCAAAATTGCCGAACAAGCGGGAAAAGTTTTCAACCAGTGGAATTGATGTTTGCGTATATTCGATCGTGTTGGATGCAAGGATGTTGGCAATTCTCGCCGATGCGCGCAGTGCGACATTGGTTTGTTTCCGGCCGCTTGCGGTTTCAAGATGGCGCGCGCGCGCGGTCAAGGGAACGATCAACCCCGTCACGGGATTGCCCAGATTGATAGTGCTGTTGAAATCCAGTTCGGTCGACCGGCGCAAAAAATCGCCCGCCAGACTTCGCGTTTCATCGATGAAATCGCCGCTATATTCGACATGGCTGATTGTAAAGGCGGAGCTGCCGATTTTGCCGCCCAGACCCAGGCTGGCGGCAAATGCACTCCCTTTGGATGCCGCCACATCACCTTTCACGGCAAACCCGCCAATGCCTGTCCGTATGCCCGCGCTGGCAACCCAATGATTGTCGGTTTCGGTTTCGAAAAATGCTCCGCTAACGACGCTGGTGATATCTGATGACAGGCCGTAGGCTACTTCTGCGCTTGCGCGCCATGTCCCAAAGTCCCCCGGTGCGATAAAGCGCGGTGCGCGCACGCCAAGCAGGTTCTGGTCTTTTTGGACTGCGCCTATCCGGTAGACCAGCTTGCCCGGTTTCAGGCGGCCATCGCCGACCGTAATTTTGCGGACCTCTTCGCTGCGCTGTCCTTGCGGACCGAAAAACACCAGCCGGAATATGTTGAGACCAAAATCGACCGGTACCTGCAGGAATTCATATTGGCCGTTGATCTCCTCACGCGTTGAGGCGACGAGTATGTCGTTGCGATACAGCTCAACCTCGTAACCGTTGGGCAGGATGCCGCGCAGGTCGATCTTTTCAAAAACGGAAACAGTTTCAGCTGGCGTGTTGGTCGCAAAGAAACCGCGACCGGCCACGCCCCGCAGGCCAATGGGCATCGACACGGTCGAAACATCTCCTACCGCAAATGATGTCGCCTGCAGCGGCCCCAGCAATTCCGCGTCAGGGTCCATCCTTCCGACTTCTACCAGCGATGTGGTCAATCCGTTGAAGCTGTCGCCGCCCAAAAATGCCTCGGCCGTAAGAAACCCAAGGTCGCCCGCCAACAGAATGTCGGATTCGACCCTTGTCCCTCCGCCGCTGTCGGAAATTGCCCGTATCTCCACATCGGCGAGCGGTATGGATGCGGCGCGATAAGGCGTTTCTTCACGAGGGAATTTCTGCTGGTTTGGCCGGACACCGCGCGCCGCCAGCCTGCGCCGCTGGGCCTCGCGGCGCATACGTTCTTCAAACGGGAACGGTTCCAGCGTTTCGAGCGTCACCGCCTGAGATCGCAGGCTTACTTCGGCGGAAAGCGGCATGATTGCGCCAAGACGGTCTGCCCGGAAGAACAGATCGCCATCAAAAGCCACCGCCGTGTCGGCTGCCAGATCGATCGTTTCCCCGGCCTTTTCAAGCGTTCCTTCACGCAAATTGATGGTGACGGTCCGGCCTTCGTCAAGCACCCAGCCATTGGCATAATGGCCATCATCGCTGACGATAATGGCAACATCGAGAATACGTGCCAGCGCGCCGAGCGGCAGATAGACCCCGCGTCTTGTGCCATAGGCCAAGACAGTGTCGGTTGCCTCCACACCGCGTATCCTGATTTCGAGAATTAGTTCGTCCTGATAGCTGAGAACGGGCGGCTGGGCTGAAGCGGTGAAAACGGAATTGTTATCATCGGAAAGTTGCGCGGGTGCAGAGGCTTGACCATCCGCTTGGTCAAGCCCGAGCATGGTCTGTGTTCTGTTTGGCGGGATCAGAGATGTAACGGGTGCGGTCGCTGCTGCGGTGGCAACTGGCGGTTCTGCGGCAATATCATTTGCCGGTTGGGGCGTTGTGGTGGTGGGTTGATCGAGAGTAATGCTCGACACGGCGAATGCGCCCCGTTGCGGCGGGATCATGGATTGTAGGCTGGGGAGTTTGGTCTCGGTTGAGGCTGCGTCCTCTGCTGGCAGCCTGCGCGCCGGTACAGACCGGCGCGCTGTGACATCGGGTTCTGCCGTATGGGAACCTACTGTATCGGTATTTTCCGAATTGGCACTTTCGGGATCAGATGGGCCGACGGCATCAGCCAAGCCCGGATTGACGAGCTCGGCCTCTGGCTGAAAACTGCTATCCAGCGGGGGTTCGGGCGTGCGTTCGGGCGCACGCTGTTCGGGCAAATCTGGCGGGATGGGAGCCGGAGCGGAAGCGGCCAAAAGGGACGACTGCATTTCCTGTGCCGGAACATCATCCGGAACCGCCGGTGTTGGAGACGCGTCCGCCAGTTCCAGTTTATCAAATGGCGGTTCTACAAGGGCTTGTGCGCCGGGAATAGGGATTTGCGGTGCCGGTTCAATGTTGAAGGCGCGTTCGAATGAATGTTCGGGCCCGATTATAACGGGCGGCTGAGATTGGGGACGGATTTCCGTGTTGTCTGGCTGGAGCGCCATATCATCAGTGTCATCCGCAAGGCCCAGCGCAATCTGCGGTTCTTCCCCGCCCTCAATGATTGCGACTGGTTCGGGAGATGGATTGGAACCAACGATAAATCCGTCAGACGCTTTTGCCGTGGCTGTGTTTGGCGGTGGCCCAGTGTTCGGCCCAGTGTTCGGCCCAATGTTCGGCCTGGTGTTCGGCCCAGTGTTCGGCGCGGTGATGTGGCTGGTTTGCCCATTCTCGGGTGGCAGTTTTGACGGATCAGCTGCAGATTGGCGTTGGCCAGCCTGTTCCGATTTTGATGCCGGATTAACCGGCAGCGCGATTGGGGTCCGGTCATTTGCCACTATGATAGCAGCAGGAGATGCACGGTTCGGGATGGCGGCCGGAGCTTCCAGTGCCGCCAACGCCGTGTCGCTAGCGGTGTTAAGCAGTTCTTGGCGCGGCGGCGCTTCGGCCTTCGCGGGTGCGACCGGAATGGTTAGCCGGATTGTATTTTCGGCCTCGTCCTTTTTTCGCTGTTCTTCCGCCGCCTTGCGCCCGAGCGGGCCGAATTGCGGGCGCGGCAATTCTGTGCCTCGCCTATGCGTGCGCGGCTGCGGTGCAGGTGGTTCGTCGAATGACTCGCCGCTGCTTTGCTGGTCCTGATCGCGCTGAGTGCAGCCCAGCCCGAGTAGAACGGTGCCGACGCATACAGTTCCAACATTACGGACCGACGGTTTTTTATTCACGGCACAATAAGCGAATGCTCAGCCAGAGTTTTGCCCGGCTCGACATCATCATCAGTATAGGTGATCGACAATGTCCGTCCGCTGATTAGCAGATTTCTGTCGAATTCCGGGTTGATCGGAAGTATGATCCGCCGTTCTGCCACTTCGGGGTAAACACCCACGCCGCGGGCAGATGTAACCGGAAGATCGGAACCATCGGTGGTGACAACGATATCGCCAAAAGCCGACCGCGTGCCGGAACGGGTCAAAATTATCCCAACCGCCTGTGATCCGTCCTGTGCGGTCAACAATGCTGCTTCGCGAATACCGACATCAAGCGTGGTCTCGCCAATGCGTACGATTACCGGAATGGAAATACCAAAGCGGGGACGGATCGTTACACCGATACCCGATTGCTCGGTCCCGCCGACGGCATCGTCGATGGAAAAACCGCCAACATCGCCGCGCGGAACAGCCGTAACGTTAAAATGCGAACGATATTCGCCGGGCGCAATATCAGAACTGGCACGCGCCATGATCCTGACGACTTGCGATTCACTTCCGCGAAGCGTGACCCGGCGCGGTGAATAACGCAAAAATGGGCTGGCGGTCTTTACGCCGCCCTTTTGCTGTTCTGTCAGCCCGTTGCTGAACGGGACCAACTGGCCTTCCGGTGTCATCGCCATATCGACAACGGAAATCTCATAGTCGCCTTCATTGGCGGTTTTGTTGTAAAGGCCGACCGTGGCAATCTGGCGTCGGCCATCGATTACCACGCGCTTGGGGAACAGATTGATGTCGCCAAAACCGCCAACCGACCCTTCAGGAGGTTCGGGCGCGTCTGTTGTGGCTGAGGGCTGTTCTGGCGACTGCGCTGTTGCAGTCGCGGCAAAGCCTGAAGTCGTCAACATTGCCGCAATCGCAAAGATGCGAACCTGTTGAACTAAGGATAGAAAATTCATCGAAACCTCGTGATGCAACCATACACCGATTTCTCGGCATCTGACTAGAGCATCAACGGGCTAAAAATAGAATACGCTGACGGGGTATGTCCCCGAATAGCTCCCGACATCTTGATTGGCCGCCACGTTAAGTCGGGCACCTATGAAAAGCGGCGCATATCCCGTTGCATCAAGTCGCGGGAAAATGCCGAACAGTGTCGGGGCCGTGGTGCCAAATTGAAACTGGTCGACAGTCATCGTGGCCGAACCATTAGAAACCGTCGCGGTTGCTGGCAGGCCAAAGACTGCGAAATAGCGGTTCGGATCGCCAAACACGGCAAATGCAGCGCGCCCGCGCCCATTTGTAACTTGCGGTGTGTTTGAATTCCCGACCACGCCGCCGCCCTGTGTACTTGCGCCGTTGGGCGCAATGGTAAGGGTTCCGGCGGTAGTAGGCTGGATAATACGGCCAAAGCGCAGATCAGCCACGTTTTGAATGCCGATAGGTTCGACAACCGAGGCGTTTGCTTCGCCGGTCAGCGTTTCGCTATCACCTGGTGCTGCCACCGCCACGGCTGAAGAGGTGAGGGCGAGTGCCGCCAGGGCACTGCGAAGCGTGCCATTTATGATGTCAAATTTACGCATAAATTGCGATCGTTCATCCATGAAAAAGGGGACAGGCACAGGGCCCGTCCCCCAATCTGGATCTGACGATCGGAACTTAGTTGTAAGTTACGGTTGCGTCGTAGCTGCCGCTGTAAGAACCAGCAGCTTGGTTGGCGCCAACTGTCAGCGTGCCACCGACGTTGAATGTTGCCGAACCGAGGCCAACAACGGGCGAAGAAAGCGTGCCGCTGGCAGGTGCCGAAGTTGTAAAGGCCATAGAGTCGAGACCTGAAGTTACGTTACCGCCAGTGGTGGCGATGCTGAACGAACGGCCTGCATCACCGGTAACGGTGAAAAGGTCAGCCGAATAGGTCGAACCGGTCAGGGTTGTAGCGGTGCTCGAACCGTCGAGCGCACCAGCCTGCGAAACGATAACCGTGCCGGCATCGCCTGAAGCGATTGTGCCAAAGCTGAGGGCATCGGATGCATCATGCGTGATAGAGATCGGTGAAACGATCTCAGCAGTTGCAGTACCCTGCGTGGTGTCAGTGTCGCCCGGCGCTGCTGCGGCCGGTACGGCGAATGCGGCTACGAAAGTCGCAAGAATAATCTTCTTCATAATAGTCTTCCCAAAAGGCTATGGTCCTGGTCGGCGCGCAAGGCGCACCACAACACGATTGGGTTAGCCCCCTCGTGTCTGACTTAAGTGATAGTCCCAGGGATTTAAGGAAGAGTTACTAAGTGAAGACCCTTATTAACAAAGGTTTGGATGCATTCTTTACCGCTGGTTAATCATAATTCACAACTAAGGACACCTCGGCGCGGTATTTTCCGGGCTTTGTCGCGGCAGGAACCGCAAGAGTTCCGCCAATTCGAATCTCGTCGCTGCCGCCGCTGTCCAATACGCCCCTGAAATGTCCATCGGGCAGGTTTCGGCTTCGGGAGGTAAGGTCCGATACCGGAAGGCTGGGGCCGCCGCCGCCCACCAATTCGGCATGGACGGTCTGCGGAACGGCAATTGTGTAGCCGCGGCCGCGTTCACCTGTGACATGGAACAAGGCAGGATTGGCGGTGCATCCGCCCGCGCCTGTGCAAACCGGGGCGGCGGCACCCTGATATTCGGCGGGCCCCGTTTCAGGCAATACAGTGACCGATCCGCCTTGGTTAGAGCCCACTGCAATTCCGCCAAATTCCAGATCGTCCAGCGCGGTGACGGAGATTGGCTTGATAATGGCGGCCCGGCTGGCGCCAAATGATGTTGATCCCCAATACTGCGCCCGTTCCTGCGCCAATGCCGGCTTGGCGATGCCGCCGCCGGCAATAGCGATAAGGGATGCGGCGACGAGGTTTCCGAAAAATTGCGCCACAATGCCTCCCTTTCTATTTTCAAATGCGTAAAAAAGTCGCCGCGTTTGATAAGTGAAGGGCGCATCCTGATGGAAAGTGAAGCTTGGCGGGTGTGTTTTCCACTATCTTACCGAAATCAGGACAATTTCCGCTGGTATCGGAATCGCAATTTTTCCTCCGCCCGAATTGCTTTGAATATCCAGCCGCCCGCCTACGCGGAAACTCGTGCTGCAAATGCGTGTCCTGCAATTGGGGATGGTCACTTCGACAATTTGGCCGGGCGAAACATTGGCGGCACCGGGAATATCTGTTCGATAATTTGACAGGCGCGCAACGAGATTTCCCTGCGTAACCATCGGTGCAGGGGCAAGGATCAGCTGAATGCGAAGGTTGAGACGCCGCCTGCCGTTGTTTCCGCGATCGTAACGGATCGTGAATCGGGCGGGTGACGTATCGCTGCTGCTCATCGAAAAAATGCCCGTGCTTTGGATACTGCCGTCAGGCCCGACAATCCGGTAGCCGCTGCCGATGACGGCAAAGGTGCCAAATTCCAGTTCGGTTTCCGAAATAATCCGCAATTCAGGCGGGGCGGCGGCGGCGCGTGCCGGTGCCAGCAGCATCAAAACGCTAAACAAAACGCTAAACAGGGCGGTTACGCTGCGTGGTCGTGATCTGCGCGTCTGCATCGTCATGGTCTTTGTATAGCGTATTTTTTTGATCGATGGCTATCCGCCTATCTAGGGCGCGGCAGAATTTTTCGGTTTCCATTGTTCGCGTTTGACCATGATTTGATCGAACAGTTCGCTTTCCAACCAACCTTTCAGCCAGCGCAGCACATTCGGTATTGGCTGGGCATCAAACCAGTTCCGGTCGGTGTTGGCGAATTGGCGAACAAACGGAAAAATTGCGATGTCGGTCATCGCAGGGCGCTCTCCGCACAGATATTTGCTTTGCGCCAATCGCCCGCCGAGCGTTTGGAGAAATTCCATCCCCGCTGCACGGTGCATTTCGGGATCGGCGGCGTGACGGGTAGAATATTTGTAACGGTCCAAATGATGTTTGAAAGGCCCGTCATTGGTTTCGATCAGCGTACGATCATCGCCCTTTAGCCAGCCTTGTGGATCGTTAAGCGTCAGCGCCCAGCGCATAATGTCCAGGCTTTCATCAATCACTTTGCCATCGGGCAGTGCCAGCACCGGCACGGTCCCTTTGGGCGATGCCACGAGCATTTCGGCAGGCTTATCGCGCAGCACCACTTCGCGCATTTCAACCGCGGTTTCGCTGGCCGCAAGCGCCATTCGCGCGCGCATCGCATAAGGGCAGCGGCGGAAGCTGTAGAGGATGGGCAAGGGCTGCAATTCAATTACCGCGTATCTGAAGCGGCGGATCGCCAATGTGTTGTTCGCCGCGCTGCCGGGCAAGTTCGGCTTGTTTCTGACGTTCAGCATAACGGGCGCGCTGTTCATCGCTGCGTGTGTGATAACAATTCGGGCAGCTTATTCCGTCCTCGAACAGATTGGATTTAAGATCTTCGGGCCCCATCGGATTGCGGCAGGCGCGGCACAGCGTATGCGTTCCGACTTCCAGCCCGTGTGTCACGCTGACCCTTTCGTCAAACACGAAACATTCGCCTTCCCAGCGGCTTTCCGTTTCAGGGATAGTTTCAAGGTATTTCAGAATGCCGCCCTTAAGGTGATAGACATCGTCGACACCTTCGCTTTTGAGGAATGCGGTCGATTTTTCACAGCGAATGCCGCCGGTGCAAAACATCGCGACTTTGGGCATTTTGCCTTCCGCCTCGAATTTTGCGCGCTGATCGCGAAACCAGGCCGGAAAATCTCGGAAACTTTGCGTTTCGGGATCAATCGCACCCTTGAATGTGCCAATTCCGACTTCATAATCATTGCGTGTGTCGATTACGATGGTGTCCGGGGCCGTGATTAGGTCATTCCAGTCTTCAGGCGCGACATATGTGCCGACATCACCCACCGGATCAAGATCGGGCTGGCCCATCGTCACGATTTCTTTCTTAACCCGCACTTTCATCCGCAAAAACGGCATTTTCGCTGCACGCGATTCCTTATATTCGATCTTTGCACAGCCGGGCAGGGCGCGGATATATTCCAGAACCGCCTCGATAGATTGATCGCTGCCGGCAATCGTTCCGTTGATCCCTTCCTTGGCAAGCAGGATGGTTCCGCGAACACCGTTTTCCGCGCAAATACTGCCAAGGCCGGGTTGATGTTCAGCCGGATCGTCAAATGACGTAAAATTATACAATGCGGCAATTCGGATGGGATCAGATCGGGTCATAATTGTGGTCGAAATTCAATTCTCTGAATCGGAGGCAAATGAGCGCCCAAGGTTACACCTGTCACCCAATACACCTCCTGCAAAGCCATGATAATCTGTGATTTTCATGCTGGAGACCGGGTAACACATTGCTTGGAAAACGCACGAAGTAACATTTCTGGACCGCGCGTCATCCCTTATATAATACACTTAGCATCAAGCCGCGATGTAGGAAATCTGCGGCCGCACGCAAGCTTTGATCGGCGGCTTAGCGTGAACGTTTGTTCGGCCCCATAAAGCCGAACAAATGTCCGGCAACCTTGCGCATCTGGATTTCTTCCGACCCTTCGGTGATCCGGTAGCGGCGGTGATGGCGGTAAATATGTTCGAACGGTTTATGCCGAGAATAGCCGATGCCGCCGTGCACCTGCATTGCGGTATCGGCGGCATCGCAGACCAGCCGGTTGGCCTTGTAATTGCACATGGAAACTTTGTCAGAGAGGTGTTTGGCCACGTCAGGCTTGGGCATCGAATCCATTTGAGCGGCCGTTTTCCAGATTAGCAAGCGCAGCATTTCCGCATCGGTTTGCAATTCGACCAGTGGAAATTGGATCGCCTGATTGGTTGATAACGGCTTGCCGAACGGCTTGCGCTCACCCGCATATTTGACGGCCTCATCAATGCAATATTGCGCCGCGCCCAGCGAAGAGGCAGCCTGCCGGATGCGGTTTTCATGGACAAATCCCTGTGCGAGGGCAAGGCCGTAATCCAGATCGCCAAGGATTGAATCGGCGGGAATCCACACGTCTTTCAGGGTCAGCTTGGGATGGTCGGTGGGCATGTTGAACGTCCACATATATTCGCCAACCTCAAGGCCATCGGCATCATAGGGAACGATAAAGCAGCCAATTCCTTTGGCGCTGCCATCTTCGCCCGAATGCCGCGCAAAGACCATGCAATCGGTCGCGACATGGCTGCCGGTGGTCCACATTTTTTCACCATTGATCAGCCAGCCATCCGCCCCGCCGCGCGTTTCGGGCACTGCGCGCGTTTCCATCCATGTCGCGTCGCTGCCATGCGCTTCTTCTGTCAGGCCGAAGCTCCAACGCATTTCGCCTTTGAGCATGGCGGGGATAAAATCACGCTTCTGTGCCTCTGTGCCAAAATCGCGCACCAGCAGCGGCTGTACCAGATTACCAACAATGCTGCTTTCGTTCTGAAGATCATTATGCAGCCCAAGCCCTTTGTGGGCCAGATGATGCCGGATTGCGGCCATCGCCAGATTGCTGCCATCCTTGCCGCCAAATTCCTTGGGCAGAGCAAAACGGTAATGGCCCGCTGCATCGGCAGTGCGGCGCATTTCGCCCAGCAATTCTTCCCAGTCTTTGGTCGGCAGCCCGTCATTATCCCAATCTGTCCGGCTGTTTTCGCGGCGATGATCGAAGAAACGGATATTGTCGCCGCGTTGTTCGATTGGCTTAATCTCAGCCTCGATAAATGCATCCAGCTCGGCAAGATAATCGGTGATTTCACAAGGCAGTTCGAACATCATTTTCAGGCTTCTCCGGTCCATTTTTTATGCGCCACGCCAAGGGCGGGATATTTGGGAATATCGGCAGACAATTTGTCCAGCGCATCGCGTTTGAGCCGTGCTAGAAGGCCGGGTGAATTCAGGCCCTTTTCACCGCGTGCAATTTCTTTTGAAAGTTCGATATTCCGGTTTTTGGGCGAAGCCGCATCGTCGCGGACGATCATCCCGAGTGCGTTGCGTGCGACGGCCAATTGAAAGCGGTCATGCCCTTCGACCTTGTCTTTCATGGTCGATAGCCATTCGGAAATGGCGGAGGCGATCTCTCCATTGCTGGCTTCACCGTTGGTTGGCGGCCCGCCGATGCCGGTGGATGGCGCGGCGAAAGCAGCATCGGGCGCATCTTCTTCCAACAGTATCAGCAAATCCAGTTCCTGCTCGCTGGTGCGGCGCGAAATTACCACGCGCTCAAGCATGCGGTCTTCGCCGCTGCGCCAAAATTGCGCCATTCGCAGACAGCCAAGGGCCCACCACACGGTGCGGAAAATCATCCAGAAACGAAAACGGCTGCGATCTATCAAGTGTCCGCTTTCGGATTCGTAAGCGGTGAAATAATCCTCCAACGAGCCCAGACCCATCGCGGGCCGGTCATATCGGGCAAAACGCCAAACTGCCATGCAACCAAAGGCCAGATCCTCATGCCGGTCGCCGAAATGCGCCAATTCCCAATCGAGTACGCCGGTCAAATGCGAATCCTGGGCGAGGATATTTCCAAGGCGGAAATCGCCATGGTTGAGCACGGGATCAACTGGTGCAGGCATATTGTCGGTCAGCCATTTCAGCCCGATAGCGATGATTGGCCGGTCACCGCCCGTTTCTGCGAATTGATCGCGCAGCCCGCCAATCGCTTGGGCATAGTCAAGCGTGGGAACTTCACCGGGAATGTCGGCGGTGTCCAAACTATGGATACGGGCAAGATCGCGGGCCGCCTGTTCGAGAATTTGCCCCGGTTTATCCATTGCCAGAATGGCCCGCGGATCGGGTGTGCCAGGCAAGGCGCGCATCACGAAGCCGCTGCCAAGGCTGTCTTCAGGTGTAAGCTGTGCGACAACTTCGGGCGCGGTTACTCCGGCGGTATGGGCGGCGCGTATGATGGCCGCTTCTGTGCCGTGGCCAAAAGGGCGGCCAGCCATAAATTCCAGTGTAGGTGCGCGGCGCAGAACATAGGCAGCGCCGGCAAATTCAAACCGCCAGCTTTCCATTGTCGCGCCGCCTGTCAGCCGCCTGCAGCCCGTGACTTCGCCTGCGCCAAGATGGCGTCTCATCGCGGTTTGCAGCAAGGTTTTGATAGAACTGGTCATTCGCAGTGACACTAAAGAGCAATTCGCAGCGGCACACAAATCGTCATTTGCGGCAATGGATGCTTGCCTAGCGGGGCGCGGGCTGCGATTTGCGGCTTTGATGGTAGGGGATATAGAACGAACGGCCAAAGCAAGGGCCATGGCAGACCGCGCCAAACGCTGGATGCTGGACGAGGCATTTCCCTTCTGGGCTGACCGTTCGCCCGATCCCGAAGGCGGTTTTTACGAAAAACTTGACCTGGACGGGCGCGGAATTAACGGGGTCGACAGCCGGGTCCGGCTGCAGGCGCGCATGGTGTTCACTTTCGCATTGGCCGCGGATCTCGGCTGGGACCGGAGTCGTTCGATGGAATTGGTTCAACGCGGAATCGCGACGCTCACATCGCAATGCAGACGGCCCGATGGCCTTTATGGGCGTATGGTCCGTACGGGCAAGGGGCTGGTCGATGATGCTGCGGAAACTTACGATTCTGCCTTTGCGTTGCTGGCTTTTTCGACCGCTTCAAAAATTTTCGACCTAAAAAGTGCCAATGATGCAGCGGCCAAGCTTAGCGCGGCAATTGATCGTGAATTGGGCCATGCAGATGGCGGCTATCGTGAACGTCTTCCCGCACCGGAAATCCGCGAACAGAACCCGCATATGCATCTGACGGAAGCCTCATTGGCATGGCATGAGGCGGGCAAGGATGGAAAGGCGCTTGATCGCGCCGAAAGGACAATCTCCTTCCTTCGTACCCGGTTCTTTGACGGGAATTCGGGCCTTCTGCTGGAATTTTCCGGCGGACCATCAGCCGAAAACCGCGTCGAGGCGGGACATTTGTTCGAATGGGTATGGATTCTCGGGCGGCTGAGGCAGCTGACCGGCCATGCGCCAGAAGATTTCGCTGCCACGCTTCATGACGGTGCAATGCGGCTGCTGGAAGGGCTCGATTATCTGCCGCTATCGCAAAACTGTGACGGTTCCGTGCGCGAGGCGAAGCAGCGCACTTGGGGCCCGGCAGAGAAGCTGAAAGCGCATATTGCGCTGTGGCGGATGCAGCGATCTGGTGCGCCATCCGATACGCCACCTGATGCATTGGCCGATTTGGTGATCGAAACCGCGCAAGCGATGTTCGCTGATCATATTGATGGCGCTTTGCCGGGTGCGTGGATCGATGAAATTGCGCCGGATGGCACTTCGCTGGCCCAATATATCACCCCGGCAACCGGCTATCACATCTTTTTGGCCTGCAAAGAGCTGATCGATTTTGCAGATGAGTTGGAACAGGGCGCAGCCTGACGTCCCGATACCGGCTTGTTTGAGCCTATTTGGGAGGCAGCAAGACCAGTTTTGACGTTTTCGCGCGATATGCCCGATAGGCCGGATTATCGCCCCAACGCTGCTTTGCCTTGGCATCCAACATCGGAATTCCGCTTACTTTTGTGAGCAGAAAAATGACGAAAACCGGAGAGAACAGCACCAAATATCCCCAGCCCGACAATAGCGGCAAAACGATAATGGTAATGCCGGTCCATAGCATGATTTCGCCGAAATAATTGGGGTGCTGCGACCATGCCCAAAGGCCTGTATCGATGAATTTACCGGCATTGCCGGGATCGTTTTTGAACGCATTTTTCTGCCGGTCAGCAGCGATTTCTATCACAAAACCGATCAGCCAAATGGCCGTCCCAATCCAGAAATACAGGTCCAGCGGCCCCCGATCCACAGCACCGATAATCGTCACGGCGGCGGCGGCGGTAAAAATCGCCCAGCTGGCCTGCATTGTCCATGCGACCAGAAAGCGCGCCGGATTGATCTTTATCTTGTCAAACCGCGAATCCTTTCCGTCACGCCCGATCCGCGCAAACAGGAAGCTGCCAAGGCGCAGCGCCCAAACGGTTACCATTAACGCGGCCACAATGGCTTTTGCATCAAGCGGTGCGGCAATCCAGCAGGCCGCGCCCATCAGCGCCAGATAGGTGATCGATCCGATCAGATCGTAGAATTTTTCCGTCTGCGCGATGGCACAAGGTAAAAAGGCCAGCCAATTCACGGCGATGGAGATCAGCGCGCAAATGAACAGCACCGAATGGCCGGCAAAGCTGTTTTGGTTTGCACCGGCAAACCATGCGAATGTCAGGCAAATAATGGTTGTGACCAGCACGGTGGCCAGACTGCTGAAAGATCGTTTCGCGTTCGACATTGGAAGCCCCTCTCTTCATATTGCAGGTGACTAACCCGGCGGGGCCGCGCTTGGCAATCGCCGCGCTATTTCTTGACCGGGGGCTGCTTGCGGGAAAACACCATCTCGCTGGCCGAAGATGCCTTGGCATCATAGGCATAGCCCTGAGCGTTGAAATCCTTAAGCCCTTCTGCCCGGTCGAGCTGATTGTCCATAATCCACCGCGCCATCAATCCGCGCGCGAATTTAACATGATACATCAGCCGCCGCGCCTCACCGTCTTTCACATTCAGGAATGACGCCGTTATAACCGGCGCGGACAAGGCACCGCGATCGACGGCTTTGAAATATTCGTTAGAGGCAAGGTTTACGATCGTCCTGTCAGCATGTCCGGCAAGATCGCTTTCAAGAGCACCGCTGATCCGGCTGCCCCAAAAATCATACAGCGATTTGCCGCGCGGATTTTTCATCTTTGTGCCCATTTCCAGACGGTAAGGCTGAATTGCATCCATCGGGCGCAGCAGACCGTAAAGCCCCGACAGAATCCGCAAATGATCCTGAGCATAGGCCAGCGTGTCATCGCTCATACTCTTCGCCTCTAGGCCCCAATAAACGTCGCCGTCGAAAGTCAGCCCCGCAGGTTTGGCCGAATTGCTGCGCCCTTCCAGATCGAACGCTATAAATCGTTCCGCATTTAACTGGGCCAGCTTGTCCGAAATATGCATCAGTTTTTTTAGGCTTGCAGCGGATTGCTTTTTGGCGACCGTGGCAATTGCACGCGTGTCATCAACAAGGCGCGGCCTGGTCACTTCCAACTGCGTTTCCAGCGCGTCAAAATTCAGTTTTTTGGCAGGTGAGAGCAGGGTAATCATCGTTCGTCGTTTCTTCCTGATATGTCGGCGTGGGCGCTGGGTATGCCCCATGTAACTTGTGTTTAGGAAACAACTTACGGCGGCCTATTGCAAGCCGCCGCCGCCGATTATTGGCAGCCGGGAACTAGGCAGCGCATGTTATTCCCCTGTCAATTCGATAATCCGGCGCAAAACCTGTTTGGTGTTGGCCAGTTCAGCAGCGGTGAAATTATCCGCAAGGTCAGCCTCAAGCGCCTTGCCGAACGCCAGTGTTTCGACAAAAACATTTTGTCCGGCCTCTGCCAATTCGAATTTTCCGTCAGTTTCGCGCACAAGCTTGTTTCCGGCCATTTGATCCAGCAATTGCGGGGCCGGGGCATGGCCAGAATGTGACAGGAGCTGGGCAATCGCATCGCGCGACAGCGGGCTTTCAATGCTCAACAGGCCGAGCGTGAGATATTCTTCCATCGAAGAGCCCAATTCGACGAGGCGCGAGCGGATCGGACGCGATGTTTGGAAATGCGCACGCGAAATCAGGTAAAATAGAAAATTGTCGTTGAACCGGCCATGTTCGATATCAACCGATTCCCGGCCTCCGCCCTTGGGCCTCGTGCGCCGTTCAGCATAACTGCCGCCGTGGAACAGCAGAGGAGCCTCGTCACGGGCTTCGAAATTGATGACTTCGCCAACCAGAATGATGTGGTCGCCGCCTTCATATTGATGGCGCGTCTGGCATTGGAACAACGCGGCATGTTGATCGAAAACCGGCGATCCCAATTCGCCTTCATGCCAATCTACGCCAGCAAATTTGTCTTCGCCGGAACGGGCAAAACGGTTGGACAGATCCTCTTGCGATGCAGCAAGAACATGAACCGCGAAATGTCCGCTATCGCAAAATGTCGCGCGCGAAAGGCTGCTTTTTGCCAGTGACCACAGCACCAGCGGCGGATCTATGCTGACCGAATTGAAGCTGCTGGCCGTGACACCGACGGGCTTGCCATCGGGGTCTTTGGTGGTCGCAATTGTGACCCCGGTGGCGAAGGCACCAAGTGCATCGCGGAATTCTCGTTGCTGGGCGGTCATAAAATCATCTTCGGTGAATTTCACGCCCTGTCAATGAGAGCTTTGCGCCATATGGAAATGATTGATACGCAGCGTATCCTATCGAGATATGCCGGTGCATTCTGATCCGTTACGGCAAAACGACTGAATGGGCGAAGCGGCCCTGTCTGTCAGTTGAAACGATTGCCCGCTGCGGCTTTGCTCTGCAGGTAATCGCAAACGGGGAGGCCGTGTTTTTCGAGCCCCGCCACAATCTTGCCAAGGCCGATTGTGTCGGCCCAGAACATCGGGCCGCCGGTGGTCAGCGGCCAGCCATAACCGTTGATCCAGACCACATCGATATCGCTGGCGCGCTGGGCCATGCCCTCTTCCAATATCATCGCGCCTTCATTGACCATCGGATAGAGCAGCCGTTCACGGATTTCATCGACCGATATTTCCCGCTGCATGTGACCTTCCTGTTTGGCGAAATCGGCGATGATGGCCTGCACGTCCTCCGACGGGGTTCGGCTGCGTGCTTCATCATAATCGTAAAAGCCCCGGCCATTCTTTTGCCCGAACCGGTCTGCGGCGCACAGCGCCTCACGGATGGTGGTTACTTTGGACGGATCGCGGTGCCAGCCGATATCGATACCGGCGAGATCGGCCATCTGGAATGGCCCCATCGGAAAGCCGAATTCCAGCAATACGTCATCCACCTCCCAATATTTTGCACCTTCCATGATCAATGCATTGGCCTGAACCTGACGCGGGCTGAGCATCCGGTTTCCGATAAAGCCGTGACACACACCTGAAACTACCGCGACCTTGCCGATTTTCTTGGCCAGTTTCATCGCTGTCATCAGCACATCGCCGCGTGTTTTATCGCCCCGTACGATTTCCAGCAGTTTCATAATGTTAGCGGGGGAGAAGAAATGCAGGCCCAGAACATATCCCGGCCGCTTGGTCGCTTGGGCGATCTCATCGACATTGAGATAGCTGGTGTTGGAAGCAAGGATTGCGCCCTGTTTGACCACCTTGTCCAGCTTTCCGAATACGTCGATTTTTACGTCCATGCTTTCGTAAACGGCTTCGATGACCAGATCACAATCAGCCAGATCGGCATAGTCTAACGTGGTGCTAAGCAGGCCCATCGCCTGATCAACCTGCCCGGGCTTCATCCGGCCGCGCGCGGCAGAACGTTCATAATTTTTGCGAATTACGCCGGTTCCGCGATCAAGCGCATCCTGCTGCATTTCCAATATTGTCACGGGAATGCCGGCGGAAAGAAAATTCATTGCAATCCCGCCGCCCATGGTTCCTGCGCCAATCACGCCGACTTTTTTAATATCGATCGGGGCGGTTTTGGAATCGAGATCGTCAATCTTGTTGGCTGCGCGTTCGGCAAAGAAATAGTGCCGCATGGCCGCGCTCTGCGTGCCGGACATCAATTCCAAAAACAGCGCACGTTCCTTTTTCACGCCTTCTGCATAATTCAGCTGGGTTGCAGCTTTAACAGCCTGAATGCCCGCCTCTGGCGCGTCCACGCCGCGTAATTTGCGCGCATGTTTGGTGCGGAATTCGTCGAACAGGCCGGGGTTTTTAATGCCGTCTTCCTGTGCCGTACCTTGCGAACTGCGCTTCACCGGTTTGCCGATTTGTGCGCGGGCGAAGGCGATTGCATCTGCCTCTAGGCTGTTTTCGCCTGTAATCTGGTCAAGCAATCCAATGTCCAATGCCCTGCTGGCCGGAATAGGATTGCCTTGTACGATCATGGGCAAGGCGTTTTCGACGCCCACGACGCGCGGCAGACGCTGTGTACCAGCGGCACCGGGTATCAGGCCCAATTTGACTTCGGGCAGCCCCATCTTTGCACTGGGCACAGCAACGCGGAAATGGCACGCCAACGCAACTTCGCACCCGCCGCCCAGCGCGGTTCCATGGATTGCGGCAACCACCGGCTTGTCGCTTGCTTCCATTGCATCGAGGGTTTCCGCCAGATTGGGCCCGGCTGGCGGCTTTCCGAATTCTGTAATATCGGCGCCTGCAAAGAACGTTCGCCCGTCGCAGCGGATAACCACAGCTTTGACGCTGTCATCAGACAAAGCCTGTTCAATCCCGTCTTTCAGCCCCTGCCGGACTGTCTGGCCCAGCGCATTAACCGGAGGATTGTCGGAGATGATTACCAGCACATCATCGTGCCGCTCGGTGCGAATGGGGTCAGTCATCGGGTTTCTCCTTCAAGTGTCTTACGCGCGTGCTGGGCCAAACTTCAGGCGCGGCTGTCAGTTAGCGCGGAATAGATGAGCGTCTTTAGCTGGCGGCGTATGGGATAGGTGCTGGATGGGTAGACCTGCGTCATAAAGACCATCGTAACCGCCTCCACCGGATCAACGAAAAATGCGGTCGAATAGGCACCGCCCCAATAGAATTCCCCCATGCTGGAGGGTATCAGCGTTTGCGCCGGATCAATAACCATGGCGAAACCCAGACCAAATCCGGTCCCAGCATTGTTGGCTTCGGAAAACAGGCTGCTCGACATGTCGGTCAGGTCAGCGCCGCCGGGCAGATGATTGGTCCGCATCAGCCGCAATGTTTTGGGGCTGAGGATACGGTTTCCGTCCAATTCGCCGCCATTGACCAGCATCGCGGTGAAGCGATGATAATCGGCAATTGTCCCGCACAACCCGCCGCCGCCGCTGTCAAACAGGCCGTCTTCATTCAGCTTGCTGCCCATTCCGGCATCAATCATCCGGGGCGGTTTGCCCGGGAGATATTGATAGGCATCGACCAGCCGTTCACCATCCCCGGTGGCGATCCCGAATGCGGTGTCGGTCATGCCAAGCGGCGCGAATATGTGTTTCTCGAAATATTCACCCAATCGCATACCGGAAAGACGTTCTACCGCGATTCCGAGTACATCGGTGGAGACTGAATAATTCCAACCTTGCCCCGGCGAAAATTCCAGCGGCAAATCCGCCAATATCTTGATGAATGCATCTGAATCATGCCTGTTGCGCGCGAAATCGAGATCTTGATCGCGATAGACCGCATCAATATTGGTGCGGTTTTGCAATCCATATGTAAGCCCGGACATATGGGTCAGCAGGTCGACGAAACGCATCGGCCTTGCGGTTTCGCCAGGCGCAAATGGGATAGACCCACCGCCGCCAGCGTAGATTTTCAAATTTTCAAATTCAGGTATCACCCGGCTGACCGGTTCTTCCAGTGCCACTGCACATTTTTCAACCAGTTGCATAAATGCGATGGAGGTCACAGGCTTGGTCATCGAAGCAATACGGAAAATCGCGTTGTCACGCAGATCGCTGCGGCCTTCGCCCATCGTCCCCTGTGCATCGTAGAAAAGGGGCTGACCGTCCCGCGCGACGACCAATTGAGTCATCGGAAGCCGGCCATTGTCGATATAGTTGTCTTTCAGGAATTGCGGGATGCGGCCCAGTTTTTCAGGATCAAAGCCCAGCGAGGCAGGATCGGCGCAATCAAATGGTGTCGGCATTCTGTTTCCTTAGCACGGCGCTTGAGCGTGTTACGAAACCGACCTAGCATCAGTTGCAGAATAAAACATAGCTGTTTGGGAGAGACGGTTTGAATGGTTCCGAAACGAATGCGGACACACCATGGCAATGGCAAGCCCCCGCAGGCTGGCCGGCCAAGTCGCTGGGCCAGATCGAGACGCAGCTTTGTGCCGCCGGGCAAAGTTTTGAAATCGAAACACGCGACATTCGCGGTGTTCCCACCCGTGTATGGAAGAATGCGCCGCCGTCGCTGCGGGCTTTGGCTGATCATGCGCGGGGGCATGGCGAACGGTTGATCACGATTTATGAGGATGAGCGGGTTACTTACGAAGCATGGTACCGTGCGGTGGCCAGTTTGGCGGCCGAATTTCAGAAATGCGGGATTGAAAAAGGTGACAGGGTCGCGCTCGCCATGCGTAATCTGCCTGAATGGCCAGCGGTGTTTTTCGCAGTGACAGCGATTGGCGCGATTTGTGTGCCGCTCAACGCATGGTGGACGGGTCAAGAGCTTGCCTTCGGCCTACAAAATTCGGGTGCGAAGATGCTAATTTGCGATTCCGAACGCTGGGATAGAATTGCGCCATTTCGCGCCGAATGCCCGGATATCTTGGACGTCTTCGTCACACGTTCGGACACGGATGATCGGGCTGTCAAAAAGTTGGAAGCGATCATCGGCTCACCGCAGGATTGGGCTGATTTGCCCGATGCAGAGATACCCGATGCGTGCATTGCGCCCGATGATCCGGCGACCATTTTCTATACCAGCGGCACCACAGGTAAACCAAAGGGCGCGCTTGGCAGCCACCGTAATCTCACCACAAACATATTCTCCAGCGCCTATGCCGCTGCGCGAAATTTTCTGCGCCGCGGGGAACCAATTCCTGAACCCATTCCCAAGGTCGGCTTAACAGTCATTCCGCTGTTCCACGTAACGGCCTGTTCGGCAGGCTTGATGGGCCAATTATATTCCGGCCACACAATCATCTATATGCACCGCTGGGAAGCGGAGAAAGCATTCGCCATTATCGAAAATGAGCGGGTCAATATCACTGGCGGCGTGCCAACGATTGCGTGGCAGATGATCGAGCATCCAGAGCGCAAGAATTATGACCTTTCCAGCCTAGAGGCCATTGCTTACGGCGGCGCGCCCGCTGCACCCGAATTGGTCCGTAAAATCTATCAAACCTTCGGTTCTATGCCGGGCAATGGTTGGGGCATGACCGAAACGATGGCGACCCTTACTGTCCATTCGGCAGAGGATTACCTGAACCGGCCGCAAAGCGCGGGTCCGCCAGTTCCGGTCAGCGATGTAAAGGTCACTGACGGCGAAGGGAACATTTTGAAAGCAGGCCAGATCGGCGAATTATATGCGCGCGGCCCGCAGATTGTGATCGGCTATTGGGACCGGCCAGAAGCAACCGCCCAAACATTCGCCAATGGTTGGGTGCGTACGGGTGACCTTGCCCGTTTGGATGACGAGGGGTTTTGCTACATTGTCGACCGTGCGAAAGACATGGTGATCCGCGGCGGAGAAAACATCTATTCTTCCGAGGTTGAGAACGTGCTTTACGACCATCCTGCCGTAACCGACGCTGCGGTATTTGGCATCCCGCACAGAACGCTGGGTGAAGAACCTGCTGCAATGGTCCATCTGGCGCCGGGTATGGCTGCGGGCGAGGATGAATTGAAAGCGTGGGTTGCAGGCCAGTTGGCCAAATTCAAAGTGCCAGTGCGGATTGTTTTTGCTGAAGAAATGTTGCCGCGCAACGCCAATGGCAAAATACTTAAGAAAGATCTGAAAGCGCAATTCGATAATTTCTGACGGAGCAACTGCCTTCCGCAGTTCCACACCCATCGCAATCCGCGCGGCAAATGATGCGAATGTGATCAGGATATTGGGGCGGAGAATTGGCACGGCTTGACCTTACATTAGGATACAGCCTTCGCCCTTGCGAAGGCACCTCTAGGCCCGCCTGTTAGCTGCCGGTGATCTTAATGATCGTGATGAGCACCAAGATTACTAGAAAAAGCAAAAGGGAAGCCAATCCAAACTTACCCTTGCGCCCCGCAATGCCGAGCGTGAGGGACAGTATCAATCCCATGATCACCACTGGCGGCACCATTTTTTCAAAGTGGCCTGAAGCGATATTGGGGATGATACCAAATCCGCAAATCAGCAGGAAAAGCCCGCCGAAAAAGCCAATATGGCCCAGACGGTCCGGCTCGTTATGATCATCTGGCTTTAAAGGGTCACCATAGCTTTCCGGTGGGTCGAGCTCACTTAGCAGTTTCTCATGATCTGCATCGGGTTCCGACATCGCTTCATCAATATGATCGCGCATTTCGCGCAATATGGATTTAACTTCCGCTTCGCTTGATCCTGCATTCTGCAAAACGGATTTCACGCTGCTGATATAATCTTCAATCTCTTTTTGTGCCTGTACCATCAGCTTTCCTCTGACTGTTGTCTTGGTGATGCCAGCAATTCAATGCCGTCACGCAAAGATTCCCAATAGACAAGAAGCTCGGCCAATCTTGCCTTGGCCTTGGTGGTCATATGATAATAGCGGCGTGTCTTGCCCCTGGCTGAGGGGCCTTCGCGGACCTTGAGCAGCCCTTGCTTGGTCATTTTTGCCAGCATTGGATATAATGTGCTTTCCGAAAAGGATAGCGCTTCGATCTTCGCCATTTTCGACAATATTGAATAGCCATAATCCTCACCATCGCTGAGGATTATCAGGATGCAGAGTTCAGCAAATCCCTTGCGCATTTGCCTGGGCCAATCGTGGACAATCGCATTTTCTCTCATGAAATTGACATACCTCGTATTCCAAGGTAAATATACCTCGACAACCATAGTAATAGAAATGAACAGTTGGAAAAAGCAACGAAAATGCAAAAAAAGGTGGAAGGCCGTATGCTGGGTTGCATCGCCCGCAAGCGGCACCATTTCCGAACTTTGGTTGGAATTTCTTCATTTGTTGCGGTTGTTGCATGTGGTGGAGACGGGTCTTCGCCTGCCGCTCCGCCCGTAATCCCCACGCCTTCGTCAACCCCTTCGTCAACGCCTACAGCTACGCCTTCTCCGACTGCAGCCTGTAGAACCGTCACGCCAGATGTGGAAATGCGCTGTCCATATCATCCGATAGATGGTGACAAATACAACATCACTTTCACCAGATTGACCGATGGCACCGTCCAAATGGCCGATGGTCTTGATACGCAGTCCAGCCAGTCCGAAATCTTGTTTGATCCACAACAGCCGCTGGGTTGGGGAACGATGTTAACGGTCGTCTCTCCAAAACTTGATCGCGCCTTGACCGCCAAACAAAAGCTGGAGTGTAGCAGCGGCGGGCCGGAATGTTTGACGAAGCTGTGGTATGCCTATCGCGATGAAAATGATCCGAATAATTCGCAGGATGATGAATGGGTGCACATAAACCTGTCCAGCTTTGGATTGGGCGCGGCCTATGAAGCCCATGGCTGGAGCACGTGGCTCCATAATGATCTGGCTTTGTTTAATGTTCAAAGATTGACGAGCGGGCCACTGGGCCCCGCGGACGATGGCGCGCAAATATATGCGTTACGCCTGGACGGTACGCCCAGAGTTGAGCGCTATGCGCCCGCCATGTTGGAGGATCAGCAATGTTTGACCGGCCGGATAAATGCCCAACCCCCGCGTGAGGGAAACGCCTGTTTTGACGGGCAGCGCATATCCTTGGTCCGGCGCTGTAAGAATGAGCAAATTTCAGCTGCCACACATGCATGGTGGAACGTGCGCCAGACTGATAATCCATCAAGCGGAACCTGCCTTTCCGGCCCGCAAGCGCAAATTCCCGTATTGCGGACCTATGTTATGGAGGTCGATCAGTCTTGCCTTCCCAAAAAGACATTCTCGGAAATGCTACCCGCCCATACTCCCGATAACGGGCCGCAAAATAAGACCATGGGCGTAACACCGGAATGGGGTGATATGTTGTCAGCGATCAGCGGCGATGGGAAATATCTGGCGATCGGTGTCAACCGGGTTGATCCGGGCATTCTGGCCAATGAATCCTGCGCTGGTTTTAAACACAATCTGACCGATCCAAACAATGATTTGAGCGGCAATGTCACCCGCCATACGCATATTTGCGAATTATCGCCGTCACTGCAATGCATCGCCGAACCGCATCCTGTGCAAACCCGGTTCTCGCCAATCGAAAACCTGGCTGTGCCGGGGTTCTTGCGATCCAGTTCCGATTTGAATTGGTCGGTTATTCTAAACCGCGTCTATGCGCCTATCGGCCAAACACCGCTGGTTGATATTGGCCTTGCCAAAGAGGAAAGAAATTTTTGGACTTATTCCCCCGTTCCGCATGGACCGGCAACAGGTGTGATGCCAATTCACAGGGTGGAGCAGGTCAAGCAATAGATTTCCAATTGTCCGCCAAGTATCTATCGCTGCAAACCCGCTGTGTTGGCTGCCATGCCAATGCCGTCATAGAATAGCTGTTGCCTCCCGGATGAAAATCTGACCACCTGATTTCAGGGAGAGGGCATTATGGCGGACGGAACGGCGAAATTGCCGCTTGGGACGAAGCTGGCATATGGGTTTGGCTCGGCAGCTTATGGGATCAAGGATGGCGGTTTCAGTTACTTCCTGTTGATGTTTTATGGCACGGTTGTGGGGCTCGATCAGGGGCTTGTTGGTCTGGCGATTCTGATTGCGTTGGTGGTTGATGCATTCAGCGATCCTTTGGTGGGATATTGGTCCGACAATTTTCGTTCGAAATGGGGACGCAGGCATCCCTTTATGTATGCAGCGGCGGCGCCGATTGCGCTGACGTATTTCCTGCTGTGGAATCCGCCGGACTGGGGGCAAACGGGCCTGTTCTGCTATCTTCTGGCGCTTGCGATACTGATCCGCACATTGATCACTTTTTACGAGACGCCCAGTTCTGCATTGTTGCCTGAATTGACGCAAAATTATCAAGAGCGGACCACGGTGCAGACCTGGCGTTTGTTTTTCGGATGGGCGGGCGGAAATTTTATGGCAATCCTGATGTGGGGTGTGCTGTTGGTCGCAACCGCCCAATATAAAGAGGGTTCGTTAAACCGTGAAGGCTATGAAACTTACGGCATTATTGCATCGCTGCTGATCTTCGTGGCCATAATGGTGTCGGCGCTGGGCACCCATTCGCATATCAAGCATTTGCGAAAGCCGCCTGAGCGTGAGCGCCGCAGTCTGGCCAGCATTTTCCGTGAGATGTTTGACACATTGCGCGAAGATTCTTTCAAGGCGCTTTTCTTTACAATGTTGTTCGGCTCGGTCGCGACCGGCTTTGGCGCGGCATTGGCGTTCCAGATGCTGTCATTCTTCTGGGGGTTTGAACCTGCCCAGATTTTCATCTGGACGATGTTGGTGTTCGTTTCTGCGTTGATCGCATTGTTAATTGCCCCGCGGCTGGTGAAAGCGTTTGGCAAAAAGAAATCGGTCATCGGAATTGGGATGATCGCCTTCACAATCGCGCCGATGCCGGTTCTGTTGCGCTTGCTCGACGTGATGCCGCAGAATGGCGATCCTATGCTGTTCCCAATTGTCGCTGCTGTGAATACGCTCGACCTAGGGTTGATAATCGCATTTCAAGCAATTGCCTATTCGATGATCGCTGAACTGGTTGAACAAAGCGAGCTGAGAACCGGCCGCCGGAGCGAGGGCGTTTTCTACGCCGCCGTTACATTTACCCGCAAAAGCTCTCAGGGCATCGGGGCTGCTGTGGCGGGGTTTGGCTTGGCATTTATAGCCTTTCCGCAAGGGGAGGCTGTGTCGAGCGTTTCGGACGAAAAACTGTGGTATTTGGGCGCGATTTATGCGCCGATTCTGTGGGTTTTATGGGGCAGTATGCTGTTCGCGATCAGCAGATACCGGATCGACGAGGATTCGCATGAAGCAAATTTGCGCGAATTGGCAGCGCGGGCCGACAAGGTTGAAGAGCGCGCCGGTTCGGATATTTTATGAGTGCTTCCCGCAATTGGGAATTGCCTTGGTCTTGCGCCCGATAACGGCCCGATTGCTCAGAGCATTCCTGCCCCTGCAACGGGCACATTCTTTGCAATGATCTTGCCGCTCATCCGGTCACGGCATTCATCACGGTCGGCGGAATCGGCCAATGCGATATACAGTGTTTTGCGATCAGGCCCGCCCAGCGCGCAGGTGAAGGGTTGCTGTTTGCCCGTTTCAATCACGTCGAGCACTTCGCCGCCTTCCTGCACCCTGAAACATCGTGCGTTGGTTGGCGAGGCGACCCAGATCGCCCCTTCGGCATCGAGCGCGATGCCATCGGGAACTGATCCATCAAGGAATTGCGCCCAGATTCGACGGTTGGACAGACTGCCATCATCCCCGACGTCGAATGCGGTCAATCGGGCGGCATAGGTTTCAGCCACAATCAATGTCTTGCCATCCGGGGTCATAACAGTGCCGTTGGGGAAGATCATCTGATCGGCGACCTGATGGAATGAACCATCGGGATCAACGCGGACCAAATTAGTTGGCGCGATACCTTCATCCTCATCGGTATGGAAACCGAAATTGCCAACCCAAGCGCGGCCTTGTCTATCGACAACCATATCGTTGGCGCGTTTTGTTACCATACCCGACAGGTCGGCGTGAACAGATATCACGCCGTCTGCTTTGCGCCGCAGCAATTGGCGGTCGGTCATAGATACGATCAGCATATCGCCGTTTGGCAGCCACCCGAGGCCGGAAGGGCGGTTGTCGATCCGGCAGATTTCCTCAACCGTCCCGCTTGCATCAATGCGGTGAACGCCGTGCCCATGCATGTCAGAAAACCACAATGAACCCTGATGCCAACGCACGCCTTCAATGAAAGCGAAACCGTCGGCGATGATTTCAGAATTGTTCACGCGGCCGCTAAATTACGTAGTCGAGGATTTCAGTGACCCGCTGATCACGGTTGGTCACCATCCGGTCGTGAAGCTTGGTGACTTGCTTGCTGCCTGTTTTGACAAACAGAAATGGAAAAATCCCGTGCATCAAACAGGCGCCGCCTGCGATAATAAGGCGCCCGCCAAAGGAACTGGCGTGTTTGAAATGCTGGAAATATGTCTCTCCGACAGAGGCTGGGTGCTTTGTGAAAGGGGCTAGAATCACGTTAAAAATCCTCCAATAGAATGCCGCATTAGCCGATCAGTGTTTCCGCGACCACCACTGCGGTGGCGAATGATGCGATACTCGCGCTCAACACAGGCACCAGCGGTTTCCAACCAGCGTCCAGCAAAAGGTCCATCCGGGATCGCATTGCCGTGGCGGTGACTGCCAACAAAAGCAGCGTTTTCGATGCTGTCAGTCCGTAATCGCGAAACTGCGTTGGCAATTCGATTGCACTGTTTGCCAGCACAACCAACAGGAATACGGTGATGAATGGAGGCAGAGCAAATCGTTTCCAGCCCGATGTTTTTTCGCCGTCGCCGCCGGTGCCGATCCAGAATGCAACCAGACCAACGATTGGCGCCAGCAGCGCAACCCGCGTCAGCTTCACGATGGTTGCTTGCGCGCCGGCATCCGGCGAAACGGCATAGCCACCGCCGATCGCCTGTCCGGCATCATGGATCGACGCCCCGATGAGATAGCCCGCCTGAATATCGTTAAACCCCAACAATCCCGCCAGTGCCGGATAGAATGACAGGGCGATGGCGCTGGCCAATGCGATACCCATAAGGACCACAGTGAAACGCGCCTGATCGAGCCGGTTTTTGCCGATAATACTATATAGCGCGAGCGCTGCAGACGCACCGCAAATCGCAGTCGCTCCCCCTGCCAATATGCCGGCATAGCGGCTTTGGCCTGAAATTTTGGCCCCTACCATTCCTGTGCCAAAACTGACCGCCATGATCGCAAATAGGCCAGCAAATGGCAGCCAGCCAACGTCGCCAATCTGCATCAGCGTGATTTGCAGGCCGAGCAGGACGATCCCGCCGCGAAGAAAATTCTTCGAAGCGAAATCCAGCCCGGCACCTGTGCGGGGATGGTCGGAAAGAAAATTCAACGCCAGCCCGATGAGCAAGCCTAACAATATCGCTGGGAAGCCATATTGATCGGCCAGCCACAATGCGGCCAAAGCCGCCGTTCCGCAGACCAGCAGGCCCGGAACGAGCGCCCATAATGACGCCCGTCTGGTTGGTGTCGCGTTGGTTTCGGCTTGATAAATCTCGCCGAACAGATCGCCTGCATACCAGTCGCTTTTGGCGCGTTCCGATTTCATTTCCGGCCTCTGCCAGAAAAGACAAATGGCGGGCAAGGCCAATCGGCCTGCCAATCTTCAAAACTTGCAGGTCTAGCCCTTAACGGTGACTTTCAGATCACTGTTGGGCATGTCAAACATGCCTGCAACCGCATGGGGCACATAGGGCGCTTCGAGCGATTTGATTTCCGCATCGGACAGTTTGACATCCAGCGCGGCCACCGCGTCATCTATATGTTTTGCTTTGGTCGCGCCGATGATGGGCGAGGTAACGCCGGGTTTGTGCAGCAGCCATGCAAGCGCGATCTGCGCCATTGGTAGGCCGCGTTTTTTTGCCAGTTCAGCAACGGCATCGACCACGGCGTGGTCGCTTTCATCGGCGTTGGCATACAATGCCTTGCCGACATTATCTGTTTTCGACCGTTCGGTTTCGACATCCCACGGGCGTGTCAGCTTGCCGCGCGCGAGCGGGCTCCAAGGCATAATCGCAATGCCCTGATCGGCGCATAAGGGCAGCATCTCGCGTTCTTCCTCGCGGTAGAGCAGGTTGATGTAATTCTGCATCGAAATGAAGCGTTTGAAACCCCTGGTTTCACTGATGTGCAGCATCTTCATAAACTGCCATGCATACATTGTGGATGCACCGATATAGCGCACTTTCCCCGAACGGACGATGGCGTCGAGTGCTTCCAAGCTTTCTTCCATCGGCGTCGTGGGATCAAGCCGGTGAATCTGATATAGATCGATGTAATCCGTGCCCAAGCGGCGCAGGCTGTCATCCACCGCATGCATCAGCGATTTTGCCGATTGTCCGCCTGTATTGGGCGCGCGCCGCCACGGGAAATGCGCCTTGGTTGCGATCACGATCTCGTCGCGATTGGACATTTCTTTCAGCAGTTTGCCGGTGATTTCTTCCGAAGTTCCGCCGGAATAGACATTGGCAATATCGAAAAAGTTGATCCCTGCTTCCAATGCCTGGCGGATCATCGGGCGCGATGCATCTTCGCCCATGGCCCAATCGTGGCCTTCAGCCTCTGCATCGCCGAAACTCATGCAGCCTAGGCACAGTTTTGAGACTGTCAGGCCGGTGTTGCCAAATTTGGTATATTTCATGAGTTTGCGCTGCTCCTATGGCGTTTGTCATACTGTAGCACGGCCTGCTAAAGTTCCAACACTTCGAAACGCGCTTGCAGATATAACAATATCTTTATATGCCCTATTTCATGTTGATCGAAACCACCATGCGCGCGCTTGCCGATCCGACGCGGCTACGCATTATGCGCCTGCTTTCCGCGATGGAACTGGCTGTTGGCGAGTTGGCTGAAGTGCTGGGGCAAAGCCAGCCGCGTGTTTCACGCCATGCCGCAATTTTGTGCGATTCAGGTTTGGCTGAACGTCACCGCGAAGGCAGCTGGGTATTCCTGCGTTCTGCCGTGGGCAACGAACGCGGCAGCCCGGTTGGCGAAGCTGTTTCGCGGTTGCTGGCAACGGCTGAGCGTGAAGATGAAGAATTTGCCTCTGCATGTCAGCAGGACCGCGCCAAATTGTCCAAGATACGCGATGCCCGTGCAACAAGCGCGGCCGAATATTTTGCGCGCCACGCCGAAGATTGGGACGAATTGCGCCGGTTGCATAGCCCTGACGATGTTGTGGAACAAAAATTGCTCGACGCCTTGGGCGATCAACCGCTTGGCCAAATGTTGGATATTGGCACGGGCAGCGGCCGGATGGCGGAATTGTTCGCGCCTAAGGCGGACCATATTGTGGCGCTGGATAAAAGCCTCGATATGCTGCGCGTAGCGCGGGCAAAGCTGCAAGAATTGCCCGCCGATGCGGTGGAATTGGTGCAGGGTGATTTTCTTTCATTGCCTTTTTCAGCGCACCGTTTCGACATTGTGGTTCTCCATCAGGTGCTCCATTTCGCGCAGGATCCGGCCGCGGCGCTGGCAGAAGCGGCGCGGGTAACGCGCCCGGCTGGCCGCATAGCCATTGTCGATTTTGCTACGCATGACCGCGAAGAATTGCGCGACCGCCATGCGCATATCCGCCTTGGCTTTAGCGACCGTGCGGTGCGCGATCTGTTGGTGGAAGCGGGCTATGCCCCCACCAACCCAATTGCCATGGAAGAGGGTGAATTGACCGTGAAAATTTGGCTCGGGACGCGGATTGGCGCGCCCACGGCTGCTGACTCAAGAAAGGCCGCATTATGAGCCCGACACTAAACCAGATGAAAGAAGCGCAAACCGCGCTCGACACGCCGCTTTTCTCTGGTCTGCCCGGCGATATAGACGTGTCGTTCGAATTTTTTCCGCCCAAGTCGGATAGGATGGGCGACACTTTGTGGCAAAGCGTTGAAACGCTCAAACCCTTCGGCCCGCGCTTTGCGTCGGTGACATATGGGGCAGGCGGCTCCACAAGGGAGCGCACGCATGAACAGGTTGTTCGCATCCAGAACGAGGCGGGTATTCCCGCCGCTGCCCATCTGACCTGCGTCGATGCAACCCGCGCAGAAGTGGACGAGGTCGCATGGCATTATTGGGAAAGCGGCATTCGCCATATCGTTGCCCTGCGCGGTGATGCGCCCGATGGCAGCGGCCAATATGTTCCCCATCCGGGCGGATATGCCAATGCGATTGAATTGATCGCGGGCCTGAAAAAGGTCGCTGATTTCGAAATTTCGGTCGCGGCCTATCCCGAAGTTCATCCTGATTCGCCCGACGCGCAAGCGGATCTCGATAATCTGAAACGCAAATTCGATGCGGGCGCCACGCGCGCCATCACGCAGTTCTTTTTCGACCCGCGATGCTTCTTTGAATTTCGTGGCAAAGCCGCCGCAGCGGGCATCAATGGCGAGATTGTGCCGGGCGTGATGCCGGTGCTCAGCTTTGCTGCGGTTCAGCGGATGTCCGGCCTGTGCGGAACGGCCATTCCTGATTGGATGGAAGGGATTTTCGATGGCCTTGATGAACGGCCCGCCGCACGGCAATTGGTCAGTGCAACGATCACCGCAGAACTGTGCCGGCGGCTTTATGCCGGCGGCGTGCGTCAATATCATTTTTACACATTGAACCGGGCCGAACTGAGTTATGCGATCTGTCATATGCTCGGCATGCGCCCGCAAGGAGGTACGGCATGACCCAGTCGGCAAGCTCACAGCAGACCCCGCGCGAGCGTTTAAATGCTGAGGCCGCCAAGCGTGTGCTGATCTTTGACGGTGCTTTCGGGACACAGATCCAGAACCGCAAGCTGACGGAAGAAGACTATGCTGGTGATCTGGGTCTGAAGGCAGACCAAAAGGGCAATAATGACATTCTGGCACTGACCCGTCCCGATATAATTAAAGACATCACGCGCGCCTATCTTGACGCCGGATCGGATGTGATTGCGACCAACACGTTTTCCGCCAATGTGATCAGTCAGGCTGATTATGCTGCGGAAGCATTGGTGCGCGACATTAACGTTGAATCGGGCAAAATCGCCCGCGATTTGGCTGACGAGTTCGAAGCCGCGGATGGCCGCCCACGTTTTGTTGCAGGCGCTATCGGTCCAACGAATAAGACGTTGTCGCTGTCTCCCGATGTGGAAGACCCCGGCTTTCGCGAGATTGATTTTGACTATCTGACATCGGTCTATCACGAACAGGCCGCTGCGCTCATCGAGGGCGGCTGCGATTTCATTTTGATCGAAACCGTGTTTGATACGCTCAATGCCAAGGCTGGCGTGATGGCGGTTAAGCAGCTTGAGCGGGAACTTGGCCGCGATGTTCCGATCATGCTGTCAATGACGCTTACCGACCTTTCCGGTCGGAACCTATCGGGCCATACGGTTGAAGCCTTCTGGTATGCTGTACGCCATGCCAATCCGATCACTATCGGGCTGAACTGTTCGTTCGGTGCAGAACAATTGCGCCCGCATGTACAGATGCTCAGCAAAATCGCGGATTGTTTGTTGATGGCCTATCCCAATGCTGGCCTGCCAAACGAACTTGGCGAGTATGATGAGCTTCCCGCGACCACCGCTTCACTCGTGCGGGAATGGGCTGAAAACGGCCAGGTCAATATCCTTGGCGGATGCTGTGGTTCAAGCCCCGAGCATATCGCGGCGATTGCCGCGGCTGTCGACGGCCTGACCCCGCGCCGCATTCCCGAACGCGATGTGCAGATGCGTCTGGCCGGCCTTGAACCGTTTACGATTGCAGCGTGACCGAGATAGCAAAATGTTAAATTGGAACCTGCGCGAAGCGGGCCGCAATGATGTGGATGCTTTGGCACTTATCGGGGCGGCTACATTTCTTGAAACATTCGCGGGCGTGCTCGATGGTGATGCAATCGTGAGGCATTGCCAGAAAGAGCATTCTGCCGCTGCTTACAGTGCCTGTCTGGCTGATGGCGGACGAGCATGGCTGGCGGAAGTGACCGAAGGCGGCGCGCCTGTCGGTTTTGCCCTAACGGGGAAACCTGATCTGCCCAGTAGGTTGCCCAGTAGGTTGCCGGGCGCCCTACCCGGTGATGTTGAACTCAAACGCATATACACCTTGTCACGCTGGCATGGATCCGGGCTCGGGTCTGCGCTTTTGGAGGCCGCCGTTAAGGCATCAACGGCTGCTGAACGCCTCGTACTGGGTGTTTATGCGGGCAACGCGCGTGCAATCGCATTCTACACCAAACAGGGATTTGATCCCATCAGCACACGACAATTCAATGTCGGCGGGAAACTGTATAACGACCGTGTGCTGGCAAAGGCGCTGAACAGCGCGGCCGCCGGAAAAAACTGATATGACTGACCAACCCCAAACCGCCCAATTCGTCAATATTGGCGAACGCACCAACGTCACCGGATCGGCGCGCTTCAAAAAGCTGATCATGGCAGATGATTACGATGCCGCTGTCGAGGTTGCCCGCCAGCAGGTCGAAAACGGCGCGCAGGTAATTGACGTCAATATGGATGAAGGGCTGCTCGATGCGGTTCATGCCATGACGACGTTTTTGAAACTGATCGCTGCAGAACCAGATATTGCGCGCGTCCCGTTGATGATTGACAGTTCCAAATGGGAGGTGATCGAGGCGGGTCTAAAATGCGTTTCCGGCAAGCCCATCGTCAACTCAATCTCCATGAAAGAGGGGGAGGAGCAATTCCTCGATCAGGCGCGCAAATGCATGGATTACGGTGCGGCCGTGGTGGTGATGGCGTTTGATGAGACTGGTCAGGCGGACACAAAAGAGCGCAAGATCGAGATTTGCAGCCGGGCTTATGAACTGCTGATCGGTATCGGTTTTCCGGCCGAGGATATTATTTTTGACCCGAACATCTTTGCCGTTGCGACGGGGATCGAAGAACATGACCGCTACGGCCTCGATTTTCTTGAGGCTGTGCGTGAGATAAAGGCCAATTGTCCGCGCGCGAAGACATCGGGCGGCTTGTCGAACTTGTCTTTCAGCTTCCGCGGGAACGAGACTGTGCGCCGCGCGATGCACTCTGTGTTCCTCTATCATGCGATTCCAGCTGGTCTGGATATGGCCATTGTCAATGCGGGACAGCTGGATGTCTATGACCAGATTGATCCTGTGCTGCGCGATGCGTGCGAAGATGTAATCCTGATGCGTCCTGTCGAAGGTGAAGAATCTGCGACCGAACGCCTGATCACCCTTGCGGAAAGCTATAAGGGGAAAGACCCGAAGGCTGAGAAAGAGGCGCAGGAATGGCGCGGCTGGGCGGTGGAAAAACGGCTCGAACATGCGCTGGTGAAGGGCATCGATGCCGATATCGTTGCTGATACCGAAGAAATGCGCGCCGCGACCGAGGCGGCTGGCGGGCGGCCTATCGAAGTGATCGAAGGGCCATTGATGGACGGCATGAATGTCGTCGGCGATCTGTTCGGCAGTGGCAAGATGTTCCTGCCTCAAGTGGTCAAATCAGCGCGGGTGATGAAAAAGGCCGTTGCGCATCTGATTCCGTTCATCGAAGCGGAAAAGGATTTGCTGCCAGAGCATCAGCGTAAGGCCAAGGGCAAGATCGTGATGGCCACGGTGAAGGGCGATGTGCACGATATAGGCAAGAATATCGTTGGCGTCGTGCTGCAGTGTAACGGCTATGACGTGATCGATCTGGGCGTGATGGTACCGTGGTCGACAATTCTTGAAACGGCCAAGAAAGAAAAGGTCGATATGATCGGCCTGTCTGGTTTGATCACGCCGTCACTTGATGAAATGGTCACCGTTGCAGAGGAAATGCAGCGCGCGGAGATGGATATTCCGCTGCTGATTGGCGGTGCGACCACCAGCAAGGTGCACACCGCCTTGCGGATCGATCCGGCCTATGAAGGTCCGGTGATCCATGTACTCGATGCCAGCCGTGCGGTCGGTGTTGCCAGCCGCCTGCTTTCTGACACTCAGCGTGATGGCTTTGTCGAAGAAACCGCCGGGGAATATGTCAAAGTCCGCGAAGCGCGGGCGGGCAAGGCCAAAAGCGTGCTGCTGCCTTTGGAAGAAGCGCGCGCCAATTATTATGATGCCTATCTCAGTGACAAGCCTGCGCCGCCGTTAAAACCCGGCGTCCATGTGTTTGACGATTGGAAATTGGCTGATCTGCGCGAATGCATCGACTGGACGCCGTTTTTCCGGGCGTGGGAATTGCACGGCACCTATCCTTCCATCCTGGATGACGAGATTGTGGGCGATACGGCACGCGATCTGAAACGTGATGCGGATGCAATGCTCGACCGGATAATCAAAGAAAAATGGCTTACAGCGCGCGGTGTATGCGGCTTTTGGCCCTGTGCGCGAGACGGTGATGATGTGACCATCCACCGCGTTGTTCGTGAAGAAAATGTCCTGTTGCCATTCCTGCGACAGCAAGTTCGCAAAAGCCGCGACCGGGCCAATATGTGTCTGGCCGATTTTATTGATCCAGCGGGTGACTGGATCGGCGGATTTGCGGTGGGGATTCACGGTATCGAGCCGCATTCCAAACGTTTCCTGGCCGATAAAGATGATTATTCCGACATTCTGCTCAAGGCGCTGGCCGACCGATTTGCCGAAGCATTTGCGGAACGTTTGCACCAGCATGTTCGCATCGATTTGTGGGGCTATGCCCCGGGCGAGCAGCTAACCAATGAGGCGCTGATTAAGGAACAATACCGCGGCATACGTCCTGCCCCCGGCTATCCGGCCTGTCCCGATCACAGCCTCAAACCGATTTTGTTCGAACTGCTGGATGCAGAGGCGAATGTGGGTATCGAATTGACCGAGAATTTTGCGATGTGGCCGACTTCGGCGGTTAGCGGTTTCTATTTCGGGCACCCTGAGGCGGAATATTTTGGCGTTGCGCGCATTGGGCGCGATCAATTGGAAGATTACGCGGCGCGGCGCGGCGCAGACATTTCCACCGCCGAACGCTGGCTGCGCCCCAATCTCGATTGACGATTGGCAAGGAATCGCGCAGAGATTTTCCGTCGCCGGGCTTCGAATGATTCTCGGCCGATGCGCGGGAGAGACTGTGGGATAATTGACCCATGGCACCGAAGGAGCAACCGCCCCGGAAACTCTCAGGTATCAGGGACCGCGCAACGGCAGACACTCTGGAAAGCGCCGCGCAAAACGCGGCCACCGAAGGGGTAAGCCTGTGATCCATCTGATTTGGACATAGGTTAAAACTCTCAGGTATTCCCGACAGAGGGGGTGCGAAATGGTGCGCCGCATGGCGCGTCTGCACATTTGTCAGGAATCCACAATGACCGACGATAATACCGATATTCATCCAGATGATCTGCCCGAAAAGCAGGTTTTACCTCTGGATGCTTGGCACCGCGCGCAAGGCGCACGGATGGTCCCGTTTGCGGGCTATGAAATGCCGATCCAATATGCCGGTGAACACGGAGGCATCGTTGCCGAACATGAATGGACGCGAGTTTCTGCATCCTTGTTCGATGTCAGCCATATGGGCCAGCTTTCCGTTAGCGGGGAAGGCGCAGCCGATGCGCTGGAGGCGCTGCTTCCGGGCGATGTGTCCAGCCTTTCCGAAGGGGCGATGCGCTATTCGCTACTGCTCAATGAAGAAGGCGGCATCCTCGACGATTTGATTGTCACCAATATGGCTGCCAATGCTTTTGCCTTGGTCGTCAATGGCGCGGTAAAATGGGATGATATCGCCCATTTGCGAGAGTATTTGCCCGACGAAATCAATCTCAAGCATCATGACGGAATGGCGCTGCTCGCCTTGCAGGGCCCCAAAGCTGCCGATGTGTTGGGCGCGATTGTTCCGGGCGTGCGAGATCTGGTGTTTATGACGTCGGGTATGTTCAAATGGGGCGAGGTTCCACTGTGGATTTGCCGATCTGGCTATACGGGCGAAGACGGTTTCGAAATTTCTATAGAACCGGAAAATGCCGAAGCCTTCGCCGATATTCTGATCGCTGATGAACGGGTCAATCCAGCAGGGCTGGGTGCGCGCGATAGTTTGCGGTTGGAGGCTGGACTTCCCCTTTACGGCCATGATTTGACCACCGAAACCGATCCGGTTTCGGCACGGCTTCTGTTCGCATTGACCAAATCACGCCGCGAAACCGGCGGCTGGATGGGGCACGGCCCAGTCGCGGAAAAGCTGGCCAATGGCACAGAGACAAAGCGTGTTGGCCTGAAAGTCGCAGGCCGGATGCCTGCGCGCGAAGGCGCTTTGGTGTTTGCCGGTGACCAACAGATTGGCCGTCTTACAAGCGGCGGCTTTTCGCCCACGCTCGGCCATCCGATTGCGATGGCCTATGTCGCGTCAGAACATGCCAAGAAAGACACCGAACTGCAGATCGAAGTGCGCGGCAAGCGCCTGGATGCGGTGGTGACGCCAATGCCGTTTGTGCCACAAAATTACTACCGAGGAGAATGAACCGATGGCCCGTTATTTTACCGACGAACATGAGTGGATCGATATTGAAGGCGACACCGCGACTGTCGGCATCACAGATTATGCACAAGAACAACTTGGCGATATCGTTTTTGTTGAATTGCCCGAAGTCGGCAGCATGATCGACAAAGGCAAAGACGCCGCCGTGGTCGAATCGGTGAAAGCGGCAAGCGATGTCTACGCCCCGCTGACAGGTGAAGTGACCGAGGCCAATCCCGCGCTCGAAGAAGATCCCGCGCTGGTCAACACTTCGCCCGAAGAAGACGGCTGGTTTTTCAAAATGACCATCGGCGACAAGGCTGAACTTGAAGGCTTGATGGATTCCAAAGCCTATAAGGCGTTCGTCGACGAACTTTGATCCACCGCCATCCCGGCTAAGGCCGGTGGCGGGTGGAGCCAAGCCCGAACATGGCGATAGCGATCCCGAAATTCATCGGGATGACGAAAGTTGATAACATGCGTTACCTACCCCTGACCGACAATGACCGTTCCGAGATGCTCGAAACCATCGGAGCATCCAGTGTTGATGATCTGTTTGTCGATGTGCCTGAAGCGGCGCGGCTGAACGGGCCGATCCAAAGCCTGCCGATGCATGCCAGCGAAATGGCAGTCGAAAAGCATATGCGAACGCTGTCGAAGAAAAATCTGGCGGCAGCAGACGCAGCATTCTTTCTGGGGGCGGGCGCTTACCGGCATCATGTTCCTGCCAGCGTCGATCACATCATCCAGCGCGGCGAATTTCTTACCGCTTACACGCCCTATCAGCCCGAAATTGCGCAGGGCACGCTGCAGATGCTGTTCGAATTTCAAAGCCAGGTGGCGCGGCTTTATGGCTGCGCGGTTGCCAATGCTTCGATGTATGACGGCTCCACCGCGTGCTGGGAAGCGGTTGCGATGGCAGGCCGTGTTACGCGGCGGAAACGGGCGGTAATTTCGGGTGCGCTGCATCCGCATTATACCGAAGTCGTAAAAACCATGGCGAAATTCACCGGCGATACAATTGCCGATGCGATGCCGTCTATCGATGCACAACCGGACAATGCCGGGCTAATCGCACGGATTGACGAAGACACGTCCTGCGTCGTGGTGCAATATCCCGACATTCTAGGGCGCTTGCCAAACCTTGAAGAAATCGCAGAGGCTGCACATGCAAAGGGCGCGCTGCTCATCGCTGTAAACACCGAACCTGTGGCGCTTGGCGCGATAAAATCGCCAGGTGAATTGGGCGCGGATATCGTGGTGGGTGAAGGCCAGTCAATCGGTGTTGGCTTGCAATTTGGTGGCCCTTATCTGGGCCTGTTCGCTGTGCGCGATAAGAAACATGTCCGCCAGATGCCGGGGCGGTTGTGCGGTGAAACCGTTGATGCCGACGGCAAACGCGGTTTTGTGCTGACGCTGTCAACGCGCGAACAGCATATCCGGCGGGAGAAAGCGACGTCGAACATCTGCACCAATTCGGGCCTGTGCGCTTTGGCATTCAGCGTTCACATGACTTTGCTCGGCGAAAAGGGGATGCGCCAGCTCGCTGCGGAAAATCACCGGCTGGCCTGCATCGCTGCAGATAAGCTTGCCGCTGTTCCGGGCGTGGCAATCCTCAACAACAGTTTCTTTAATGAATTCACCGTGCTGCTGGATGGCGATGCGCGGGCGATCACGCGCGAATTGTCTATGGAAGGCATACTTGCCGGGGTTTCGCTGGGCCGTCTTTACCCGCAAGTCGATGAATTTTCGCGTGGGTTGCTGGTTGCAGTGACCGAGACAACGACGGAAGAGGATATTGAAGCCCTCTGCTCTGCGCTAAAGGGGAAACTGTCATGAGCGCGCCTAACAAGAGCGGATGGAAACCGACTGCTCCCGAAAAAATCGCTTCTGCAAATGGGACCGGCAAGCACGGCGGACCGCCGACGACGACCGGCAATTACGCGCTGATGTTGGAAGAAAAGCTGATTTTTGAGATCGGCACAACCGATACGACAGGCGTGGATCTGCCCGAAATCAATTCGGATGCGGCAAACCGATTGGGCGGAATGGCCCGCGATAAAGAATTCGGCCTGGCCGGCCTTTCAGAACCGGAAACCGTGCGTCATTATACGCGACTAAGCCGGCAAAATTATGCGATTGATCTGGGCCTGTTCCCGCTTGGGTCGTGCACCATGAAGCACAATCCCCGCCTGAATGAAAAAGTTGCGCGTATGCCGGGCTTTGCTGATGTGCATCCTTTGCAGCCGGTTGATACCGTGCGCGGGGCGCTGGAAGTCATTAACGAGCTGGCGGTCTGGCTGATCAAACTGACCGGCATGAAAGGGGTTGCCATGTCGCCCAAGGCAGGCGCGCATGGCGAACTTTGCGGCATATTGTGCATTCGTGCCGCGCTGGAAGCGCGCGGTGATGCACGCGAAGTAATCCTGGTTCCCGAAAGCGCGCATGGCACCAATCCGGCAACCGCCGCCTTTGCCGGTTACCGTGTGGAAGACATCCCCGCGACCGCCGAAGGCCGCGTTGATCTGGAGGCGCTGAAAAAACGGCTTGGCCCTGATGTTGCGGGCGTGATGATCACCAATCCCAACACATGCGGGCTGTTCGAACCTGACATGAAGGCGATTTCCGACGCGGTCCATGATGCTGGCGGTTTTGTTTATTGTGACGGTGCAAATTTTAATGCGATTGTCGGCAAAGTCCGTCCGGGCGATCTGGGCGTCGATGCGATGCATATCAATTTGCACAAGACTTTCTCCACCCCGCATGGCGGCGGCGGCCCCGGTTCCGGCCCGGTCGTATTGTCGGAGGCGCTGTGCCCCTATGGTCCGTTGCCGTTCACTGCGCGAACCAAAGACGGGGTTGTCCATCTTGTTGAGGAAGAAAACGCTGACGCTTTTGACCACAAGGAAGCATTTGGCCGTATGACTGCGTTTCACGGACAAATGGGCATGTTCACGCGCGCGCTGACCTATATGTTGAGCCACGGGGCTGACGGGTTGAAGCAGGTCGCAGAAGACGCTGTCCTCAACGCCAATTACATCCTTCGCGCAATGGAAGATGTGCTGCATGCACCCTATGCCGCCAGCGGCCCCTGTATGCACGAGGCGTTGTTTGGTGATGCCGGTTTTGGCGAGGGGCTCTCGACGCTCGATCTGGCCAAAGGCATGATCGACGAAGGGTATCATCCGATGACGATGTATTTCCCGCTGGTGGTGCACGGTGCAATGCTGGTCGAACCGACAGAGACCGAAAGCAAGGCTGCGCTTGACCAGTTTATCACGGCGTTCCGCAGCGTGGCTTTGCGGGCCAAGGCGGGCGACGATACGCTTGCAACGGCGCCGCATTATGCCCCGCGCAGCAGGCTGGATGAAACGCTTGCAGCGCGCAAACCGCTGCTTGGTTTTACCGCAGCAGAATAACCAAATGCTTCCAACACGCTGACGGGATTATCGCTGGCGAAACGAAAAGGCTTGGGCTACCCAAACCGCCAATAGGCAGTTTGGGGGAGTACGCCTTTGTCTGAAGGAAAGTCGGAAAATTTCATTGTTCGCGGCTGGCGCAATGTGCGCGAGGCAGGGCCAAGACGCCTTGGTTTGACGGTATTGTTGGTTGCAGCAGCGATATTGATTGCGCGTTTCGGCTGGTTTGTTCCGATAGTTACACAGGCAGAAGTCGGGCTGTATGATTTCCGCAGCTACGAAATCGCCGGTCAAAACGCGGTTGAGCAAGACGACCGGATTATCATGGTCGTGTATGACGAACAGACGTTAATCGCGGCGCGCAAACGATCCCCGCTTGATCGCGGTATTCTAGCCTCGACCCTGCGCAATCTTGACAAATTGGGCGTCAAAGCAATCGGGATCGATATTCTGTTCGACCAGCCGCAGGATGAAGATGACGAACTGATTGAAACCTTGCGCAATATGAAAACACCGGTTTCGGTCGCGTATGTCCTTCAAGAGGCCAATGCAGACGATATCGTTTACGATCAGCAGCAGTATCTTGAAGATTTTATGGCCCGCCTGGAAGGCAGTAATGCCCATCCCGCCAGCATCCAATTGTCCGACCAATTCGGTGTTACACGGCTGTGGCCCACACCCGATGATCGCCTGCCCAGCACATTAACGCGGGCAATGCTGACTGCGGCCGGGGAAGGGGGGCAGATTTTGCCGGGATATACCGGCGCGATTAGATACCGGCTTTCGGCGCGTGACGGTCAGGACGATACAGCTGAAGATGGGCAAAGCGCAGTTGCGGAATCTTTGTTCCCGCAAATCCCGATCGATACGCTGGCCGACGAAGCCGTTTTCGCGATTCCCGAAGTTGCAGACGAATACCGCCCGCTTTTTGAAGGCAAATATATCCTGATTGGCGGCAATCTGGTTGATTTTGACCGTGTTCCGACCACCATGACCGAAGGAACCGGATTCGAACCGCCGGGCCTGCAAGTTCACGCAGAAATGATGGCGCAAATGCTAGACGGTAAACCCTTGCCCAAGCCGCTTTCACTCACGCTTTGGGCGCTGGCATTCCTGTTTATCGTCACCGCCGTTCTTACAGGTCTGCTCGAATGGGGTGGTTGGCGAATTTATGTGCTTCTTGTGATCCAATTCGCGATCATGATTGGCGTACCCTTTATCATGCACGCGCGCGGGGTGGACACTTACGGCGTTCCTGCGGTCGGCTGGTTAATCGGCTGGGTGATAGCCTTTTCGGGCGTAACATCGGCGGCGCGGGCGGCTGGTGCTGTGCAACGCAACTTCGCGCAAGGGGCGCTGGGCAAATATCTGCCCCGCGAAATGGCCGACGAGATCATTCAGAATCCGAACTTGCTGGCACTGCACGGTGAGAAAAAGCAGATCTACGTCCTGTTTAGCGATCTGGAAGGTTTCACGAAAATGAGCCACGCTATTTCGCCGGAAATGGTCGCAAAATTGCTCAATCGATATCTTGAAATGTTAAGCAATGTTGTGCTGGAGCATGGCGGGGTGATCGACAAATTTGTGGGCGATGCCGTGGTCGCATTTTGGGGTGCGCCGATTGCGCGGGAAGATGATGCCCAGCGTGCAGCCAAGGCCGGTTATGCCGTGTGGCAAGCTGGGGAGCGTTTTCGTGAAGAAGTGGCGGCAATGGATGATGATTTGCCCAAAATCGGCAAGACCCGCGTTGGCCTGCATTACGGCGAAGCCGTGGTGGGCAATTTCGGCGGCGAAACACGCATTCAATATACGGCGCTGGGCGATAGTATGAACACCGCAGCCCGGTTGGAGGCCGCCAACAAAGGCCTTGATTCAAGCGTCATGGCGAGCCGCGAATTTATGGAACGGACAGATATTGATTGGTGGCGCCCGATGGGCCGCGTCGTGCTGCGCGGACGGGCCCAGCCGGTCGAGATATTCGAGCCTGCGCCCGAGTTTCCCGCCGAAGATCGCGCCAAGCTCGATCAGGCAATGTTAATGTCGGATTCCGCCAATACCAAAGCGTTGAATGTGTTAGAAGAGCTTATTCGTAGCCATCCCGATGATACTGCATTGGAAAATCTGCTACATCGTTTTAAAAATTTGAATGAGGAGCGAGCCTATGTTCTCGGTTAAAACTATTTTGGCATCAGCGGCACTTGGATGCGCGGGCATGGCCCTTGTCGCACCGGTCGCGGTGCAGGCCGGCGTGGTTATCAAATCCAGTGGGCCATCGGCATCTGCCTTTCCCGTTGGCAAAAAGCTGGATGATCGCGGACGCATTACTTTGAAAGCGGGCGATTCTGTGACGGTGCTGTCCAGTGGCCGCACGCGAGTGATTAGCGGCGCGGGTGTGCACCGCGTGGCACAGCGCGGCACCAGCAGGCGTTCGACCTTCGCCACACTTACGCGCCAACGTTCCAATGCACGGGTCCGTACCGGGGCAACCCGCGGCCTGGTGATGGGTGCTGCGGCGACGCACGCCAGCCTGTGGGATGTTGATGTCAGCAAATCGGGTACGATGTGCGCGGTGGATTTTGATGAGATCCGGCTGTGGCGTCCCGCCTATGACGCTGCAAGCACCTATGTTGTGGCAAGCGGCACCAATCCGGAACATGTCCATGTCAGTTTTGAACAGGGCAAGGCGATAACCCTATGGGATAGCGCCCGTATGCCGTTGAGCGACGGTGCGAGCTATAACATTTCCGCTGATGACAGCGCAGAAGCTGTCACTGTCAGTTTTGCCAAACTTACAGCGATGCCAACCAATCCGGAAGATATGGCCACTGCGCTGATCGAAAAAGGGTGCACAGGCCAGTTGGAATTGCTTGCCACGAAGATGATGTAGCGCGATAGTTGCCAAAAAAGGGGTAAACACCCGGGTCGCACGATCGAGAATGCGCTGAAGACAGCGGGCCGATCACGTGTATTGGATGCCTGTTGGGGGCAATGAAGCGGGTTTTGCATCAGCAAAATACGTGCGACGAGGGCAAGTTTATGCGCCATGCGGCCAAACGATTTGCGGGTGAAGTGACTCTTCTCTTGCAGGATTGTGATCAAACCTTACTCTGCCCCGAAGGGGAGGGTGGTTCGTGAATCGAATCCGGGCAAAAAAGCTGACGTTGTTTGCTGTGCCAGTTCTGGCAGCAGCGGCATTTCTGGCTAGCATTCTTTCGGCATCCAACGCGCAAGCACAGGCCGGCGGCGCTCGATATGAAGGTGTGGCGACCTGTGCGGGCTCAACCTGCCATGGCCGCGCAGAAGGAAATGGCGAAATCGTCCGGCAGGACGAGATTGCAACTTGGCAGGAGCCTTCCTCATCAACTGGCGCGCACAGCCGTGCCTATGCCGTTTTGGCATCACCGCGCGGCCGCCAGATTGCAGCAAGTCTGGGCTATGGCCCGGCAACTTCTGCGCCGGCATGTTTGGGCTGCCATGCGACCTATGTTCCGCAATCATCGCGCGGCCCTCGGTTCCTGACGGCCGATGGCGTCGGGTGCGAAACGTGCCACGGCGCATCATCCGGCTGGTTGGCGGTGCATTATTCCGCGCCCGCCACGCATGCATCAAATGTCCGGGCCGGCCTCAGGCCGATGGAGCAACCACAGGTTCGTGCGCGTGTCTGCCTCGATTGCCACTTTGGTAGTGCGGATGGAAACCAATTTGTGACGCATTCGATGATGGCTGCAGGTCATCCGCGCGTCGCATTTGAACTCGATCTTTTCTCTGCGCTTCAGCAGCATCATGATGAAGATTCCGATTATATCGCGCGCAAAGGTAAGACGGACAGTGTCCGCCTGTGGGCGGTTGGTCAGGCTGAGGCCGTGGCCCGTTCCACCGATCTGTTTGCGCGGCCGGGTTTCGGGACATTGGGGATTTTTCCCGAATATTACTTTTACGATTGCCATAGTTGTCACCGTTCGATCACCGATGGGCCGCAGCGCAAGCTGACCTTTGAAACAAACCCCGGCAGGCCCGTTCCCTTTGGAATGGCGCCTTATAATGACGAGAATATCATTATGCTTTCTGCTGTTACCCGTTCTCTGGTGCCCGGCAGGGCAGAACGTTTTGACAGTGCAAGCAAGGATTTTCACCGCGCAATGGGCAAGGGCCGCCGTGAGGCAGCCGCAGCCGCGCAGCGCCTTCGCACAGAAGCGGCGGCAATGTCATCCGCACTCGCAGGGCGTTCTTATTCGGGCAATGATGCGTTCAACGTGGTGCAGGCAATTGCGGATCGAACAATATCGCCGCGCTTCACCGATTACGCCGGATCTGCCCAGGCTGTGATGGCGGTTGATACGCTGCTCAATTCAATGGTTCGGGATGGCCGGGTCACATCGGGCGCGGCTGCGGGAATTCGGGCCAATATCAACCGCGCCTATGCTGCCGTTCGCAGTCCAGAGGGATATCGTCCCGCGCAATTCCGCAGTGCCTTGGGCCAAGCAACAAGAGCAATCGGAGCTTTGCGGTAATGGGCGGTAAATTCGGACATTTCGCGTGCCTTGCCGGTGCTTTTGCCCTTGCGGCTTGCGGCGGCGGAGATGGCGGCGCACCGGCACCAACCGGCGGCGGCCCGATTCCGCCGCCCGTGCCGCCGCCTGTAAACCGATTGTTTGCAGACCCCGCAATCGAAAGCCTGTCGATCGGCGAGATTCAGCAGATCATCGCGCAAGCCGTTGGCGAGGCACAGGCCCGCGGGCTTCCCTCGACCATCGCTGTGACCGACAGGGTCGGCAATGTGTTGGCTGTTTTTGCCATGAACGGCGCACCGGCCATGACGCAGGTCAGCCGCGAAACGATCGGCGGTACAGCAACAGCTGCGACCCAGATTGGGCTGCAGGGCGCAATGGTCCCGTCAACAACTGCGGCCATCGCCAAGGCTGTGACCGGCGCTTATTTGTCGAGCGGCGGGAACGCATTTTCGACCCGCACGGCCAGCCAGATAGTGCAGGAACATTTTCCGCCAGCGCCCAACACGGCTGGATTGGAAAGCGGGCCGCTTTTCGGCGTTCAGTTTAGCCAGCTTCCCTGTTCCGATTTAAGCGCGCGCTTTGCGGCAGGCGGCGGCGCGGCTTCGTTAATCGGGCCCAAAAGATCGCCCTTGGGGCTGTCCGCCGATGCAGGCGGTTTCCCCTTGTATAAAAACGGGGTCGTAGTTGGCGGTATCGGGATTGCCGGTGACGGCGATTACGGGTTTGATGCCAACATTGTTGATGTTGATATTGATGATGAAGAAGCAATTGCGCTTGCAGGCACCCAGAATTTCGCTCCGCCGATAGAAATTACGGCTGACCGTATTCCGGTGGACGGCACATCGCTGCGTTTTACCGATATGACAGTGAACGATCTGTCGCCGCTGCAAACCAGCTTTGGTGCGGTCAACGGTCCGGCGGGCGGGCTTGTGCCCGTTCCGGGATACAATTCCGGGGCGATCATCGCAGGAAGTGCATATGGCACAGAGGCATCTGGTATCCGCCGCGCCACAGCCGCAGAATTTTCAAATCCTGACGCCTATATTCTGACCAATGGTGCGGGCAATGGCCGCTTTCCGATCCGCGCGGGCACAGATGGCGGAAGTGTCGGCCAGCCGCTGACGTCGGCTGAAACGCGGGCCATTCTCGAAGAAGCATTCGCAGTGCTTTCGCGATCTCGTGCGCAAATCCGCCGTCCGCTCGATAGCCGCATGCAAGCGACGATCAGCGTGGTCGATACGCATGGACAGATTCTTGGTATTGTGCGCTCGCCCGATGGCCCGATTTTTGGCACGGATGTGTCGCTGCAAAAGGCGCGGACAGCGGCGTTCTTTTCAAATTCGGTTGCTGGACAGCAATTGCTCGGGACGACTGTGTTTCCCGGCGTTGCCGATGTGCCCGCCTATGTGCAGCGCGTGCGCGATTTCCTGAACGATCAAACTGCATTGACCGGCACATTTGCCTTTGCCGACCGTTCGGGCGGAAATCTGTCGCGGCCCTATTTTCCCGATGGGCAGGTAGGCACGCCGCCGGGGCCGCTCTCTGTGGCGCAAACGGATAGTTTTAGCCCGCTTGCGGTTGGTCTTCAGACCGATCTGATCGCGGTGAATGTCGTGCAGCATTTGGGCTTTGTTCAGGGCGCCAATCCTGACACGGCCAATGAATGCACATTTGTCCCCGCCGGCCCTAACGGACAAAAACGGCTTGCCAATGGTATCCAGATTTTCCCTGGTTCGGTTCCGATCTATCGCGGCAACGAACTTGTCGGCGGTATAGGCGTTTCCGGTGACGGTATCGATCAGGATGACATGGTTAGTTTCCTTGGTCTGCACAATGCCGGACAGCGCGTTGGCGGGATTGGGCAGGCACCTGCGGCAATTCGTGCCGATCGCATCGAAGTTCCGGTTGGCAGTACGACGGTACGGCTGCGTTACGTCAATTGTCCGTTCGCGCCGTTCCTCGATTCGGCAGAACAGAATGTGTGCGAGGGGCTGTAGTGAGCGTCGCCTTCGTCCTTCCTCTGATTTTGCAAACGGCCCAGCCTGCCTTGGGGGTAGGGCCAGAGCCTACGAGCGAATTTGACCGTGCATTTGATGAAATCTTGGTTCCGGCGGCGGCCGCCGCTGATGGCCAGGCGGTAAGGGTAACACCTCGTACCAACCCGGTATTTTCCGCGGTATTTGCTGCGGCATTTTCGCGGTGGGGCGAGCATCGCAGTTCTGCGGCCAATGGCTATCTCGGCTTGCAGTCAGCGGGTGCACAGGAAAAGCGGCAACGGCCTGACAAGATCCCGCCTGAAGAGGTTTCTGCCGGCGAGCTTGAACCGGTTTCCGAAGAAGCGGTCGCTGACTTCGAAGTGGAGCCTTCTGCCCCGCCAGAAGTGGACAATGATTCAATCGACGGCCGCCGCCGTCCCGGTGTCACGGGCGATCTTCCCGACCGGATAGATCAGACAAACGAGGGCGCTTTCCGCGCTCCACCGCCTGAAGCGTTCCCGACACTGATGGATCAAATTCCGATCCCCGATCGCTGGCGGCTGATCGAAACACTGGGCTTGGTGACGGAGAATTACTTCGATCCGTATAATCAGAACACGCTCAAGGGTGACCGGCCGATCAACCGCAAAAAGGTTCCTTGGTTGCCGATTAAAAGCGATGACTGGTTTTTCGTCGCCAATGTGATCAGCGATACGGTTATCGAACCGCGCACTTTTCCGATTCCGGTTGGCGTGCAAACTACGCAAGATCCCGATCGCCTTGACGTCTTCGGTGACGAGGCCAGCCTTGTCCTTTCGCAAACATTCATCACCGGTTTCGCGCTGCTCAAAGGCAATACGGTTTATAAGCCGCCAGACGTTGAATATCGCGCTACGCTGGCATTCAACGTCAATTATGTAGACGTGCCCGAACGGCGCGTGCTCAATGTTGAACCGACCAAGCCTACGCACCGGCTCGACCATTTTGTTGGCGTGCAGGAACTGTTTTTCGATTATCATATTCGCAACACGTCGGATCGTTATGATTTCGATAGTGTGCGAATTGGGATTCAGCCGTTTCAGGCGGATTTCCGCGGGTTCCTCTTTCAGGATCAACAGCTCGGCCTGCGGTTTTTCGGCACGCGCGACAACAATCGGTTCCAGTACAATATTGCAGCGTTCTGGCGGCTTGAAAAAGACACCAACAGCGGCCTGAATGCGATATTGCAAACGCCGCGCGATGACTTTTTGTTTATCGCCAATGCCTACCGGCAGGATTTCCTGATTCCGGCGCTGACCAGCCAGATTACCATTGCCTATAATCGCAATCGTGAAGCGGATGATATCCAGATTGATGACAATGGTTTCCCCGTTCGCCCGGCATTGCTGGGCACATTGCGCGGGCGCGATTATGATGTGTTCTATGTCGGCTATAATGCCGATGGCCGGATTGGCCGGATTAACATCACCGCCAGCGCCTATGGGGCATTCGGCGAAGACCGGAATAATTTTTTCACCGATCGTCCCGCTGATATTCAGGCATTCTTCGCCGCAGCGGAACTGAGTTATGACCGTGACTGGATGCGTTTCCGCTTATCCGGTGCCTATGCCAGTGGTGATGGCGATCCATATGATGATACTGAAACCGGGTATGATGCGGTTTTTGAAAATCCGATTTTTGCCGGTGCCGATACCAGCTATTGGATCCGCCAGACGATCCCCTTTGCAGGCGGCGGACGCAATGTTTCGGTCAACAATCGTAACGGCATATTGAATTCGCTGCGCCCTTCGAAAGAGCAGGGGCAGTCCAATTTCAACAATCCCGGCCTGATGTTACTGGGTGCCGGTGCAGACTTTGACCTGACTCCCGAATTGCGCCTTTCGACCAATGCCAATCATTTGTGGTTCGAAAATACGGCCACCCTAGAGGCACTTCGTAACGAAGGCAGCATTCCGAAGGATATTGGCTGGGATGTGTCTGCGGCGGCGATATGGCGGCCAAAGGCGAACCAGAATATTGTGTTCCGCCTTTCTGCTGCGGCCCTGCTTTCGGGCAAGGGCTTCGATGATCTGTTCGACAATTTGGGCAATACCGGAACGTATTATTCCGTGCTCGCAAATGTGATTTTGACCTACTGATGCAAAGCGTTCGTTTTCTTGTTTTCTGGTGCGCTCTGGCCTTTGCCGGGGCGGCGATGTTGTTCGGCAATCAAAGCTTTGCTGCTTCCGGTGAAAAACCGGTCGATCGTGATTACAGCCTGGTCCGGGTGGAAGATGCACCGGCGCAGCAAACGCTAGAAGCGATGATGGCGAAATCGGACGGGTGTTATTCGTGCCACGTCCAGACCGATGCGCCGACAATGCATGCCACCCCTGCCGTTCGGCTGGGCTGTGTTGATTGCCACGGCGGCAACGCATCTGTTCGCGGGAATAGTGAACTTGAACATGATGATCCGGCCTATGTTTCGGCACGCGATCGGGCGCATGTTCTGCCCAAATATCCGGGCGGTTGGCACTTCCCGTCTTCTGCCAATCCGAAGCAGTCTTATACGCTGCTCAACAAGGAATCGCCCGAATTTGTAAAATTCATCAACCCGAGCGATTACCGCGTTGCTCGTGAGGCATGCGGTGCGTGCCACATGGATGTGATCGAAGCGGGTGAACGGTCGATCATGGCAACAGGCGCTATGTTGTGGGGCGGTGCGTCTTATAACAATGGCATCGCGCCCTATAAGAATTACGTGTTTGGCGAAGCCTTCACGCGCGACGGTAAACCCGCAAAAATTGTTTCACCCGGCGCCCCTCCGGGAACACTGTCGGACAATCAAAAGAACCGCGGCGCACTTGCGGCGCTCTATCCGCTGCCGACATGGCAGGTGGTTCCAGCAGCTGACGTGTTCCGTGTGTTTGAACGTGGCGGCCGGACGATCAATTCGCAATTCCCGGAAATCGGATTGCCCAACCCGACCGGCAGCATTCAGCGGTTGGAAGAGCCGGGCCGACCCGATCTTAAACAGTCCAATCGCGGCATGGCGACAGGCCTGCGCGTGGCGATCCCCGTGCTCAACATTCACAAAACGCGGCTAAACGATCCATTTATGTGGTTCATGGGCACCAATGATCAACCGGGCGATTACCGCCATTCGGGCTGTGCGGCCTGTCATGTAGTCTATGCCAATGACCGCGAACCGCGTCACAGCCTGACCTATGCAAAATATGGCCGCGATGGTCAGACAATAACAGTCGATCCGACAATTTCGGGCAAGCTTGAAGAAAGCCACGGCGATGGACACGGTGATGGTCACGGCGATACTCATGGGGCGAAACCGTCAGGCGGTCATGCGGCGGTCAAACAGCCGGGCCACAGCGATGATCACAATAGCGATGGTCATGTAACGGATGATCACGCAGCGGAAAATCTTGGTGATGAAGGCCCGATGAAAGAAAAGGGGCATCCGCTCCAGCATATTTTCACGCGATCTATCCCGACAGCGCAATGCATGAATTGCCACATGCACCAGCCGAATATCTTCCTGAACAGCTATCTCGGCTACACTATGTGGGACTACGAATCTGATGCCCCCGCCATGTGGCCAAAAGAACAGAAATACCCGACCGCTGAGGAAGTGTTATCTGTGCTCAAGCGCAATCCCGAAGGCGCTTCGCCCAAGGGCAAGTGGGGTGATCTCGATTTCCTGCGTAATGTCTATGATCTCAACGAGAATTTGAACGACACGCAATTCGCTGACTATCACGGTCATGGGTGGAATTTCCGCGGTATTTTCAAGCGTGACCGCGAGGGTAATCTGCTCGACAAGGACGGCAATATCGTTGCCAATGACGACCCTGAAAAATGGCGCAAGGAAGGTGAAGGCAAATTCGTAGAGCCGGGCATCAATCCGGGCAAATCGGTGCACCTCATGTCGATCCATGCCGAGGTTGGAATGCAATGTGCAGACTGCCATTATGCGCAGGACAGCCACGGTAATGGGATGATCTATGGCGAAGTGGCCAATGCGATCGAAATCGGGTGTAAAGACTGTCACGGAACCGCCGATGCCTATCCGACATTGAGAACAAGCGGTCCCGCTGCACCGCCCAAAGGCAACAATCTGGCGCTGCTGCGTAACCCCGATGGTAAACGCCGGTTTGAATGGACATGGGACGATGCTGGCCGGCAGAAACTGGTCCAGCGCTCGATCGTCGATCCCGATTTGGAATGGGACGTCAGCTTGGTCAAAGATAGCGTCGATGCAAATTCGCCCGGATTCAACGCCAAATCGGCGCGTGCGAAACTGATGTCGCGCAAAGGCGCGGAAAGCGGGCAGTTCGAATTTGGCACGGGCATTGCGGCGGGTGACCGGGCCCATGAAGAAGGCGAAATGGCGTGTTTTACCTGCCACTTAAGCTGGACGACATCGTGCGGCGGGTGCCATTTGCCGATTGAGGCCAATTGGAAAACCGAAGACCATAATTACGAAAATGGCGAAACCCGGAACTTTGCGACCTATAACCCGCAAGTTGCACGGGATCAGATGTTCCAGCTGGGCAAGCATCAGACCACCAAGGGCAATCAAATCGCTCCGGTTCGTTCGACTTCGGCGCTGGTCCTGTCATCGACCAACATCAACCGTGAACGGATATATGTGCAGCAGCCGCCAATTTCTGCAATCGGTTTCAGCAGTCAGGCTTTTGCGCCGCATTTCCCCCATACGGTGCGGATGACAGAGACCAAAATATGTTCCGACTGCCACCTGTCTGACAAAGAAGATAACAATGCGATTATGTCGCAGCTGCTTTTGCTTGGCACGAATTACGTCAATTTCGTGGGGCTGAATGCATGGACCGGCCTAGAGGGCGGCTTTGAAGCTGTGCGTGTTACCGAATGGGATGAACCGCAGGCCGTGCTTGGTTCCTACCTGCACAGATATGCCTATCCAGATTATTACACGCAATTCGTGGATGAGAATAACCGCGAGTTGAAAGACTGGGTACGCGGCAAGGCGTTCGATGATGACCTATCAGGAGAAACCACGCCCTTTGAAGAATTTGCCAATGTCCATGAAGGCACTGGCGACCGGGTGGGCTGCTTGCAGCTGCGCGGGGAATATATGTTCGTGGCAGAGGGTAAGGGCGGTTTCGTTGTCTATGACGTGGCTTCCATCGGCAATAAGGGCATTTCCGAACGGATCATTACGGCGCCGTTTAGCAGCCTTGGGCATGACACATCCGTCGATACCAAAAACGCAACTTGCATGGCGCTGGCGACCAATCAGCCAATCAACCCACTTCGCAACACGAAACAGATGCGGATTGACAATGAGGAGCAGCCGTTCCTGCCGATATACAATTATGCCGTGGTCACCGATGCGGAAGAAGGCCTCATCCTGGTCAACATCAACACCATGGCGGATGGAGAATTCCGCAACAACAAATTGAGCCGCGAAACATTTACAAGTGGTGCTGACGCATGGAACGAAGGCGGCGTGCTTACCGGTGCGCGGCATATCCATCTCGCCGGGGAAATCGCCTATATCACGGCCGATCGCGGCCTGGTTGTGGTGGATCTGTCTGATCCGAAGAACCCGCAAATATCGGCTGTTCGCGAACTTACCGATGCGCGCGCCTCCGCCATTCAATTCCGCTATCTTTGGGTCACGGATGCAGAAGGCGTGAAGCTGTTTGATGTCACGACCCTGCGCAACCCCGTCCCTATGCCCGAAGGCACGGTGCGTTTGGCCAATGCACAGCGGCTCTATCTGGCGCGCACTTACGCCTATGTGGCGGCGAAGCAGGATGGGTTGGTGATCCTTGATATAACCCGGCCGCTTGCCCCGGTGGTTTACAAAGGGCGGCAGCCGAATGGTCAGCCATATGACGGTACGCTGGGCGGACAGTTGACCGATGCGGAAGACGTAATAGTCGGATCGACCAATGCCTCGCTATTTGCCTATGTTGCAGATGGTGTGAACGGCATGAAAGTGCTGCAATTGACCAGCCCGGACAGTCAGCCCAATTTCTACGGCTTCAGTCCGGCGCCGATGCCTGAGATCGTGGCGTGGGCGAAAACCAAATCACCCGCGATCTCGATGTCGAAAGGCCTCGACCGTGACCGCGCTGTGGATGAAACCGGCGGGCAGATGGCGGTTTTCGGGCGCATTGGTTCGCGGCCGTTCAAGCGGGACGAGATGGAAAAACTGTTCCTGACCGGCGGCGGCGTGCCGTGGAAAGTCAGTGACGAGCCTGACATGACTGCATGGGTCGGCGGCGTTGGGCCGCGCGTCAATTGTACCGAAAGCACGATGGGCGAATGAGCTAGGTCAGGCTTCCCGGAAAATCGACGACCAACCGGCCCAGCAGATCCGAAAGCTGCTTCACCTCTTCCTTTGTCCAGCGGTCGCGAAATACATTTTCGGCCTGCCGCGCCAGGCTTGGTTTGGCTTCGGCAATTCGCAATGCACCAGCCTTTGTCAAAGTAACCAGGGCGAGCCGAGCATCCCTCGCGTCAGCCTCACGGCCGACCAATCCGCACTTTTCCATCGGCGCGGTCATTCTGGTGACCGTTGAGGCACTTACATTCAGGCGTTTGGCAAGCTCTACGCGGGGCAGCTGCGTGTTGGGTGCACGCTCCAGCTGCATCAAAAGAAGCGCCTCATTTACCGAAAGGCCATGGACCGCGGATAGGCCGCCAGCAAATCGCATTTCGACCAGCTGGGCTGCCTGAAGCAAGCGGAGAACGGGTGTGAGAGAAACATCAGTCATAAAGGATTATTAGGCCGATATACTTCCGAATGCAAGTATATCGGCCTAATAGCTATCGCCGGATTGACATATCTGGGTATTGCCATGTCAAAAATGTATGAAACCTATTGCCGTTCAGCAAACATTTCGCGGATCATTCCTTGCAGGTTCACGTCATATTTCGCCAGAACCTTCCAATCGCCGACTTCCTCGTAATGGGTCAGCAAATTACCGTCTGACCAGCGGTGGATGGCATAGGTTGGTGCTTCCGTGGTGATCAGATCGCGCCCGTCAGGCGCATCGGGATCTATCGGCCGTAGATCCATTGCCACCAGCGGTGCGACCGACGGGGTAACGCTAATCGGGATGCCGTGGAGTGTCGTCATAATAGGGCGGTGCAAATGCCCGCAATGAACAGCGCGAATTTGGCTGTGCCCTTTGATCGCATTGCCAAACCGGACCATCCAGTCTTCAGCGGGCCCTGGATCCATCCAGCCAATGCCAGATACAACTGGCGGATGGTGCATAAAAATCAGGGTCGGCGTATCGGGATGGGCATCAAGCTCTTCGCTGAGCCATTCCGCCCTGGTTTCACAAAATGCCCCGCCATGCCGCCCGATTTCCAGCGTATCGAGGAACAATATGCGTAAGCCGTCTTGCTCGACCGCATATTGAATAAATCCGCCGCTAACCTGCGTTTCGGGGAATGCGTGCAACAACCCTTCGCGCGTGTCGTGATTGCCCGGGATAGAATGGATTGGCATCGGACATTTTTCAAGCAATGCAGCGGTTTTTTCAAAACTATCCTTGTCGCCGTGATCAGTAAGATCGCCCGTCAGCACCAACATATCAATCGGGTTGGGGGATTCGAGTAGCCGATCAAGCGTTGCGCGAAAGCGAATCCGGTTCAGCTCTTCCGGGCGTGCATCAGGATCAAAGCCGATATGGATATCGGTCATTTGCGCGATCAGCATATGTCGTTTCTCCGGCGCACTCTATTCAGGTTTTCGGCTCATCATGGCGACTTGATCGTGGCCTTCAGGCTTTTCGTCGCCGGGCGAGCCTGCACCATTGGGATGGTAGGAATGACACATTGCACAGCTTGAAGGGACTTCCGCTTCTGCCGCCTTTTCGCCCAAATGGCAGTCGCGGCAGACTTTCAGCCCTGGCAGCAGCAAATCTTCGGATGTTTCCGAGCTTTCGGCCTTGTGGCAGCTGCTGCATTCTTCTTGCTCATGTTCCTTATGGTCGAACCGGCCATGCAATAAATAGCTGTCGCGCAAATGCACCGGCATCACGTCGGCGCGGCCATTGGTGCTGGTGCGAATATGACATTCACCGCAGACACCGTCTTCTGAAAGCGCGCGATTCACCGCGACATATGATCGGACCGGACGCCCGAAGTTTTGATAGTATAGTCCGCCCTGTGCGTATTCACCCGGACGGCTACGCCCGGCTGTGATGGGCCTGCGCGGGGCGCGGTCCATGGCGCGCAAATCGGCCTGCATTTCATCCACGTCACCGTGACGCAGTGAACGGAAGGTCGAGCCTACACGGTCATAAACGAGGCTGTGACAGCTTTCGCAATTTTCCTCCATCCGAACAGGAAGAAAACCGTTCCTGTCAGCTGTTGGTGTGTGGCAATCTGCGCAGACAAGCGTGTTGCCATAGCCATTCTTGGCGCCGATGTTTCCTGCCATCTTGGCCACGCCGCCATCAGTTTCCAGATGCAGATCATGCGGGAATTTCAGCCCATGTTGCTCACGCGGATTGTCATTCAAAGACAGGCGCTCTGTCGTATCGCTGCCAAGTTCGGGATAAAATATTGCTTTGAATTGCGGGTGATCATCACCAAAATCGGCGGCATTGCCCAATTTTGTGTCCGTCAGGCGAACATCCATCTCATCGTGACATTCTGCGCAAAACTTTTGCGCTGTCGGTTCCATCCGGCCTGCGCCTTCATGCTCAGTATGGCAAGTTACGCATGATCCCTGACCTTCTTTGCCAAAGGTTTCAGCCACCGCCCAAAGCATTTGATCGCCTGCCGATAGCGGGCCTCGACTGGTCAGCTGCCGGGGCATTTCAGCATGATCACCAACGGTTTCGTGACATGTCAGGCAAGTCTCGTCGCGAACCGATTGGAATGGTTTGACATGACAGGCTTCGCAATTGTCTTCCAGGCCGTGATGGGCAAGACTGAGAGAACCCGTGCTCCAGCTGGCGTCCATTTGAACCTGACCTTCGCCATCATAGTCAGCTTTCACAGCGGTACGGCTGAGGTGCGTGTAAATTGGCACGGCCAAAAAGGCGAGCAGGATAACCAGCAACCCCGCCCATGCCATCACACGTTTGCTGGGTAATGCCGCTGCCAAGGCAAACCGGCTGGCCTGGTCTTCCCCGGCTGCGCTGCCTTCGCCCTTGCGGACTGTGACAGTCGCAATTCCGCCATCTTCGGTCGAAAAATCCAGCACATAATTGCCAAAACCCAGTTCGGTTTCGGATGAAGCGCCGAATGTTCCCGAATTCGCGGATTTGCCATTATGGATGAAGCCCAAATCACCCACGGCATCGACGGAAACACTGCCCCCGCCAATCAGGCTGATCGTTGCGTGATGCTGTTCAACCGCCAGATCGGGCAGGTGAATATCGCTATCGGGTGACCGACCAACTGTCAGGACGTCCTGTGTGACGTTGCGATCACGAACGATCTCGCGTCCGGTCGCGGTATAGTCGATTGTGCGGATCAGGAATGTCATACTACCTAGCCCCTCACCAGTAATAGAACACAGAAATGATGTGTGCGGCAAGCGCTGCAATCAAAGCGATTGTCAGCGGAATATGGAAAAATAACCATACTTCTAACAAGGCTTTCAATCGCATCTGCTTCCGAATCTGATCAAGCTGCGCTTTTCGGCGGCCTAGCAGGCGGCGGACTTTTTCAAGATCCGCATCGGAGCTGGATACATCAGAGAAATAATCAAGCGCGTGTTTTGTCTTGCAGCTGGGATAATTACCCGAAAGGCGTTCCCAAAACCCCGCGGCAAAGACATCGGTGCCAAGCACACCAATTAGAAGATCGGCTTCTTCGCGTTCCAGCGGCTGGCCTGCCGTTTCCAATTCCCGTTCAATCCCTGCCAATTCGGCGACCATCTGGCCGCGTGTCATTTCCTGACGATTGTTTGACAGGGCTGCGGGCAGCGATGTGTAAACGGTAATGCCGTATATGCCCGAAAAAATCACCAGCAGCATCAGCGCATAAGCCAATGTGTGAACATTCCAGCCGAGCTGAAACCCCGTGTGCAGAGTGCCGACCACCAGCAATGCGAGGCCGAGATAGACATGCGCGCTGGTCCAGGCCTTCAGGCTCCAGCTTCCGCTCGACATTTTGCGTTTGCGAACCCCCAGCAAGGATAGCCAGACGATCAATCCGGCCCCGATTGTGCCCAGCGTATAGCCATACCAGCTGCCGCCATTGTGGCGCGGCTCAACGTCAACAAGGAAATAGCTGACCAGACAGGCCATGCTCAGCAGCAAGGCAATTTTCAGCCACCGCATCCGCTTGTAGGACATGAAACTTTCATGGTCGGCATTGCGCCGTTCATCACCGGCTTTGGTTTGATTAAGCGTAGCCATCAGTCCGCCCGCTCCATCTTTGCAATGGTCAGGAAACGTTCCGGGCTAACGCGGATTGCAGCGCCAGTCGGGCATGCCCTGACGCAGGCCGGACCGCCTTCGATGCCGCTGCACATATCGCATTTGATCGCGGTTTTCGGGTTTTCAATACCCTTTTTCGCGGCCGTTTTCGAACGCCAACCATAGCTGGCTTCGCCCGGACCAGGGCCGGAACCGAACATTAGCCAGGATAGCAAGCCCGGCTTTTTCGGTGGTTCTGTTTCCATTCGGATCACACCATAAGGGCAATTGCGCTGACAATTGCCGCAACCGATGCAAGTTTCGTCAATATAGACTTCGCTATCAGCGCCGCGCTTGATCGCATTGGGCGGGCAATCGGCCATGCAATGCGGATGTTCACAGTGGCGGCATGACGTCGGGACGTGGAGATGGGCATAAGAACGCCCAGCTTCCCGGTCTAGGCGGCTCAGCCCTTCATGGCTGTCGGCACAGGCCTTTTCGCAATTGTCGCAGCCAACGCATAAAGTTTCATCAATCAGCAAAACGTCAGTTGCTTCGCCCACGCCATTGTCGATCAGGAAACGCGCCGTTTCAGAGAAATGCGCGACATCATCAACACTCGCATGTGTCCGGTCAGAGACTTCAAGATCCAAATCGCGGCGGTTGGACCAATCGCCCGTCACCCGATCTTTCAATTCCGGATTGGAGGCCATCAATTGCTGGAATTTTTCGCCTTTAAAGCGAACCACTTCGGATTTGATAGCCGCCTTTACGCGTGCTTTCGGGGTCCATCCGTCAAGAACAGCCATTTCGCCGAAATAGGAACCGGCAGGCATATAATTGAGGAATACAGGCACGCCGCCCACGGTTTTTTCAACGACCATAGAGCCGCGCCGAATGACATAAAGATCGGTGTCTTCGGCGCCTTCCTCGATCACGATTTCGCCTGCCTTGGTTTCGATCACCTCAGCATCGGCCACGATTTCGGCAACGTCTTCCTTGGTCAGACCGGAACGGAACATTTGCAGCAATTGACGCTCTACTGTGATGGCATTGACCGCACGGTTCGCCGAGGGCGCTGTTGCCATGAGCTTAAGCGCGGCATTGCGTGACAATTCCAACACGACGGTTTGTTCAGCCGCGCGCACAGTCGAACCGCGCCGCCGGCCTGAAACCAGGCCAACCTCGCCAAAGATGGAGCCTTGTTCAATCGGGACGGTGATATTGCGATTGGCCGGATCAACTTCGACCAGCACAGAACCTTCGGCAATACCGAACATCGAGGAGCCGGGCGCATCAAGTTCGAAGATCACCTCGTCCGATTTATATGCGTAGACGTCGCTATCGAGCATCAATTCACGCATCTGCAGCGGAGAAAGTTCCTGCAGGATAGTGATGTTCCCGCGAAAAATTTCCAGCCATTCATCAACGGTGCGTTTGCCCGGAAGCGCCGCAAATTTTTCCGCCAAAATCGGTTCATCTGCAGGTTTGAGATCGCTGTTCCCGTTAAGGAATTCGATCACGTCATAGCCTTGGTTCATACAGTGCTTGATCAGCGGATAGCCCGCCAATGCACCGATGACGTGGATGCCGTTTTTGGTGGTTTCAAAACTTGGTGAAAGCTGCGGAAATGCGCCGCGATCTTCGCTGGTAAATTCTATCCCTGCCTCTTCAACAAAGGCGCGGGGCGGCTGAGAGCCGGTCCGTGCAATAATACGGTGGCAGGGGATTGTTTCTTGCCCGTCGCGCGTGTCGAGCACCAATTCACCCTCGCGCACTTCGGCCGGGCTGGTTTCGCGGCGAACAGCAATGCGCCCTTCGCTCTCCGCTTCTTCAAGCAGTTTGACATTGGCGGCTTTCGCACGTGCAAATTCTGCGCGGCGGTTAAGGATGGAAACGACATTGCGCTGCGCCGGATCTGCCGCAAGCCCCAATGCGTTTTCGATCCCCGCATCGCCCGATCCGATCACGGTGATATGTTCATCATAATATTCGCCGGGGTCGTCCAGCTGGTATTGGATATGTTCCATATCCGCGCCGGGGGTGCGCAATTTGTTGGGGTTGCCCTGTGTGCCGATGGCCATAATCACGGCTTCGGCCTCGATCTTTTCACCGCCTTTGAGTTCAATGGTGAATTTCCCGGTTTCGCCGGTGATTGCCACCACTTCCGAATTTAGCCGGACTTCAACCTTGTTGGATTCAATTTGATCGTCCCATGTGTCGAGGATGAATTCGCGCTTGCCCGCATCGAAATCCAAATCCGATCGCAAAACCAGATTGCTGGGCGTCGCCATGACATGCTTGCCCTTCTGGTATTTGTAGATGGTATCTGACAGGTGATCTGTCTTTTCGAGCAGTACATGGCTCATGCCCAATGCAGCCGCATGGCCCGCAGCAGAAAGACCTGCTGGACCCGATCCGACAATTGCAACGCGATACTTGTCCGGCATCAATCCCCCCAAAACGATCCCGCAACCCTATTTTATTTTTGTAGGCATCATAGGCAAATCCCGACAAACTGCCAGAGCCAATTGCCCACTTAAATTCACGCTGCTAGCGCAGCGCCATGGATAATATAAATGATCGGGCAGATGGATCTGCGGATAGGGCGTCGGCTGGCGTTTCACGGATGGGACTGTTCGCATTGCTGGCAGCGGTATTTGTGGTTGCCGGGGTGGTTGGATATCGCGCGCTGTCGGATAAAGAAGCACCGGAGGAAGCAGAAATTGCCGATGCAGCCCCGCCGACCATAGCATCGCTTAAAGCAGCGGCGGAAGTTGATCCGCTGAATGCGCCAGCATGGCAGGAACTGGGCTTTGCCTATTATCAGACAGAACAGTTTGAAGAAGCCGCCCGGGCATATCGGCAAGCGATTGAGGGCGACAAGGACAGTGCCGTTTTGTGGTCTGCGCTGGGCGAAGCGCGCCTGATGGCGAGCAACAGCGTGGAAATGCCCGCCAATGCCATCGACGCTTTCGGGCAGGCGTTGGCACTTGATCCAACCGATGCCCGCTCGCGCTATTTCATGGCAGTAAAGAAGGATCTGGCCGGGGATCATCGCGGCGCAATCGATGATTGGTTGGCGCTGTTGACGGATACTCCGGCGGGCGCTCCGTGGGAGGTCAACCTTCGCCAAACAATTGAACAGGTAGGCAAGATCAACAATATTGATGTTGGCGGCGATCTGGCTGACGCGGCTGAAGGGCGGGATGCACCGCCTGCACTAACCGCAGGCAACGCCATTCCCGGCCCCTCGCAAGAACAGATTGCTGCAGCTGGCGCGATTGCGCCGGGCGAGCAGCGCAATATGGCTGAAGGAATGGTCGAAAGTCTGGATGCGAAATTGCGCGCCAATCCTGACAATCCCGATGGCTGGGTTATGCTGATGCGAAGCCGGATGACGCTGGGTCAGCCGGACAAAGCGAGCCAGGCGCTGAAAGATGCGGTTGCGGCCAATCCGGCCAATGCCGACAGATTGCGTAAGGAAGCAGCGGCGCTTGGCGTGCCATAAATTTTGCTAAGGTGAGGGCGGTGGACCGTCTTTGGGTGGATCAACCGTAATCGTGATCTGCTGCATTGAAAGAATCGCGACCCAGAACCCGATCACAGCAAGCGCGCTGGCACCCATCACGGCCAGTGCAGCCCCTTTCAAGCCATTCCATTCCATCGCCGTGCTAAGCAATGCAAAGGCAAGCATCGTCGGCCCGGCCCTTACAAGAAATGCGGTTCCGGCCCGGCCAGCTGAAACAAGCAATGATTCCAGGCTGGCACCGACCATTTCGATGGCCCCGGATATCGCAAGTATAACCATCGCCCAATAGACCACCCGAAAATCTTCTCCGGCGATAAAAACAAGGCCCCACCGCCCGAAAAATACCGCCACTAGCACGGCCAGCACACCGGCAATCAGCGCGATATTCGCCATCTTGCGGGCAATATCATGCGCGGCATCCTTGGCATGGACCAATTCGGGATAGATCGCCTTGGATACGGTTTGCGCCAATTGGACGAGTGCCTGACCAAGCTGCGATGCGACACGGAATCCACCGGCAAACGCCTCACCGCCGATTGAACCAACCAGCAGGATCATAACTTGCTTGCCCGCGATGAGCAGGCTGCCCGACATGTTGGTCGAAAGGACAAATCGCCACGCATCGGGATGGTCGCGCGGAATTTGGCGCAGGCTGATCCGGCTGAAATCAATTTTTTCCTGACGGGCAGCGATGATCCAATAGGTCAAGGCAACGGCCAATTCGGCCGCCCCCCATGCCAGAATAAAGCCTGTCACGCTGGGCATGAACCAAAAGGCCAGGCCGGCACCGGCAGCTCTGACAATCGGTTGCACAGCGTCGGCGGCGGTGGCGAGCGCATATTTAAAGCGCAGCCGCAGCAATCCGGTTGGCGTGGTGCGGATCGACAAGAGCGAAACGACGCAGAACCCGAATGCGACCCACAGCAATTCATCGGGCAGCGGCAGCCACAATTGCGCGGTGTAAACCAGCACTGCGGCGAGAATAGTGCCGACGAAAACCGAAATCAGATCGAGCGCAATGGCAAAGCCGGTTGCCTCGCCGGGCCCTTCGTCAGCTGCACCCCAGCGGACAACGAATTGCCATGTCTGGAAGTTGGCAATGCCGGTGACCGTCTGGCCCAACGCAACGATAATCGCGAAAAATCCGAATCCATCCAGACCAAGCGTCCGCGTTGCCAGCGCCAGATAGACAAGGCTGAGTACGGCGTTGAGGCCGCGCCCCGTCAGCAGCCAGCCAATATTTTTCCAAAGACGTTGCATGGTGATTGCCGGAGGGTGTTCTAACCCGCCGATTTCTCACGCTTGGCAAGCAGCCTTTCGGTCACATCGAAGGTCCGTTGATTGTCGACATCGACCGCAAATTCGCCGTTCGACATGACAATAGGCACGAGCTTGAATCCGAAACGGCGCGAAACTTGTTCAAACAGTTTTTCTTTTGTGCCCCAGCCCAGATAAAACCGGATCAGGTTGATCACCCCGAATGCTTTGGCAATGCGGCTGGGGAATTTTACAAACTGTCCGCCGCCGCGCATAATTTCCGCCGCACCCAATGCCTTTTCAGAGCCGATCCAATAGGTGTTGCAATTGGAATAACCGCCATCGGTAAATTCGTAGAATTTCTTCTGCCCCACCGGATCAGCAGCGATCACATCTTCCTTCCGCGCCAGTGCGGCTGCGGCACCCGCCTTTTCGGCAAATGCTTTCCCGATAAATTCGGCGTAACCGTCGCTAGTAACCAAGCAATTATCGGCGGTGGTGATCAATATCGGAAAATCTGCCCCATCGGCTCCTGAAAATACGCTGTCTACAAGGTTGAACTTGCCGTCGTAGAATTTCAGGCGGCCTTCTTTCACAAGCGGTGCCACGGCGGGAAGTGCGGCAATCTCGTCTGGCTCATGGGCGACAATACGGATTTCACCGATTGCTTCACAGCCAGCGACCTCTTTCACGACCCGCTCTACCATCGGAATTCCGGCCACGGGAACCACGCATTTCTGCGCCACGGCGGCTTTTTCCGCTAAAGGATCGAGCGCGCCTGAGCGTTTCCCGGCCATAATCAATGCAGTAACTTTCATCCGTGGAGTGGTAGCCTGATGCGCGTTTTTCGCAAGGCTTGTCATGCCCTTCCGCCGTCTGCATGGGCTGCTTATGCGAATAATTTTCAGCAGGAAGGGTTTCGACAGTGCCGCTGGCGGCGGGCCGTCGCCGATTGTGAACGGGCGGCCGATTAGCCTGCCGATCCCGAGCGGAGGATTCTCGCAAACGACCTATGGCGATCTTGGCCTTGGTAAATTGGCCAAGAAGGCGAGCAGAGGCGCGCTAGGCGCAGACAGTTATTGTCACCATGATCCGATGTTTCGCGATGATGGTACATGCCTGTTTGGTCAATGCGGGGCGGCGCAGACGCATCTGGCCAATCAGGGTGTTGGTGTAGGCGATGTGTTTGTGTTTTTCGGTCTGTTCCGCGAGGAAGAATCTGGCGAGCCTCACCACCGAATTTTCGGATATCAGCAGATCGAACGCATCATCGATCTGACCGATTGCCTTGATGCGGAGCGGAACAATCTTGCTGCGATTGGCCAGCCCCACGCGCTGGGTATGCATGCGAAAAATGATGTTATCTATTGCGGTGCAGGGAAGACGGCGCAAACGGCCAATCAGCCGCTTCGCCTGACTGTTGCAGGCGGCCCGCCAAGCGTCTGGCAGCGGCCAGCCTGGTTAAACCGGGGCGGGCTTTCCTATCATGACAGGGCAGATCGATGGCTGCGCGGTGGACGTTTGCAAAGCGTCGCGCGCGGCCAGGAATTTGTTGCGAATATTGGCAGGCGTAAGGCGCCGTGCGAATGGCTGGATCAGATTACCGATCTGATATCGAGAATGCCTTCATCCAACGGTGACTAGGTGGCAAATTGCTGTGCCTTTGCCCCCTTCTCCCATTGGGAGAAGGGGAGGGCAGATTGGGCACTTTGCGAATTGCCGGAACCGGGATGTTTCGGCCTAAAAGGTCTTGATAATCGACGAAAAGTCCACGCCGCCATTACCCGCCGCATTGTAATCTTCATACAATGCCGCCGCGCGTGAACTGAGCGGAACCGCGCTGTCGGAATTTTCAGCAGCCTCCATCGCCAGCCGCAAATCTTTCAGCATCAGCGCCGTGGCAAAACCGCCTTGGTAATCATTGTCGGCGGGGCTTTCGACACCAACACCGGGCATTGGCGTATAGGCGTTGAGCGACCAATTATAGCCGGAGGATTGCGAGCTGATCTCGTAAAAAGTCTGGGGGTCCAGACCGAGTTTTTCTGCCATCTTCATCGCCTCGCACGTGCCGATCATATGGACTGCGAGCAGCATGTTGTTGCAGATTTTCGATGTTTGGCCTGCGCCCGCATCACCGGCATGGATAACAGCTTTACCCATAGCTTCGAGGATGGGCTTTGCACGCGCAAAGGCGCTGCCCGACCCGCCGACCATAAAGGTCAAGGTGCCGCCATTGGCCGCTGCAATGCCGCCGGATACCGGTGCATCGACCATTTCATATCCGGCCTGCGTTGCGGCACCAGCCACTTCCTTGGCGGTGGCAACGTCAATTGTAGAACAATCGAGGAAAACCGCACCTTCTGGCGCGGTGCCGAAGACATCGGCCGTATAAATCGATTTCACAATGGCCCCATTGGGCAACATCGATACCACCGCATCAACGCCCTTAACCGCATCGCTTGCGGCCATATAAGTTGTGCAGCCGTTGTTTTTCGCTTGATCCAGCGCATCGGCGCTTAGGTCGAATGCGTGAACATCGTGGCCTGCCTTGACCAGATTGGCAGCCATTCCGCCGCCCATATTGCCCAGACCGATAAATGCGATTTTCATATTAGCGTCCCTTCCAATTGCCTTCGCGTTTTTCGATAAAGGCAGCCATGCCTTCAGCCTTGTCTTCGCTGGCGGTGAGTATTTGGAACAGTCGCCGTTCCTGAATGATCCCCTGTTCCAGCGTCATTTCATACGCCGAATTGACCATTTCCTTATTCGCGATAGCGGCCATTGGCGGCATCGAAGCGATCAGCGCGGCGGTTTTCTTTGCCTCGGCCATCAGATCATCATGCGGCACGGTTTTGGCGACCAGATTGGACCGTTCGGCCTCTTGCGCGCCCATCATCCGGCCCGTCAGGCACATTTCCATCGCTTTGGCTTTTCCGACCGCGCGGGTCAGGCGCTGCGAGCCGCCCATGCCCGGCGCAACGCCTAGCTTAATTTCAGGCTGGCCGAATTTGGCATTTTCGCTTGCGATGATGAAATCAGCCATCATCGCAAGTTCGCATCCGCCGCCCAGTGCAAAGCCGTTGACCGCTGCAATCCACGGCTTGCGCGTGGTTTTTACGATGTCGCTGGTCCATTTGGCAAAGAAATCTTCAAGGTAGAAATCGGCCGCGACTTTGTCCGACATTTCTTTGATGTCAGCGCCAGCGGCAAATGCCTTGTCGCCTGAACCGGTCAGAACCGCGCAAAGCTGGCTGTCATCGGCTTGATATTTGCCGAAAGCGTCAATCAATTCTGTCAGCACGACGCTGGACAGTGCGTTCAGCGCCTTAGGCCGGTTGAGCGTGATGATTGTGACCGCGCCATCGGTTTCGGTCAGGATGGTTTCGTAAGACATTTTTTACTCCGTCATCCCGGCAAAGGCCGGGATCATTTTCAATTCTGTAAGGCCTAGCGATGATCGGTCCCGGCGGTTGCCGAAATGGAAAGCTAAGCTAACGGCTTCCATTCCTCGCCCGCGGGAAGCGGGGCAAATATACTGTCGATCAAATCGGCGGTTACGCCTTGCGGTGTCGACGGGTCCCATTTGGGATCATGTGTTTTATCGACGATCACGGCGCGAACACCCTCGGCAAAATCAGGCCGCAGCAAGACACGCGATCCGATGCGGTATTCCATCCGCATATTGTCTGCAAAGTCGGTGAGACTGGTGCTTTCTGCCAATTGGCGCAGCGCGACTTTCAGCGTCTGCGGGCTTTTGGTGCCAATTGTATCGCGCTCTTTCTCAGCCCAAGGATCGTCGATTGCATCAAGGCTGGCAATGATATCTTCCAGCGTATCAGAGGCAAAGTGCTTGGCGATCTTGTCAGCATTCTTTTCAATCCGCGCTTCGGGCGGACTGCCGACCATTTCGGACAATACGCCGCCAATTCGGTCAGGCTTTTCGATTATCCGGGCCTTCGCATCGGCGATCATTTCGGCCGGCACATAATGCGTTGCGATTCCGGCCCAAAGGCATTCTGCCTCGTCCAGCCGTGCGCCCGTCAGCGCCAGGAATTGGCCCAGCCGTCCGCCAAGGCGCGAAAGGTGCCAGCCGCCGCCCACATCGGGGAACAGGCCAATGCCGGTTTCGGGCATGGCAAAGCGCGTGTTTTCGGTTGCAATTCGGTATTTGGCGGGCAGGGCAATACCCACGCCGCCGCCCATGGTGATGCCGTCCATGAAAGCCGCGATCGGCTTGCCATAGGTCATCATCTGGTGGTTTAGCTGGTATTCGTCATGGAAGAATTTGCGGCCCATCACGCCGCCGTCCTCCAGCGCCGATTTGCGCAGCAGATTGATATCGCCGCCTGCGCAAAAGCCGCGCCCTTCGGCATGGTCGAGAATTACCGCCTCTATGCTGTCGTCATCGGCCCATTCGGTCAGCGCGGCGCTCATCGCATGGCACATGTCTAGCGTGAGTGCATGCAGAGCCTTGGGGCGGTTCAGCGAGATATGACCAACGCGGCCATGTTTGTGGATCAGGACTTCACTCATTGGCGCAGCAAGTCCCTTCCAACGATCATTCGCATCACCTGATTGGTCCCTTCTAAGATCGAATGGACGCGCAGATCGCGCCAGAAGCGTTCGATGGGATATTCCTTGAGATAGCCGTAACCGCCAAACAATTGCAGCGCGTCATTGACGATTTTGCTGCCATTGTCCGTCGCCAGGCGTTTCGCCATTGCCGAAAACCGCGATTTATCGGGTGCGCCATCAGTGACCTTGGCCGCAGCGAGATACAGCAGCGCACGGCTGGCCTCCAGATCGGTGGCCATATCAGCCAGCATGAACTGGGTGTTCTGGAAATCCGCGATTGGTGCGCCAAATTGTTTGCGTTCTTTGGTGTAGGCAATTGCCTCGTCCAGACAGCGCTGCGCCCCGCCGAGCGAGCAAGCGCCGATATTCAGCCGGCCGCCATCGAGGCCCATCATCGCGAAACGGAACCCTTCGCCTTCATCGCCGATGCGGTTGGCGGCCGGAACGCGCGCATCTTCAAATATGAGCTGCGCTGTGGGCGAGGCATTCCAGCCAAGCTTTTTTTCCGGTTTTCCAAAGCTTAGGCCGGGCGTGTCTTTGTCAACAACAAGGCAGGTGATGCCTTTGCTCTTGTGATCGCCGGTACGAACCATCGTGACATAGACGTCGTTGAAACCCGCACCAGAAATGAACTGTTTGGTGCCGTTGAGAACATAGTGATCGCCGTCTAGCTTGGCGGTGGTTCTAAGCCCTGCCGCATCCGATCCGCTGCCCGGTTCTGTCAATGCATAGCTGGCAATTTTATCCATGCTGACGAGATCGGGCAGATAGCGATCTTTCACGCCCTGCCCGCCGAATGCGTCGATCATCCACGCCGCCATATTGTGGATCGAGATATAGGAACTGGTTGCCGGGCAGCCATAGGCCATCGCTTCCATAATCAGCGCGGCCTCTAGACGGCCAAGCCCGATCCCGCCCGATTCTTCCGACACATAGATTGCGCCAAAGCCAAGCTCTGCGGTTGATTGGATAACATCGCGGGGGAAATGGTGCTGTTCGTCCCATTCAGCCGCATGCGGGGTGATGTTATCGGCGGTAAAACGCTGCGCCATTTCCTGGATCGCAAGCTGTTCTTCGGTCAGTTGAAATTGGTTCATGTTTGGGCCTTTACTACGGCTTCGGCTTCTATTTCAACGAGCCATTCTGGACGGCACAGTGCCGCGACACCTGCCATGGTGGCCGCAGGACGGGCATCACCGAAGAATCGCGCATGGACCGCGCCGACCGCAGCCTGTTGGTCGATATCGGTAAGTAACATACGCGTCCGGACGATGTCTTTCGCGCTGCCGCCAAGTTCTTCGATTGCCTGGACGATCAATGTGCAACAGCGTTCGGCCTGTTCGGCGGCCCCGCCCGGTGTTGTCTCGCCATTACTTTCAATCGGACCTGTGCCCGCAACGATTATCCGATTGCCTTCCCGCACCGCGCGGCAAAATCCGAACTGTTCCTCAAACGGAGAGCCTGAGGTTGCGCGTTGCCGGTTGGTCATGAACAACGCTTTCGCGGAAGGTCTTCTGCGGCTTCCGGCCGATCCGGATCGATGATCAACAGGCCGGTACCGGCTTCTATAGGGCGCAGGATCAGCACCTGCGTCCATTCTTCGCCTTCACCTTGCATCGCCAGCGTCAGCTTTGCAGCGCCTTGATCCAGTTCCTCAACCTCTCGAACCTGTCCGAAAGATTCGTAGAACGTGATACTGTCTTCTGCGATCTCTAGCCGCAAATCAGATTCCGGCGCGCATGTTCCTTGGGCGTAATCCCATACGCCCCACAGGCTGATCGGAATGCTGGCGGGGCCGTTCGGGACCGGCCCCGCATCTTCGCCCGACCCGCCACTGGGTCCGGCGTGCAATGCTTGTTCATCACTCGCCGCAACGTCTGCATGATCGGATTCAGCCGGCGAACAGGCCGCAATTGCAAAGGCTGACAGGGTGACGATTGCATGGCGCATGCGAATTACCCCATCGTTGGAATAACAAATGCATTGCCGCCATCAGGCGAGCCATCGGGCCAACGCTGCGTGACCTTTTTGACCTTGGTCCAGAATTTCAGGCCTTCGGTGCCATATTGGTCGGTGTCGCCAAACCCACTGCGCTTCCACCCGCCGAAGCTGTGATAGGCTACTGGCACAGGGATCGGCACGTTGATGCCCACCATTCCGACATTGACGCGGTTGGCAAATTCGCGCGCGGCGTGGCCGTTGCGGGTAAAGATTGCGACGCCATTGCCATATTGGTGATCGCTGGGAAGCCTTACCGCCTCTTCAAAATCAGCGGCACGGACAATTTGCAGGACGGGGCCGAAAATTTCTTCCTGATAGCTCTTCATTTGCGTTGTCACATTGTCGATCAGTGTTGGACCAACGAAAAAGCCTTTCTCGTGGCCTTGCAGTTCAAAACCTCGGCCGTCGATCACGATATCGCCGCCTTCCTGTTCGGCAATGTCGATCCATTCTTCAACGCGGGCCTTATGTTCGGGCGTTACCACCGGCCCGTAATGCGCGTCAGGATCGTTGGACACACCAACGCGCAAAGCATTGATCGCCGGGATCAGCTTTTCTTTGAGGCGGTCGGCTGTGCCTTCGCCAACGGGCACAACCACAGGCAGTGCCATGCAGCGTTCACCGGCCGAACCGAATGCGGCGCCGGCAAGATCGTTCACAACTTGATCAAGATCAGCGTCGGGCATCACGATGCCGTGGTTTTTCGCACCGCCCATAGCCTGAACGCGTTTGCCATTTTCTACGCCGCGTTTGTAAACATAATGCGCGATATCGCTGGATCCGACGAAGCTGACCGCTGAAATGTCGGCATGATCCAAGATTGCATCGACCATTTCCTTGTCGCCATGGATGACCTGCAACAGTCCTTCGGGGGCACCCGCTTCGACGAACAATTCTGCCAGACGTACAGGCACAGATGGATCGCGTTCGGATGGTTTAAGGATGAATGCGTTGCCCGCGGCAATTGCCATACCGAACATCCACATTGGGATCATCGCGGGGAAGTTGAACGGGGTGATGCCTGCGCCAATGCCAAGCGGCTGACGGGTTGAATAAACATCGATCCCGGGCCCTGCGCCGTGCGTATATTCGCCCTTGAGAACTTGCGGAATACCGCAGGCATATTCGATCACTTCGAGGCCGCGTTGCACATCGCCTTTCGCATCATCGACGACCTTGCCGTGCTCGCTCGAAAGCAGCTCGGCCAATTCCTGCATATTTGCCTCGATCAGTTCTTTGAAATTGAACATCACGCGCGCGCGTTTTTGCGGGTTGGTCGCGGCCCATTCCGGCTGGACTTTCTTGGCGGACTCTACCGCTTTTTCGAGAAGCGATGCATCGCCCAGACCAACCTCTGCCTGAACTTCGCCGGTTGATGGATTCCAAATCTGATGGGTGCGAATGGCGGGCCCAGTGGCGCCGCCTGCCAAAAAGTGATTGATCTTACGCATTTAATTTCTCCAGCAATTTTCCGGTTCTCTAGCCTAGCGGCAGCGAGTCGCAACACCGTAAGGCGTCTATGTCGTATTTTGCCGATGCGCGCGAGTTGCCTGACATGGCTAAACGGCGCGAAATATCTGAATTTGCCTAGGGGTAGGCCGGCCGCAGCCTTTCACGCCAATAGATCAGGTTGATCAGGGCCGACAATTTCTACCGTATGCAGCGTGCGGCTAGACGATGCGGGCCATCATAAAGGCGCATAAGATTGCGCCATATGTTCCCACGGCATAGCCGAGCACTGCCAGCAGCACCCCAACGGGCGCGAGTGCCGGGTGGAAGGCAGCCGCCACGACCGGCGCGGAGGCTGCACCGCCGACATTGGCCTTGCTGCCCACCGCCACGAAGAAGAATGGAGCGCGGATGATACGCGCCACTGCCAGCATCAACACAGAATGGATCAGCATCCAGATCAAACCGATGATCATAAAGGATGGTGCATCGGCGATTTTCAGAATGTTCATCTTGGTCCCGATCACCGCCACTAGCAGAAAGATAAAGACCGTACCAAATTTGCTGGCGCCAACGCCTTCCAAACTGCGCGCGCGGGTGAAGCTGGCCAGCAGGCCCAGCGTGGTCGAAATCACCACCACCCAGAAAAAACTGCTAGCCAGGGTTGCTTCTTCGCCCTGCAAATTTGCGAATGTTTGGCCAAGGAATGTTCCGCCCAAATGGCATATGCCAACCACAGCGAACGTTGCGCCGAACAACAGGACATAATCATTGGCGCTGGCCACGCGTTCAACAGAGGCGGTATAATCGGCCATTTTGTCGCGCAGCCTGTCAATCGCGCTGCTATCGGCTTTTAACCAGCCGTCCACACGTTTGCTGTCGCCCGCGCCATAAAGCAGAAATGCCATCCAGATATTTGCGACAATAATATCGACCGCGATCAATGCCGAGTAATTTTCGATATTAAAGCCGTAGACTTCTAGCATTGCGGTCTGGTTTGCACCGCCGCCAATCCAGCTTCCGGCCAATGTCGCCAGCCCGCGCCAAGCGGCATCTGCGCCCGTTCCGACGATTGCGGGATCAAATTGTGCGACAATCCAAAGTGCTATCGGGCCGCCGATGACAATGCCGATCGTTCCGGTGAAGAACATTATTAGCGCCTTTGATCCCAGACCCAAAATGCCTTTCATGTCGATGCTCAGCGTCATCAGGAACAAAGCGGCAGGCAGGAAAAAGTCTTTCGCCACCGGCCAAAGGTTGCTTTCGTCCACATTGATCAGTCCGAATGTGACCATCAGGGACGGCAGAAGGTAACACACCAGAATGATCGGGATAAAAGTGTAGAATTTCTTCCAGGCAGGGCTGTCACGCGTGACGAATACAAAAGCGAGAACTGCTGCCAGCAGCCCAAAGATTATCCTGTCATCCGTGATCATACATTCTCGTCCCGCTTTTTGGCCCTGCTCTGGCCGTGTTCTGGTTATTAAGCGATCTCTACTTTGCGATAGGATGAAAATCCAGCAAGGCTCAGGCCAAGGCCCCGACTTTGCGTAAATGATATTCGCAGCTGCCAAATAGAGCGTCATTGGCCAATATCCGCTTGTGAAAATGCCCCACTGCAAGCTCGTCAGTCATGCCGACGCCGCCATGTGTCTGGATTGCTGCTTCGCCAATTTCACGGCCCAGCTTGCCTGTTTGTCCTTTCAGAATTGCAATATCTTTGGGTGATGCCTGTCCGGCCTCGATCAGGGCTGTGGTGTAAAGCAGCGTTGCACGCGCTTTCGAATAGGCGATCTTCATATCGGCAAGCCTGTGCGCGATGACCTGAAAACTGCCGATGGCAACGCCAAACTGCTTGCGCGTCGCGGCATAATCGGAAGTTTGTTTCAGCAGCGCACCCATCGCGCCGACACTTTCCGCGCAGATCGCCAATAGGGCTGTGTTGAGCACTGCTGTGATCACATCACCGGCATCATCCAAGACCAGATCAGCCTTTGCAGATGAAAATGTGACATTTGCTGCACGCCGTCCGTCGATAGTCGCAAATTCAGCCATCGTGACGCCGGATGAGGATGGATCGACGCAGAACAGATTCAGCGGGCCGCCTTCGCCCATTCGCGTTGCAACGATCAAAATGTCGGCCCCTCCGCCGCCTAGCACCATGTTTTTGGTGCCCGTCAGAGTAAACCCTGTGCCTTCGTCAGCAAACATGGCAATCTGAGACGGATCGGGCGTGCCGCGACCTTCCTCATAGGCAAATGCGCCGATTGCTTCGCCCGCGATGATTTTTTCCAGCCAGCCTGCCGCGGCGCTGTCTTGCGCCGCCTTCCCCAGAGAAGCCCGTCCCAGCGCCGCGCCCGCCAGCAAAACACTGGAAATATATGGTTCTGCCAGCAAATGCGCGCCGAACGGTTCGGCAATAGAAACCAGTTCGGTCACTGAACCGCCAAGCCCGCCTTGCTGTTCAGAAAATGGCAGCATGAGCAAACCCAGTTCAGCCAGCTGGTTCCATATATCGCGTGACCAGCCCGGATCGGAACTGACGATGGCATTGCGCTGGTCAAAATCGTAATTCTTCGTGAGAAAGCCCGAAACACTATCGCGGAGCATTTGCTGTTCGCCGGTGAAGGTAAAATCCATGATCTATCCCTCCATCCCGACAGTGCGCGCAATCAGATCGCGCTGAACTTCGTTCGAACCGGCATAGATCGTCGTTGCGCGGCTGTTGAGGTAATATGGCATCGCTGTGAGCCCGATATCACTGCCCAGCGGTTCGACATTCGCGCCCACACGCAATGCTTCCAATTGTGATGGTACGGTTTCGATCCCGCAAACCTGTGTAATCATCACCGTCACGCGCTGCGTCAGTTCCGAATTCATCGTTTTGTTCATCGACGGGAAGGACGGGTCTTTGGAAATGGGGTGGCCGCTGACCGAAAGTTTTTCAAAATGTTCATAGCTGGCAATGTCCGCTTCAAGCGCCCCGGTGTCGCGTTGGAACACTGGATCATCTGCCATCATGCCGCCAAAGCCGGTGGGCGTTTCTTTTGCGGCTTCGCGGACCCGTTCAAGCCCGCGTTTCAGCGTCGGGCTGGCTGCGCTGCCGCCGCGTTCATGCTTGAGCAGATGTTTGGCAACACTCCACCCGTCATTTTCAGCACCCACGCGGCCTGATTGCGGCACGCGGACGTCTTCGAAAAACACCTCGCATTGTTCGGGTGCCCCATCCAGACCGTAAATCGGGCGGATTTCCATTCCGGGATAATCGACCCGGTCAAGCAACAGGAAGGTAATGCCTTGTTGTTTCTTGCCGCTATTGTCCGTCCGCACCAGCATGAACATCCGGTTTGCGTGATGGGCATAAGTGGTCCATATTTTGCTGCCATTGATGATGTAATCATCACCATCCGGTTCTGCGCGGCAGCTGAGCGAGGCGAGATCGGACCCCGAATTGGGTTCGGAATAACCCTGCGTCCAGAAATCTAGGCCTTGCAGAATGCCCGGCAGGTATTTGTCCTTCTGTTCCTGCGTGCCAACATCGATCAGCAGCGGGCCGACCATCGCCAAGCTTTGCGGCAGAAGCGGCGGCAAATCGCGCTTCTTATACTCCTCTGCGAAAATATAGCGTTGTTCCACCGACCAGCCGGTGCCGCCATATTCTTTCGGCCATGAGGGTGCGGCCCAGCCTTGTTTGTAGAGGATCTGGTGCCATTCCATACATTGGTCAAACTGTGCGAACACGCTGGTCAATTTGCGGCCCGCCTCGCGGATGGCAGGGGTTGGGGCAGTGTCGAGAAATGCGCCGACTTCCGCGCGGAAATCTTCCAATTCGGGTCCGAAATCTATTTGCATATTCTTCTCCTAGCTGCCTTTTCCAGTGAAGGCGGCAATCCGTTCCTGCATGTCGGGGCCGTGCAATTCGCTGTCCATCCATTCGCTGATCAAGGCGCCATCGGCTGGCACGCCATCGGCATTTTCCAGCAGCCGTTTGTTGGCGGCATGGGTGAAGGGTGATTGCGCTGCGATCTGCGCGGCAAGGCGCGTGATCTCTGCATCGAATTCGCTCTGCGGTACGGAATATTCGGCCAGTCCGATACGCACTGCTTCTTCGGCATCGAACATTTGTGCGGTGAACATCAGCCGCTTGGCCGCCGCGATTCCAACCCTGCGCGGCAGGCGCACGCTCATGCCCCAGATCGGCGTCAGTGAAAATTTGGCATGGGTATCGCCGAAGCGCGCAGTTTCCGATGCGATGATGAAATCTGCCGAAAGGGCGACTTCAAGCGCGCCGGTGTAACAATGGCCGTGGACCGCCGCGATGACCGGTTTGGGCAGCTTTTCCAGCATCCGCAATGTTTCCGAATGCCATCCGCGTGAGGGGGTCTTTTCTCCGGCTGAAATTCCGCCAAGATCATGTCCGGCGGAGAAGCATTTTCCTGCACCGCGCAGGACAACACAATTGACGCGGTTATCATCTGCAATATCGGCAATATGACCGCGAAGTTCGGCAAACAGCGGCACATTGAGGGAATTCAATTTGTCGGGGCGGTTCAGCGTAAGCTGGGTCCAGCCTTCACGATCGTCTCGTAGAACCAGATCGCCCATTAAGCTGTCTCCAAACTGTTCATATCGATTACAAAGCGGTATTTCACATCGCTCGCTTCCATCCGGTCATATGCTTCGTTGACCTCGTCCATTCGGATCATTTCAATATCCGGGGTGATGTTTTTTTCAGCACAGAAATCGAGCATTTCCTGCGTTTCGGCTATTCCGCCAATGCCGCTTCCCGTCAGGATTTTGCGGCCACCCAGCAAAAGGCCGGTGTGAACTTCGGGCATCATATCAATCATCCCGACGAGCACCTGCACTCCGTCCAGCTTTAGCAGGCGCAGGAACGGGGTCACATCATGGCGCACGGGAATGGTGTTGAGCACCATGTCGAAATAACCGGTCTTGGCGCGCATCGCGGCTTTGTCCGCCGTGACCAACAGGTCAGCAGCACCCAATGCTAGCGCATCGCCGCGCTTGTTCTCGCTTCGGCTCAGCACGGTGACTTCGGCGCCCATCGCAGCGGCGAATTTCACCCCCATATGTCCCAATCCGCCCAGGCCGGCGACGGCAACTTTGCTTTCCGGCCCGACTTTCCAATTGCGCAGCGGCGAGTAGCTGGTGATGCCTGCGCAAAGCAAAGGTGCGGCATCCTGCATGCTCAGCGCATCGGGCACTTTGATCACGAATTCATCGCGGCACACGATCCTGTTGGAATAACCGCCTTGCGTTTTGCTGCCATCATGGCGGTCTTTGCCGCCATAGGTGCCGACCATGCCTTGCTGGCAATATTGTTCTAGGCCCTGCTGGCAGTGATCGCATTCCTTACACGCATCGACCATGCAGCCGATGGCCACGCGGTCGCCGATTTTGTGTTTGGTCACACTGTCGCCAACGGCGGCGACGGTGCCGGTGATTTCATGGCCCGGCACGATCGGATAGGTTGTCCGCCCCCAATCATTGCGGGCGGTGTGCAGGTCCGAATGGCAGATGCCGCAATGGCTGATGTCGATCAGAACATCATTTTCGCGCAGACCCCGCCGGGTAAATTTCATCGGCACCAGACCGCTTTCAGGCGCGGTCGCGCCATAGCCGGCGGCGGGATATTCGTTTGTCGCAGTGGTCATATGCGTCTCCTAACGCGGCGGCATTCTAATTGCGCCATCAAGGCGGAATTGATGGGCATTGATGTAACCATTGCGGGCGATTTCAAGCACCAATGATCCGAATTCTTCCGGATGGCCCAGCCGTTTGGGATAGGGGACGCTGGCGTTTAGCTGGTCCCACATTTGCGGGTTGCGATCCTTCATACCCAGCATGAGCGGCGTCGCCATGATTCCCGGCATGATCGAATTGACCCGTATGCCAAGATCCATCAAATCGCGGGCCATGGGCAGGATCATGCCGTTCACACCGGCTTTGCAGCTGCCATAAATGACCTGCCCGATTTGGCCGTCTTGCGCGGCGGCGGAACTGGTCACGATAATCGCGCCGCGTTCGCCATCATCATTCATCGTTTCCGAATTTGCCATGCCCAAGGCGGAGATTGAGGCGACGCGGTAGGTGGCGACCAACACACCTTGTGCACCAAATGCGTAATCTTCGGTCGAAAGGCGTTTGTAGCCGCCTGTGGATTTGTCCCAGCCGATTGTTTTGCCGCGCCTGCTGGCCATCGCGCAGTGGACAGTGACACGTTCTTGCCCGTTGGCAGTGCGTGCTGCCTTGAACCCGTCGAGGACTGACTGTTCGTCCATAATGTCCACATGATGGAAAGTTCCGCCGATCGCTTTGGCATGCGCCTCGCCGTCTTCGTCATTTATGTCGAATATCGCGACTTTGAAGCCTTCGGCTGCCAGTGCCTGCGCGCTGGCAAGGCCCAATCCTGATGCGCCGCCCGTGACCACCGCGGCCAATCCCTTTTCGAGTTTCATTGCTGTTCCCTCCAGAATGTTATTTGATCTTTGCAAGTGCCATGCGGCATCCACAATGCTATCGCAATTGCCAATACCACATGGAGAGACTGTATGACCCGTCCCGATGTCCGATTGACCGCAACCAACCGCCGCCAGTTTCTGGGCAGTACCGGCGTTGCTTTTGCAGCATTGGTTGCCAGCGGCTGCTCGACCAGCGCGGGTAAGATCGCAACTGCATCGGGCGTTGGCCCCGCCTTTACCGGATATGGCGAATTGCTGCCTGATCCGGCGGGTTTGCTCGATCTTCCGCAAGGTTTTTCTTATCGCGCAATCTCGAAACTGGGCGAGGCAATGGATGATGGCGGGACCGTGCCTGACCGCGCGGATGGCATGGGCTGTTTCGATCTGGGCGGGGGCAAATTGGCGCTGGTTCGCAATCACGAATTGGCGGCAGGAAAAGAAATTGGCGGCGATTATTCCGAAGGCTTTGGCCGGGATGAGCATGGCAATATTTTGCCGGGCGGAACAACCACCATTGTTCTCGATGCCAAAACGCTAGAGGTTGAACAGCAATATCGTTCACTCGCCGGTACCATCCGAAATTGTTCGGGCGGGGTTACGCCGTGGGGCAGTTGGCTGACATGTGAAGAATCAATGTTCACCCGCGAAATTGAATTGCAAGCGAACCATGGCTGGGTTTTCGAAATCCCCGCCGATGCGGGCAAGCAGGTCAATCCCGCGCCGCTTAAGGCGATGGGCCGTTTCAACCACGAAGCAGCCTGCGTCGATCCCGAAACGGGCATCGTCTACCTGACCGAGGATATGCCCGATTCATTGTTTTACCGCTTCATTCCTGAGGTTCGCGGACAGCTGGCCAAAGGCGGCAGGTTGCAGGCGTTGGCACTGGTCGATGGCACGTCGGACAGTTCCAACCAAGACGGTTTGACGCTGAATGTAGGCGATATGCACGAGGTGCGCTGGATCGATCTGGACGATGTAGAGGCGCCCAAGAATGATTTAAGAACACGCGGCGCAGCGGCGGGCGGGTTGAAATTCGCACGGGGTGAAGGCGTTCATATGGGCGAGGGCGAATTATACTTCGCCTGCACCAGCGGCGGCGCTGCCAAGCTTGGCCAGATATTCAAACTGGTCCCCGGGCGCGGCAAACGTTCCGACGGGCTGCAATTGTTTTTTGAAAGCACATCCCCCGATCAGTTTAATTATGGCGACAATGTCTGCGTCCAATCGAATGGCCATCTGGTCGTTTGCGAGGATCAATATACAGACAATGTTTCCAATTATCTGCGCGGGATTACGCCAGATGGTGAAGCCTATCCTTTGGCCTTGCTGCGCGTGCAATCTGAACCGGCAGGTGCGTGTTTCTCTCCTGATGGCCGGGTGTTGTTTGTAAATTCCTACAGCCCCACCGTGACGCTGGCGATTACCGGACCGTGGGCGGTTTAGAATAAGCGGGCGACAGGGGCCGCGCGCAAATGTCGGGATTTATGTTCGCCTTTGCTGCGGTATTGCTGACGTCGATTGGCAGCCGTGATCAATTGCTGATAGCGAATATCGCCGGCCGCTTGGGTCAGTCTGCCAGCCTTTTGGCCACGGGCTGTTTTGTCGCCATTGTGACAGCGGTGGCCATGACGTTATCGGGGCAGTTTGTTGCCGCTTTGCTGCCCAGTTCAGCAAAATTGATGTTGGCGGCTTTTGCGCTAATGGCGGCGGCGGTTGAACTGGCTTGGTCTCCCAAACGTAGCTTTCTCAAGGAACCCACGCGTTCGTTAATGGCGATCGGACTGGTGCTGTTCGTGCGCCAGCTGGGGGACGGATCGCGGTTTCTGATCTTCGCATTTGCCGCTGGATCGGGGACACCGTGGTTTGCGGCCGCTGGCGGCGCGCTGGGCGGGATTGGTGCGGTGCTGATTGGATGGTTGCTGCATGATGATCTGGCAGAGAAGCTGCCGCTGCGGAAAATACGGCTGGTGATGGCTGTGATACTCGCCAGCGTAGCCATTGTGATCGGATTATCCGCACGCGGCCTGATCGGTTAATCGCTTTTTTCGATCAGAGTTACCGTTTCTAATCGCGAGAATCGATGGAAATTGTCCTTACCTAGGTGATGTAAGTTGCACGAAAGGACATCCACATGGTTGAATCAGGCGATAATTCGAAACAGGCACTTGTCAGCGGGCTCAATGGGCTGCTGGCCGATCATTTTGCGCTGTTTATCAAAACCAAAAACTTCCATTGGCATGTTGCAGGGCCGCGTTTTCGCGATCTCCATCTGATGTTTGATGATCAGGCAATTGAAATCCATGGCCAGATCGATCTGATCGCTGAACGCGTTCGTAAATTGGGCCAAGGCACGTTGACATCTATCGGATCAATTGCGGCCCATTCGCAGATTAAAGATCAGGATGGCAAAGAAATCAGCGCAGAAACGATGTTGGCTGAATTGCGCGATGACAATGCTGCCATGGTCAATCGGCTGAAGGGTTTGAAGCCGCTGGCCGAACGGGCGGGGGACAATGCCACCGATGGCTTACTGGATGATTGGACTGACATGGCAGAACAACGTGTGTGGTTCCTTTCGCAGACTTTGAAATAGAGTTCTCCTAACTGGGCGGCCAAGCTGGTCGGCCAAGCTGGGCGGGGGAATATTCAACGCGGGCCAGTCTGGATTGTTTTGTGGCGGGTTTTCCGGCTAAGTGGCGGCGCAATGGATAGGCTGACGATCACAGAACAGGCGGATAATGGAACGGTGGCGCGCTGGCTGGAATCGCAGCTTGATGCTGTTCTTGCTGCGACCCACGATCCGGTATCGATCTGCATCCCCGGCGGCTCTACGCCGTTTCCAATTCTGGAAGAGCTAACCGCGAGCCAGATCGATTGGCGCCGCATTCATGTTTGGCCGGGGGATGACCGGATTGTTCCCGAAGATCATCCGGCCAGCAATGTAGGCAAGATCAAGGCGTTGCTTGAGCCTGCAGGCGCAACAATTGTGGCGCTTTGCGAAGATATCAAACCGCCGCATTTCAGTATCGTCTGGTTGGGCATGGGGGCGGATGGCCATATCGCCTCGCTGTTTCCGGGTAACGATCCGCAAGCCGATGACACGCACAAAGTGCGCCGCCTGACACCCGATCCCTTGCCGCCCGAAGCGCCGTTTGACCGGCTTACGCTGACAATTCCGGCGCTGCTTGACAGTGATCAGATTATTTTTGTCATCCGCGGCGAAGAAAAACGCGCAATATTCGGCGATGCGGCTGCTGGTAGGAACGATTTGCCGGTTGCACGATTGCTCAACGCCGCTGAACAACCCGTTCAATGCTTCACCTGATCCCCGCGCCGCTTCATCGGCGGCTATACCGTGTTGCTGATGCGATCCGAAAGCTGTGGTGGCGCATACGGCAGCCAGAACTGACAGGTGTGGCGGTGATCGCCACCAATTTGGACGGGCATCTGCTGCTGGTGCGGATGAGCTATGGTTCAGGCGGGTGGAACCTGCCCACTGGCGGGGCCGGTAAAGGTGAAGATTTGCAAGATGCAGCGCGGCGGGAGCTGCTCGAAGAAACGGGGTGCGAGGCAGGCAGGCTGAAGTTGCTTGGAACGCAGTCTGACCGGCTGTTTGGGACCAACAATATTGTCCATGTTTTTTCCGCCAAAGTGTCAGGACATCCACGCGCGGATATGCGCGAAGTTATCGAGGCAAAATTCTTTCCGTCTCATTCGCTGCCGGAGCCTTTGACCGCAATAACGCAGCGCCGGCTTAAATTGCTGAAAACAGCAGCATTGCCGGACACTTAATCGGGGCTGGCCAAAGCTTGCGCCCAAACTGGTGCCTAAAACTGGTCATAAATCGGATCAAAATTACAATAAGGAAAGCTGCGCAGTATCGGGCTTTCGCTCTTCTTGTTCGCTTTGTTGCAGGTTTGACAATGTCAGCCCCATCAATCTGATCGGCAAGGGCAGCGGCAACAATTCTTCCAGCAGACTATGGCCGATCTTGGAAAACTCTGCCTTGTCATCCACATGGCCGATTACCGATTTCGCGCGGCTTACCAATGTGAAGTCATTATACTTCATTTTCAGTGTCACCGTGCGGCCCTTGGCTTCGGCGCGCTCAATCCGGTCCCATACGATGTCCACTATCCGGTCCATCGTTTCGCGCAGCGCCGGACCGCTGGATATGTCTTCGCTGAATGTCCGTTCCCCGCCCAGTGATTTGCGAATACGGTTTGCCCGTACGGGCCGCAGATCGATGCCGCGGGCTGCGCGGTAGAGATAGTCTGCCGCGCTACCAAAATTCGCGCGCAAGAACGAAATGTCCTTACTGGCAAGGTCAGCGCCGGTTGCGATACCCAGCTTTGCCATTTTCTCTGCCCCTTTAGGGCCGACCCCGTGAAACCGGCGCACAGGCAAGGAGGCGACGAATTGTGCGCCTTGCCCCGGCTTGATCACACATATTCCATCCGGTTTGTTTTGGTCGCTGGCAAGCTTGGCGATAAATTTGTTGTAGCTGACACCTGCGCTAGCGGTCAGATCCGTTTCCTGCCGGATTTTTGCACGGATCAATTCCGCAATCCGTGTTGCGCTGCCGATACCATGGATGTCGTCCGTTACATCAAGATAGGCTTCATCAAGGCTGAGCGGTTCGACATGCGGCGTGTGATAGTGAAAAATCTCGCGGATTTTTTGCGACGCCTCTCGGTAGGCGTCGAAATGATGGCGCACAAAAATCAGATCGGGGCACAGCCGTTTTGCCGTGACCGATGGCATGGCCGAACGGACACCGAATTTGCGCGCCTCGTAACTGGCCGCGGCAACGACGCCGCGCCCGCCTGCACCGCCAACGGCAACAGGTTTGCCTTGCAATTCAGGATTGTCGCGCTGTTCAACACTGGCGAAAAATGCATCCATATCGACATGGATGATCTTGCGCAGGCCACCCTCTTCTTCGGTGGCATCTTCGGCGGTGTCTGCCGCGTCGTCGCCCTGATTCTGCGCATCGGCCATTTGGTGCAAATACCCTGTCCGGAACGAAAGAGGAACTGCGGCATCACCAGTTTCCGATGAAAACTTACTGGCAATTCCCTGCCGAACCGCGCAAGGCGCGCCGATGACTTCTCCAGCCAAGGCAGACAAAGCCCCCTTGGGCGAGCGCGAAATGATCGTGCTCATGGCGATGCTGATGAGCCTGCAAGCCTTCGGTATTGACGCAATGCTGCCTGCTTTGGGTGAAATCGCCACTGAAATGAGCGCGGGCGGAAATGACCGGCAACTGGTTATCGGGGCCTATTTCCTTGGATCCGGCATCGGCGCATTTTTCCCCGGGGCATTTGCCGATCGCTTTGGCAGGCGGCCGGTATTGGCGGTTGGCCTGGCTGCCTATGTCTTCCTTTCGTTGGCCTGTGCGATGGTGACCAATTACGATCTGCTGCTGGCCCTGAGATTGACCCAGGGGCTGGCCTGTGCCGGTCTGAGTGTGGTTCCTGCCGCAATCGTGCGCGACAAGGTCGGCGGCGACCGGATGGCACGGCTGATGAGCCTGATTATGATGACATTCCTGATGGTTCCGATCCTTGCGCCCGCGATTGGCCATGTGATTATGAAACTTGCCGGATGGCGGGCAATTTTTGGCGGAATGGCAGTTATTGGCGTTCTGGTTGGCACTTGGGCGTGGATTCGCTTGCCGGAAACTCTGCAGGAAGAAAACCGGCAAGACATCAAAGTCAGCACGATATTGCGCAACATGGGTTCTGCCTTGTTTAACCGCGGATCGATTGGTTATGTGGTCGGCAGCGCATTGGTGTTCGGTTCGCTGTTCGGTTTTCTCAATTCCAGTCAGCAGCTGATCAGCGAAACCTTTGGTATGGGCGATTATTTTCCATTGATATTCGGCAGCGCCGTGGTTGGAATGGTGGCCGCCAATTTTACCAATTCGCGCATTGTCGAAAAGTTCGGCGCACGCCGGGTCAGTCACGCGGCCTTGCTGGGCCTGATCCTTATCGGCATCACCCAATATTGGAGCGCGAGCCAACCCGATCAGCCGCTGTATCAATTCATCATATTGATGAGCCTGTCGATGGCGATGCTGGGCTTCATCGGCGCGAATTTCGGTTCGATTGCAATGCAGCCCTTTGTTCACATCGCCGGTGCTGCCAGCTCTGCACAAACAGCATTGCGGATGAGCACGGGTGCCATTCTGGGGGCTGCGATTGGCAATATGTATGACGGCACGTCGCGCCCGTTGGCGATATCGATGCTCAGCTGCGCTTTGTTTGCGCTGGCGATTGTCCTGTTTAGCGAGCGGGGCAAGCTGTTCCGGCGGCGGGTGACATCAGCCGATAATGATCCCGGGCTGAAAAATACGTCCGCTTAGCTAGCCTTCACTTCCCAATTGCCGCCATGCCAGCCCGGCAAATTCGCACAGCAAAGACCGCGTATCACGCGGATCGATTATATCTTCGACATTGAACATTTCCGCGCTGCGGAAGGGCGATGTTACTTTTTCAAGGCGGGTTTTGATCGCTTCGAGCTCGGCAGCGGGATCATCGGCGGCTGCGATGTCTGACTTATAAGCAACTTCCAGCCCGCCTGCGATGGGCAGGGAGCCCCAGTCGCCGCTCGGCCAGCAATAGCGGTATTGGTATCGGTCGGCATTGCTCATCGCGCTGCCCGCGATGCCATAGGCGCGGCGCATGACGATGGAAGCAAGCGGAACGGTGGCTTTGTAAATCGCATTCATCGCTTGCACGCCGTAGCGGATCGTGCCCGCCATTTCCGCCTCCCGCCCGATCATAAAACCGGGATTGTCGACTAGATGGACGATGGGCAGGCGAAATTGATCGGCCAATCTGACGAAACGTTCGACCTTTTCGCTGGTTTTGGCATCCCATGACCCGCCGAGGAAACTCGGGTCGCTGGCAACAACCGCCACTGGCCAGCCATCGAGACGCGCAAAGGCGGTGATTGCTGTGCGGCCCCAATTCTTGCCCATTTCAAACACTGTCCCGCGATCAAACAGCATGTCCATGCCGCGGCGCATAGAATAGACGTGTTTGGGGTCGCGAGGGACCAGACTGAGCAGCGCTTCCTCGCGCCGGTCGACAGGATCGGTGCATTCTGCGCGCCGTGCGTGCTGTCCAACATATTCGGGCATGAAGCTGAGGAAATGCCGCGCGCGGGCAAAGGCTTCCGCCTCGCTTGCCACTTCATCATCGACCACGCCGTTGCGCGTGTGGATGTCACTGCCGCCAAGGTCTTCTTTGGCTTGGTGGTGATCAGCGGCGCTTTTGTAACTTGCGCCTAATCCGTCCACCACGGCAGGGCCAGCGGCGAAGATTTGCGACAATCCGCGCACCATGATCGAATAATGGCTGGCGACAATCCGCGCCGCGCCAAGCCCGGCGGTTGGCCCCAGTGCAAGCGCGACGACCGGAACGGTATCCAGGTTCGTCACCACATCGCCCCAGCCAGGAACGGCGGGAATATAGGTCGCGCCGATTTGTTCCAGCGTTTTGACCGATCCGCCGCCGCCAGTGCCATCGATCATGCGGATGATCGGCAGTTTCATTTCATGCGCCATCTGCTCGGCCTGCACCATCTTGCGCTTGATACCGGCATCGGCTGCACCGCCGCGAATGGTGAAATCGTCAGCGGTGGCGACGACTGGCCGGCCATTAATTGTCGCTTTGCCAAACAGGAACGGGGCGGGGAGCACGCTTTCGACATCGCCATTAGCGTCATAGGCTGCCTTGCCAGAGATTTTGCCGATCTCGCGGAAAGAACCTTCATCGACAATCGCCGCGAGCCTCGCCCGCGCATCCATCTTGCCGCGCGCATGTTGGCGCGAGACTTTTTCCTCGCCGCCCATCTGCTCGGCCAAGGCTTCGCGGTGGCGCAGTTCTTCGAGTTCTTTTTGCCAGGTCAACCTAAAGCTTCTCCCCTAGAAATGTGGGGGGTATCAATCATCGGCATTGCTTTCGCCAGGCTCTACCACCGCCAGCACGGCTTCGACCTGAACCTGTCCGCCGACGCTGGCGGATAGTTCGGTCACGGTTCCATCAAAAGGCGCCGTCAGCGCGTGTTCCATCTTCATTGCCTCCAGCACCATCAGGCGCTGTCCGGCGGTGACGCTGTCACCCTCGGCCACATCAACCGCGATAACTTTACCTGGCATAGGGGAGAGAATTGCGCCGTCGGCGGCAGAGGCCGTTCCGATGCCGCGTGTTTCAAGAGTGAACGCTGTGGCTTCGCCACCAGAAAATACGACAACTTTGCCGTCGAGCATTGCTCCGGTGGCAGCAATGTCGAGATCAATGTTAAGGCATGAAAGCGTCCGAAACTCGCTATCGAACTCAAGAGTGGCAACAATTTTTTGGGGCGCATTCAGCCGGAAACCAACAGGCAGACCTTCATGGTTTTCGGCGGAATCCTCTAGCGCGAACGTCGCGGCGGCCTGCCAAATTGAATCTTTTGGTGCGGCGTCAGGAACAAGATGTTCAAGTTTTCGCTCGATAAAGCCTGTGTCGATATTGGCCCGATCAAAATCGTCGTCATCCAACGTGCGCGCGATGAAAGCCGCGTTGGTTTTTACGGGCCAAACCTCAACTTCTTCAGCGATAATCGTCAGTAGATCGATTGCTTCGAAACGGTTGTCGCCAAATGCAATGAGTTTCGCGATCATTGGATCGTAGAATGGTGAAATGGCGTCCCCTTCTTCGACTCCGGTTTCAATCCTACCCAGATCGCCCAAATTGAGATGTTCCAACCGCCCAGTGCTTGGCAAAAACCCGGTCGCTGGATCCTCCGCATAAAGCCGCGCTTCAATCGCATGGCCGTTGATCTGGATTTCGTCCTGCTTCAGCGGGATCGCTTCGCCACTCGCGACGCGCAATTGCCATTCGACCAAGTCTACTCCGGTTATCTCTTCGGTGACTGGATGTTCGACTTGCAGGCGCGTGTTCATTTCCATGAAGAAAATGCGGTCGGCGCGCAGGCCTTCGCTGGCATCGGCGATGAATTCTATGGTCCCAGCGCCTACATAATCGACCGCTTTTGCTGCACGAATTGCTGCGCAGCATATTTCTTCGCGCGTTGCGGCATCCATGCCCGGGGCGGGGGCTTCTTCGATGACTTTTTGGTGGCGTCTTTGCAGCGAACAATCGCGTTCAAACAGATGCACAACATTGCCGTGGCTGTCGCCAAACACTTGCACTTCAATATGGCGCGGCGAGGTAATCCATTTCTCCAGCAACACGTGATCATTGCCGAAACTGGCCTTGGCTTCGCGCTTGCAAGACTCCAGATCAGCCTCAAAATGCTGCGCAGCATCAACCTTGCGCATTCCCTTGCCACCGCCGCCTGCAACAGCTTTGATAAGCACTGGATAGCCAATCGCATCGGCTTCTTTTTTGAGGCGGCTGGCCGATTGATCGTCACCCAGATAGCCGGGGGTCACGGGCACGCCCGCTTTCTGCATCAGCTCTTTGGCAGAATCCTTCAGGCCCATGGCCCGGATACTGCTGGGATTGGGCCCCACCCAGATCAGCCCCGCATCCTGAACCGCCTGCGCGAAATCGGCATTCTCGGACAAAAACCCGTAACCTGGATGGATTGCCTCAGCGCCCGTTTGCTTAGCTGCAGCGATGATCTTTTCGCCAATCAGATAGCTTTCGGCAGCAGGGCTGGGGCCGATATGCACAGCCTCGTCAGCAGAACGCCTGTGCAGAGCCTTTGCATCGGCATCGGAATAGACTGCGACGGTGGCCACGCCCATTTCACGCGCGGTACGGATGATGCGGCAGGCGATCTCGCCGCGATTGGCGATGAGGAGCTTCGAAATCATACGCTATCGGTTAGGACGCGTGCGCTTTTTCCGCAAGCATCGTGCGCTTCCAACGCGGCATTTCATCGGGTCGATTCGGTTTGGCGGCCAGCGCCTCAAAAAATGCTGCGGACACATGGCGCAGTTTTGCAACCTTTGAAATATGGACGCGGTGGTCCCATGCATCAGTGCCAAGCCGCCTGACTTCGTGCCCGATTGCGGTGTAAATACGCGCCGCCGCCAACACAGCCCAACGGCTGCGGAATGGCAGGCGGGCAGCGCCCAGCTTGGAAGCCTTGGCGTGGCGGTCCATCAGCAAGACCAGCTTGCCTGCCATATCGGCCAGTTCCTGCCGGTGATGCGGCTTGGTGTGCTGGCCCGGCTCAATATCCTCCTCAACCAGCCACTCGACAGGCAGATAACAGCGATCGGCCGCGTCATCCTCGGTAATATCGCGCGCGATATTGGCAAGCTGGAATGCCAGCCCCAAATCGCAAGCGCGGTCGAGCGTTTCGCTGTCATCGGGTGAAACACCCATCACCACGGCCATCATCACGCCCACCGCACCGGCAACATGATAGCAATATTGCATCAGATCGCCTTCGCCGCGCGGCCGCCAGTCTTTGGCGTCGAGCGCGAATCCGGCAATGACATCTTCTGCCATTTCGCGGGTCAGACCGCATTCTTTCGCGACAAGGCCGAAAGCATCAAAGGCGACATCCGCCGTTGGAAGACTATCGAAGGCCCGCTCGGTCAAAATACGGATGGATTTTAGCCGATCTTCGGCATTCGACTGGTCGCCAGGTTCACCTTGTAAGGGGCGCCCCATATCCTGTGCATCGGCAATATCATCGCAGCGGCGGCACCATGCGTAAAGCAGCCAAACCCGCTCTCGCGTGCGCCGGTCGAACAGCATGGAAGCCGAGGCGAAGCTTTTGGAGCCTTGCCTGATCACAGCATGAGCTTTGGCAACCAGCGCAGCGCGATGCCGCCCGCCGCCGGCGCTTGGCGGCGTGGTTCGCATGAACCGCGACGGGGCAAGCGGGCGTTTTGAGGCCACTGGCTCGCTCAGAGGTCGTCGGCTTTCATCTCGAAAATGGGAGTGTGCGGCTGATATGCGGCCATCTTGCCGAGAAGTCCGTCAATATCGCCATCCCAAATCATAATGCCCAGATGCGCCGGACGGACGAAGCCAACCGATGCCATATGGGCGTTATGCGCGATCAAATGGTCGTAAAAACCGAAAGCATTGAGCAGGCCAACCGGATTGTTGTGATAGCCGAGCTGCGCCCAGCTGATGGCTTCCCACAATTCGTCCATCGTGCCGACGCCGCCGGGGATAGTGATGAAGCCATCGGACAGATCAGTGAATTTTTTCTTCCGTTCATGCATGCCCGAAACGACATGCAATTCTGTGCAGTCATTGTTGGCAACTTCGCTATTGGCGAGTGCTTCGGGAATGATTCCGATAACTTCGCCGCCCTTGTCCAGCGCTCCTGCTGCAACCGCGCCCATCAGGCCGAGTTTGCCGCCGCCATACACCACACCAATTCCGCGATCCGCCAGCGCCGCGCCAACTTCGCGCGCCAGTTCGATATAGGCGGGGTCTTCCGGGGTTGCAGAGCCGCAATAGACGGCGATACGTTTCATTTCGTGGCTCATTTCACCAAATCCTCGATCATCAGTCCGGCGGTTGCCTTAGCACTTCCGACCACGCCGGGTATACCCGCGCCGGGATGCGTGCCCGCGCCGACGAGGTAGAAATTGTCGATCACATCGTCGCGATTGTGGCCTCTGAAGTATGCGCTTTGGGTTAGCACCGGCTCTAGGCTGAAGGCGCTGCCCAGATGCGCGTTGAGGTCAGCTGCGAAATCCTTGGGCGCATAGCTGAATTTGGTCACGATCCGGTCATGGATGTCGGGAATCAGGCGGCGGCCGACTTCATCCAGAATGCGTTTTTCCAGCTTGGGTCCAACCTCGTCCCAATCAACCGCGAGTTTGCCCATATGGGCCACGGGAACCAGCGCGTAGAATGTGCTCATGCCCTTGGGCGCCATGCTTGGATCGGTGACGGTCGGGTGGTGCAGATAGATGCTGAAATCCTGCGGCAACACGCCATTGTCGTAAATATCGCCGAGCAGTTCCTTATAGCGCGGACCGAACAGGATCATGTGATGCGGGATGCCGGGCCATGTGCCTTCTAGCCCGAAATGGACCACGAAAAGGCCGGGGCTAAAGGTCTTTTTCTTAAGCGCCTTGGAATATTCCTTGCCGCGCGGACTGCCCGACAGCAGATCGCGGTAGGAATGCATGATGTCGCCGTTGCTGGCCACCGCATCGAAGCGCTGTCGGAACCCGCTGTTGGTTTCAACCTCGCTCGCCTTATTGCCCAGCGTGTGGACCTGCACCACCGGATCATCCAGGCGTATTGTGCCGCCCAGCCGTTCAAAATGGCGTGCCATGCCTGCGATCAGGCGATTGGTTCCGCCGCGTGTCCACCACACACCGCCGTCTTTTTCCAGCTTATGGATCAGCGTGTAAATTGCACTGGTGGTAAAGGGGTTTCCGCCGACCAGAAGCGTGTGAAAGCTGAGTGCCTGCCGGATTTTTTCGTTCTTGATGAACTTCGAAACAATCGAATAGACACTGCGCCATGCCTGTTTTTTGGCCAATGCCGGAGCAGCCTTGATCATCGATTTGAAGTCTAGGAACGGGACCGTGCCGAGTTTGACATAGCTTTCCTCATACACGCCCGCTGAATAGTCGAGGAAGCGTTGGTATCCCGTGACATCGTCAGGCTCCAATTTGGCGATTTCGGCGTTCAAATCCTGTTCGTCATTGGAATAGTTGAAATTGTGCCCGTCGGGCCAATTGAGCCGGTAGAATGGGTGAACCCGCATCAGTTCGACATCGTCTTTCATGTCGTGGCCGGTCAGCGCCCAAAGCTCTTCCAGACAGGGCGGGTCGGTGACCACGGTTGGGCCGCCATCGAAGGTGAAGCCGTCTTTTTCCCAATAATAGGCGCGGCCACCGGGCTTATCACGCGCTTCGATAACAGTTGTTTGAATGCCCGCAGCCTGCAGACGGATCGCCAGCGCCAAGCCGCCAAAGCCGGATCCGATCACGCAGGCGCTTTTCCCTTGCGCTGTGCTGGCCGCCGGTATTGCCCCGTCGCTGACAATGTCTGGCGATAAGGCATCGGTTTTGACGTTCATCCGATTTTTTCCTTCTCTGCGGTCAGTGCTTTGCCCTTGCCAAGCAGCGCAGCGATTGCCCTGAACACCGGCACGGGAGGTTTGCCGATCAAGATACGGGCCTTGTCACCAAAGCGCGAGTTACCGGCATAAAACCGTTCTATCAGTGATTGCGGTAGGCGGTAAAAATGCTGAAATATCAAAAAGCGTTGGCCAGGTTTGGCGGCGCGAAACAGCATTGCGCCAAGGCGCCGATAAAATTTTGTCCGGCGCCAATGCCGACGCGCGCGGGTTTCCAGCAAGGCTGTCATGTGTTCACCGGAAAGTTCCGCTTCCTCTGCGATAATCAGCGCGTTCTTAACTGCAAATGGCAGGGTGTAGCTTGTGAGCGGGTGGACGAACCCGCCGCGCGATCCGGCGATGCCCACACCGGCTGTGCGGTTGTCATTTTGAAAGTCACTGAAATTGCCGCCTGTGATAACGGGCAACACACCCGTTTCACCGCCCACAATCTGGCCGTCCCATCCGTGTTTCTGACAATAATGATCAATCCGGCTGGACAGGGCATTGCGGTCGATCACGGGTCTGTCGGCATAATAGGTATCTTCGACAAACAGATCATTCGCGCCAAGCGGAAGGACATAGACGAAGCGATATGCGCCGCCATTGCCATGCGGTGTGTGCTGGTCGGTCGCGGCATCCATGATAATCGGCCTGTCTAAGCCATGCGGTTTGGCCGTGCGCGTCAAACGGCCCATAAACACCTGCCACCCGCCGGTTAACTTGTCGCTGGCTTGGGGGCCGCGGCAATCGATGACGCTGCGCGCTGAAATCCGGGTGCCATCTTCCAATGTAACGCCGCCGCGATCGAGAGCGGTGACCGATCGGTTGGCAATGACTGCGTTAGGGCCAAGTTCGCGGCGCAATGCGGCGTCAAAATCGGACGATGCGAGCGAGCGATAGGGTGATTTGAGCTGTCTGCGATATTCAGGGAAGCGGACTTCATATCCATCCCATTCGGACTTTCGAAACGGTTCCAGCAATGCGCGGCCGGCATCGTCAAGGTCGCTGTCAAACCAGCTCCAACGGTGGTTTCCACCCAGCACTTTGCCAGCCTCGATCAGGGCGATTTGCATATCGGGGTGCCGCTTGTGCAAGGCGAGCGCGATCAGCCCGCCGGCAAGCCCGCCGCCGACTATTGCGATCTCTGTTCGTATCCTTGTCCGGTGCCCGCTCATTGCCGGATAGCACTAGGGCGGCGGACGCCGACGGGCAAACGCTTTGCTGTGGCCGCGCTGATAAAACACCGGCCTATATGGTGATACCGATTTGGCTGGTGATAATTGCAACGGAATGGCAAGATTTGCTGGATAGAGCGTAGTGCGCAATCTGCATCCGTATTTTCGGATCGATTGTTGCGTTGAGAACAGGAACGGAAATGCGATTACAAATTGCGTATCTGACGGCGATGCTTGTTGCGGCGTTCCCTGCCTCCCTCTCTGCGCAAGACGAGATCGTAACGATCGACCCGGTCATCGAAGTGGACGAATCTGTTTTTGAAGGAGACTGGTTCGCGGTCGGTTTCGGCGTTGGCGTGAGCGGTTCCTATGATGGGTCTGATGATTACAACGTCAATCCCGTTCCGCTGGTTGCGGGTGAGCTGTTGGGTATCGGGATCAGCCCGCGCGCGGGTGGTTTGGCGTTTCAATGGGTTGATTTGGACGCGGGCCGCGTGGATGTTTCATTTGGCACCGTTGCGCGCATTCGCACAAATCGTGCCTCGCAGATCAAAGATAATGTGGTTCAAGCTGCGGGCGAACTGGATCAGGCATTTGAGGTCGGGCCAACATTCGGCATTGGTATGAGCGGTATTTTCACCAAATATGACCGCCTGTCATTCGGACTGGATTTGCGCTGGGATGTTGCGGGTGCGCATAGCGGCCTGGTGGTCGACCCTGGCGTTTCATACAGGACACCTTTGTCACGCGGAATGGTTCTGGGCCTTTCAGCAGGCGGACAATATGTCGATGGCGATTATGCGGATTACTATTATTCGGTTTCGCCGCAACAATCACTGGCGAGCGGGCTGACGCAGTTTCAGGCCGATAGCGGCTGGCACAAAGCGGGCGTAAGCGCGGCCTTGGGTGTCGACTTGGACGGCAATCTGGAAAATGGCGGCTTTATCGTGGGTTTTGCGGGCGGCTACACCAGAATGCTGGGCGATGCAGCGGATACACCGTTTACTTCTGTGCGCGGCGACGATGACCAGTTCTTTGGTGCAGCAGGCGTGGGATTTGTGTTCTAGATCAACTGGCATCGCGCAGATGGTTAAAAAAGGGGCCTATTCGTCAATGCGGAGAGGCCCCGTTTTTCTAATGCTTGTTTAGCCGGGCAAGCGATTAATCGTCCGCCTTTGCGCCTTTCGCGCCGCCAGCCAATTGCGGGCGGCTGTTTGGAAGCGGAGCCTTGCGATCACCGGTTTTCAGATAAGTATCAAACCAGCGCATCATCCGCAGATTATAATCATAACGTGCAGCGGCCTTGCGGTTTCCGTGGCCTTCGCCGGGGTAGAGGACAAGACGGGCGGGCGTGTCGGGCTTGCGCACTTTTATGTTGCGATACAGCTCGTAACTCTGGCTGGGCGCAACGCGGGGATCTTCTGCGCCGTGCATGATAAGGATCGGCGTTTCGGCCTTGTCGACGTGATAGATCGGGCTGACATCCAGCATCCCTTGCCAGTTTTCCCATGGCCATTTGCGGCTGTGCACATTGAACATTTCAATCGGAATATCCGTTGTGCCAAATTTGCTGATCTGGTTGGAAATTCCCACGAACATGACGCTGGCGGCATATTCTTCGCTCAACGCTGTTGCGCCCCATGCAGAGGCATAGCCGCCATAGGAACCGCCGGTAATGCCCACGCGGTCTGGATCGGCGATGCCTGCTGCAACAAAATGGCGTTTGGCATCGACAATGTCGTTAAATTCCTTGCCCGCGTAATCATTCTGGTGAGATTTTGCGAAGTCGACACCATAGGCCGTCGATCCGCGGTAATTCGGCAGAAACACGGCATAACCCTGACCCGCAGCAACCTGACCCGGTTTGCTGTATGCTGTGACCCAGCCATTATTTTCATGCGATTCCGGGCCGCCATGAACATTCATAATCATCGGCGCGCCGCCAGCAGGGATCCCGCCAACAGGTTCTATCAGAATGCCTTCAATCTCCTGCCCGTCGCGGGCGGTGTAGGTGATCAGGCTTTGCGTGCCCATTTCGATGCCCGACAGCCACGGATTGTGCGATGTCCAGCGTATGAATTTGCCATCTTCCAAGGCGTAAAGTTCGTTGGGATGCTGCGCCGTGCTTGCCCGTACAACGATCCTATCGCCGCCGGTTTCAATCGCTGTAATCGCCAAATTGCCGCCAGCCACCGTGTCAAAATCGGTGTCTTTAGGCTTTCCAATGTGGAGGAAACTTGACGCGCCATCGTGGAACAATATCGCCAAGCGTCCATCCGCCAGAAATTCGGCATCGACAGCGGCATCGCTTTGATATGGATGGGCGGCGTGAATATCGCCCGTCGCTATATCGACCATATGCAGGGTTGTTGCAGCGGGATCATTTTCATCCACGCCTGCAATCAGTGACAGCCATTTGCTGTCAGGAGAGATTTCAACATCGCCAATCTTTCCCGGTGTTTCGACCACGGCTGTGACATTGCCCGTTGCAAGATCGATTATGTTTACGCGCTTTAGAGTATAGCTGTCATCCACATTGGGGGTGGGGGCAGTGTTGACGATTGCGGCGCTGCCATCAGGCGCAATCTGGAAACTGCTGACATATCCGGGCACTGCCCACTCCCTAGGGGCAGAATCCAAATCCGCACCAACGCGGGCAGAAAACATCCGGTTAAGCCGCGCCTCTTCTTCATAGACAACGGCGTTAAAACCGCCCTTTTTCTGTTTGCCGCGCTGGCTGTCTTTCTCTGCGCCGACGAGCATGAAAATGGTCTGACCGTCTGGCGCCCAACCGTAGGAGCGCACATCCGCATCATCGACCGCTGCCAATTTGTGCTGCGCGCCGCCATCAACGGCAATGCCCCATACGGCGCGGTTATCGTCATCCTCATGTTCCCATAAGAAACTGACCATCCGCCCATCCGGTGAAAATTGCACGCCTGACGGATTGACATCCTTGGGCAGGAACACGCGCGAATTTCCGGGCCCGTATGCAATATTCAGCGCGCGCTGGGTCGAGCCATTGTCTTCGCCTTCTGTGACATCGGGCAGGCTGTTGGTGGTATAGGCAACGCGGCTGCCGTCGGGCGAGACTGCTAGAGTGCCAACGCTTTCAATCTTGGCGACATCTTCGGCCGTCATCGGACGGGCGGATGCGGCTGCAGTGACCGAAACCGTGCCAAGCAATGTGGCGGTCAGCAAAATCTTGCGAGTCATGTCAGTGATTTCCTCTCATTCGAATTTTATGCGCCCGCTTTTACCCAAAGCGGTTTCTTGTGCAACCGGTTCGCTAACTCTGGTCCGGCGCATGTCGCGGTGATTTGGGCGGTGATTGGGGCGGTGATTGGGGCGGTGATGGGGGCGCGCGCTGGGGGCGGCCTGGGGTGCGGCTTGCCCATTGTTCAATCACCCGCCATCATCGCGGTATCATTCATTTTGGAACGGATTGACCCATGGCGAAATTCAAAACAATCATGGCCGCAGCGGCGTTAATTGGCGGCGCTTGGTCGGCGCCTGCATTGGCTGAAACCAGCTACATTCATGCCGGATCGGTTATCACTGATGCGGCGGCGGCGGCCAGCGGCCCAACCATAATCCAAATCAAAGATGGCGTTATCGTTCAGATTGCGCCCGCCGATGGTGCCGCCATTGCAGCGGCGGAGGCGCAGGCCGCAGCGCAAAACGCAGCATTTATCGACTTGTCGGACAAAACCGTGCTGCCCGGCCTGATCGATTTGCACACGCATCTGTCCGGCGATCCGAGCGGGGAATTCTGGCGAAGTGCGACCAATCCGCCCGAATGGTACACGCTGATTGCGGCCAAGAATGCGCGGGTTACGGCGCTGGCCGGCTTTACCACAGTTCGCGATCTTGGCTCACGCAGCGATCAGGTGACGCAATCGCTGCGCCGCGCCACGGCAAGCGGCATGACCCCCGGCCCGCGTATCGTAACGTCTGGGCGAACCATCGCTATCGTCGGCGGGCACGGCGATGTGTCCGGCTTTCGCCGCGAGGTGAATGATGTGCTGGCCACCAGCTTTGCCTGCACCGGCGCGGTAGAATGCGCGCAAATGGTTCGAACTGCTTCGAAATATGGTGCCGACCTGATTAAAATCACCGCGACGGGCGGCGTTCTCAGCCAGCAAGGACGCGGGCTGGAGGCGCATTTCAGCGATGCCGAAATGAAATCGATAGTCGATACGGCGCGCTCGCTCGGCCTCAAGGTGGCCGCCCATGCACATGGCGCTCGCGGTATCGAAGCGGCGGCACGTGCGGGTGTGCAGACCATTGAACATGGCACCTATATTGATGCGCAAGCGGGGCGTGTGATGCGCGAGAACGGCACGATTCTGGTTCCGACGCTGATGGCGTTTCAAGGGATCAAGGAAAATCTTGGCACAGGATTCTACACGCCCGTTGTGGAAGACAAGGTTCGCGCCGTTGGTCCCTTTGCCGAAAGTATTATTCAGCGCGCACGCGAATATGGCGTGAAAATCGCCTTTGGCACTGACGCAGGCGTGTTTCCCCACGGCATGAATGCGGGCGAGTTTCGGCAGATGCGGCTTGGCGGGATGAGTAACCGCGATGCTTTGGCTGCGGCAACGACAGTGGCCGCTGAAGTGATTGGGTTGGAGAATGAAATAGGCCGTCTCGTACCGGGCTATTCAGCAGATATCATCGCGGTTGATGGCAATCCGTTGGCCGATGTGACGGTGCTGGAGAATGTTGAATGGGTGATGGTCCGCGGCGCGGTAGTGAAATGATCCTTGCATCCTTTGCTTTGGCGGCATCTCCTGTTCCGGCTGTTAACCCTGCACCGATGTGCCAAAGCGAATTGGTGGTGCTGGGTGCAGGGCAAGATGCGGGCGCGCCGCAGATTGGCAATGCGGATGATGACGGGCCAAGGCTGCTGCCGACGTCATTGGGTATAATCGACAGGAAACATGGCCAACGCTATCTGTTCGATGCGACGCCGGCAGTGACTCAGCAGCTCCACGTCTTTGATCGGATCGCTGCGCCTGATCCCCATACGCAAGGCGGTTTGGGGCTGGACGGCGTGTTTCTAACTCATGCCCATATTGGCCATTATCTCGGCCTTGCCCATTTCGGGTTCGAAGCCGCCTCGACCAAACGTCAGCGCATTTATGCGATGCCGCGCATGGCTGCATTTTTGCGCGACAACGGCCCATGGAGCCAGTTGGTCGAATTTGACAATATTGACATTATTGAGCTTGCCGATCAGCATCCTGTTTCGCTTTCCGATGGCTTTGCTGTCAGAACCATTGGCCGTCCCGCACCGCGACGAATTTTCTGAAACGGTTGGTTACATCATTGAAAATTCGGGCAAGGCGGCGCTTTTCTTGCCGGATCTTGATAGGCGGGAGGAATGGGAAGAACAGAGCGGCGACACGCTTGAAGCGTTGATCAACCGGGTCGATCTTGCATTCGTCGATGCCAGTTTCTTTGACGATAGTGAGCTGCCCGGCCGCGATATGTCAAAAATCCCTCACCCGCGCACATCGCATACAATGGACCGGGCATACAATGGACCGGCTGTCAGGGGCAGCAGCGCAGATACGCGCCAAGGTTCATTTCATCCATTACAACCACACCAATCCAATTCGCGATGCTGGATCGCCCGAATCTGCAGAGGTTGCACGGCGCGGTTTTAACGTGGCGCGGCGAGGGGATCGTTTCTGTCTGGACTGATGTTGGTGTCGCTCATCGACTAGCGAGCCAATTTCGTCGATAGAGGCAGGTATTGAATTGAATTGGCCGATTAACACGCTGGCCACGAATTAGCTTCAGGGGACTTTACACATGAAAACTCTACGCTTGGCCTTGCTGGCCGCAGCCTCTCCCATAGCCGCACTTGCGCTTTCTTCAGCGCCCGCGCTTGCCGATCATCACGCCGAAGCGTCAATGGAAAAGAAAGAGCAAACCGAGGGCGAGAAGCTGAAAGCACTGTTCGCTGAATCGGATGCCCGATCGCTCGAACTGAACCCGCTTGGCCGCTTGTTTCGCGGTGATGACAAGAATGCGGACCGTTTGGGCGATTTCCTGACCGATTCCAGCTTCTATGCAGGCCGGCTTGATACGAAGCTGAATCTGGCATTGTTGGCGCAGATTGACCGTAGCAAGCTGAGCGAAACCGATCAGCTTGCCTATGATGTGTTCAAATATAATCAGGACCAGTCGCTAAAGGGTGCCACCGATGAAATCCGCGCGCTGACCGAAGTGCGCCCGGTAAACCATTTCAGCGGCTTCCACACATTCTATCCCAATTTTGCCAGCGGTAAGGGCGCGGCACCATTCAAGACTATGGAAAATTACGAGGATAATCTGTCGCGCCATGATGACTATATTCTTGTCGGTGACCGCTCAATCGCCAAATTCCGTGAAGGAATGGAAAGCGGTGTTCTGGAAACCAAACTGACGATCACCAATGTGATCAAACAGCTTGATACCCAATTGGAAATTCCGATTGCGGATTCGCAATTTATGGGTCCGGTGGGCATGTTTCCCGACGATTTTTCCGATGACGACAAAGCGCGGCTGACCGCTGCCTATGAAGAAAAAACGAAAGAGCTTTACGCCTCACATGGGCGGATGCGCGATTTCCTGCGTGATGAATATCTTGATGCTGCGCGTGACACCGTTGGCCTAAGCCAGATGAAGGGCGGTGCAACGCTTTACGCACAGATGATCGAAAACACGACAACGCTGCCATTGACCGCTGACTATCTGCATAATTTGGGATTGAGCGAAGTCGCCCGGATCAAAAACGGTCTGGAAGAAATTAAGGCCGAAGTCGGCTTTGAAGGAACGCTGACCGAATTTTTCGATTATGTCCGCACTGATGAAAAGTTCAAGCCGGAAAGCCGAGAGGCGCTGACGCAGAATTATTACGATATCGGCAAGCAGGTCGATACCAAGATCGCTGATTATTTTTCTCTGCTACCAAAGTCGGATCTGCGGATTGAACCCTATGACCCTTCGATTGAACAATTCAGCGCGGGCGGATCTTACCAGTCAGGCACCCCGGACGGTTCGCGGCCGGGTACGTTCTATTTCAACGCCTATGATCTGCCCAGCCGCCTGACGACCGGCAATGTCACGCTGTATCTGCACGAAGGTGCACCGGGGCATCACTTCCAGATCAGCCTCGCGCAGGAAAATGAAGACCTACCGGCCTTTATGCGCTTTGGCGGGACAACTTCCTTTGTCGAAGGCTGGGCGCTTTATTCCGAAACGCTGGGCTATGAGATGGGTTTTTATGACGACCCGTGGAACCGTTACGGCACGCTGCAGGATGAACAATTGCGCGCAATGCGGTTGGTGGTCGATACGGGGCTTCACTCCAAAGGCTGGACCCGTGATCAGGCGGTTGAATTTATGCTGGAAAATTCAGGCATGACCCGCACCGAAGTGGTGGCCGAGGTTGAACGCTATATCGCCATTCCAAGTCAGGCACTGGCCTATAAAGTCGGCGCGCTGAAAATTCAGGAACTGCGCGAAAAGGCGGAAACTGCATTGGGCGATAATTTCGACATCAAGGGCTTCCACGAGCAGGTGCTCAACACCGGCGGCCTGCCGCTGCCCGTGCTTGAAGCGAAAATTGACCGCTGGATCGCCAGCCAGAAAAGTTGATCGCCGCCACTGCGATTGGATAAAATTTGCCCCTGTAACCCTTTCGTCTATTCTGGCGAACGGGATATAGGGGCATTTTTCATACCCCTGAAAACAGGGGACTGAATATGGAAATTACCGCACGCCGTTCGGCGCATTTGGCCGCGCTTTTGCTGATCGTGACCGTTGTTACCCAAATTGCCTATGTTGTGATGTCCGATGCGGGCATTGATTTCAGCCGTGCATTCGTTTGGTCGACCGAAGCCGCCGCCTTTCTTGGCATTTCTGTGTTCGCTCTTGTGGCATTGGCCCGCAGCAACGGACATTCTGCGGCCTGGGCTGCGATTGCGGTGGGCGGCACTTTAAATGTTGTTCAAGTTGGTATGGGGCTGGCGATGTTCGCTCCTTTGAAAGAGGCAGGCGATGCCATGGCACCGGCCTTTCAAGCGGTGCTAGGCGGGGCATTTTTCCTGTATTATGCGGGCAAATTTTCGTTCGGATTTGCCGCCATTGTGATTGGCATGGCGGCGCTGCGCGGCGGCTCTGCTGCGGTAAAGGGGTTTGGCGGGCTGGCGGTGCTTTCAGGATTGGTCGCAATGCTAATCAATCTGGGCGCAATGGCGGGTTACGAACTGATGTTCCAAGCGGGCGCGGCCGGAACGGCGGCAACATTGCTGCTGGCGTTGGCGATCATCTGGGCGTCACAGTCTGACGCGGTTTAATCCCGACGTTCAATTCGCACCGGCATCTGCGTAAATCCGTGAAGGAACGGGCTGGCTAGGCGCGTGGGTTCTGCCTGCGGAACCACGCGCCATTTGCGGCTGACCATTTCTTCAATCAGCGTGGCGATTTGGACTTCGGCCAATTTCGCGCCGACGCATCGATGGATGCCGTGGCCAAAGCCAAGATGGCGGCGCGCATTGCTGCGCGTCACATCGAAATGGTCAGGGTTTTCAAACACCGCAGCATCGCGGTTGGCAGAGATATACCACATGACGATTTTTTCGCCTTTCGCAATCTGTTGTCCGCCCAGTTCCGTGTCGCACATTGCCGTGCGCCGCATGTGAGTGACGGGTGACTGCCAGCGGATGATTTCTTGCGCGGCATTGTTGATTAGTGTGCGATCCTGATGGAGCAGTTCAAGCTGGTCTGGAAACAGGTCAAGCGCCTCTACCAGACCGCTCATCGAATTGCGCGTTGTGTCATTCCCACCGACAATCAGCAGCGCAATATTGGCAAGCCGCTCCATCGGATTGAGATTGCCCATGGCGTCGGAATGGACCATCCGGCTGAGCAGATCATCGGTTGGCTCTGCTTTGCGTCGTTCGTCCAACATCAGGTCAAACCGCGCAAGCATCTGCTGCATTTGCGCCATCCATTCGGCGCGGAATTCCTCGCTGTTGGAATCGGCGGAAACACCCCCCGCAAAGTCCGACCACCGCTTGAGATCGGCCCATTCATCAAACGGCATATCAAACAGGATGCACAGCATACCCATCGTTTGCGGGATGGAGACACGCTCGACCCAATCGAATGTCTCGCCAATGGGCAATGCGTCGAGCAATTCGGCGCAGCGCATGCGGACTTCCATTTCGCGCAATTTCATCTGGCTGGGTGCGAATGCGGGCGAAATAACCTTGCGTTGGGCTGTGTGAACGGGCGGATCAGCGGCAATGAAATTGGGCAAATTGCTTTCGGGCGGAGGGTCGCTGATCACGATGTTGCCGTTTTCGAAAGACGAAGAAAAGGTTGCTGGATCAAGCTCCACCTGCGCGACCAGTTCATGGGTTACAACCGACCAATAGCCGCCATAGGGGCTTTTCGGGCACCAGCTAACGGGCATTTCTTTGCGCAATCGGGCAAATGGTTCGTGCCAACGGTTTTCGACATAGAGAGCTTCCTCGCTGACATCGATCGGGGCAATCGCTTTACGGTCTTGCGCGGCTGTTGCCATGAATTCATCTCCCAAATGCGGCGTCCGGTGACGGGTCAAGACATGGTTGCACACATCCGCGTTGATGTCATCCAATGCCAATAGTTGCTTGCGGTCTTGCACGGTTGTGGCATTGCTTCTGCCAACTCATTTTTGAGCAGGAGTTCAGATCAATGACGCAATCCGGCACGGCAACACTTGATAAAGAGGCGCTTCGCGCGAAATATGCAGCGGAGCGTGACAAGCGGCTGCGCGATGACGGGGATGCGCAATATCTGCGGCTTGAAAGCGACCTTGCCGCCGACACTTATACGCCAATAGCCGAACGTGCGCCGGTCCGTGACCATGTGACATTTGCCTTTGTTGGCGGCGGTTTTGCCGGGCTGGTTGCCGGTGCACGGCTGAGGGATGCCGGCATCACCGACGTGCGTATCATCGAAAAAGGCGGCGATTTTGGCGGCACATGGTATTGGAACCGCTATCCCGGCGCGCAATGCGATACGGCCAGCATGATCTACATGCCGCTGCTCGAAGAAACCGGCCATATGCCGAGCGAAAAATACGCCCATGCACCCGAGATTCGCAGCCATTGCTCGCGTATCGGAGAACATTTCGGGCTGTATGAAAACGCCCTGTTCCACACCGAGGTAACGGCGCTGGAATGGGACGAAGGTGCGAGCCATTGGATCATTCGGACCAATCGCGGCGATGAATTTACCGCCAAATATGTTGGCATGGGCACGGGCCCGCTGCACGTTGCCAAGCTGCCGGGCCTGCCGGGGATTGGCAGTTTCAAAGGCAAGACATTCCACACCAGCCGCTGGGACTATGGCTATACCGGCGGCACGCCTGAAGGCGGTTTGATGGAAAATCTTGCGGATAAGCGCGTTGCGATAATCGGCACGGGGGCAACTTCTGTTCAATGCGTGCCGCATCTGGCGAAAGCGGCGAAAGAATTGTTCGTATTCCAGCGTACGCCGTCATCTGTTGATGAGCGTAACAACGCGCCGATAGACGATGCTTGGTTCGCGAGCATTGCCGAAGAAGGTTGGCAGAAGAAGTGGCGGGAAAATTTTGTCGCCAATCTGACGCCGGGCTTTCCGCAAGAAGATCTGGTCAAGGATGGCTGGACCGATCTGGGCAACCGCGTTCGTGCGGGCATGATGAACACTCCGGCCAATGAATGGACGCCGGAACTGGTATTGTCTGCTTTCGAGGATGCCGATTACACCAAAATGGAAGAAATCCGTCAGCGGGCCGAGGCATTGGTGGATGATGATGAGACTGCCGAAAGCCTCAAGGCGTGGTACCGCCAATTGTGCAAACGCCCCTGCTTCCATGATGCCTATCTGCAATCATTCAATGAACCGGGCACACGGTTGATCGACACCGATGGCAAGGGGGTGGAACGGGTCACCGAAAAGGGCGTGATTGCGAATGGCGGGGAATATGAGGTTGATTGCATCATTTATGCCTCTGGCTTTGAAGTCGGCACGGATTATGTCTCACGATCGGGTTTTGACATGACCGGAAAAAACGGCGTGAAGCTGTCGGAATTGTGGGAACAGGGCATGCAGACCAAGCACGGTATGCATATTCATGGATTCCCCAACGCATTCATGGTTCAGCCCGCACAAGCGGCAGGATTTATCGCCAATGTGCCGCATAATATTGTCGACCATGCCGATACGATTGCGGCGATTGTTTCGCATGCAGAACGCGAAGGGAAAGACACGGTCGAAGTGACCTCTGCCGCCCAGAAAAAGTGGGTCGAATTTCTCCAAACCGGCAATGGCGGCAATATCGGAAATACCGAATGCACGCCCGGCTATTATAACAATGAAGGCAAGGGTTACGGCGAACAGGAACGCTTCAATCTGGCGCATCCCCAAGGTCCGATGGCTTTTTTCAATTACATAGATGGATGGCGTAATTCGGGTGAGTTTGAAGGACTGGAATTCGGTTGAGCCTACTTGATTTGCATTCGATAGGTGATTGTAAAGCTGGGATGGTTGGTCCCGTCTGACGCCGCCATCGCGCCTTCCGGTTCAATCAGGATTCCGGTCACATCGGGATCGAATGTGCCGGTAGGGTTGTAGGAGTAGGGCGCAACACCGCCCGATTCTTCGGAACAGCTGACCATTGTCGCGGCGTTGAATGTGTCGAGGCCGCTTGCGGTCGCGCCTTCGGCAAATGTGACCGGGAAAGTTGTTTGCAGCGCGCCCGCCACTGGGAACAAGTCGAGCATGGCGAGCGTATCGTCATCCACCGGCCCTTCGCCGACATTGGTGACCGTGATCGTATATTCGACAATTGCCAATGGGATTGCCTTGGGATTGGCAGAGCCGGTTGGGTCGAAAATAATCGTAGAAGTCTTTTCGACCAGCAAAGTCGCATCGGCGACATCGCGTGAATTGGTCACAATGCAGGTGATAACATCGCCCAAGACCGGCACGAAATCGACGCGCCGACCGCCTGTTGCGAGCACCGTGGTGGAATATGTGTTGGCGTTGGTGCAAACCGTTTCTTCGACATACAGTCCGAAATCGGTTGTCCCGCGTGCGGCCTCAATCACACGGATCGTATTGCCTGCGGTTACCTGATGCTGGCCGGTTGAATCCACGATAAAGCTGGACCCAGTGCCGGTGGTGTTGATCTGGCTGATGTTAAAACCATCAGTTCGGTCGCGGATGCGCAGGCGGAACTGGTCCGTATCAAGAACGCGCCCGCCCGGCCCCAACATTTTGGTCAGGCTGACATGCGGGAAAGGCGTGTTGACGAAATCGCAGCTGACCACATCGCCAAATTGCAGCGCGCCGAAATCATAGCTGGTCGTAACGACCCCGCTTGGCATTACCGTGCTCGACCCGCTGGCCGCATTGGTGCAGGTCAGAACCGATTGATATTTGGCAATGGCGTTGTCGCTGCCGCTGGCCATGCTTTCATTCAGCGTTATCGGTATGCCTGATGCGGTTGAAAGGACGGCGGCGGGAAATGGCCCAAGGCCCGTTCCGGTGGTTGTGCCAGATGCAAATGTCGATCCCGAAGATGTGGATTCAATTCCGAAATCGAACTGGTCATTGGCTGAAATCCGCGCGCCGCCAATGGTTTTGCTCAGCGTGATAGAGGCAAAGCGCACGGCAAACATCATGCCTTGCAAACCGCCCGACTGCATCGATGCGGTTACCGTGGTTGGCGTGTCGGTGCCAACAATATAGGCGCCGACATCATCGTTCAATCCGTCGCCCGTCTCGCGGAAAGTGGAGGTTCCTTCACCGGTTTTTCCGGGCAGACGGCTGCCGGTAATCGGCGGAACCTCGTCAAGCACTTCCCACGCGGCACCATTGGTTGTGTATTCAAGATATTCGGTGCCATGCGTAGATTCGCCGCTGGCGGCAACAAATGCGTAATTTGTAACCGTTGCAACGCCCGGCGGCGGGGCCACGGCAATGTTGGAAAATGTCAGCGTGACCAGCGTGCCGCCCGTGGTGGAATAGATGATCGGCTGGCCCGGAATATCAAGGAACGAACTGTTGCCCACTGCCGCGCCGGTCCAGCTTGGCGCAGCGATTGCATTCACGCCGCCGCCTGCCGTTTTCAGATTGAACGTCAAAACCGATCCGTCAGACAGCGTTACGCTGAAATTCTGGCCTGCAGCAGCGGTCGCCGCCGCGTGATTGTAGTCGATCAGATCCAGCCAGCAATATGTCTGCCACGATGCCGGTGCCGCACCGGGACTGGTCGCAGGCGCACAGGTGGCCGCGCTTGCCGGCGAAACTACCAACAAGAACGCGCCAGCAATTATGACCAAAAATGCCCATAATTTCAGCAAAGTAGATCGCTTTATACTCAACCGGTTGGTCCCAGTTATTTCCCTGCACAATCTATACAAATTGGGGGTTAGATTATGGTTAAGAATGTGTGCGCTACCGCCTTGAGGAAATGCCTGTCGCGGCGGACCGTTGCGTTCATCATGTCCAGCCATCAACGGTTGGGGAATTTTCGTCCAAATGCGCCGAGGGATCGGCAAAACACATCGGTATTATTCAGGCGTCCCTATGATGGCGAAAAGCCAATCTTGTCACTGGGGAGGGACCAGACATGCGTTTGACCATCAATGGGCAGTCACAGGATTTTGAAGGTGACGTCAATATGCCGCTGCTGTGGTTCCTGCGCGAAGATGCCAATCTTAAAGGCACCAAATTCGGGTGCGGTGCCGGACTATGCGGCGCCTGCACGGTGCATATTGATGGAAAGGCGGCAAGGTCATGCGTTACGCCTGTTTCGGCGGTCGAGGGGGCTGAGATAAACACGATTGAATCGCTTGCTGAGGGTGACAAGCTGCATCCTGTTCAACAGGCGTGGATCGAAGAAGATGTGGCGCAATGCGGATATTGTCAGGCGGGCCAGATCATGGCCGTGGTCGATCTGCTGGAACGTATTCCCAATCCAACCGATGCTGAAATTGACAAGAACCTTACCAATATATGCCGCTGCGGAACCTATTTCCGATTGCGCAAGGCGGTGCACCGTGCGGCTGAACTAAGCAACGCTGGGTGGTTTTCGTGAATGCGCCGGAAATGAACGTAAGCCGCCGCAATCTGCTGCGTTATGGGGCGGCCGCAGGCGCGCTGATCGTCACTGTGCCTTTGGTTTCTTGCGGCAGGCCGGATGAGGCATCAAAACAGGCCGCACCGCAGGGGGAACCCGTATCTGCGGGGCCGTTTGTCGCCATTAGGCCGGACAATTCCGTGATCATCGGCTTTCCCAATCCGGAAATGGGGCAGGGGGTTGATACGGCGCTTGCGATGCTGATTGCCGAAGAATTGGGCGTCAATTTTGAAAATGTCGAAACACAGCAAATGCCGCTTAGCCTGATGCTGGGCGATGATGGAAATATAACGTGGAAAAACTTGCCTCAGGGATCGGGCGGCAGCACATCGATAACGGGTCATTGGGAGCCATTGCGAATGGCAGGTGCAATGGCGCGCATGTTGCTGGTCGGGGCGGCGGCGAAGCAATGGAATGTTCCTGCTGGCGATCTAACGGCGGACCAGGGCATCGTTAGCCATGCTGAATCCAAACAAATTGCGACATATGGTGAACTGGCCAAAATGGCGGGCGAAATTGATCTTGGCGATGCCCAGCCGGTATTGCGCGCGAAAGACAAATTCAAGATCATCGGCAAATCGCAAAATATGAAAAATGCCCGGGCAATAGTCACCGGTCAGCCGCTTTACGGTATTGATGCGGAAATTCCCGGAATGCTGCACGCCGTAATTGCACGCTGCCCCTATTTTGACGGTACCGCAAATTCAGTGGATGACAGCGCCGCGCGCAAGATTGCGGGTGTTCGTGATGTTGTAAAGATTGACGGGCCAGCACTTGGCGCACCCTATGATGTGCAGGCCGAAGGATATGCAATTGTCGCGGACAGTATTTGGGCGGCGATGAAGGGGCGTGATGCGCTGCATATTGAATGGGATAGGGGCGCATTTGCCGAAGAAAATTCGGCAGATTTCAAATCCCACTGCGCGCGGCTGCTTGACGGCAAAGGGCAAATTGTTCGCAGCGACGGCGATTTCGATGCGGCAATGGACGCTGCCGATAGCATCCATGAAGCGACCTATTGGCAGCCATTTGTCAGCCATTCTCCGTTAGAACCGCAAAATGCCATCGCGGATGTAAAGCCGGATTCGGTTCGTATCATCGCGCCAACGCAGACACCGGCCAGCGCAAACCGGATGGTTGCCGCTGCGCTGGATATCGAAGATCGTTTGTCAATTTCGGTTGAACCAACGCGGTTGGGCGGTGGTTTTGGCCGGCGGCTTTCCAATGATTACGTTGTCGAGGCCGCGCTGATTTCCAAAGCCGTTGGTGCGCCAGTAAAACTGCTGTGGACGCGCGATGATGATCTGCGCCATGATTTCTATCGCCCGTCAGGGATGCATCATCTTCGCGCTGCATTTGATGCCGAAGGCAAGTTGATCGCATGGACACACCGGCTCGCAAGTGCCTCAAAATATTACCGCAGACCCAATTTGCCCGAAAGCGATTATTGGGAAGCTGAGCTCTATCCGGATAATTTCCCCGGCAATCTGGTGGACAATTACCGGGTTGAATATTTCTCTGTAAAATCTGGCGCACCGCGTGGATCGTGGAGGGCACCCGCGCATACTGCCAACGCATTTGTGGTCGAAAGCTTTCTTGACGAGATCGCCGAAACGCGCGGCGAAGATCCGCTCACCCTGCGGCTGCGCGTGCTGGGCGGAGACCGAGAGCTGGAATATGGGCAGCATGGCGGACCAATTTTCAATCCAGGCCGGTTGGCAGGCGTGTTGAAATTGGCCGCTGAAAAGGGCGGCTTCGGACAGGCCATGCCAGACGGGCAAGGGCGTGGCATTGCCTGTCATTTCACCTTTGGTGGATATGTTGCGCAGGTGGTCGATGTGGCCGTGGATGCAGCGGGCAAATTGAAAGTGTTGAAAGTCGTCGGCGCAGTAGACATTGGCCAGGTGGTCAATCCCAACGGCGTGAAAGCGCAGCATGAAGGCGGGATCAATGACGGCCTGTCCACGGCGCTGCGGCTTGCGATAGATATTGAGGGCGGCCGCGTGATCAATGGCAATTTTGACAGCTATGAATTGATGAAAATTGCCGATGCGCCGCCGATTATCGAGACTCATATTGTAAAAAATGATCATCCGCCGGCAGGCATGGGCGAGATGGGATTGCCGCCACTTGCACCTGCGCTTGCCAATGCGATTTTCCGGGCGACCGGGAAACGCATTCGAGAATTGCCAATTGGAAACCAGCTGAGTTGATCACATCTGAAAAGTCGTGACTCTGTGCCGAATCCACCGTAACGCTGCCCTCAATCCCCGGGGAGCGTTGCCCCCGCATCGCAGATGCGGCAGAAAAATACGCTGAGAGGCAGGATGGCGTCCTGCGACCCGTTGAACCTGAACCGACTAATTTCGGCGGAGGGAGCGGGCTGTTGGCACACCGGCATCCGCATTTCCGCCAAAATTATAAGCGCGGAGAGCAATTATGAAGCCAATTGTTGCAGCGATCACTGCTTTTTTGCTTCAGCTTCCGCTCGCCGTTCAGGCGCATGATGCGGCCACCGGCCGTGCGACGGCGATTCTGAATGAAGGTGTGCTGGTTGAAGCGGGCGATGCGAAGGTTCTGTTCGATCCAATCTATGACCGCGGCTTCAATACCTATCCCGATATGGATGAGGGGTTGAAGACGCAAATTATCGAAGGGCAGGCGCCCTATGACGGGATTGATGCAATTTTCGTAAGCCATTTTCACGGCGACCATTTTTCTGCGCCGAATATGCTGCGTCTGCTGGCCGCCCAGCCCAAAGTTAAGCTGTTCGCCCCTGTCGCGGCGGTCGGCGCAATGCGGAAAGACGGCGGGTGGAGCGAAGTTTTCGCCAAGCGGATCACCGCGATCTCGCTTGATCTGGATGATTCAACGGCGCGGCACAGTTTTGACAATCTGTTGGTGGAGGCTGTTCGCGTGCCGCATTCGGGCTGGCCGCAGCGTCATCAGGATGTCGAGAATATCGTTTTCCGCGTGACGCTGGGCCGCGATACGCGGGTTATGCATCTTGGTGATGCTGCCCGCAGCACCGCTCATTTTGCGCCGCATAGCGCATTCATGCAGGCGAGCCGGACAGGAACCGCTTTCGTTCCCTATTGGATGTTGCAGCCCAGAAATGAGGGGCCCAGAAGTGAGGGGCCCAGAAATGAGGGGTCTGGCAATTTAGGGCGCGATCATGACCCCTTCGTTGACGGAGTTTTGAATGCAGAACATGCGATTGGTATTCACGTGCCCCGTATTGTTCCCCGCGAACTCCAGGCTTCCGGCAAAGACTATTTCGATACGCTGGGCCAAACCCGCCCAATACCTTTGACGCCGCCTTCCACGCCCTGAAACATTGGGCGCCGATCAAACCCGTTTTCCACTAAAGGACCTTCTACATGGCCGACATTAACTCACAATTCGAAATTGGCGTCACAACCGGGCCGATCCGGGGCAGCCGCAAGGTTCATGTCGCGGCGCCGAACAATCCCGACGTAAAAGTCGCGATGCGCGAGATTGAATTGGAAGTGACCAGCGGCGAACCGCCCGTGCGTGCCTATGACACCTCAGGCCCATATTCTGATCCCAGCGCGAGTATCGACATCAACAAGGGCCTTTCTCAATTGCGCCGTGATTGGATCATGGGCCGCGGTGATGTGGAAGAATATGATGCACGTGAAGTAAGGCCGGAAGATAACGGCCAGCTTGGCCCCGATCGTTCAGGCGGCGTCCCCGCCTATCCCAATGTGGTCAGCAATCCCCTGCGCGCAAAACCTGGCCAGAACGTCAGCCAGATGCACTATGCCCGCAAAGGCATCATCACGCCGGAAATGGAATATGTTGCCACGCGTGAAAATATCGGCCGCGAAATGGCTCGTTCCGCCCCATCAGGCGGCGAAAGCTACGGCGCTGCGATCCCTGAATTTGTAACCCCGGAATTCGTCCGCGATGAAGTCGCCCGTGGCCGCGCCATCATTCCCAACAATATCAACCATCCCGAAACCGAACCAATGGCAATCGGGCGCAATTTCCTGGTCAAGATCAACGCCAATATTGGCAACAGCGCAGTCGCATCCGACGTCGCCAATGAAGTCGACAAGATGGTCTGGGCCACGCGCTGGGGCGCAGATACGGTCATGGACCTTTCCACTGGCCGCAACATTCACGACACGCGCGAATGGATCATCCGCAATTCCTCCGTCCCCATCGGCACCGTACCGATTTATCAGGCGCTGGAGAAAGTCGGCGGCGTGGCCGAAGACCTGACTTGGGAAATTTTCCGCGACACGCTGATCGAACAGGCTGAACAAGGCGTCGATTACTTCACGATCCACGCTGGGGTCAGACTTCCCTATGTCCCGATGGCGGCAAAACGCGTCACTGGTATCGTCAGCCGCGGCGGCAGCATCATGGCGAAATGGTGCCTCGCGCATCACAAGGAAAGCTTCCTCTACGAACATTTCGACGACATCACCGAGATCATGAAGGCCTATGACATCGCCTATTCGCTGGGTGACGGCCTGCGCCCCGGCAGCATTGCCGACGCCAATGACGAGGCACAATTCGCCGAACTCTATACTTTGGGCGAGCTAACCCACCGCGCATGGAAAGAAGATGTGCAGGTAATGATCGAGGGGCCGGGCCACGTCCCGATGCACAAGATCAAAGAGAATATGGACAAGCAGCTTGAGGTGTGCGGCGAAGCTCCGTTCTACACGCTGGGCCCATTAGTCACCGACATCGCCCCGGGTTATGACCACATCACCAGCGGCATCGGCGCGGCGCAAATCGGCTGGTACGGCACCGCAATGCTTTGCTACGTCACCCCGAAAGAGCACCTTGGCCTGCCCGACCGTGATGACGTGAAAGTCGGCGTAGTCACTTACAAGCTGGCCGCGCACGCCGCCGATCTGGCCAAGGGCCACCCGGCAGCCCAAACCCGCGACGACGCCCTGTCAAAAGCCCGCTTCGAATTCCGCTGGCGCGACCAGTTCAACCTGTCGCTCGACCCCGAAACGGCAGAGGAATATCACGATCAGACGCTACCAGCCGAGGGCGCAAAAACCGCGCATTTCTGCTCCATGTGCGGACCAAAGTTCTGTTCGATGCAGATCAGCCAAGAGGTACGTGACTTCGCGGCGAAGCAGAACCAGACGGCTGACGGCTTTATCGCTGCGGAGAAGCTGGGCGCGGATACCGCCGAGGCAAGCCGCAAGGCCGCCGAAGAGGGAATGCGCGAGATGTCGGAGAAATATGCCGAGAAGGGCAGCGAGCTGTATTTGCCTGCGGAGGAGTGAGAAAAATCACGTTTTCAGCGGCCGGCGCCTAAATATATCACGGCCTTCGGCAATGTTTACTAGTTCTAGAAATGCATAGACGGCAGGAGTTCTCCCGCCGCCCTCTCGAATGCGGGTAATGACGTTCTCGGCTGCTAACTGGCGGAGCATGTTGTTTGCTGTCACGCGGTTATTGAAACCAGCTAAATCAGCGAACATAGTGCTAGAGATCACAGGTTTTTCAAACAGCGTATTTACGGTTGCCATCGAAAATTGTGAGTGAGTTATATCGACGACCTGTTTCTGCGTCTCATCGTAAAGGTCACGGATTAAGCGGACTTTGGCCAAATTGTTTTCAGCTTGGGTGGTCATTGCGGCAACAAAAAAGTCCACCCATCCTTTCCAGTCACCACTGTTCGTAATGCCGAGCAATCGATCATAATATTCTGTGCGATTCTCCTCCAGATATTGTGACATGTAGAACATTGGGCGTGACAGCGCTTTGCGCTTGTACAGAATCAGAGGAATTAGCATTCGTCCTATTCGACCGTTCCCGTCTTTGAACGGATGAAGAATTTCAAATTGGGCGTGTGCAATGGCAGTTTGCAAAATTGGATCTTCGTCTTCTGATGAAAGGTAGGTTTCCCAATTTTGAAGTTCAGTTTTTAGCACTACAGGATTTGGAGGAACAAATCGTGCGTTGTGGATTGTATCACCCCTCTGTCCTATCCAATTTTGATCTTCTCGAAAATCTCCAGGAGATTTATCACGCCCCCTTACTCCTTGCAGTAATCTTTGGTGGACCTCTTTTATTAGCGATAAGCTAATTCCCCTTGTTTCTAGTGCAGACTCGGCAATTCCTACGGCAGTCCGGTAATTCGATATTTCTTCAATATCTCCTCTACGCAGCTCTGACAAAACCATGCCTGCATCCGCTTCAAGCACTTCGTCTAGAGTCGCTTGCGTTCCTTCAATGCGAGACGAAAGGACCGCTTCGTTTGCGGTCATTGGCGACAGAAGTATGCTTGGGTTTGGAAGTGTTTCCAATATACCATCATATCTAGCTAAAGCCGCATTAGCTCTGCTAACTTTTGGCAAAATTCCCCGCCAATCAAGATTGTCGATTGGTAACGTATCCGGAATGCAAGGGTTCATCGCTGCTGCCTCAAACTTGATTCAACGCTATAATACCTTTGATTGACCTTGTGTAAACCATTTTCAATGATTGCTTTTCAAAAGTGGCTTTGTGTAAAGCCCACTTTATCCAACTTTTCTATTGAAGCCTCAAAAAGCTTTGCGGCTTTCACGAATCATAATGTGAAAAGTCTAATTTGCACAAAGTCTCTTTTGAAAGTTAATTGGTCAAAAGCTTATCACAAGGTAGGCTAACGCAGTCTCGCCGAACGTCTATGCAATCAGAAGCTGAATTAGAAAATTGAAAGCATAGGGTAATGTTCGGTCAATTTTGCGTTATAACGCCCGTATGAACAAGCCGCTCAAGATCACCAAAATCGGCAACTCTGCCGGGATTGTCCTGCCTAAGGATGTACTTGCGCGTTTGCGGGTCGGGCCGGGGGATGCGTTGTATTTGTCTGAGGCCCCTGATGGAGTGCGGCTGACGGCTATTGATCCCGACTTCCCCAATTCTTGGACCGCCAAGATGGACGCGGCGGAAGAGATTATGCGCGAGGACCGCGATATTCTGCGTGAATTGGCGAAGTGATAGCAACGCGCATGTCCCCCTCCCTTGAGGGAGGGGCCAGGGGTGGGTGTTCGACATCTGCAATTGAAGCGCCCGCCAGATACGCCGTACACCCACACCCAGCCTCTCCCTCAAGGGAGAAGGGATAATGTCCCACAATCGCAAAGAGCCCGAATGGCTTTCCCTCGATATTGCGATGGCGGTGCATGACCGACAGCTTTCCGAACATGGCGGACCAACCGGCGTGCGCGATCAGGGTGCCTTGGAAAGCGTGCTGGGCAGGCCGGTCAATCAATGGACTTATGGTGAGGGTGATCTGTGCGCGCTCGCCGCTGCCTATGCCTTCGGCATCGCGCGCAATCCCCCCTTCACCGATGGCAACAAGCGCACCGCATGGGTCTTCGCGCGCGTGTTCCTGCGGCTGAATAGCCAGAGCTTCTCGTTTGGACCGAAGGAGGCAATCGATATTGTTTTGGCATTGGACAGCGGTCTGTTGAGTGAAAAAGAACTCGCCGATTGGTTTAGAGCGCGGATTGTTGTGAGCTAGTTTTCGAACTGGTTGGGCCGATTGGCCCACATCAGCACCAAAGTCATCACCACGGACAGTACCCACAGCGCCAGTTTCGGGTTCACTGTCGTAAAGTTCAGGAACAGAAATCCGTGGCTGAGCAGGTAGATGCCGATCAGGGCCAGCCCCCATTGTTTGCGCAACATCTGGCCGATTGCGCCCAGACTGATCGTTAGGCCCATAAAGCCGATGAAGGTGAAATAGGATATTGGCGTGAAGCCGACCAGATTGGACGGTGCCTGCGCGATGAAGTGCTGCGTTTCAGCCAGCGCCTCCACCGCTTCCCCATCGAACATCCACCAGCCCGAAGCCTGCCCGATCATGAGCAAGCTCACGCCGATCCGGATAAGGCCGGAGACGAGGAATAGCAGGCAGATGACGAGTGCGAGTTTGCGCTTCATGCTGTATTGTTTGTGCAATACAGCCGCGATGTCAAGTGGGCGGGTTCACCGCTTTTTCACAAACTCCGCCCGCAGGACCAGGCCTTTGATGCCCGGATAGCGGCAGTCGATTTCTTGCGCATCGCCGGTCAGGCGGATGCTTTTGATCAGCGTGCCTTGTTTCAGGGTTTTGCCTGCGCCTTTGACGTCGAGGTCTTTGATCAGCGTCACTTGATCGCCGTCAGCCAGCAGATTGCCTACCGCATCGCGGACTTCGACTTGATCGCTGGCGTCATCGGCAGCTTGGGCCTCAGCCTGCTTGGCCGCAAGTTCAGAAGCCGGCATCCATTCACCGCTATCTTCGTCATAAACGTAGTCTTCGTCGGCGCTGGTTTCATCGGATGGTGACGGGTCAGAAATGCTCATCGGCGCGATATGCGGCAGGCGCGCGCGCTTGTCGAGCGGGCATGTGCGGATCAGCGCCCCATTTTCACCAGCATCTGATCGAGCGCCTGCAAAAACCGCGAACGGTCGGCTTTGCTGAAGGGTGGTGGGCCGCCGCCGATGCCGTCCATTCCGGCGCGCAGATCCTCCATAATCGCGCGGGTGGCGATGGCGCTGCCGATGCTGGCTTTGTCGAATGGCTTGCCATTGTGGGCAATCACCATCGCGCCTGCATTCAGGCATCTTTCGGCCAGCAGAATATCGGCGGTGATTACCACGCTGGCCGGTGAGGCATTGTCGGCGATCCAATCATCGGCGGCGTCGAAACTATCATCGACCAACACGCGCTTTACCAGCGGGCTATCCGGAATGCGGAAGGGGGAATTGCTGACGATGCGGACCTGTACCTTATGACGGGCGGCGACGCGGTAAATCTCGTCCTTCACGGGACAGGCATCGGCATCGACAAGAATGGCGGCTGGGGCACTCATGCAGCGGCCAGCGTTAGGAATTGGGGGCGAATGGGTATCATATGGGGAAGTACTTAGACGGCGAGCCTGCGCCGCGATACTGTGTTTGCGCGTAAATCTGGTTCTCGACTCTCGATCGTGGGTGCGTATTCTGTGCCAATGCCGTCAGCGTCCAATTATTCTAGCATAAGCCACCGGTTCTTTTTCGCGATTTTGCCGCCGGAATTTAAGCGGGCCAGTATCGCGGCACTTCGCGATACTCTTGATCCGCCGGGCAATCCTGTGCGGACAGACCGGTTGGATGTGACGATGGGTATGACGGGCGGCTGTCCGGAGTATCCCAAGCAAGTGGCCGAGCAATTGCTGGCCATTGGCGGCGGCGTGCAGGCCCCGCCACCGAGAAAGCTGTTTGACCAATTGAGCGCCGGTGTAGGCACAATGTCGCTAAGGCCTGCAAGGGGATATGCGTTGATCGATAGCGTTGTTGGCAAAACGCAGCATAATGTGCTGGGACGGTGGCCATTGGCCGGCCCGCAGACAGGGCCATTCGAATGATGCGAATACTCCCAAAATTGCGCAATCGTCTCGCCGATTATGATGGCCGGGCGGTGACATTATTGGGCGAGACAGAAGCTGCATTTGGCGCAGAATCTGGCTATCTGGATGCGCTGATTACCCTCGCTTCAGAAGCGCAGGGCCATATCGCAAGCGGCGCGACGTGGCTGTTGAAGTCTGCTCTGGAGCAGGGGCGATCTCTGTCTGGACAGCAGGTTGCGGCCCTGAGTGCCGAATTGCATGGCGGGCTGTCCGGCGATGCGGCTTGGGATGTGCAGCTGCATATCTGCCAATGCGTGCAATATCTGACGATTCCGACTGGCAGTGCGGCGGAATTTGCCGTTTGGCTTGAGCCGCTGCTGGGCCATCGCCGACCGTTTCTGCGCGCGTGGTCGCTTGATGCGCTTTTTCGCCTTTCGCAGCAGCATTCCGCCTATCGCAGCGATTTTGATGCGGCGCTTGCGGTTGCTGAGCAGGATGAAGCCGCATCGGTCCGTGCGCGGGCAAGAAAACTTGTGTAGATATTGGCCTGTCCAGCGGTTGGCCAAGCTGAATCTCTCGAAAGGAAATTATCTATGATCCAACGTATCACCGCATTTTCCGCCGCCCTATTGGCGATTGCCTCTGCCTCCGCCGCCCATGCGGAAGAGAAAAAGACGATTATGCCTGAAAATGAACAGGCGCGCGCGATGATGGAACAATTTGGATTTTCCGAAGCGGTAATTGATGGCGATAGGGTCTATCTGTCAGGGGTGATCGCCGGGCCGGTCCCTGAGGGCATGACCGATACAGAAATGTACGACCGGACCTTCGCCTATATTGGCACGGTGCTGGAAAGGGCGGGTTCCAGCTGGGATGATGTGGCCGACCTCACCACATTTCATGTTGATATTGATCAGTCGATCCGCCCGTTGGCCGCAGCAAAGGACAAATACATAAAGGCACCGTTTCCGGCATGGACAGCGATCGATATTGACCGGTTGTTCGAACCCCACGGTTTGGTGGAAATCAAGATTGTGGCCCGCCTTACACCGGCAAAGGGTGCGCAATAATGCTGCGATTGGCGGCAAAGGCGGTCGTCCCCGCTCCAGTATTTGCTCCGGTACTTGCTTTGGCTTTGGCTGGATGTTCGGGCGAGGCGGACGGCAACCGCGTAACTGCGGGTGATGCCCGGCCTTTTGACGGGATCGCCGCGGATGAGACATTCCATTTCAGCGGAACCGAACCGTTCTGGGGCGGCCAGGTCGTGGGCGAAACGCTGACCTACACCGTGCCCGATGATATTGAAGGCCAACAAATCACCGTAAAACGCTTTGCCGGGCTGAACGGGCTGGGTTTTTCGGGCGAGCTTGGCGGGCAAAATTTCGACATGGCGGTGACACAGGGCGATTGCAGCGACGGGATGTCCGATCGGACCTATCCATTCACTGTGACATTACGGTTGGGCGATGGGGTACGAAATGGCTGCGGCTATACGGGCACGCAGCCCTTTACAGGAACGGGAAGCCCCTAAGTATAGGTCTGAGCGTTGGTCGGACTTTTGGTTATGGGCACGGCCCTGCTGCCCCATTGGCACCTGTCCCGGGTTGGGGCAGATGTTCCATAATGGGTCAGCAAACCGCACCTATCGACAATCGTTAGGTGTTTTGCCGCCTCCGTGCTAAAGAGGTTCAAGCTGACGTCGAAATTTGCGACGGACTTCGGTACTATGACTATGGCAGGCGACGGCTTCGGCCCGATCCTGCTCCAGAATGGCGACGACTTCCTTTCAATTCACGATGCTACGCAACCCCGTGCGGCAACCTGTGGTGCGGGAAAAATACGTTCTCGAAAGGAACGACTTGATGACTACTGGTACTGTAAAATTCTTCAACGCCGACAAAGGCTATGGTTTCATCCAGCCTGAAGACGGCGGCGATGACGCATTCGTTCACATCACGGCCGTCCATGCTGCTGGCATGCAGACACTGGATAAAGAACAGCGCGTTAATTACGAGCTGGAAGAGGGACGCAACGGCAAGATGTCCGCTGTAAACCTTACGGCTGCATAACAGCACAATCGGCCCGGTTGCTCTGGACAGGGTAGCCGGGCCAATTTGTGTCACTTGCAGGAGAACTAAATTGAGCCAGAATTACGAATTCTATAACACCCGCGCCAATGAAGCCGCCGCTGAGGCGAAAGCGGCAGTTTTGGACAATGTACGCGAACGTGCGTTGCGGTCTGAAACCGCATGGCGCGAAATGGCCGACCGGGCCAAGCAGATGGAGCAGGAACGCGAAGTTGCACGGGTAGAGCGTGAAAAACGCCAAGCCGAAGCAAAAGACGCCGAAGCAAAAGCTGCCGAAGCTGAGCAACTCGAAGCCGCAGCTGCCGAAAGTTAAGCTTGAAACAGGGCTCCGGCCCCTTTTCTAATTGTCAAAAGTCAGGCCTGAAGCTTCGGCCTCGGCGATAATCTGGGCGCCGGTTTTCATTGGCGTATCTTGCGCAAAATCATAAAACGCAGGCTTCTCATCCACGAAGATCTGTTGTTCGATCACGGCACCGTCATCGATTTCGAACAATCCAGCGGCAAAGCTGTGGTGATCGGTCGGGGTAAAGCGGTACCAAAGATTGCTGCCGCATTTGCTGCAAAATGCCCGTTCAGCCCAATCGGAAGAGGGGAAGGCGGTGATATGTTCCCGGCCTGAAACTTCGAACGCGCTTGCGCTCAGCCCCATAAATGGCCCGCCGCCCCAGCGCCTGCACATGACGCAGTGGCAAATATCGACCTTCGGCTTTAGCGATTTTGCCTGGATGGCAACGGCCCCGCACAGGCAGGTGCCCCGCGCGCTGGCGATTTCTGCTTCGGACATGATGCATGCTCCCTTCGGTGTGGCTTGCAGCGAATAATTATGGCCTACCGTAAAGGCCAGGTTTATAGCCGCGTTGATCCTTAGGAGTAATGCCCCGTATTCGCGCAAATTGCACGGCGTTTTGCCCGGCCGCATTTGCGACCAACTGCGTTATTCTATGCTGGACGCTTGATTGATGATCCGGCAGTGGGGCGCGACAAAATTCAATTTAAGGACAATGAATTATGCGAATTTTCCTTCTTCCAGCATTGGCTGCGACACTGGTTTTGGCTGCCTGCGGGGACACTGCGGATACGGCCGAACAACCTGCCGCTCCGGCGGAAGATCAGATCGGTAACGTACTTGCCGTCGCACAGGATAATGGCGATTTTGCCAAGCTGGTCGGCGCGGTCGATGCCGTTGGCTTGACCGAAACGCTGTCCGGCACAGGCCCGTTTACAATTTTTGCGCCCACCGATGCCGCGTTTGGCGATTTGCCGGCCGACAAGTTGGACGCGCTGATGCTGGAAGAAAACCGCGCCTCTCTCGTCAATCTGGTGACCTATCATGTGGTCGCTGGCGCGATGACGTTTGAAGACATGGAAAAGCAGGCGGCGGAAAACGGCGGCGCATTTCATTTGAACACCGTACGCGGCAAACCGCTTATTGTGCGGGTAGAGCAGGGTGCGCTGACGCTGGAAGACATGGAAGGCAGCAAGGCAAACGTCACGGCCGTTGGGGTTGAAGCGTCGAACGGCCTTGTCCACGTGGTCGACAAAGTCCTGTTCGCGGAAGAATAATCGCTGATCAAAACACAAAGGGCGCTGTTCGCATCTGCGAGCGGCGCCCTTTTGCATGTTAGAGGCGGGCTATTGTTTGGCTTTGACACCCGCCTTTTCAAGTTCGGGCAGGATTCGGCCGGTCAACCATAGCCACCACATTTTGAAATCCGCAGCCAAGCTCCATAGCGGATAGGTGAAGGTCGCCGGGCGGTTCTTCTCAACCCCGAAATGTGCGACCCAAGCGAAGAAATATCCCGCAAGTGGCCCAAGAACAGGAAGCGCCACCAGCCACAACCAATTGCCGCGCGCAATTCCTGACCACAAGGCAAACGCCGCCACCGCCACAACCAGCGTGGTCCCGACATAATGCAAGGCCCGCGTCTGCCGCTTGGAATGTTCGCGCAGATAGAACGGCCAGAAAGTCGCGAATGAGGTGTGGGTTTTGGTCATGGGGTGAGAATGGCAAATTGTGAACGTCGCATCAAGTTTGCCCGAAATGTACTGACTGTGTGCATAGTGCCAAAAGGCGTTCGGTATTTCCGGCGAACTTTCATTCGTCACTTTTGGGCAAGGGGCAGCGCGTTGTATCGGCCGATGGTTAGGGGGCAGAACCGAAAGGGCGATCATGTTCGGATCAGTCCAGACTGGCCGATTTCGCGCATCAATTCCTAAGCTTAAGCCTCCTTTGAAGGTTGGCTTGCTGGGCGCACATCGGCGCGGCGCTATTCTCGCTATTCAGATAAAACATTATTGGCCCGAAAGGCATAGTTCGGGCTGCAGTGATTGCATTTGCAAGTATCCCTTCATTCTCTTTATCATCCGCCTTAATCATACTTACCGGACAAGGGCGTAATCGGTGCGGAGGCGCAGGCGCAATGTGCAATCACTACCACAACATACCAGAAGCATTGCCCACGATTGAAAGCTGGCGGGAATTTGTCAGCCATTTCAATTATGATGATCCGCCAAGCGATATGTACCCGAAACGTCAGGGTGTGGTTGTGCGGATGCATGAAGGCGAAACGGTTGCGGAAACCATGCATTGGGGATTCCCGTGGATTGGAAAAGGGAAGCGCCCCGGTACGACAAAAAAGATGAACACGACCAATGTTCGAAACCATAACAGCCCGTTGTTTCGCGGGATAATCAACCAGGCCCAAAATCGTTGCCTCGTGCCGTTCACAGAGTTTGCCGAACCGCGCGTAGACGAGCGGGGCACCGAAGCCTGGTTTGCCGTTTTGGGTGAAAAGATTCCGGCATTTGCAGGAATTTGGCGCGATGATGCTGCCGCGGGCCCTGTTTTTGCCTTTTTGACCAGCGCCCCCAATCCGCTGGTGGCGCAAATTCACCCAAAAGCGATGCCGGTGATTTTGCATCGTGAAGATTATTCCCGTTGGCTTGAAGGCGCCCCCGCTCAAAAACTGGCAAGCCCGTTTCCCTCTCAACTAATGTCTATTGTCAGATAAGGCCGGGCCGAAAATATCCTGCACACAACCAAATTGGTTGGCATTCGGCCTATGGCTGGAACCATGCCGCCCGCTCATCCGCCAGTGATGAGGGAGGCGAAAGTGATGGGGCGGCGAGAGCGATGAGCGCGCCGAACGCACTACGCTGACAGGCTGGCTGAGATGGCAGAGTGCCGGGTGACAGGTGCAACCCTTGCACCGCCGATCCTAACAATTTGAAACAGACCTGTTAAAACAAGCCGGGCATCTCGCGCTGGATGGCCGAGGGATTGTCCGGTTGGAGAAGTGCTTTTTCAGGCGCGCGCGATCCTGCGCTTTGCGTGCCTTGGACGCCGCCGCCCGCAATCGGGGTGCAAGAAGCAGTACCGGTCCGCAGGAAATCGAGCGCCTTGGCCACCGATGCCTCGTCAGGGTCGCCCAATTGTCTGCCAATATCGTCATTCGCGCGGCAGGTGTTGGGGAACACGTTCGCCAGCCCGTCAAAATATTCACCATCGCCGTCGACATTTTCGGTTTTGAAAGTGACAGCGCGGATACGGTCATCGCAGGCGTCCAAATCGAAGCCAAACTGGCCGACCGGTTTGCCCGATGTGTTGGACCCGACCAGCGCCATATTATTGCCGACATAAGGGATAAAAGCATTCGCCACCAACTCGCTGGCAGAGGCTGTTCCGGCGCGCCCGATGATCGCGATTTTGGTGGGTTGAATAGAGCCGCCTTCGGTCTGGAACAATTCTGTGTCATTCTCGCTCGACTTGCTTTGGCGCAGCACAGTGCGGCTGAAGACATTGCCGACATTGCCATTGCCCATCAGATCTCCCATCAATTCGGCAATGCTGACCAATCCGCCGCCATTGTAGCGGAAGTCGAGGATCACCTCGGTCACACCCTGATTGCGGAAGTCTTGGAAGGCGGCACGCAAATCATTCGCTGCATCGGCGATAATAAAGGTACGCAAATTGAGGTAGCCGACCAACTTGCCGCCATCATTGATGACTTGCGCGCCATAGCGATCGGACACAGCATCCATCGAGAAGTCTGCTTTGGAAACTGTCACCTGGGTTTCCGTGCCGTTCAATTGGCGAATGACAAATGTGCGCTGGAGACCGGGTGTGGAATCGCCCAGACGGTTGATCACGCCTTGCGGCCCTTCTGCCGCCATGATGGAGGATATGGATTCGAGGCCCGCCGCATTAAGGCCGACCGAAATAATCTCGACACCGCGGTCAAAGCCTTGCGGAAAGGCGGGGGCGTTTTCAAACGCTTCGAGAATGAAGACGCGGTTGTTGGCGGTGTCATAGCCCAGCCGGATGCCGAAACCGGCGCTCGACCCGTTGTTGATCAGATCGTTTTCTGCCTGAATCGATGTGATGAACGTGAAGCCTTTGTCCTTGTTCTGCGCACGGGCCGGCGCGACCAACGCATCAAGATAGGATTGGACGGTGGTATGGCTGGCTTTGTTGACGGTGCGGTCGAGCAGGTCGGGGAACAGATACCATTCATCCAGAACGGCAAAGGCGAAATCCTGCCGCGCCGAAAGCGAACAGGTTGCGGTGGTGGCGGTTGGTGTCGGTGTGGGACCCGGGTTCGGCCCGGCAATCGGGGCGGCTTCACCGCCGCCGCAGGCAACGAGAGAAAAGGCCAGCGTGGTGCTTAGGAAATTGCGACCAATACTCATGAAAATACTCCGAAATGCGTCCCTGCCCAAATGCGGACACCCCCAAACCTGATTCAACGATGCAGCCTGAACAGACGCTGGGCAAGCCGCAGAACCGTAAAAAATGGCCGCCCTATCCGTAAAAAGACTGATTCTGGCCGAAAATCCGGCTCTGCACGGTGGAAAACCCCGATAATCGCACATATTTCCACCGGCGAAGCCTCGCAGCCAATGAACAAGCGGCGTAGTATCGCCGTCTAAGGAGAGAGAACCGAATGTCGTCAAACGTGCCCGCCTGGCTTAGTGCTGCATTGATCAATCCGCATGCTGGCCATGCCAAGCTGACTATTGCAAGTCTGGCAGACGAAAAGACATTCGGCCGTGGAGGGTTCAAACTTTCCAGCCCTGCTTTCGGTAATGGTGAAGAACTTGATCCATGCTTCACCGCCGATGAAGAAGATGCTGTCGCGCCGCCGCTGGAATGGAGCGCGCCGCCGCCCGTGGCCCAAGAAATTGTTATTCTGGTCGAAGATGCGGATAGCAGCGGTGACGGGCTGACCTGCCATTGGGCCGTGTGGGGATTGCCCGGCCAAAAAGGCATGCTGCTCGAAGGCGAAGTTCCGCCGCGAGTGGGCAAGAATTCAAAGCGCAATTCGGAATGGCTGCTGCCTGCGCCTCCGCAAGATGATGATGCGCATAATTACATATTTCAGATCTTCGCGCTCGACCTTCCTTTAACTCTGATGCCCGGCGTGAATAGCGCGGAGCTGATCCGGTCGATGGAAGGTCATGTCGTTGCCGCAACGGTGCTTACGGGCACTTATAAGCGCGAAGAAGGTGACGACGAATGGGAGGGGGATGAATCCCTCGATTAAGATTCTAAAGCCAATCTATGAAAGGAAAATACCATGGCTGGCAAAAACAATGCACTTCAGAAACCCGTAACTCTTTCGGGTGACCTTGAGAATGTAATCGGCAAGGGCCCGCTTACGCGCGCTCAGGTTACTTCGAAAGTATGGGAATATATCAAGGGCAACAATCTGCAGGACAGCAAAGACAAGCGTCAGATCAACCCTGATGCGAAGCTTGGCGCTGTAATCGGTACAAAGCAGATCTCGATGTTCCAGATGACCGCTGCGGTGTCGAAGCACCTTAGCTGAATCTGACTAGATTTTGGGGCGGAACGGCCAGTTGGTCGTTCCGCTTACCCATAGGGCAAGCCAGATGATAATCGGCTGTGCGATCATGCGGGGGACATGATAGGCAAGCCCCATTCCGGCATCATCGCGTGCCATGTCCATCGCGAAATGGTTCATATTCGCCGGCCAGACGCATAATGCGTAAAGCGCCAGCCCAATTCCTGCGGCCTTGCGCAATTGCGGCCACCAAGGCTGGACCAATCCAATCGCGCCCAACAATTCTGCCACGCCCGTCCACAGCACCACCTGTTCGGCAAATGGCACCCAATCCGGCATGACAAGAAGAAAGCCGTTTGGTGAAGCCAAATGCAGATATCCCACGAATGCGTAAAAAATGGCTAGCACCCACAACAGTATCGTACGGAACATCGCATTTCCCCCTCTTCCAACCGCAACCGTTTGCAGTAGAACGGTTTGAACAAATCATAGGCCTGCCAATCGGAGACCGTAAATGAAAAAGCTTTTCCTTCTGCCTTTCGCGGCATTGCTGGCATCACAAGCAGTCGCGCAAACACCTGAAGAAACCGCTGCGGCGGCGTTGGAAGCAGCGCCGGTTTGGGATGGCCATAATGATGTTCCCTACCAGCTGCGCGGAAGGTTCCGTAATGTGCTGGCTGACTTTGATTTCGAGGATACAACGGACACAGGGGCCACCAATCCTGCGGGCCGGACAATGCACACCGATCTTACCCGCTTGCGGGAAGGCAAAGTGGGGGCGCAATTCTGGTCGGTCTATGTCCCTGCGTCTTTGAACGAGCCGGAGGCGGTGCAAACTGTGATCGAACAGATCGATGTGACCAAACGGTTGATTGATCGTTATCCGAATGATCTGGCGCTGGCGCTAACGGCGGATGAGGTGCAGGCAGCAGTTGAAAGCGGGAAAGTCGCATCGCTGATGGGGATGGAAGGCGGCCATTCGATTGGCTCCAGCCTTGCAGTGCTGCGGCAAACCTATGAATTGGGCGCGCGTTATATGACGCTGACGCATTCAAAAAATACGCCGTGGGCGGACAGTTCTACGGACGATCCAAAACATGATGGTCTGACCGATTTCGGCAAGGATGTTGTCCGCGAGATGAACCGGATAGGGATGTTGGTTGATCTCAGCCATGTCAGCGAACAATCAATGCATGATGCGCTCGACGTGGCGAAAGCGCCGGTGATGTTCAGCCATTCATCCGCGCGGATGGTTAACGGCCATGCGCGCAATGTGCCGGATGGCGTGTTGCAGCGGATCCCCGAAAATGGGGGTATTGTTATGGTGACCTTTGTGCCCGGTTTCATAAGTGAGCCCGCGCGCGTGTGGAATGCCAACCGTTCCGCAAAGAAAGCGCGTTTGGAGGCGCTTTGGCAGGGGCAGCCAGATCAGGTGAGCAAAAGGCTTGATGATTGGGACGAACAAAACCCGCTGCCAAAGGCGGACATTTCCATCACCGCCGATCATATCGATCATTTGCGCAACATTGCAGGCGTGGCCAGCATTGGTATCGGCGGCGATTATGACGGGATACCTTTCGCACCTGACGGCTTGGAAGATGTTTCAAAATATCCCGCTTTGTTTACCGAACTTGCGCGGCGCGGCTATTCTCAGGCAGATCTTGAACAGATATCCTTTGGCAACATGATGCGCGTTATGCGCGCTGCAGAAATGTACAAAGCCAGCGCCGCAAATATGGCACCGATCGAATCGCCAGTACCCAATTAATGGTCAGGCGCGCAGCAATTCATTGATCCCCGTCTTGGACCGGGTCTGCGCGTCGACCGTTTTGACGATTACGGCGCATGCAAGCGAGGGACCGGGTGATCCATCGGGCAAGGCTTTGCCGGGCAGCGATCCGGGAACCACCACACTGTAAGGCGGGATGTGGCCGGTGACGATTTCGCCCGTTTCGCGGTTTATGATCTTGGTTGATTGGGTGATGAAGACGCCCATGGCGACCACGCAACCTTCACCCACGATCACGCCTTCGACGACTTCGGAACGCGCGCCGATGAAGCAATTGTCGCCGATAATCGTCGGGTTGGCTTGCATCGGTTCCAAAACGCCGCCGATACCCGCACCCGCAGATATATGGCACCCTTTGCCGATTTGGGCACAGCTGCCGATAGAGGCCCATGTGTCGACCATAGTGCCATCATCGACATAGGCGCCAATATTCACAAAGCTGGGCATCAAAACGACATCTTTGCCGATATGCGCGCCTTGCCGTGCGACGGCACCGGGCACGACGCGAAAACCGGCCTGCCGAAATTCGCTTTCGCCCCAGCCGGAAAATTTGGAAGGCACCTTGTCAAAACCCGGTGAACCGGCCGAACCCCCATCGATTACGGTATTCTCATTGAGCCGAAATGAAAGAAGTACAGCCTTTTTCAACCATTGGTTGACCGTCCATCCGCCATTCCCGTCGGGTTGGGCAACCCTGCCTTCGCCGCTGTCCAACATGGCCAACGCTGCATTGACATGTTCGCGAACATCGCTGCTTGCGGGGCTGACATTGGCGCGATCTTCCCATGCAGTTTCGATTGCAGTTTCAAGAGTGTTGGACATCAATAAGGCTCCTTTGATCCGCGCTGCTAGCGATGGCAATTGACCGGGGCAAGGGGATGTGGCCCGCAAAATTGGTAAATACGCTGCCAACGCTTTACGCTCACTTGTGATTCACGCTATTCTGGGCAGTGCCGGGGGTACGGCAGTAAGGTCAGTTTATGATTTCAATATCGCGCAATTCATCCCGGATCAAAATTTGCGCTGCGCTTGTAGGCTTGGCGATCCTGTCAGCATGTGGCGGCGGATCGGCGGGAAACACAGGCGGACCGATCAGTGCGCCACCCCCACCTCCACCGCCTCCGCCACCACCACCACCACCTCCGCCACCACCGCCGCCGCCTTCCGCTTTCGATACGGCAGAAATTCGGCGTTCGGATGGCCCCGGGGTCCATGGTGCCATAACCGCGTGGGAAGGCGGGGCGACAGGCGACGGACAGATCATTGCAATAATCGACACGGGCATTGATCAGGATAGCCCTGAATTTGCCGGACGCTTGCATCCGGATTCGCAAGATGTGGCGGGCAATATGTCGATTGAGGCGGTGGATGATCACGGCACCAATGTCGCAATGGTAGCAGCGGCAGCGCGTGACGACACCGGCGTGGTCGGTATTGCGTTTGACGCTAGCATTCTGGCCCTGCGCGGAGATGCCCCGGGCAGCTGCACCGGAGATGGTTCCTCTTTGCTTGATGGCTGTGCTTTTTTCGACAGCGACATTGCCGCTGGCGTGGATCAGGCGGTCGCATCCGGCGCGGCCGTGATTAATATCAGTCTTGGCGGCGGCGCGCCTACTGCAGAGCTAAGAACATCGGTGGCCGCTGCGGCAAATGCGGGTGTGGTTATTGTTGTGTCGGCAGGGAATGACGGGGGCTCCAACAATCCCGGCCTTGATCCGGATCAACCAGATCCCTTTGCCGAAGGTCTGGTCGCCGCGGGCGGGGCCAATGTTATCATTGTGGGTTCGGTCGATCGGAACGGTGCATTTTCGGATTTTAGCAACCGTGCGGGCAACTCGGCTGCATCCTTCATAAGCGCTCAGGGTGAACGTATTTGCTGCGTCTATGAAGACGGCGTGCTGCAAATCGGAACCGATAATAATGGCAATCAATTTGTAACGCTGTTTGGGGGAACCAGTTTTTCCGCGCCGCAAGTGGCGGGCGCGGTTGCGCTGTTGGCGCAGGCATTTCCCAATCTGACCGGCGCGGAGATTGTCGAGATTTTGCTCGATACCGCCTCTGATGCCGGTGACGCGGGTCCAGACGCGATTTTTGGACAGGGGATTTTGAATATTGCAGCGGCCGTGACCCCGCAGGGCGCGATGAGTATCGCTGGAACGACACAGACGCTTTCTTTGATCGACCATGCCGGAATCGCTTCGGCGGCTATGGGTGACGCATTGGCAGATGTGCCGCTGCAAACCATCCTGACAGACAAATATGACCGCGCTTACAATTATGACCTGGGGTCACGTTTCCGTTCGGCTTCTGCGGTGCCCAAATTGCACGGCGCCATTGCAAATCATGGGCGCAATGTCGCTGCGGTCGGTGACGATATTGCTCTGGCATTTCGCGTGGATGACGCGCCGGAACACGGCTTTGCCCAGTCGGGCCAATTGCGGCTGACGGGCCAAGATGCCGATCAGGCGCGCGTGCTTGCTGCGCGGATCGCTGTGACGCTGTCACCTGATACGGATCTGGCTTTTGGATTTGCCGAAAGCGCAAATGGGCTGGTCGGTCAATTGCAGGGGCAGAGCAGGCCGGCATTTCTGATTGCTGGGGCTGCTAACAGCGATAGCGGGCTGTTACGCCGCAGCGACGCATCCTTTGCATTGCGGCATACCATGGGCGGCTGGGGGCTAACATTCAGCGCAGATAGCGGCCATGCGATTTTGGGCAATCTGCGCGCCGCGCAAGGTGTGCTGGGTTCAAGCCGGCAGGAATACGGTTTAAACAGCGTCGGTTTCGCTGCGGACCGTCAGTTCGGGCCGGTTGAGGCGGCGTTTGGCCTGACATTGATGCAAGAGGAACAGACTGTCCTTGGCGGCTATTTCGAAAGATCCATCGGGGCGGGGGGGGCAGACACGCTGTTCTTTGATGCTTCGGCTGCAATCGCCCTTGATACCAATTGGCGATTGGGGGCTGCGCTACGTTATGGGCAAACGCGGGCAGACCGTGTTGGTTTGATTTCCGACGGGTCAAATTTTGCTAGCAATGCTTGGTCGCTCGACCTGTCGCGCAGGGGTTTGTTCCAGCCGGGCGACAGCCTGGGGTTCCGCATGTCTCAGCCCTTGCGTGTTGAAAATGGGGGGCTGAATCTTTCGCTGCCCCTCGCATATGATTACACCAGTGAAAGCGCGGTTTTCGGACAACGGGCTGTCTCACTTTCTCCTGATGGGCGTGAGGTGATGGGCGAGCTGTCCTGGCGCGGGCAGATGCTGGGCGGTAACACATCTGCAAGCCTGTTCTACCGCCGCCAACCCGGCCACATCGCAGCCGCCCCCAGCGATGCGGGCATTGCATTCAAATGGCACAGGGGTTTTTGAACAAGCGCCCTAAAGCCCGGCTTTCTTGGCAAATTCATAGGAACGCTGAACCAACGGAACAACGCGGTCAGACATTTTTTTGGCATGGGCACTTGATGCCGTTCCGTCGATAACACGTTTCTTGATGCCTTGAATAATGCCTGCCAGCCGGAACAGATTGTACGAAAAGTACCAATCCATCGGCGGAACGGGAAATCCGGTGCGTGCAACATAACGCTCAACCGCCTGTTCCATCACGGGAATGCCCAGCGCCTTATGATCAAGCCCGCCTATCCCCGCGCGGCCATCAACCGGGCTGATCCAATTGAGCATCAGATAGCTGAAATCGCCGATTGGATCGCCCAATGTGGAAAGTTCCCAGTCGAGCACGGCGAGCACTTCGGGCTTGTCCTTGCAGAAAATCAAATTGTCGAGCCGGTAATCGCCATGGACTATGCTGCTTGCATGCTGATCGGGGATCGTGGTGGGCAGCCATTCGATCAGCGCATCCATTTCCGGTATTACTTCGGTTTCGGACAGCTTGTACTGTTTCGACCAGCGCGAAATCTGGCGGGCGCAATAATCTGTCGGCTTGCCGAAATCATCCATTCCGATGGCATTGACGTCAGCCTTGTGCAGGTCAGCCATAGTGTCGATCATCGAATTGTAGATGTTGGTGCGTTCCGCATTATCGGAGGCTGGCAGAGATCCGTTCCACAGGCTGCGGCCATCGGCCAGGCCCATGATGAAAAACATCGATCCCACGACGTCCTTATCTTCGCACAGGCCGTATGCTTTGGGCACAGGAAAGCCTGTGGGGCCAAGACACGCCATGGCCTTATATTCGCGGTCAACGGCATGTGCGCTTGGCAGCAATTTTCCAAATGGCTGGCGGCGCAGGACGTACGATTGCGAAGGCGTGTCAATCCGGTAAGTCGGGTTGGACTGGCCGCCCTTGAATTTGGTCATGTTAATTGGACCGGCGAACCCATCAACATTGGCCGCCATCCATTCGGTCAGCCTGCCTTCGTCCAGCTTGTCCGCATCGGGCACATCGACCGTGCCGACCATTTCCGCTTCGTAATCCATCGTCTGTTCGTCTGCCATGTTCAACTCAATCGAATACAATAACCGAACGCGCCGAATGTCCTTCGCGCATCTTGTCGAAGCCCTGATTGATCTCGTCCAGCGTGATGCGTTCGGCAATCAACGTATCCAGATCGAGCAGATCACGCATGTAGAAATCAACCAGACGCGGAAGATCGACGGGAAATTGGTTGTAACCCATGATCGCGCCTTGCAGCTTTTTGCCGCCCAGCAAATCCATCGCACTTAGGCCGACTTTGCAATCAAGCGGCATCATGCCAAGGATAATGGCCGTTCCGCCGCGCCTTAAGGATGCGACCGCCAGATCCGCAGATGCCTGTCGTCCAACAGCTTCGATAGCGTAATGAACACCGCCGCCGGACAGTTTTAGAATCTGGCCTGCAGCATCCGCGGCCAAGGCATCAACTG